>Ga0247742_10002266_pt1 | contig 12672 bp, 10 predicted proteins | sample UWRJL208509C2_FD_180944 | JGI IMG/M metagenome (GOLD analysis project Ga0247742, IMG submission 180944) | Plant litter microbial communities from Arlington Agricultural Research Station in Wisconsin, United States - UWRJ-L208-509C-2 | ecosystem: Environmental > Terrestrial > Plant litter >...
AACGCCGCGTGCGGTGATAGCCTCCGGGCCCTGAGAACCTGCTGTCCAATCATGGAGTGAGCCTGTGTCAGACGACATCGTGGAAATGGTCCGGTCTTCGTCCCTCGTCCAACCGCATGGAGGCGTGCTCAAGGAGCTGTACGTCTCCAGCGACCTCGCAGCTGAGCTGCGCCCTGGGTCACGGGCGCTGCCCCACATCGTCCTCGACCATCGCCATCTGTGTGATCTTGAACTGCTGCTCAATGGTGCCTTCTCACCGCTCGATGGCTTCATGCAGGAAGCGGACTACCGCGAGGTCGTCGATCGCATGCGCATGAGCGATGGTCTTCTGTGGCCGATGCCCGTCAATCTCGACGTGTCGGAGGCGATAGCAGCACCGTTATCGGTCGGGGATGATGTGGTTCTCAGAGACACCCAAGGCACGGCGCTGGCCGTGTTGAATGTCTCCGACATGTTTCGGCCGGACAAGCAGCGTGAGGCCCAAAATATTTACGGGACCCAGGACCCGTGCCATCCCGGTGTGGCGGACCTGCTCTCCAGGGGAGGCGTTTACCTGGGCGGCCGCCTGCGCGGTCTCCAGCCACCGGCGCACCAGGATTTCACGGACCTGCGGTTGTCACCCGGCGCGTTGCGCGCGTGGTTTGACCACCAGGGGTGGCACCGCATTGTGGCCTTCCAAACGCGAAATCCTATGCACCGGGCACACGTTGAACTGACCAGGCGGGCAATGGACGCCGTCGACGGAAGGCTCCTGCTCCATCCGGCCGTCGGCCGCACCAAGGATGGCGACATTGATGCCCACACCCGTGTGCGGTGTTACCGGGCGTTGCTGTCCCATTACCCGAAGGACGCCGTGAAACTGTCCGTGCTGCCGCTGGCCATGCGCATGGCCGGTCCCCGGGAAGCCGTTTGGCACGCCCTTATCCGCAAGAACCACGGTGTCAGTCATTTCATCGTGGGCCGTGACCATGCGGGTCCTGGCGTGGACGCATCGGGCAAGCCGTTTTACGGTGCCCTGCAGGCGCAGGTGTTGCTCGACGATTATAAAGACGAACTGGGCATCAAGGTGCTGGCGTTTCCACCCATGGTGTATTCGCCGGTACGCAGTGCCTTTGTGCCATCGGACAAGCTTACCCCTGGCGAGGTGGTCAGTGATGTGTCTGGCACCCAGCTTCGTGGCCATCTGCGCCAAGGCACGCCCCTCCCCGAATGGTTCACCTATCCCGAGGTCGCTCGCGTTTTGCGGCAGCGCTATCCACCCGCATCCCGGCGTGGCTGTGCCATCTTTTTCACGGGCCTTTCGGGCGCCGGAAAGTCAGCCATGGCGCAAGTCCTCATGGCACACCTTCTCGAACACACAGGTCGACAAGTGAGCATGCTCGACGGTGACGAGGTGCGCAGGACTTTGTCTGCAGGCCTTGGGTTCTCACGCGCCGACCGCTCAGCCAACGTTCTGCGGATTGCCTACGTCGCCGCCGAGGTAGTTCGGCATGGTGGCGTCGCCATCTGTGCCCCCATTGCACCCTATGCGGACGACCGCGCCCGTGCGCGGGCGATGGTTGAAGAACATGGCGACTTTATCGAAGTGCACGTCAACACCAGCCTGGCTGTTTGCGAGGGACGGGACACCAAGGGGCTGTATGCACAGGCCCGCTCCGGGGTGCTGAAAAATTTCACCGGCATCAGCGACCCTTATGAAATTCCGGCAAACCCCGACCTTGTTTTGGACGGCTCGGAAGGAACGCCTGTTGAACTCGCTGCGCAAATAATTGCGGAAATGAAACGGCGTTCGCTCATCGACTGATGTGTGCCAAAGCATCAAGCCGGCGCAAGTTTTTACCATCAAAAAAGGTGTGTCCCGAACGTGTCAGAAGTTCGCCGTGCTGGTGTCTGATAGCGAAGGCAGATTAACGACGGAGTCACAGAAGTGACCGATTTGCGCTGATATCGTCCGTCGCGTTGCTCCCGGACGGGAGCCCGATTCGGCAGGGAGGCCACCGTGCCTCTTTCCGTGTCGGACATGGTTGATGCACGCCGGATTGGTGCCGGCATCCACGGAGGATCCAATGGAATTTAGACGTCTATCAGTTGCCATTGCGTACGTGTTTTCCGGTTACCAGGCTGCGGCCATCGCGGCACCCGCACCCCTCAGTGTCCCTGCCGATTCGGCTCCGCCTGATTCTTCCTCGGGAAACGGCGATGGCATTCAGCGCTCCACCGACCGGCCGGTTACTCGCTCGGCGACGGCGATGCGGCCACTGACGGTCAAGGAAATCGAGCTCGTCATGGGCACGAACTACACCACAACCCCGTTGACGGGGACCACAGTCACGGCGACGACCGGACCGGGCACAGGGCCCATAAGCGGGACGGGCGGTGGCAGCGACCCGGGCGGCGGCACGCCTCCGGGAGGAACAGGGGGCGGTGGCAGCACGGGCGGTGGCGGAGGTACTCCGCCGCCTGCACCTCCTCACTGCTTTGCACCCCAGCCAGCTGCCGACCGTGTTGATTCCTCGCATATCTACACGAACGAGGACGGGGTTCACACGACCGGGTATCTCGTCCCGGGCGCCTCCAATGCCGGAGTCACCATTGGAGCCGGCGTCGACCTTGGCTCGCAGTCTGCGAGCGGACTGGCATCAATGGGGGTCGCCCAGAACATCATCACGACGGTTACCCCATATCTTGGTCTGAAGGGCGCAGCCGCTTCCACGGCAGTGACCAAGAACGGTTATCCGACGCTGTCGCAAGCGGATGCAACGTCGCTGTCCCAGGCGTTGCTAGACTCGACGCGGGCAACCGTGGCCTCCAGATTCGATGCGACCTCCGCCGTCGCGAAGTTCGATGAACTGCCCGCCGAGGCACAAACCGTCATCATTGACGTGGCGTACCCCAATGGCCCGTATCTGTCGACATCGGCGCCGAGCTTCTGGGCAGACGTGACAAGCGGAAACTGGAGTTCGGCCGTGGATGAACTCAATAACTGGTATGGCACCAACAGTTCCAACCCTCGCTATCAGGGGGATGCTGCACTTCTTCAGTCGGCCATCACGGCTGCCAGCCTTCCAACCGATACATCTGGCGGCCAGTGTCCCTGACCATCGATTTACCAACTCAAGGAGATTTGTAATGGTGAAGAACGTGATGCATTTGCTCCGCATGGCGGCTGCAGGAATTTTGTTGGCGACGTCCTCTGGCGCGGGTGCCCAGGATGGCGGCGTGGCATCCATGCCGCAGAATCTCGCCTGGACCATGCCAGCGCCCCGCGATGCGCTGTTGCAGAAAGGCTCGGCCTATTTCTCGGGTGCGACCGGGAACTTCGTGAATCGGGAATCGATGCGGGCGAACGGTGCGGTCATCCATGCGGACGTCGCCGTTGCCGGTGCCAACGCCGATGCGCAGCCTGACCTCGCCTCCCAGTTCAGCTACGTGTTCGGAGGAGTTCCGGACGCCGAGACCGGCCTGCCGGAGGGACAGAAGCTCTTTTCCGCATGTGAGGTCCACAACTGTGTCGGAAACAGGGCTTTTCTTGTCACCGACAGCACTGGGGAGTCGGTGCAGTCAGCAGGTTTCCTGAGCGTCAAGTGCGCGGTCGGTGCCAGCTTCCAAAAGTCGGAAAAGCCGTTGCCATCGTCGTGCGACACGGTTCCGACCTTGACCATTTTTTATCCCGACCATGCGGCAAGACAGAAGGCGCTGTCGCTCGAAATCATCAAATGGGCGCGAACCAAAGTGGCGGAGAACAAACAGTCTGACCGTTTCAGGGTGGAAGAAAAGTTTCTGCACTGAACAACTCTGTCCACGATGACCTTTATGTTCATGTCGACTCAAGGAGTTCGCTGATGTGGGGTGAACAGGAAGCTCCAGCGGTGATGCCGCCGGACAGGCTCATCGGCGGCCGCCCTCACCAGGCGAGCCAGTATTACGACGCTGGTCTGGACTTCAACTGCTTCGGTGAAGACCCGACCATCCGGTACATGCTCGCCACGGTGCCGCGTTCGGGCAGCACGTACTGCGCCATCCGGTTCTGGCAGTCAGGGCTGCTCGGCGCACCAATGGAATACCTCAATTTCCGGGTTGTCGGCAATCTGCTCCGGCGGCTGGGGTACAGCATCGAGATGGAGGCCATGTCGCTGGTCAATTACTGGCAGGACGTCGAGCGCCTCAGGACGTCGGCCAATGGCGTCTATGGTTTCAAGATGTTCATCGCCAACTACATCGAGATTGCCAAGCGGGCGCCGGACTTCCTCGCGGAAATCCGGCCTGACCACGTCGTCTATCTCACCCGGCAAGACGAGATCGGGCAGGCCATGTCTTATTCCCGTGCTCAGCGGTCGAAGGCGTGGTTCGCCGGTATTCCCAGCACGCCCGAGGTCGAGTACGACTTTGCCCACATCCGGATGTGCCTGCGCTCCATCAACCACCAGAAAAACGCGTGGGAGAAAACCTTCGACCTGACGGGCACCATGCCCATCCGCATCACTTACGAGGACCTGCTCGCACGTGGGGATACGTGCATTCGGGACGTACAGTCAGCCATGGGTATCGCGCCCGCATCCCAGGCTGCCATCGACATCCCGATGATTGAACGCCAGACCGACGGTGTCAGCCTGGAGTGGCGCGAGCGCTTCATGGAGGACAGCGTGCGGGAGCAGCAACGGCTGGAAGACGAGCAGGCAAAAGAGCAAGAGGAGCCGGTCGAGACTTGAGCGACGCCCGGTGCTCGCCCATGCACGCATGATGGCCTTGCCGGATGAAGCGGCGTTGTCTCCGGCGACCCGCCGGCTGGCCGGCAGGCTGGCGGGTCTGGTCTCGGATGCGCGCCCCGCAGTGATGACACCGGTTGAAGCCTGGCTCGTTTCAGGGCCTGTCGCCCGACACGACACGGGTGCCTTCCAGGTTGACGAACTCGCCCACGAGCTCTCGCCCTGGATGGCGCCACATGTGTCGGAAGCCGGTGTTGACGGACGGTCGCTGGTCGAACTCGACGTGTTGATTGGTGGCCGTCTGCCAACCGTTGATGGCGTGTTGGCGGAAGGGGCGAAAGGGTTCGCCCGCCTCGTCGTGCAGATGCACGAGCTGTTGGTGGCAGACGGTTTGGGCTTTCGCACCACTGCTGTGGGGTCGGTGCCCGACAGGAAAGGCGAGCGCGTTGTCTACCCGCCGCCGGACGCCATTTCGGGCCAACTGGAAGCCGTGTGGAAGCATTGGGCCTGTCACGTTGACCAGAGTCCGGGCTTTGCGGCCGTGGTCGCCATGACGGCGCTGATGAACCTGCATCCGTTCGCGGACGGCAACGGGCGGGTGGGACGAGTGTTGTTCCACTGGACGCTCAACCGCCATCGAGCCGAGCCTGTGTACTTGCCGCTCTACGAGCTGTCGGCCATGTCCGAGTGCGGCTACCTCATCCGCCTCCGGCAGGCGCAGTACCACGATGAGTGGGAGCCGCTGTTATGCTACCTCGTGATGGTCGCCGCGCGGCTTCTCGGTGATTTGGGTTCTCACCTTGAGTGCTCGGGCTGATCGCCCGGCGGCTTCCCCAGGCCCGTCTATCTGGCCTCGGCCACCGCGATGCGGGAAAGCCGCCGCGACAAGGTCGATCTGTTCAAGAAGGCGCTTATTTCGTCGGCCGGCGGCAAATACAAACCCGTCGCCCAAGAGCAGTTGATGCGGCACCTGGAGTCGTTGACACCCGAGCACATCCAGGTGCTTGGCTGGGCACACGAGTCGGCCAGGGCGCTGACCGGGGTGGCGACGCTTGAGGATGCCTTTAGTGTCTTCGTTCGGTCCACGCCGGGGGCTCACCGCGAGGGGTTCCGGTCGATCGTTCACGACCTCACCAATCGGTTTCTGATCGTGCTGGTCGATATCGATGGCCACGACGAGTACGAGAGCGAGAAGCAGGTCCTCATCACGGAGAATGGCGAAGGCCGTCCGCAGCTCATGGTAACGGCCCAGGGACGTCAGCTGTTCGACTTCATCTACGCGGCTTAACCCCATCGCGCACACGCCCGCCGTCAGCGCATCGCCAAGTCCTGCGCGTGACGTAAGCGGCGGCGGTCACCTCAGTCGACTGAGGCCGGCGGCGACGAGAGGGCAGGTAGCGTGTCCTCGAGCAAACGGGCTGCCGCGCCGTCGGTGGCCGTGCCGGTGCGGTGGTAGCCGATGACACTCGCCACGCTACGGTGGCCGGTCAACGCCATCACGTCGGCCAGGGGCACGCCTTGCGCACCCGCTTCGGTGACGAAGCCGGCACGCAGGCTATGCCCACCGATCGCGATCGTGAGGCCGGCGCGCTGCGCCCGCCGTTGGATGAGTGCACCCACCGCGGCCGGCGAGAGCGCCGCGCCCACGCGTTGCCCCCACAGTCGCCGAAAGAGGGCGCCTTCGGTAATGCCGCTGGCGGCCAACCATGCCTCGAGCGCGGCGGCGGCCCGTCCGACCAACGGCTTGCCGCCGGCGCTGGCGGCGCTCGGGCCGGCTTGTTCGGTCTTGCTCTGCCCCAGTTGGAAGACCCAGGTGTCCGGTCCCAGGCGCTGCAGCTGCTCGAGGCGCGCGCCGGCGATCTCGCTGCGCCGACGGCCGCCACTGGCAAACCCAAACAGCAGCAGGGCGCGATCGCGCCGGCCTTCCAGATCGTCGCCGCAGGTAGCCAGCATCGCTTCTAACGGGTCGCGGGTCAGCGCGGCTTTCTTTGCCGGGACCTCGCCGCGTTGTGCTGCCGCCCGACGCGCGCTGCGCAACAGTTGCCGCACGCCCGGCGAATCGCTCGGGCTAGGCAAATCTTTTAGCCGATGCACGCTGGCCAGCACCGAGAGCCGGTGCTCGACGGTGCTGCGCTTCCACGCCCCCGGTGCTGCCTTGGTCCCGGCGGCGACCAGCGCGGCGTCCAGTGCGGTGGGTAACTCCCATCGGAACATACCTTCCGCATCGACACGGGGCAGGTGGTCGACGATGAACTGCAGGACCACGGGCTCCGGGACGGGCAGGGCGAGCTCCCGCGCGTAGCGGCCGCGGTACCACGCGGCCCAGTAGCCCAGGGCGGTGCGATAGCTGCGCGCGGTGTTCGCCGAGGCGCCGGCGGCGAGGATGTCGCGGATCGCCTCGGCCGCGCTGCCGGCCAGCCGGACCGGATCGAGCACGGGGTAGGCGGTGGGAATAATCGATAGAGTGTATTTTTTCATACGTGCCACATAAAAAAAGTCACAGTTAGTGTTCCGTACCGACGATAATTATCCCTTATCGCCGGTAGACTGCCAAATTCGCTTCGCCGGAAAGCGGTGCTCGCCAAGCCGCCCTGTCGTAGCATCGGCGCAGGCCACGAGGGACTTTTACGGATGAATGAGATGTCGGCACAGGCTGCCATTACCGGGCAGCGGCTCACGGACGCGATTGCCACCGTCGCCAACGCGCTCAGCGCGGAAAGCCACGACACCCGGGCCGCGGATTTGATGCACGCACGGACCACGCTGGACTACCTGGTCGCCCGCTTGGCCAGTGCGGATCTGGATCTGGCCCTCCCCGGCACGTTGGCCAATCTAGACCTCAGCCTCAATAGCGCCATGGCGGAATGGAACGCTTACGCGGCCAACGGCAACGCGGGCCATCTGAGCAACGCGGCCAATCATCTGCACAACGCGTACCGGCATACGTTGGAGCTGCCGTTGCCGCTCCAATCGCTGGGCGAGGGCGTGCCCGCGCGACTGCTGGAGAACCTTCGAGCCAGCGCCGAGCAGAGTCTTGCGGCCGTCGGCGGCAGTCGCGAGCTGGTCAGCAAGGATCTCGAGCAGTTACGCGGCAAGGTCGACAGTCTCACACGCATTGTCGATCAGCAGTCCAAGCGCGTGGATGACACGCTGTCCGAACAGCAGCGCCTGTTTCAGCTGGGCCAGGAAGAGCGACTGACAACCAACGCCGCGGCGATCACCGAGCTGGGCGAAAAGACGCAGGCCCTGCGCGAGGAGCTGGCGGACAGCGCCCAGCAGAGCCTCGACGCCTTAGCGCAGATGCGCGACCAGGCGCAGACCCTGCTCCATATCATCGGCAACACTGGGATGGCCGGCGAGTATGCCAAGACCGCGAATGCCGGCAGGCGCATGGCGATGTTCTGGCAGGGGGTGGCCGCAGTCTCGCTCGTCACTCTGGTCGTCTTCGCCATCCTGACGTACATCGCCATCACCAACGCGGCGGCCGATGTCAGTCACATCCTCGGCCGGGTGTTCGTCGCCGCCACCGTCGGCGTGCTGGCGGCGTACGCCAGCCGTCTGGCCGACCAAGCCCAACGGACCGAGGAGCGCAATCGACGCTACGCGCTGGTGCTATCGTCCATCGACCCGTACCTGGCCGATCTGGAGCCGGAGCAACGCACCACGGTCAAGATTGAGTTGGCCAAGACCCTGTTTCACCAGCCCGTGGGCGATACCGCGACGGCCGCTGAGGCCGCCTTCGATGGCAACGCCAAGGACTTCATGGAATTGTTGATCCAGCTGGCGTCCGCCTTCAAGGCGAAGTAAGAGAGGGCGCGATGACTGTGACCTATCTCGACAACGCGCTCCTGGCCCAACTGGCCGCCGGACATACCTTCGATATTCCGCGCTGCGCGGAGGTCATCGAATCGACTCTGGTCGAGGTCAATGCGAACACCGGCGTGCCTGATCGTCTGGCCCGGTGGCTGCACGATCACCCAGGGCAACCGCCGCCGGACGCGCTCTTCGCCGGAGAACCCCGGCTTATTATCGAGCTGTCCGTCTCCTGGAACGGCGCTTCGGAACTGATCATGGCCACGGCCTTGGCTGTGGCCAAAGAAACGGGTCGACCGCCCGCGCTCTTTCTCACCCTGCATTCGCCCTCGCTCGACATCCCGATGCGCGTGGAGATTCCGCTACGCGCCGTCTTCAAGCACGGCGCCGAGCTGGCCGGAGGCTACACGGTGTACTTGCATGCGTTGCTCGCCGACGATGGCCGCGAGTTCGTCTACTACGGCATCACGCGCCGACCCTGGAACCTGCGCTTTCTCGAGCACGTGAGGGCGGGCCATCGCACGGGCGCTGCGTCCCGCCGATTGTTCGCCCGCACGCTCTCGCAGTTGATTGCCGCGCGGGCCGCCCGGCGATTCGGCGACTCGTCCATCGCGGGGCCCGCCTTGAGCGGCATGATCACCGCATTATGTCTGGTCGGTGGCACGCGGGACCAGGCGTTGGCGCTCGAAGAGTATCTGGTAGAGAAATACAGCCTCGCCGGGAAACACCTCTGCGGCTTGAACATGATCCCCGGCGGCACGGAGGGGATTCGGCGCGCGCAACGCTTCCGACAGAGGCGGCCAAGCGTCGATCTCGATGAGACTTCGCTTCGTGAGCTTGTGCACGACCCGCGTGCAGGTCCTCAGGAAGCGTAAAGCAGAAGCGACCGTCAAACGCACATTTCTAAAGGCATGCAGACCGGCTATTCAATCTCAGGATTGCTATGAAGAAACCAAGGACCGCAAAGCATTTGCGCAAGCTGCGCACCCGCACAGTTGGCTACTCGTTGCGGACAATCTCTACGAGCAGTCGAAAACCCTCTATAGTCGCTACCCTTCCGGGAAAACTACGCAGACGGAAGGCCGAGGCACGTGCTTGGTGATTGGCCCGGCAGTACCGGTCGACCGTCCTTCTTGCTGGATTCGCTTTGGAAACGCCGTCAAAGCATTTCTGGTCTATGAGTACCCTGAGTGGGTGTCCAATGACGGGCTTGCTCGCCCGCTACGGTCTCATAAACTTTCTAGGCTCTCGCAACGATCATCGTTGATCCCATGGCTGTCCTTCACTGCATAAGTTTTAGGGGGAGGAGAGAGGCGGCGTCTCAGCGCGCTGCCGTAGCGCGTGCATATCGGCGGCCAGCGTGGTCAGCGCGGCTTGCAACTGATCGGTCTGCGCATTCTGCCGAATCAGCGCAGCAGTTGGCGTAACCGGCCCCCCGGGGGCGAAAACACTTCGCGAAATGACGATCAGCGCGCCGCTGCAGCTGACGACAGCAACTCAGTGGAACAGCGACCACGCACGCTGCGACGGCGTGCTGAGAGCAGATTTGCGCTCGTGCGAGTCGCACCTCGAGAGCGGATCGGGCTTCAGCCCTGAGTCTCTGCCACGGTCCGAACGGGACCACCTGGCGAGGAGCAAACCGACCCTAGTTGGGGTAATCTTATTTCAGCCTAAAACGATACCGAATCATAAGGTATTGGTTTTATTGGATAAGTTTATTTCAGCGGAACCTGTATGGACTGGACCAATCGGGCGGTTGCCATCCTCGACGCCACGCGCACCGGCGCCGCCCACGAACTCAACGAATTGGATTGGAAGCTGACGCTGTCGCCGGACAAGCGCCGTCTGACTGAACACCTGTCGGCGTTCGCTAACTATCCCGGCGGGGGCTACCTCGTCTTCGGCGTCGACAACGACGGCGTCCCTCGAGGGGTCGCGACCGCGGACATCGATCCGACCATGGCGACGCTGACCAACCTTGCTCGCTCAGCGCTCGAGCCTGCGCTCACGCTGATGCATGCTGTTGTTGAGTATCAGGACGTGCCCATTCTCTTCGTCCACATCCCCGAATCGGCTATGAAGCCGGTTGTATTGCGTGGCAAGCAGTTGGACCAGACGTTTGTGCGCGTGGGCGGGACGACCCGGTCGGCATCCCGCCAAGAGGTCGGCTCGCTGATGCTGAACAGCCGAACGCCACGCTGGGAGGATCTCAATGCGTCCACGCTCTTGGACGATGATGGACTGATTGGGGCCCTCAGCCCGTTGCCGATTCTGGAGCTTCTTGGCAAGCCGATTCCGGGATCGAAAGAGGACATGCTTAGCTTCATGCGAACGCAAGAGTTCATCGCGCGCGACCCCAGGAGCGGCGGACATGTCACGAACCTGGGCGCGATCACGGCCGCGCGTGAACTGGCGGCCTTTGCCGACCTCAGCCGAAAGTCCGTCCGCGTCATTGTTTACCAAGGGCGCAACAAGGTAACTGCCAAGCATGAGCGACTCGGTCATCGCGGGTACGCGGTCGGCTTCGACGGGCTTCTCAGCTACGTCAGCAGCCACCTTCCGCAGGGGGAGGTGATCGATCGCGCCTTTCGCCGGACCATGCCGATTTTCCCCAGCATCGCCTTGCGCGAGGTGATCGCTAACGCGCTCATCCATCAGGACTTCTCGATGACCGGCACGGGTCCGCTTATCGAAATTTACGATGATCGGATCGAGATCTCCAACCCCGGCGCGCTGTTGCCGACAAAATCGCTTCATCGGCTCATCGGGACGCAACCGGAATCGCGCAACGAAAAGCTCGCGCGCGCTTTCCGCATGTACCGCATCTGTGAGGAGCGCGGTTCGGGCATCCTGAAAGCGGCCCAATCGATGGAGATGCATGGCCTCCCCGCGATGAAGTTCCAGTCTGATCAAGGCACGTTCAAAGTCACCATGTACGGTCCGCGGACGTATGCCGAAATGTCGGTCAACGAGCGACTGGAGGCCTGTTATCAACATGCGGTCGTCAAGCACTTCAGCAGCGAGCCGATGACGAATAAGTCGCTGCGGGAACGTCTGCGAATGCCAGAGAGTCGACGGTCCATGGTCTCGGCGCTCATTCAGCTGGCCATGGATCATGGGCTTATTAAGCCTGCTGACCCAGACAATCGATCGCGCAAGTTCATGCAGTACCAGCCCTTTTGGGCATGAGCCGCAGGCGCTCGAGGGTGAGCGCGTGCCGTGGCGATGGCCGCGCTCAGGCCAACGCTCACCGGGTTCTTTATCCTGCAGTCTCCTCACACGACATCACGTTGCGCATGGACCTTCTATGGCGCACCTTCGGATGAGGCGGTGTTCGCCCAAGACTTCTTTACCGACGAACGTCGGCTACTCGGCTCTTCGACCCGCCCACTGGTAGTTAGACAGGCTGCCTGCTGCCTCGTTGAGCTAGCGGTCGGTCGCTGACGCCTGCTCATTCACCTTAAACGCGTCCGCATATCCGCGGCGATAGACTCAACAACGTCGTCGGCCTTGACCCGATCCGATAGCGCCTACCGCATGGCGCCAAGCGAAATCGGGGTAGGGAGGTCGGGTCAGCCGCTCGGTTACGCGTGGCGAACTGCGCGTATCGAGCGTATCCCGCCTTGAGCCCCGCTGCATCGATCGCGTGGTCCTGCGCGGCAGCGGCGTTTACCGCTTGTTTGAGCACGCCGCAGCGGTCGATGAGGCTGCCGATGGCTCTGCACCTGTCATCATTGTTCGAAAGCCGGACAGCGCACAGACGAGGTTGCTTCACCAACGGACGCTGGCCGAAGTGGGGAGGTCCTTCGACGGCAGCGTCTGTCATTTCGCCTCTGACGTGATCGCCTAAACTCACGATGGATTGGTGTTAATGTCGATCCGTCTTTCCGCGATGTTGAAGCTGACCTTGAACGGCTGACCTGCTGCGATACCCAGCGCCATCGCGAGTTTTGGCAAACCCAGGATGCGCGCGCCATCGCCGTGAATGACGCGAACGGAATCCATCGTATGTCGGTACTCGCCTTCCGGTAGGTGCGGCACAGCACGCACAGGCAGGTGGGTTGCCCCACTCGCCAAGCCGGCGTCCGTTAGAGAGATTGTCCAAGTGACCTCATGCCTGCCGGGAGCCACCTCGATGCTGGTGTTTATAGGA
>Ga0247742_10002267_pt1 | contig 12671 bp, 11 predicted proteins | sample UWRJL208509C2_FD_180944 | JGI IMG/M metagenome (GOLD analysis project Ga0247742, IMG submission 180944) | Plant litter microbial communities from Arlington Agricultural Research Station in Wisconsin, United States - UWRJ-L208-509C-2 | ecosystem: Environmental > Terrestrial > Plant litter >...
CGTCACCGACTCGGCAGTTTGTGCTGCTAAGACGGCAGCATTACAGCACCAACTGCCGACTCGGTGCGGCTAACGTCGAGAACATGCTCGAGATGCGCCCGAACTGCGAGAACTGCGACCGCGACCTGTCGCCGGGTGCGGCCGACGTGTACATCTGTTCGTTCGAGTGCACGTGGTGTGCGGGATGCGCGGCCGGGTTCGCGCATCGCTGCCCGAACTGCGCGGGCGACCTGGTCATCCGTCCCACCCGGTCGGAGGCGAAACTGGTGACAGCGCCGGCGTCGACCACGCGGGTACTGAGCGCCCGGTAGGGGCAGACTTGACGCATGGAATACGTGCGTTTGGGTAACAGCGGTCTGCAGGTCTCGAAGGTCATCCTCGGATGCATGAGCTACGGGGAGCCGACCCGCGGCAACCATGAGTGGTCACTGAGCGAAGACGAGAGTCGCCCGTTCATCCGTCGCGCTCTCGATCTCGGGATCACCACCTTCGACACCGCGAACGTCTACTCCGACGGGTCGAGCGAGGAGATCGTGGGCCGCGCGCTCGCCGACTTCGCCCGGCGTGAGGAGGTTGTCATCGCGACCAAGGTGCACGGTGCGATGCGCCCCGGCCCTAACGGTCGTGGCCTCTCCCGCGTGCACATCATGGAGCAGGTGGACGCCAGCCTGCGCCGCCTCGGCACCGACTACATCGACCTGTACCAGATCCACCGCCGCGACCCCGATGTCTCGGCCGAGGAGACGATGGAGGCGCTGCACGACCTGGTGAAGGCGGGAAAGGTGCGCTACCTCGGCGCCTCCTCGATGTACGCCTGGCAGTTCGCGGAGTACCAGCACGCCGCCGACCTGGGGGGCTGGACCCGCTTCGTCTCGATGCAGGACCACTACAACCTGATCAACCGCGAGGAGGAGCGAGAGATGCTGCCGTACTGCCTCGATCAGGGTGTCGGCGTCGTCCCGTGGAGCCCGCTCGCCCGCGGCAGGCTCACCCGCGACTGGGACGAGCAGACCGTACGCTCGGAGACGGATGTCTTCGGCAAGACGCTCTACGTGCAGGCCGAGCAGTCCGACCGCGCGGTGGCCGCGGCGGTGGCGGCTGTCGCGGAGGCTCGCGGCGTTCCCCGCGCGCAGGTCGCACTGGCCTGGGTGATGCAGCAGCCGGCCGTCACCGCGCCGATCGTCGGTGCGACGAAGATGTCACACCTCGATGACGCGGTGGCGGCGACGGAGCTGACCCTCACGGACGCCGAGCTCGCCCAGCTGGAGGCCGACTACATCCCGCACGCGGTGGTCGGGTTCTGAGCTGCTGTCACGCTAGGCGGCGATCCGATCGTCGCGACCGGTGACGGCGAGCAGCCGGGACTGCAGCGGGGCGTCTTCTGGTAGGGCCACCGGCGCGGCGTAGAGGCCGCTCAGGGCGAGGGTCTCCTGCTGCGGTTCGAACACCGTCCAGACGGCGTCGACCAGCTCGGGGTCCAGCTCCTCGGGCGCCCCGATCGCGCGGGCGAGATCCCAGGTGTGGATTGTCACATCGCTCACCAGCTCACGCAGGTAGTCTTCGACCGGCACCCGGTCGCGCGAGAGGCTGACGATCGTGCCCGGTTCGACATTGCGCCAGGCCGCGGCGGCACCGAGCGAGTAGAGACGCCACTCGGCGAACAGATCGTCGCCGAGAGGCGCGAGATCGCGCTGAGCCTGTTCGACGGTGCGGCCGGCGAGCAGGTGTGGCACCCACTGCTGCTCCTCGATCACGTGCGCGGCGAGGTCGCGCACTGTCCAGTCGGTGTCGGGGGTGGGGGCATCCCAGTCGGTCACGGCGGAGAGTCTGGTGGCGAATTCGTGGTTGGCGGTCTTCAGCAGGGCGAGCCAGTCGCGGTCGTTCATGTGGTGCTCCTTCGGTGTACTGGGGTCAACGCCACATCGGGGGTGTGGCATTCCTGCGTTACAGACCCGGTGATACGGGAGAGGGAGAGGCGTTCGAGGTGGCACCGACCGAGCCGTCGCCCGCCCAGCTGAATTCGACGTAGCTCGGCACGAGGTAGCCCGAGTCGTTGACGACACGCTCGCGTGTGGTGACCCGAAGACGAAGCCCGTCATCGATGAATCGGTCGGCGGGAGAGCACGTCTGCGCGCTCTCGTTCTCGGCGACGATGACGACCATGCAGACGCTGTCCCGATGCCCGAGCGCGCCGTAGACCGTTATCCCCGGCGCGAAACCGTCGAAGATCAGATGCACCGACGACGCGATGGTGTCCGTCCCGAGCGCGAATGGCGGGATGTCATGGGGCTGCTGCGCCGATTCCAACAGCGCGAGGGTTGCCGCGCCTCGCTGTCCGGCGCCGCTGTACTCCGACCGCGACGACCCTGATGGCGCTGACGCCGCGGACGTCGCCGGGCGATCGGTGAGGCGGCCGAGACTGAATGCCACCGCGGCCACCACGACGACCGCCGCGACGGTGAGCCCGAGGCGTCGGCGCAGCGGCCCGGGCGGCGGCACGCTCGCCGCGACCGGCTTCCGGTCGTCGTGGTCGAGGGCGAGCACCCGGTCGAGCGCCGCGGCGTCGGCCTCCAGCGCGCTCATCGCCTGGCGTAGCGCGAGTTCGGCCGGGGCGACCAGTGCGCTCATGCCCGTGGCGGTATCCGTGTATCGCACGGGCGCGGCGGTGGAGCGCGCATAGGCGGCTCGGCGCAGCGGCTCGAGCTCGAGAGCCGGGTCGGGGGTGCCGGAGGGGGCGGTGGAGAGCGGATGCGCGCGCCACCACAGGGCGTCGAGCACGTCGTGCCGGCCGGGGTAGCTCGCACGGAGACGAGTGCGCAGGGTGCGGTCATCCGTCGCCTGATCGAGCAGGCGGGCGGCGAGGAGGTGGTCATCGGGGTGCTCGGCCGCGGGGCGGTCGGCAGCGGGGTGCTCGGCAGAGTGCTGCGCCGGTGCGTCCTCGGGCTGAGACATCCGTTGTCCTCCTGGCGCCAACGCTAGTCCTAGGCTGGCGAGGGAGGTATCGACGATGACGAACGAAGCCGCTCCGACCGAAATCACGGCGTCCGGCGCCGAGGAGACGCGCGAGCGAAGCCGGACGGTGCGCTGGGATGACCCGATCGCTCTCGCGGAACAGGCCAAGACGATGTCGGGCATCGAGTTTCTGCAGGCGCTCATCGACGGCACGATCGCCCCGCCGCCGATCGCCGAACTGATGCGGATGCGGGCCGTCTCGGCCGAGATCGGTACCGTGACGTTCACCTGCGATCCCGACGAGTCGATGTACAACCCGATCGGCACGGTGCACGGCGGTCTGGTCTGCACGCTGCTCGACACGGTGCTCGGCTGCGTCACCCAGACCACGCTGCCGCTCGGTCAGGGCTACACCTCTATGGACATCACCGTGAGCTATCTCCGGCCGGTGCTGAAGTCGAGCGGAACCCTGACCGCGGTGGGGCGCATCGTCAAGCCGGGCAGTCGTGCCGCCTTCGCGGAGGGTACCGTTCACGACGCGAGCGGAAAGCTGGTGGCCACGGCGACCAGCACACTGTTGGTCTTTCCTCTGTGAGCTAGCGCCTGTGAGCTAGCGCCCCGAGGTGAGTCCCATCCGGGCGATCTGCAGCATGGACGAGTTCGGCAGGTAGGCCCGGGTGAGAGCGAGGGCGATGCGCGGCAGGTCGGCCCCGTCGCGGTAGGCAAGGCTCATGGTCTCGTAGCGCGGGTTGAACTTCTGCTTGAAGGCGTGAAGCGATTGGAATCCGTAGAGCGGTTCGAGCAACTGTGCGATGCGGTCGATCACCGCGTCGATCCCCTCCGATTCGACCTCGCCGGAACGGGCGAGCGGGGCGCCCGACAATGAGACGAATTCCGCACCCTCCGCCTTGAACGCGAGCGCGGACTCCGCGATGAGGAACTCCATCACCGGCTTGAACGTGCCGCTGTCACGTCGGCGCATGAGGTCGAGGGTCCATCCGCGAATCCGATCGCCGGGGCCGTACACCGGTAGCCAGGAGGTGACGCCCTGCATCACGCCATCCGCGTCCATGGCTATTCCCGCGCGTACCTGAGGGTCGAGCGCCTCCTCGACGCCCCCGAGGGTAAACCCCATCTCCGGCAGCGCCTTGTCTCCCACCCACTCTTCGCTGATCTCGCGCACCTGCGCCACGACGGCCGGCGATTCGTCGGCGAGGCGCGTCATCCTGAAGTCGACGTTCTCGCGGCCCGCGCGATTGATGGCGGTGCGGACCGTGTTCCAGCGCTTGCCGGTGAGTTCGAGCGTCGGCAGGTCGACGATGGTGTCCTCGGCCACGGTCAGGCGTTGCCAGCCGGGCGGCGTGGCGGCGACCGTGGCATCACCGACCGAGAACAGCGCGGGCACGATCCCGAGCCGCTGGCAGGCGTCGACGAACTCCCGCACGGTCTGCGCCCGGTGCTCCGGTGGTCCGATCGGGTCGCCGAGCACGAGGGCGACATCGGATCGCAGCTGGTAGCCGAGATAACTTTCGCCATCGGAGCCGGCGAAGTAGTCGGTGCCCCGCCAGAGTGTCATCCACGACAGCGTGCCGCCACCGCTCGCCCGCAGCGCCGCGCGCGGATCGTCCAGAGCCCTGGCTCCGTCGAGGCTGCGATGGGAGCGACGGATGCTCGCCCTGAACGCACCACGCCCGAGCACGAGCATCACCAGCAGTGCCACCCAGATCGCGTTATTGGCGATCGCCACCAGAAGGTCGGAGGGGAATCGCTCTGACACCAGGGCGAGGACGATCAGCGCCACGAACTCGACGACGTTGATGAGAGCGAGGACGAGGGCGATCAGCCATCCGATCCAGCGCCCGCGGGCGAGGAGCCCGGCGACGATCGCGATCACCACCACATCGGTGAGCACGTCGAGCCAGGCCAGGCCGCCGGAGGGGGTCGACCCGAGCGGATCATCGGTCGGCACCAGGGTCACCAGCACCAGCACCACGGCGATCGCGATCAGGGCCGACACCGTGAGCAGACGCCACTCGCGAATGGTCGGGCGACCGATGCCGCGGCGCCGGAGAGCGAAGTGGGCGATGATCATGGCCGGCACGACCGCGAAGAAGTGCTCGAGGTCGGCGAGGGTGCCGAGGTAGACCAGGGCGATCGTCACCGCCGAGGCCAGCACGATCCGCAACCGCAGCCGCCAGGGCGATCGGGTGCTCGCGCAGACCGCCGCCACAGTGGCCAGCACCCCCGTCGACGGACCGACGTCGTTCATGGTGGAGAGGTCGACCGCCCATGGCCATCCGGTGGGGGCGAGCAGAAACAGGGTGAGAGCGGCAGCGAGGGTCGCGAAGACCTGGCCCGCGGCGAAGATCAGTGTGGTCCGCAGCGTGCCGTAGCGCCGCTCGGACCAGGCGCCGAAGACCAGAACCGCCGGGATCAGAAGCGCGTATTCGAACGGATGCCCCGAGAACACCGCTCCGGTAACGATGGTCCACCACCGTCCCTCGCTGAATGCCGGAAGCCCATAGGCGACGACGTCGAACAGCGGCTGACGAACCAGCGGGCGCCAGAGCGCCATCGAGGCGACGCCGAAACCGACGTAGACGAGGGTGAACAGGCTGGTGAACGGGGTGGCGCGCAGGTGCCGCCAGAGGGGGAGCAGCACGGTGTCCGTGGCCGAGCGAGCGCCACGAGCCCGCCGATCGAGCACCGCCCCGATCACGATCGCCGCCAGGATGACGAGAGCGATACCGGCCCAGGCGAAGCCGTGCACCAGGGCGATCGCCCCGCGACCGAGCAGGCTCACGACCGCGACGATGCCCACCGACCAGAGGGTCGAGCCGATCAGGTCGGCGATGAGGAAGCGGCGGAAGGGCATTTCCAGGGTTCCGGCCAGCGGGGCGACGAACAGCCGCAGCAGGGCGATGAAGCGACCGAAGACGACGGCCCAGACACCGCGTCGGGTCACCAGGGACCGGGCGCTCTCCATTCGGGCCGGCCCGAACATCCGTGGCCAGCGGCGACCGGCGAAGCCGAACAGCCGCGCGCCCCAGCGCCGACCGATGAGGAATCCGAGCACGTCGCCGCTGATCGACCCGATCAGCGTCGCGATCGCGACCTGCCAGGGGGCCACGCTGCCGCCCGAGATGGCGAGCAGGGTCGCCGCGACCACCACCGTCTCCCCGGGCAACGGCAGCCCGACGCTCTCGATGAGCACGACACCGGCGACCACCAGCAGCACCGCGATCGCCGGGATGCTCGCCAGCCACTGGTCCATCGATCGCTCTCGTTCCGCTCGCAGTGCGTCAACTGTATCGGGGCGCCGTGGCCCTGCCGGGGGTCCCGACTGGTGCTACCCAGGTCGGGTTCCTAGAGTTGACCCGATGGACGAATCGGGCGGCACCACGCACAGCGGGCACAGCCACGACCACGGCAGCGCGAACCGCACCCGCCTGAGCATCGCCATCGCGATCGTCGCGGTCGTGCTCGTCATCGAGGTCATCGGTGGGGTGCTGTCGGGCTCGCTCTCCCTATTCGCCGATGCCGGTCACATGCTCTCCGACCTCACCGGATTGATCGTCGCGCTGATCGCGACGATCATCGCCGCGCGTCCGGCCACCGACCGACAGACCTTCGGTCACCGGCGCAGCGAGGTATTCGCCGCCTTTGTCAATGCCGCCATCCTGATCGTCGTCGTGGGTTTCGTCACCGTCGAGGCGGTTCAGCGACTCATCGATCCGGGAGCGCAGGATGTCGAGGCGTCGCTCATGCTCGCCGTCGGTGTCATCGGCGCCCTGGCAAACACGGCGGCGCTGCTGGTGTTGCGCGGGGGGTCGAAGACCTCGATCAACATGCGCGGAGCGTATCTCGAGGTTCTGGGTGACCTGATCGGCTCGGGCGCGGTCATCGTGGCGGGTATCGTCATCCTGTTCACCGGCTTCGAGCGCGCGGATGCGATCGCGTCCCTGGCGATCGCCGCCCTCATCCTGCCCCGGGCGCTGTCGCTGCTGCGCGACGTCATGCGGGTGCTCAGTCAGGGCACGCCGCGGGGAACGGATGTCGCGCTCATCCGTGAACACGTGCTCGCGAAGCCCGGCGTGGTCTCCGTGCACGACGTGCACGTCTGGTCGATCACCCCCGGCGCCAACGTCTTCTCCGCCCATGTCGTGGTGGAGCCGAGGGTGTTCAGCGAGGGGCTCACCGATGAGCTGCTCGACTCGCTGAGCGAGTGCCTGTCGAAGCACTTCGACGTCGAGCACTCGACATTCCAGCTGGAGCCGGCGGAGCATGCGGACCACGAGGTCGAGCAGCACCGATAGCTACCGGCACCGTTGACGATCGACACCGTTAACGATCGACGGGGCCTCCGCCCGAAGGCGGAGACCCCGGTGAAGCGGTTCGGTACTACGCGGCCTGCAGAACGAACTGCAGCTCGACGTTGATGGTCACGTCGTCGCCGAGGGTGAACCCACCACCCTCGATTGCAGCGTTCCAGTTGACACCGAAGTCCTTGCGGTTGATGCGGGTGTTCGCCTCGACGCCGAGCTTGGTCTGGCCGTAGCCGTCGGTGGTGATGCCACCGAACTCGCCGTTCAGGTGGATCTCCTTGGTGACGCCCCGCAGCGTGAGGTTGCCGTAGAGGGTGAAGTCCGTTCCCTCGGTCTTCAGACCGGTCGAGACGAACTCCATCGTCGGGTACTCCTCGACGAGGAAGAAGTCGCTCGTGCGCAGGTGGTTGTCACGGTCCTTCTGGTTGGTGTCGACCGAGCCGACCTGAATGGTCGCGGTCGCGGTGGACTCGGTCGGGTCTTCGGCGGTCACGAGGGTCGCGGTGAAGTCCTTGAACGAGCCGCGCACCTTGCTGATGGCGAGGTGCTTCACCGAGAAGGTGACCTCGGAGTGAGCCGGGTCGAGGGTCCAGGTGCCCGCGACGTAGCCGGGGAAGGTATCTGTGGTTGTCATGACACCATGCAAGCGTATGAAGCGGGGTTGTATTCCCCATTTCGGTGACGTGTCACAAAAAATTCACTCACGAGGGTCGCCCAGCGGGGACCGTGGTCTTCGAGGCATCCCGCTCCGACACCGGGCCGATGACCGAATCGATCTTCGCCATCACCTCGACCGGAAGCGTGACGCCGACCGCCTTCACGTTGTTCTTCACCTGCTCGGGGCGCGATGCGCCGATGATCGCCGAGGCGATGTTGCGGTGCTGCAGCACCCAGGCCAGGGAGAGCTGCGCGAGGTCGAGACCGACCTCGGCCGCGATCGGCTTGAGCTCCTGCACCGCGCTGAGCACGTCATCCCGCAGCCACGAGCTGATCATGTTCGCGCCACCGTTCTTGTCGGTCGCGCGGGAGCCCTTCGGCAGCGGCGCGCCCGGCAGGTACTTTCCGGACAGCACGCCCTGGGCCAACGGCGACCAGACGATCTGCGAGATACCGAGCTTCTCGGAGGTGGGAACGACCTCGTTCTCGATCACGCGCCAGAGCAGCGAGTACTGCGGCTGATTCGAGATCAGCTGGATGCCGAGCTTCTCGGCCAGCGCGTGCCCCTCGCGCAACTGGGGCGCGGTCCACTCCGAGGTGCCGATGTAGAGCGCCTTACCCTGGCGCACGACATCCGCGAATGCCTGCATCGTCTCTTCGAGCGGCGTCTCGACGTCGAAGCGGTGCGCCTGGTAGAGGTCGACGTAGTCGGTTTTGAGTCGGGTGAGCGAGCCCTCGATCGACTCCATGATGTGCTTACGCGACAGCCCGGAATCGTTGTGACCCTTCGGGCCGGTGGGCCAATAGACCTTGGTGAAGATCTCGATCGACTCGCGGCGCTGACCCTTCAGTGCCTTGCCGAGCACCTTCTCCGCCTTCGTGTTGGCGTAGGTGTCGGCGGTGTCGAATGTGGTGATGCCCGCGTCGAGCGCGGCGTTGACGCAGGCGAGAGCCGCCTCGTTCTCGACCTGCGAGCCGTGGGTGAGCCAGTTGCCGTAGGTGAGTTCTGAGATCTTGAGTCCGCTATTGCCGAGGTATCTGAATTCCATGGTGGCAACGTTACGCCCGGGACTACCCTGGCCGACATGACCGGCACCCACGTCGCCCTGCTGCGCGGCATCAACGTGGGAACGGCGAAGGCGGTGTCGATGGCCGATCTCGCGCGGGTGGTCGAGAGTCTCGGAGCGACGGATGTCGTCACGCTCCTGCGCAGCGGAAATGTCGTGTTCTCCGGCCCGGCGCTGCCCGCCGAGGAGATCGAAGAGGCGGTGCAGGCAGCCACGGGCGTGCGAGCGAGCGTGATCGTGCTGAGCGGGCAGCGGTTGCGCGCGATCGTCGAGGCGAATCCGCTCTCCGCCATCGCCACCGACCCGGCCAAGAGCTTCATCACCGTCACATCCCAGCCGTTCGGGGCGGTCGAGCTACCGGATGCCGCGGCTCTCGCCCCGGAGAGGATCGCGCTCGGAAACGGGGCGATCTACCAGTGGATGCCGAACGGAAGCCAGCAGACGACGGTGCCGACGGCGTTCTGGAAACAGTTCCCCGGGCACCTGACGGCGCGCAACGAGAACACGATGGCGAAGCTGCTGCGCCTCCTCGACGAACGGGCCTCGTAGCACGAGACGCGGCGCGCGCTCTACTCCCTCCCAGGCAACACGGAGAATCGGCTGTCACCGTTGATGGAAGAAAGACGACCGTTGTAGCGTCCGCCGGTGCGAGTATGCCACCAGCTCAGGGACCAGTTCGTCGCCGAATCTCCCGCCATCTCGGGAGACCGTATCCCGTCCGTAGGCGCAGCATTGCGCCGCAGCGCATCCCCTAGCGTGCGCGCAGAAACCCGGAAGAACCCCCATTTAACGTGCATCCCGCAATTCCCGCGCGCACAGAACGCGCTCTCAACTCCGTCAATCACGTCCACTGGCTGCGCCGCGGTGCCGCAGTCCTGACCGCGACGGTGCTCACCATCCTCGCCCTCAGCTACGCGGTGCCCGCCTATGCGCACACCGTGCAGACCGTGCAGGCGGCGCAGGCCGTTGCCGAACAGGGCGCGCCGGCGGCGCAGAGTCTCACCGTTCCCGCGGTCGCGACCGCCGTGTTCGCGAGCCGAGACGCCTACGGGGTCACCGACCCGCCACCACTGGTCTGGCCGGTGCCGGCAGCCACCCCCATCGCCAGCGGATTCGGACCGCGCGTCTCGCCATGCGCCGGCTGCTCGAGCTTCCACGAGGGCGTCGACTTCGATCCCGGCTTCGGCACTCCCGTGCACTCCATCGCCGCGGGCGTGGTGACGGAGGCGACCGACGTGAGCGACGGTGCGCTCGGCGTTCACGTCGCGATTCAGCACGTGATCGACGGCCAGGTCGTGGTGAGTGTCTACGGTCACATGCAGGTCGGTTCCGTTCCGATCCACGTCGGCGACATCGTCACGGCGAACGAGCAGATCGGACTCGTCGGAGACACCGGTGCGAGCACCGGGGCGCACCTGCACTTCGAGATCCACCCGGGCGGCGGCGACGCGATCGACCCGCTGCCCTGGATGCACGCGCACCTGGGCTGACCCGCTCCCAGATTGGCGGACTAGCGTCGTGACCATGGGCGGTGTCAGGGTGGTGTGGCGCTCGCGGATGCTGTCCGCGTTCACCGGCACCGCATCCGGTCGCCCCGACTGGGTGCAGCGCATCGAAGACGGCGACGACGCGGGGTGGTTCGGCGCCGATTCGGCCGCCTGGGTCGTGCACGGGGGCATGGCCACCCTGGTCGCGGGCATCCGTGCCCTGCTGATGCAGACCCTTCACCCCGGCGCGATGGCGGGCGTCCACGACTGGTCGCGCTACCGCGACGATCCGCTCGGGCGGCTCTCCGGCACCATCCAATGGCTGATCTCGGTGACCTTCTCCGACCGGGCCGCGGCCGCGGCCGAGTCCGATCGTGTCGGGCGGTTCCACGACCGCGTGGCCGGCACCTACGTCGACGCCGCGGGGGCGGAGCGTGCGTACTCCGCCGGTGACCCCGAGCTGCTGTCCTGGGTACACGTCGTCTTCACCGACGCGTTCCTGCGCTCGCACGAGATCTGGGGGCGCCCGATCCCGGGCGGAGCCGATGCCTACGTCGCGCAGTGGGCGAAGGCCGGAGAGCTGGTCGGCGTCGTCGATCCACCGCGATCCGAGGCGCAGCTCGACCGCGAGCTCGACGCGTTCGGGCCCGTGCTGAAGAGCGACGAGCGGGTCGCCGAGGCGGTGCACTTCATTCGCAGCCCGGGGCTCCCGCGCGCGATGGCGCCGTTCTACCGGGTGCTGTTCGCCGGTGCGGTCGCCTCCATCCCGGTGCGCTACCGACGGATGCTCGGCCTCCGTCGCGCATGGTGGCCGGCCATCACGACCACCCGCCTCGTGCTCGCGCTGGCGGGAAACATCCTCGGGCGCGGTTCGAGCAGCGAGGACGCCGCCCGCACACGTCTCGCCCGGCTCGGGCTGCTGCATCCGGAGGATGTCGCCGGTGCGAGGTAGCCTCCTAGCGAGGAGACGGCATGGGTAGGCAGGACGGCAGCACGCGACAGGTGAGCGCGGCATCCGTCGACAGCAGCACCGCCCCCATCCTCCATGTCGACCTCGATGCCTTCTTCGCCTCGGTCGAGCTGCTCGATCGGCCGGAGCTCGCGAACGTGCCCGTCGTCGTCGCGGGCAAATCGTTGCGGTCGGTCGTCACCGCGGCAAACTATCCGGCCCGCAAGTTCGGCGTGCGCTCGGCCATTCCGCTGTCCCAGGCGATGCGGCTGTGCCCGCATGCCATCGTGCTCGAGCCGCACTTCGAGAAGTACCGGCACTACTCGCAGCAGGTGATGGCGATCTTCGACGACATGACCCCGATCGTCGAGCGCCTCGGCATCGATGAGGCGTTTCTCGACGTCTCGGGCGCGCGCGGCGTATACGGTCCGCCCGCGGTGGTCGCCGAGCTCATCCGTTCCCGGGTGTTCGCCGAGACCGGTCTGCACTGCTCCGTGGGCGCCGCCTCGACCAAGTTCGTCGCCAAACTCGCCTCGGGGCGAGCGAAGCCCGACGGTCTGCTCGTCGTGCCGGCAGCGCAGACGCTCGATTTTCTGCATCCGTTGCCGATCGGCGCGCTCTGGGGAGTGGGCGCCACCACGGAGGAGTCGCTCGCGAAGCGCGGCTTCCGCACCGTCGGCGACATCGCGCGGGCACCGATGGCGATGGTGCAGCGCGCGGTCGGGGACGCGTCGGGGCGCAAGCTGCACGAGCTCTCCAACGGCATCGACCCGCGACCGGTCACCACCCGATCGGTCGAGAAGAGCATCGGTCACGAGATGACCTTCGAAGTCGACACCACCGACCCCGAGACGCTGCGCCGCGAGCTGTTGCGTCAGGCCAGCGCGGTCGGCGTGCGGCTGCGCACGGGCGGCTGGGTCGGCCGCACCGTGGTGCTCAAGCTGCGCTACTCCGACTTCAGCACGATCACCCGGTCGCGGACCATCGCCGAACCGACCGACCTCGGTCGCCGCATCTACGAGGAGGTGCGAGAGATCTACGAGGGACTCGGCACCCACGGCGCGGTGCGGCTCATCGGCGTGCGGGTAGAGCAGCTCGCGCCCGGTAGCGGCCAGGCCATGGGCCTGTGGGACGACGACGAGAGCTGGCGCGAGGCAGAGGACACGATGGATGCCGTCAGCGCACGATTCGGGCGCGGGCTGTTGACCCCCGCGGCCCTGCTCAGGTCGGCGAA
>Ga0247742_10002268_pt1 | contig 12670 bp, 13 predicted proteins | sample UWRJL208509C2_FD_180944 | JGI IMG/M metagenome (GOLD analysis project Ga0247742, IMG submission 180944) | Plant litter microbial communities from Arlington Agricultural Research Station in Wisconsin, United States - UWRJ-L208-509C-2 | ecosystem: Environmental > Terrestrial > Plant litter >...
ATTGCTGTCAATCAATTCGGCTCGGGTTCCGCTTCCGGTCAGGAATGTGCTCAGCGCTTGCTTGGGCGCTTTCGGGCACCTCGGCGATGTTCGAATGCTCGCATTTGCCCTCCATTTGGACAGTTCGTCAATTACCCGAAATGGGTGCTTCTGCCATTGGACAGGTTGAAACTTGTCAAGCACGAATATTTTCATAAAATAGTAGTAATGAAGCACGAGTTACGACGACAACAATAACAACAAGGAGGGGTACACGGCAGGCTACTCTGCACAGAGGGCAGTGAGGACGACAATGCAGTCAAAGACTGCATCCTTCCATCCCTCGCGGCTATCCTTCTCTCGAAGAGCTACTCCCCAAAAGAAAAGTCCAGCTAGTACACTAAGTATCCCATTAATACCTGGCCTTCGGAGCACGTCCCAATCCCCATCCACCTCTGAGAAGACAATCTTGCCCGAGCTTGACTTACGCCACTCCGGTTGAAGAGCAGACCACCACGTGTTGAATTCCAATCCATAGGCTGTCACGTCCGAAATCGTAGGTCTCCAAGCAGGAGCCCGAGCCCGCTGGATCCATGCTTTGACAGCATCTGGACGGTTTGTGGTTGGTAGCTTCTTCAATTCCTTGAAGTCTGACTTGGCCTCGAAAGCCGCCCATGCTTTCACCAACTGGTTCCAGGACGATCCAAGATCTTCGCTCTCCATCATTCCAAGAGCCGACGTGAACCAGGACGGCTTTGAGGAATTGGAAACGACCGGTAAAGTCGGCAGCGTTGGAGTGGGGATTGAGGCTGGTGTGGCAGCCTGCAAAGTACGGTCGTCTTGTCGAGTGGTTGCCGAAGTGGAGGTGCCACCTGAGGCACGGTTGCGTATACGCCCAGCCCTGCTATGTGCGTCGTCACCACTTTGTTTGCTTCTTCCCTTCGGCTTCTTTGCGGGCTTGCGACTGATGGTGCCCTCGCCTTCGTCCACATGCTCTTCCATCGGTGCCTCCTTCCGCTTCTGTCCAGCAGCTGGGCTTGCCGACTTCTCAACAGTGATGTGCGCAGATTTAGAAGGGCTAGCAGGAGGGGACTGGAGGAGAGTAGGTGACGGCGCTAGGTCAAAAAGAGGGTGAGGTGGCGGAGTCAAAGGAGGGGTTGGTGAATCGTCATGATCTCTAGGTGGTGTTTCCTGGTTTAATGCGTTTGAAGATGGTTTTGAAGTTGATGTTGCACTTTCCATCATCGGTACACCATCTTGACTATCAGTACCCAAGACGCCGCGCACGGTGGAGGTAGTTACTGGGTTGTTGGAGCTGAGGGGAGCCGAGGGAGCTGATGTAGGAAGATCGAGTGCTGTCGATGGTCCTACCTGAAGTGCGTTGGGTATCGAGGGTCTGGGTGCGGGTGCCGCAGTCTGAGCTTCATGGGCTTCTTGAGGAGATACAGTGGATTCACGGGACTCTACATAGTGAAAGCACATTGTGCCATCGTTGGTTGAATTGTAGGTGGCTTCGACTGGCAAGAAACCCTCGGATTTGTTGAGTGCGCGGGACTGGCACTCCTCAACATCTATTGAATAACATGAGCGCCGTGTACAATTATATACGAGAGGGATCGCTTACCATAACATTTCCTCAAGAAATCTGAGAAAGCGGCTGACACTTGCTTGTATCGAGCACGGTCTGCAGCCGGAAATTTTAAAGGGACATCGCCTTTCGTCGTCCCAGAGTGTACACTATCAAACATCAGCTTTCAAGACTCGGCCAATAGGTCTATGAAACATACCTGAACACTTTCAAACGACCTTCGTCAGCAGGTTCCGGTCCACCAGCGAACAGAGACACCTTCCATCCAGTAGCTTCTGCGAGTATATCTAGGAATGGTTCAACGAGGGGGCCGATGCATTCAATAAACCTGTAAAAGTTGGGTAAGTGAGATGAATGAGCGTTATTCCAAAGAAAACATACTTCTGGCGGTCAATAGGCGTTGTGGGGAATGGGCCCGAGGTGTTCTTCTTCCAGTTTTCGTCTGCTTCCCTGTTCTCCTGATCCGCAAGAGCAGCAAACTCTGTCTGCGTTGCTTCGTCGAGAGCCTCAAACATGGTCTTCGCGATATTCGCTCGAATCTTTGCACCCGTTTGCTTGTTTGCGCCTTGTTCCTTCGCCAACTTCGCGATCGCCTCCCGGTTTGCTGTAAGTTTACGCCATACTTCGATTGGCGTGCGATGCCGGGGTTTCGAGGGACCCACGCCAGTCTGTCTGAGAAGAAGGACGCGGAAAGCGTTGAGTGCGCCGGACTCAGTGGGATCGAGGTCTTGGTCCTTCATATATTGATAGTACATCCAACGTTTGATTTGCTGTGACATCGTTAGCGGCGGCGGCCTTCAAAACAAATAGTCACAACTCACTGCTTTGCGCACGATGATTAGATCTGCACGCTGTCTTAAACGTTCAATTTCTGCTTTGTACTCGTCTACTGTCAACTTCTCCGGGTCGGGTTCCTGCTGTTCGACGTCCGGCTTCTCGTCGTCCACTGCCTTCGTAAACTCGGGTGAAGGCTCTTCATCCAGTGGGAGCTCGACCGGGTAACGTCTGAAATAGCGACTCTGGATCTTTGCAAGCGCATCGGCGGCATATCCTCCATCTACCCCGGCCTTGTAGCTAGCTTTCTCTGAAATGAGGAATTTAAACCTTGTTCCACGAAATACACCAGGGTTGCCCATCTAGGAATTGGATATGTGAGTAAAGCCTACAAAAAATGATGATATCCGACTGACTGTTGGACCTTAACCGTCGATAGCCTGGCTCTTGGAATGTTCAGCAATGAAAGAAGGGTATCTGGATGTACTGACGTGTAAGTCTCAGTTTTGCACCTGAAAGGAGACACGTTACTTACCCTCGTCAATAGCTAAGGCCGAAGACCGCCTAGAGTGTGAATACCAGTGTCGAAGGCAGGCAAGAACGTTGAATCACGCTTGCGAATTCCGTTCGAGGACCTCACAATGGACAAAAACAAGAGACGATGAATTGAGGATTGTGATTTGGAATAAGGAAGGCGTCGCGAGGGTTCAAGAGGACACAGTTCAGCGGGACGTATGGGTCCAAAAGGGTCGATTCAAACCTCTTAGCGCTGAGACACGATTGGTGAGCATTGAATTCCCTTTTACCTTTCTTTTCTGGGCCTCAACTCCGTTCAGCTTGACTCAGGTTCTCAAGATCTACGCACGAGTAGCGCGCTCCATATTTCGGACGCCGGACGGCCAAATATCGAGATCTCACCCCAGTTTCTATCTCAGGACTTATTAGAACCCTTTCTTTCGGAGAAGATTCAAATGGAATTTTTGCAAACATTGTGTTTTCCCCGTTTGTGGGCCCTGCAACGAACGGTTGCATAAAAGCTGACCCCGTCTCCTTGATCGGCAGACAAGCATGTCGAACACCCCCTCTCTTGCAGCTACCACCCCTCAATCCCGTTTCCGTCCAATGAGCGTCGATGAAACAATGCAGTTGACTGCCATCATCAATGCGCACTCTGCCGCTTCCACCCCGAGAGCCAACCAGAAGGCCATAGGGGACGTCAAGGACGACCCAGAGCGTCGTTTGGCGGTGTTCGCCGCCATGAAAGGCTTCAACAAGCTGGACAATGATGGCAGTTCCCTCTCCGGACTCAGTTCTGAAGGCGGTGAGTATTCATTTTCTCAACTTACAATACTCGGCTTACCCAGTCTTGTACTCATCAGAATCTGACGGCGCATCCCCTGACCTCAATCATCAAAACTGGTCGGCAGAATTCATCCCACCCCCAATGTCACTCATCAAACCTCGCCCCATTCGAGGTTTCCAGCCCAATCATCTTGTAATTCTCTCCGGCCAGGAAGTCGGTATCTTCACCTCTTGGTAAGATTCACTTCCGATCGATGCTCGTTTGCCTGACTGATTATTTGGGTTAAGCCACACAGCTAACCACCCTCCATTCAGCAACGGTTTCGTCCGTTGGGAAGATGCTCTAGATTACTATGCCCGCCACTATTACCTAGGCAACGTCAAGATCGTGCCCGCTCCCGGAAGTCTCTACAATCCCATCCCGGTTGCTTCCACCGCGGCAACTCCAGTCAAGAAGGTCAAGAAAGTTGCTGGCAAGTCCTCCGCCGTTCCCAAAGACGTCCCAATGGATTCGAAGAACACCAAGCGCAAGGCTTACGATGGCAAGACCAAAGCTGAAGCTGGTCCCTCTAGCGCAGTGACCCGAATCAAATCCACCAAGAACAAGAAAAGGGCGCGAACGGAGCCCCTTCCGGAGGAAAAGCAGGCCAGTGTGCCTTCTTACGTTGGAAAGGTAGTTATTGTCCCAGACTCTGACTAGTTGGCGCTACACTGAGGCGAGAGCATGCTCCAAAGGGTCGAGTAGTATCAGTCTCGTAGAATTGTCTCAAAAATCTATTCATTCGTTGTTCGTGTCCACGTAGCTTGTTTGTTCCAACGCGTGAAATGTCAAATCCAGAAGCCTCATTGTTTCCAAAGTCAGTTTACCTGAATCCCATACGAGCTAGTGTTTCCAATCTGTGATTACAGAGACCCGGCTGTACCAAATATTGACCGGCATAGTAACCGGTCTCAAGGCTATCAGCGTCTCAAGGCTATCCGCGTCTCAGGGACTCCGCTGTGGCGCCTATTCAGTAGCAGATCTCAGGCTTCACAGCGACTCCACTGTCGCACCTATTCGCCGAACATCGTGACCTAAATGAATGGTGATGACAGACACCGACAGGAACTTTCCTGAAGTCATGCGGCCGTTGGACATGTAACATGTATGATTTAAAAATTTAACTACTGCCGGACGCCCCATAAGGGTGCATCGCGTCGATCCTTAGACGCTCTTCAGGATCGAGTTCGAGGGCCATGAGGGCCTGGAATTCCTCCTCATCGCGTTGTGTTTCAACCTCCCTTTTTTTCGACAGGCTAATACCAAAGAGTGAACAAGAATACGGCTGGTTCCATTGGAAAAACATACCAGTACTGCCAACATTGAGTGCTGAGTTTCAGTCGATTTTTTTCGCAGTAACGGGCCTGGGCTTCGCGATGCCTTGCCTTTTGAGACTCATTAGCCGGCTTGTTCACCGCTCTTCTGTAAGAAAAATCACGACTTGTCTCAACGATGAGTATCAAGAATACTACCTTCGCGCTCGCGCTCGTTCTTTGGCCCTCTCAACCTCGAGATTACTGAATCAAATGTAAGGGATCAGCTTCTCCAGCGTTAAATCTGACAGGCAATAACTCACGCATGATATTTTGCTCTGCGAGACACGTTCCTCTCGTGTGCGTCCAGTTTCGCTTTAGCTTCAGGCATGGGTATTGAACGGAAATCCGTTGGGCTCGCAAGTTTCTTTATAATTGAAATCTTCATTCTCCTTTGGTCTAAACCGAAATGTGCCAAAGGATAATCCCGGGGTCGTTTCAAATCCAATCTAGATCGCTGCAGACAGGGGCATTGTACCCCAAAAGGGATCAGTCATCCCAAATTGGTGAGATCGGTCAAGACTTGAGGTGAACAGACGCTGCGTGCTATGGACGAATTTCCAAGAATCTGTATGCAAAATGAGACCAAAATGAGAAGTTTATTTCGAGAATGAATTTATTGGGGATTAGGTATATTTTAACTTTACTTTGGAACTCTCCGCGAGGTGGATGAAAGCTGCTTCATGTGGTGCCACAGCTAACTTTGAGAGATAAGTGCACAAACTGACGTCTTTTCCTGCATAGACTCTCTCAGCTGGAACTATGTCAGTTATATAATAATATTTGGCGGGTATAAGCATTGTCTACCCTATGGTTTGTATTTTAGAGGCCTTTGGAGGGGTAGAGGTTCGGTAATAGCACGAATACGGTCAAAGCTTGGACGTGGATCACCTCGTCCCAATCGGGTCACACCTCCGCGCACCGAGACATTATATCGAAGTCATCGTCAATGGTTCTTCCTTTCTCCTCATCGTAGGCCCTGTCTGATTCAATATACTTGCTTGGTTTATATTCGTACACTCGCACTCGATTCAATGTAGACGACCAAATGAGTGATCAAGCAAGGAGCTATCATACATGCAGGCATGAATCGCCAAACCTCTTGAATAAGGCTATTGTACCACAGCAAAATGACGTACACGCATGAGTACGTCGGTGTTGTCCTAGTTCTAGAGAACCATGTTGGAGACGAAAACTCGACAGTACGAGAGGAATGCCGAGGCCAAAGTTTCCAACGTCGTCCAAGGTGCTCGGACGTTAGGGAGCGGTAGTTGTAGCAGGGCCAGTTGCGGACGCCTGCCTAAACGGTTGCCATGCTAAGAAGGTAGCCACTCGTATATGAGAAGGGAATGAGGGTTCGTTAGCAGACCACGTGGTGCAAGATGGCTACAGCTCACCTGCCATTCCCGGGCCTTGAATTGGAAATTCAAATCCGCCTCGACCATTTCATCCGACTGATGCATACGAGTGACCGGTATTGACAGACTGATTTCCTTCATTTCCCCAATAGCTTGAGGATAGGAGGATTACCAGCGCACCTGGCAATCGTGAGAGGTCAGAAATCGGGTAAAATTTTATTAGAGTTCGGCATCGAGAGCGCTCTCTGTGGTACCGTAAGTTCAGTGGGTTCGTCATCATTCCGATCGTACCTTCTAGAGTACCAGGGGGCAGCATGTGTTGCAGATCTAGAGCTCCTAGATTTTCCGTAGGTAGATGAGATTGAATATACAGAACAAGTATAGTAGGCTCACCTAGTGCGAGGGTTATATTTGAGGGTGGATCGGAACCGTATTCAACCGAAGCATATTCCCGTGGACGAGTATCTCTACTTGATTGAACCTCGTCGACCCAGGAGGGACGCTCTGCCGCATCGGTTGAACGAAGGTTGGTGAGTAAAATCGTCCGAGACGATCTCGCGGACCGGTCGTGCACGTGACAGTTCTCATGGCCAGCACAAAGCGGAAACGTGGACCAGCAACAGTCTATCGCGAGAGCGTACCCCACGATGACGGTTATGGAACGGTATTCGAACAAGAAGTGAGCGTACGGCGCGTACGCTCTTCTCTTGTTCCTACTTACGGGACTCGCTCTCAAACGGACACTTGGAGTATGGCCACGACTTGGGGCCCTCCAGACGATGTTCACTTTGCGCTGGATGCGGACGGAGATCTCTACGATATGGCGGTGGATGCTGATGTGATGGACGAAGGTCCTACTGGGGGGGAAAAGGTGTCCAAGAAGAGCAGAGTCTCGGTGAGCCAATCCTTCGATTGAAGTACAGTGCTGGTGAACTAAATTCTATCATTTTGCAGAGACGCCCTCATGTTGTATGGATGGAGCAATACCGAGAGACTTATCTGTTGGAAATGATCAGGTGGTCGGGACGAGGCGATTTTCGAACGGCCAAACAATGTCCAGATTGCCTGGCCCGTCAGGTTGAAAACCCTGGGGATCCGCGATTTCGATGCCTGGAATGTGCACTCCCAGATCTCGTTTGTAAATCGTGTTGCGTGAGGAGGCATAAAATGCACCCACTTCATTGGATACAGGTACGTGTTTTCTCAGAGATCACTTCAATCTAATATTAATCGTCGTTGGCTTTCAGGAATGGGACCAGAGCCTCTTCATACGCCGGTCATTGAAATCACTTGGATTAAGGTATCAGCTCGGGCATGCTAGCATGTATTGCGCGAATGCCACTCCGTGTCATGCCGACATGCTCGTCCTGCACACCAACGGAATACACAGCGTCGCAATCGACTATTGCAACTGCTCGCACGCCCAACCCCCCCACATCCAACTGCTGCGTCGGCAGCTCTACCCCGCATCGCAGCTCCTAGTCAAGACATGTGCGACCTTCTCTCTTCTTCGACAACTCCACAAGCTGGCACTGGCGACGAAAGCATCCACCTACGACTTTTATCGCACGCTGGAACAGCTGACCGACAACACTGGGCTAGACTGTCCAAAATCACGGTACCGTGCATTATTTCGCATGATACTGCAGTGGCGACACCTGAAGATGTTGAAATGGGGTGGAAGAGGTCACGACGAGACTGGAGCTCGAGGTACACGACCGGGTGAACTCGCTATTCTCTGCCCTTCTTGTCCGCGACCCGGGATCAACCTACCAGAGGGCTGGGATAGGGCGCCAGAGTCCATGAGGTATGAATTGGTCCCTATCGCGACTACGACCTAATTGCTGACTGGCGTTAGGTTTCTTTACATGGCAATTATTTGTATGGACGCAAATTTCCGGCTGAAGAACAACCTAGTATCAAATTATTCTCAAGATCCTGGGTTGGGCATCGGTTGGGCCTATATGGTGGAACGGAAGCCTTATGAGAAGTATGTTTTAAGTCGTACAAACGATCAGGACGTGAGTACTTCTGCACTTAGGCAACAGATCCTTGCTCACGGCTACTCGTAGATCAGCACCTGTGTAGGATTGCGCGCGCTTTTGCAGGCGAATACGAGGAATTCAGAGGGTCAGCGTTATACGGGTACCGGAGCGGGGATATGTGGGCGATCGGAAATGATCTTGCCTCTCGGAGTCGGCAATCTGCACAAAGGAGAGAGGTTCGTTATCGTCAAAATAGTAAACGAGCCAAAGTTTCTGATGGACTCTACCCAGATATTCAAACATGGACTTCGTGTTCGGCTCGTCCATTCAGCAGTTCCTTGTTCCTATCATCCTTATTAGCTACGACATCGCATGCCAGTGGTTTATTAACCTCTTCAAACGAATCGACACTCACTGGCCAGAAGAAATCAAGCCCCGTCCGGGAACAAAGCTCATTCCGGCCATCCCAAAACTTCACGAACCGATGCACCAGACCGCAAATCATCAAGTCTATTCACTCAACTACATACCTGGAGTGGGTCTCTCCGACTGCGAATGCCCAGAGCGCGTCTGGGGCCCACACAACATACTCGGCAACTCAACCAAAATGCAGGGGCCGGGTTCTCGTCAAGATGTCCTTGACGATCATTTTGGCTTCTGGAATTGGTGCAAGTATATCGGGCAAGGTGCCACCTTACTCCGCCGCTATAAATCAGCAGTTGCGGATCGAAATATCCAACGAGAAGGCCATCGTGGCTTAACCGAGGCATTGGACAAAGAATCAGTCGCTGAATGGGAGAAGATGTGCTTGGAATGGGAACAGGACGACCTCCCGAAGACAAAGAAGAATCCTTACGAGAGCGATGGTATCAGTAAGTGTAAAGTTTTTCTTTGGCATGATGTAAAATACTTACGGTTTTTCTTAGCAATCTCGGAGTCCCAGGTCAGGAAGGAGCTGGCAGAAGAGGAGAAGGATCGAGTAGAGCAGGGAGGGGTTTCTCTGCATGTGACGAGTGCCTCAGCATTCATCATTCATGGAATTGAACTTGAGGACGCTCAGTACGTATCCTTACCATGAATTGGAAACAGGAAATTTTCAGCTCACGTCTTTGTGTAGACGACGGCTTCGACGTTTGGCCAAGAAGACGCCAGGTAGTGCAACTGTTCGGCAAGAATCGACTCTCACGGAGCAACGCAACATCCTCCGTGCTCGTATCAAGGCTTGGGACCAACTATGCCCAATTTACATGCCCGGTCTTCTTCAATATCAAACCACGACTCTACAGAACAACCCTTCGTCACATCAAAACAGTGCACCGCCCTCGTCTTTTCCTCAAAGTGACAACCCAGAAGACTGTCCACTTTGGGTACCGTCAAAAATCCTTGCTGAACACCGTTCCGCCGTCTGTCGACAAGGTCTAGCAGAGATCGAGGCGAGGCTCCGCACTGCACAGTGCCAGGATGCGCTCGAGGGCGTGAGGAATATTTTGAAGATGAAGACACGCATGATCGCTTTCAAGAACCGGAACATCCGCGGTCAAAGGCAGGGTACACGTTCTCGTGCTGTGATCGATAGGGTGCACGAAAGAGCGAGAAGCACAGCAGAGAAGTACCGGGCATCGCGAGTGGCCAAATTGGAACTGGAAGGGTCTGGAGTTTGGGAGGAAACGCTCCGTGAGCTCAAAGACGAAGACATCCGTGGATATCAAGATTCAAATCGCCTACGCGTTCGACAAGATCGCCGTGGTGTTTTGGAAGATGAAGCGGTTGAGGCAATGCGACATGATGAGGCGATGGATGTGGATGACGATAACATTCTGCTGCTACCCCAAACACGAACGCGCCGCGATGGAACTGGAGAAACCCGGCGGACTCTTTCGTGGATATGGACGACCGCACGTGTTGGCAACACGAACGATGCCCAAGACGACATCCTTCGCACAGAGTGGGCAAAGAGCCGGGCCCGAGCTACGCGAACATGGGAGGAAGTACTCCGTCTCAAAGAGGAGATGAGACGGGTCCTTGAATCGCTGGAATGGAAGGCTCGTTGGTGGATGGATCGCTCGAAGGATGTCAGGGATGTGGGGAAGGACGTCCAAGAGGGTCTTGTATCCTATGCGCAGCGACAGAGCTCTATGCAAAAGGCTTTGGCTGCAAAGTTCAGAGAGCTTTGGCAAAGTCCGTTGAAAGATGCTACCGAGGGATTAGAGGGTGTACAGGTTGAAGACAAGGTTGGTGGTGAGGTGATCGACGAAGATGACGAAGGAGAAAGTGAGACCGAGGATGGATGTGGAGTTGGTGGATTTGACGAGGACGATGATGATTCATAGGCCATCTTCTAAGCACAAATCAGTGGTACACGAGTTGGTAACTAACCTAGTAACCCACCCTTCGTACCAACCGTTGTCCCACCTCTATTGTCCTTGCTCGAGTTCTTAATACAGGGGAACTTAGTGCATTTTGTCCATCGAGCACAGCCACAACAGCGCTCAGCGTCTGAGTTTATCAGCACTGTTTGATATTTGCTTTGAACTATGAAGCTGTGTTGACATACTAAGGCTGTGGCACACTACAGAGATGTGTAAAATGTAAAATGTATCATGAGGACAGATGTCCCCGCAAGAAAAACGAAGTGAGGATGCGCCTGCTCGAGCATTCCTAAAATTTCCGAAGGCACCTAAGTAGGCGCTGTGGGCCGGAATGGCACACCCCAAGCCAACGGATGGCAGAAGTCTGAAGCACCCACGTGCACCTCAACATTCCTGAATTGCCCGAATTACTGAGGTAGGAAGTGACGAGCTGTCCAAATGGAGGGCAAATGCGAGCATTCGAACATCGCCGAGGTGCCCGAAAGCGCCCAAGCAAGCGCTGAGCACATTCCTGACCGGAAGCGGAACCCGAGCCGAATTGATTGACAGCAATGACGTCGTATGCTATTTTAATTTACAAGCGCGCGCGGGCGCTCATTTGACGCTCTAAAAATAGCTTTTGTCTGTTTTACCCCCTACCAAAACGCCTGCCCCCGCGCCAATTTTTACGCTATCAAAAATCTAAAACCGCTACGAATATTTTCTCGATTTATCGGATTTAATGGAATTTTTTCATGTTTTTTTTTAGGATTACATAATCCAACTGCTGTCCCACCCTGCCCCGCCCTAACCAGCAAGCATCCCCGCCCCCGACAACAGTGAGCACCCATCCCGGACACTGTCTAAACATTGTTTACATGTGTTTACACCCTCCCGCCCCCAACGACAACCCCCCAGCATGGTTCTGCAGTATAGGCAAAGCCCCACAGGAGGTCCCCTGTGACAGGGGACTTCCTGCCTGATCGCATCGGCTCCACAGGCTATTTCCTGTCTCTGATGACTTCAGCCAGCTGCTAAAGGTGGCCGCGATGCGTTGTAGGTAGGTCACTAGAGGTCGCCGAGCGCCGAACGGAAGGGAGATACGAGCTATCCGGCGGTGGTGGGTGTACGTTGGGTACCGAAGTGGGTTGCTGCAGCGCAACCGTTGGATCTAGTTATAGGGCGATTAGCTCGCCAATATAGAAATGGCTAGCCACGTACCATGCGGGCGTCCCTGCCGTCTCTCTTACAGTCCCAACTCCCTTCCGGGTATTTTTGCGAGTTCACATTCCCTTGAGAAGGGGGGGGGATATGGGCCGCGTTAATCCTGGTATCGGGGGTTCGTGTTTGGGCTACAGCGGCCTGTTTAAGCGATAAAATACAGTTAGATTCACGAATATACGCCAATAGAAGTGTGACTTACCTTTCCAATCAGGTCGCGAATGGGCGGAGGGAGCAAGAAAGTGAGTCGGCAGTGGGGTGGCGGTTGAGGACGGCATCAAGCGCTCGTCAAGCTCGTCGGTCGGCAAATCTCGGAATGCCGAAACGCCAACCCGCCACTGCTTCCGTACTCTCGAAACCCGCCCATACCCGTTAAAATACGCGAGGAATGGTGAACGTGCACAGTAATGCTGGTGAAGAGGGTGTTGCAGCGGTGGTGGCTGAGGTAAGCGCAAAATTTGCGACGCTGAGGTAAGCGAAACATTTGCGATGTTGAGATAAGCAGCACGCGCGTCGACTCGGCCAACTACTTGACTACTTACCATCTGCTCATCTCACCCATGTCGGAACCTTTTCAACCTCCCTTGACGGTGCCCTCGTCCATCGCTCAATTTGCTTGGGCGAGCCCTTTCAAACCCAAGATCCCATTCTCACTTACATGCCTATTCGTCGAAGGAGCTGGGGGCCCAAATGCAAACACCGAGGAGTGGAAAGAGCTGGAGGTGTGTGATCACGATTCTTTGCGTATGCCTGGACACTAAT
>Ga0247742_10002269_pt1 | contig 12669 bp, 14 predicted proteins | sample UWRJL208509C2_FD_180944 | JGI IMG/M metagenome (GOLD analysis project Ga0247742, IMG submission 180944) | Plant litter microbial communities from Arlington Agricultural Research Station in Wisconsin, United States - UWRJ-L208-509C-2 | ecosystem: Environmental > Terrestrial > Plant litter >...
CATCTCTGTTTGGCTGAATGGTGGTTTGCGTGTATCAGTAAAGCAAAGTCAGGTTCTTTAATATACCAACCTCACCGTCGATTTGTCCCAAAGATACATGCTACATTCTCCACTTTGGCCACTAGGATAATTCTCAGAGAGAATTCAAGAGGGCCTAAAGGAATTTAACGCACTCGGGTGGGGTATAGAACCTTGCATCGTTCATATCTTTATCATTGTGGACTGATACCAGGACAGGATCACCGCCCTCACCACCTTTTCCGAAGTTGTTGGACTGAAAGTTGAAGGCTTCCTCCGTGAACCCATAGCGGTAGGCTATGTCATGAACGACGTTCGACGTGTAGAATGCGCTGGTACGTGCCGCATCGGGGTTTTGCCCTTGTTTAGGGTCTCGATGTATGTCGTAGAAATACTTGAACTGATGAGTTCCTGCGACACTCTCTTTTGTGGTCTGATCTCGTCTGCCAATGAACGTGATGACATTGTTTCCGCTGGAATTCACGGTCAATGTGAGTATATTTGACATGAGAACAAATAGAGGCACGCACGAAGAATCTCTGGAGACAGTCCTTCCATCATCGTGCCATCCACGAGGAGAGGCGGTTTTGTCTGTAGGATCCTCAATGAAGGTGTTGGACGGCACCTCTGCAATGCTTTGATTCTCAATGGGTACGGCAGCATACTATATACAAGCGGCCATGAGGTTCATCAAACTCGAATGATACCGAACGTACCCCAGGCTGCTGGAAATCCGAGCGAAAGTTTGATGAAGACACCACTTGCCCTGAGTGAGCGTCGATGTAGACCTGGAACCAAGTATTGTCGCCTTGAATCTGAATTACATGCACGAGTACAACGGATCCGTCAGGCTGTGCATAATATTCGAGCTTGGTAGGGTGCCCATTGTATGCTCCAGGGAAGACCCGTTCTGCCGCCGCGATAGCGGTGGTAACTTGAATGCTGGCCTGAGGCGAGGCAATGTTGCTTTCGAATGCTTCTATTCTCTCCTTGTGAGAACTTCTCTGAACTAATGTAACGCTCTCCGACTTACTCGGATGAACGAAGGAGGATCCAAATGCGAAAATCTTCCCATCCTTCAGCACCAAATTCGCAACGGCATTGACGAATGGGACTCCATTCTAGTTGGGAATGAGATCATGCGGCTCGGATGCATGCTCGGATGTAGAACACATACGTAGGACTGTCTGAGATAGGCATGGTCGGCCGTATCAGAGGAGTATCCACTGTTGTAAGCAACATCCCCGTCGTTCAGGCCAAGTTTGTTTTGGACGATGGTCACGGCAGTGTTCTCAAAGCCGAGACTGAGGAACGAAGACGGTATGTCGACTCCGCCGGTGTAAGTCTGTTCAATCGTCAGCCAGAAAATTCACAGGAATCTCACGTCGAATGAGTAACGCACTTCATAGATCGACTCGGCAACAAATTTCTCATTGTTAAGGTTCGAATTTTCTTTCAAAAAGTCCTTGATGGTGTGGCTGCATTCGACCTGGCTGGAAAATGCGGAACGGGCTTCTGCTAAGCGAACCCCCTTTGCAATGAGAAGAGCAAGGTAGAAAAATCCTTTGGGGAGCATTATCGTGGTCGGTATTGGAGGGCTGAATAGTGAGTGGAGTGTCTCTCTACAAGCCTTTATATCGAGAACTCACCATTTTATACATCACCGACCATAGCCGTAGGGGAACTAACAAAGCTATAGTAGGCATCTAGTACTCGCTTGCCCCACTTCGAAGTGGAACTAAGTTGTCGAGTGAAAGGCGTGTTGAACAATAGCCAGATTCTAAGCGCCAACCGCTTTACCAGTTTTGACTTGCAGCTTGAACATACAAAATCATTACTACTCGGGATATTAGTGCTGACATTGAGTACGGAGACCAACTGAAAGTTTACAAGTGGTGTCAATCATTTTTTGACTTGAATGCAATTGACCTGTCGGAGTAGTAGCTGCACTCGACTCTGCATTGAAAGCATGCTGAAAGTAGACATTGTGCCCGGATTGCAATGTTCAGAATCCGAAAATAATTTGAAGTTGCCGCTGAGCTTGAGAAAATGAGTCTGGAATATCTCATTGTAGTGGGGCTGCAATCGAGTATCACAGAGGCATAGAGTGAGATAACCCGTCGGTCATGGCTTGCTAGCGACTAGTGACTGGTGGTGGCGTTGGCAGTTCATATGCATCTTAAGTTGAAACGTAACCCATGTTGTGGTGTGGTATTAGTGTGTCTCGGTTGGAAGGAAGGAGGCTCAACATTCCCGAGAGGTGAGTGGGTATTTTCTAAAAAAAAATGAAACGAGGGAGATAGAATACGTCAATGGAATCCCGGAGAACCCGACGTTCAGGGAGCTGGATCAGTCGAATGTCTAGCGGTGTATGCGATAATCTATAAAATATTTCATTTAGCTCAGCTCATTCATACAGGCAGCAGTAAACAAAGAGAATATACAGGATATTTCAATCTAACTCCCTCGTCCTAAACTAAGTCATCAGCCGTTGTACCAGCACCGTTATGAGAAATGCCAGATACCCTAACGTACTCCCTGGTACTTCTCCAAATTGTCAAGTAATGCAGCCCACTGTCCCTCATTCCACTTCTCTATATCTTTCCACTCCTTCGAATCAGCGCCAAGTATAGTCTTCCAGCACAAAAAGTGTGAGCAAACTACAAAGTCTGCCCACGAGACCACCGAACCCATCAAGAAAGGACCAGGGTTCCTAGACCTACTCGCGCTAGAGAACCACTCATGAACCTTCCCCAAATCTTCCTTCGCCTTTTCCCGAATTATCTTTTCCTCTTCCGCACTGAGAATAAAATCTCTGGTCGTCTTCTCGCCCATCCTACGCGAGCCCAAGTGATTTGCACTCGACTCGTTGAGGTAGGATAATACACTCCTCCACATGGTCGACCAGACGCCCTGCACCTGCTGCCTGAATGCACTCTCAAATGAAGCTTGGAGGCCTTGAGTCCCGTGCGGAAGAATGGGGGGTGTAGAGGGATATGTTACATCGAGGTATACGGCGATGGCGAAGGAATCGGAGATGTATGACCCCGTGGAAGGATCGTGTATGGCTGGCAAGGTGTAGTAAGGTGTTCCATCGGGTTTTGTGGACGTGGCGGGTATGCCGTGTTTGATGCAATGAGGTTCGATTTCCGGGAACTCGAGCCATTCTGTTTTATACGGGAGGCCTTTATAGTTTAAGCAGAGTCTGCCAGTAACATGAGTACAGCCGAACCATAGACGAATTATACATACCTTGCTTTCCATGTGTTCACATTCCAAGCGCTACCTTGGACCCTCGATTTTATGTCGTACAGGATGATGGTCATGATGGTTTTAGTATGATTATCGAACCAAGACGAAGGTAGAGGATATATATCCTGGCGAACACCGCATTATATTATTCATTCTCGGTGATTACTTACACATTTCCTTTGTAATGATTTTCTGCAAGTACTAAGCGACGTTCCCATCTGCAGGGATAGGTAAACGGTGAACTCTCGTATAGAATTCTGACCTCGTACCACTCCATGAGCTTATTGCAGATGCGACCAGGCTGCGGATAGTATTGCTCGGCATTGAATCGAGGCGTTGCGCATCACTTACTGACAAAGAGTGCTATTTTTAACCCGGATGAGTAAGTGTTCCTTTTCATTGGGTGGAGGGGTGATGCCCACAAACGCCACGTGTCAGAATCAGCAAGCGATAAGGAGGGACCAAATCAAATTGCTTGATCGTCCAGTGTGAAGCGCAGACCAAGAGGTGCCAGATTCACCGATCTAGTACGTTGGTTGATTGCTGATCGGTGAGTCCCGGAAGTCGGCACCCTCTCGGCACTCTGTGATTGGAGTTTCCCGGCACCTCGGCCAAGGCCAGAGAAAATTTCTCGACAATCATTTGACTCTTGAATTAATGAAATACATCGTTATTTAACGTAGCGAGTGGTTGGTTTAAGTTTAAGAGCACTACTGGCAGCTGAATAGGTGGTATATGTGGAGTCCGAGCCTGTCCGAGTCTTGGTCGTCGAGGAGACTCGCCATGTCCATCACGAATGGATGGGAGGAGCGACGGGTGTGCATGTCGCACATCTGATGAATTGTCGAGTCTGTACCAGCCTCGTCGATCTTCCGGAATCCCTAATTTGGTTTCCTCCTCGTCTGTTATCGTGATCTTGTCACGAAATTCCTGAAGTTCTCGCCCTTGTAGAACATTGGCCTCCCAAGATAGGTGCTGCGCCTGAAGGTGTTGGTGAATATTGTATTTCCAGTGTACTTCTGTACAGAATCTGCACTGGATTGGAACATTGGTACAGGCCTTTTGCTTCGAGATCTTGGACGCAGGGCTGATTTTGAACTCGTATACATGTAAGCAGTTCGAGATGGCCTTCCCACTCTGGATACCTATATGACATGCACCTCCTACGCTCGATTGACCGCAGAATCCACAGGGATACTGTATTGAAACCTATATGGGCACTGTGAGCAATCATTCGGATTGGGACAAATGGTGACATTACAGATCCGGGCATGTCTACGTTCTCAGAATGCTCGTCAATCCCTCGCAATGCTCGAATTATATGCCCTCCCATGTGGTTTTGGCGATCAGGACCTGAGATTTGCCGTCGACATACGCGACATGCTTGTGGTGAATTAGCAGCGGATGGGGGTGGTATTGAAGGTAGCAAATGTTCGACGTTGACTTGCAAATCTGGAACATGAATTGTTAGTTTATGGACTCGAATGGGAGGTATCAGTAGAAATATGTACCAGGCAAGTCTATTACAGCACAGTAAGGAAATGCGCCTTCACGAACAACTCCAAAGAGCGGAATCTTGGCACGGCTGCTCTCATCTGTGCATAACCGCTCGAGTAGTGTCTCTTGAATGGCCTGCATCTCTGTCTCTGTAATCACCCATGTACTCCCAGTTGTATTTCCTTCCGAGACGTCTAATGGTAGGTTCTTGACTGGAATCGACGATAGTTGAGAGGTTTTGAGAGGAAGAACAAGCCGCCCATTGAATGCGAACATGAGATGGCGAAGGCGGTTGGTGGTTGCCTGATGTGTTCGTGCTGGCTTAACAGAGTCGAGAGCAACATATTTTGAGTCCCAGGACCAGCCTAGCACCTTTCCATTGGTCGTTTCCTGAAAGAGAGGTCGTAATGAGAGAATCTGGCCAGAAACATCATAACGCGAGTCGGGAAGTGAGATTTCTGCGGCTGGCACCTGGTCAACATACTGTGACGTAGATTTCAGCCCTATGCAGTGAAGAATCGCAAGGGAGACTCTCTTCTCGGTACAGATGACAGCCGCAAAGTGATCCCCTAATTTGAATACCTCGGAGTCTCCACTCGAAGATTTGTACAGATGCTGAAGTCTTGAACGATCCCAACTTTTCCCGCCTATCGAGAAATATCGAACTCGCAGAAGTCGGTCATGGCTGTTGTGATAATCAATATCCAGGGACGAGTCTGTGAAAAGGCGAAGAATTGTTTTCTTGTGGCCTGGTTTCCCTCCTTCGAGTTCCATCCAGACAGAGTGGGGAGTAGGTGCGTTTGAGTTGATTATTTCGGCTTCAAGTGCGGCTTTCCCATCGAAGGAACGGAAACTATAGTCTTCTTCGATTTCCTCCTGCTCCTCTCCCGCTTCAAAGTCACCAAGAGATCGATCTACCTCAGATGATATACCCGGATATTTCCCACCAGCTGGCCGCATGAGATCCACGCCACGCTTGTGCCAATCACGAAAGTGATTGTTGAAGCTGATAGTGTACCCATGTGTCTTCAAGATGGCTTCAGCTTGGGCAACTCCATTCCTCCAACAAGCGAGGAGGTCGCATGTCTCTGCACGAAGCTCGCCTCTCCAGTGGCGAGGAGAGAGGTGGTCAGCGTCTCTGCTTCGCTTAAGTTTGAGGCGATGTGGACGACGCTCCCATGATGGATACTTCTGGAAGATGCGATCAAGGCGTAGTGCTGAGCCACATCGATTTCTGAATTCTTCGACATCAACATTAGGTGAATGTCCACCAATCATTCGAACCCTTCCAAACAAGATCTCAAGTACATCGTCCCCGAGCAGACAGATGAAAACTTTGCGTTTCGGATCAAGAATCTTTGTATGCGCAACTCTGAATATTGCCGTCCGAACCATACATTGCAGGTCACTGTACAGATGGAGTGGCATAAACGCGCTCTCATGCTGAAGAAACAATGCGCATAAAATATGGGCAAACTTGATGAGGCTCGTAATTTGCTCCGAGATCGAGAGGTCGGGGTTGATGAAGGGCTCGACTAATGCCTCGAGAAGTTCTCCAAGAAGCGAAAGAGCTTGGTGAGTCTTCATTTCGGAAGGATCGAAACTAGATGTGTCGAGATTGCGGATATCAGCGGTGAGATTGAGAAGCTTGATTGCTCGAGGAACGTCTTGAGCATCCTTGGGACTGAGCAAGGTATGAATACGCTCGAGGGATGATGAATCAGTGTTGAGGAGCGAGAATATTGTGTTCTCCGACCAATCAACATCTGTCAGGCGTTCCAGCCATGCCGCAAAGACACTCTTGTTGAGCGTGACCGAGTTGACTAGAAGGCCTTCACGAGTGCAGAAAAGTTTACACAGTCCTACCAGATTTCTGTGATACAACTTGTTAAAGATCACGAAAAAAGACTTACGTTTCATGTTATGCTTGTAATCAAGGTCTTGGGTTTCTCCTCCTGAACCGGTCCATAGATTCAACCCAGGAAGATTGCCAAGATGTTCAAATATGGGGTCCGCCTCCGTCAGTTCATGTTCCATGCAGTGGAGATACAATGCTGGCCGGCGCTTTGGGTCACCATCAGAAGCGATTGAAACAATTGGGCCATGAAGAGCTTCTCCATACTGTGACATCTTCCATCCTTGACGCAGTTTCTCAATAAAAAGTGCAGCGTCACGAAATGGGCCTCGCTTGCATGTTACGAGGGCTAAGGTTGGCCACGCCCAATAATTGGTTTCGTCGTTCCTCGAGAAAGCTGCCACAAGGACTTCTTGTCCAATATGTATCTCACCGTCGTGTATAGCCTGCCTGACAGCACGAATAATGTCGAGTTTCGTACCCATTTTTAGAGATGGGCCCCAGGTCGCAGCATGTTCACAAAGGCCAGCGATATCGTCAGTCTCAGTGAGGTAGACAGGCCTTCCATCAAGGGCAACTTCGTCCATTGAAAGTGTGATCCCGGCCTTCCGATGCCCAGGCGGAACATCCTTGAACATTATCTCAATATTTGTGAATATGTCCAGCATCTTGACCTCGCCAACAGTAATGTGTAACTTGAAGTCCTGACGCCGTTCGAGAATGGTAGTTCGTGACGGGAATGCAAACGGAGACTTTTGAAGAGCATAAAGTGCAGCGCCACCACCTAATTCATAGATAGCCGTAGCAAGTTCGAACTCGAGCTCGCTGAAATTCTTTGGGTGGTAAGTGCCTGGAACATCTTGAGTGCCGACAAGGTTGAGAATCGAGCGCCATGTTTGTTGCCGTTTCTGGGATTGAGAGATAACTCTCGTGTCGTTCAACCGCTACAAGACATATTCAGTGACATGTAAACTATTTCATTATAAATTGAACATACCGCAAGCTTCTCCTTCTTCAGCCTCCTCTCAATGGTTCCTACTTTCTGACCAGTTTGTTCGTAGCTCAAGACGGAGCGATCAAGCCGCTTTGGCGGCTTTTTGGCACGAGCATGGACAGTTTCAACAAGTGGTCCAAGGGCCTGGCACGTAGAACAAGTACCAGCAGTTGTCGAGATGGTCAATGCTCCGGTACACACATTAGACTGGATGTGTATGGTATTGTTGCAGTCATCAACAAACATGAGCTTATAGCCTGGTTTGAAGCGCGATGAATGGTCGTGAATAGTAAATGGATAAGTTAGATATGGAGATCCCATGCCCCAATAGAATGCGAGGCCCGAGCATGAAGGTATATCGGTCGCTCGAGAGGAGGGTGAGCGTGACGATGGATTATCCATCTGCGAGAGGACATGATCAACATCAAGGTGGGATATTATGCGCTCTGAATACAACAGGATGAGTTGTGATGCGAGAATACACAATTACAGCACTTTGCTAAACGATAGGCCGGCCCTCGAAAAATACACGCACAGGCGGAGTCTGAACCTGAATTTGCATCAGGTGACCATTACCGTGTTCTACATCGGACGACATCGTTACAGGACCCTGCTTAATGCTGGGACATGTCCGATCCTTATGCGGACGGAAATGGGTCCAAAATTCGGGCCATGTCCGATCCCTATGCGGACATAAAGGCCAAAATTTGGGCGGATGTCCGATCCAAACTGCGTCCGGAAATGGCTGGTCGGTGGCCATGTCCGATCCCAGATTCGTACGTTTTTACCGGTCACTCCTCAACGAAACCATCAGCAAAAAAATCTTCACAGTGATCGATCCCCACTCCACCATGATCTCTGCCAGGACCCTCCAGGCGACATAACCCACCTTCCAGGGCATCGCTAAAGATCATAAATACTTGCTCTCTTGATTGACTGACTAAATAAACAGATAGGAACCTCAGGGATTTACTTTCGCAGGTCGCGTTGACCACCTTCAGGAAGTCATCTATAACTGCAACGGTAGTTGGAGATCCTGTAGTATTTCGTTAGGTGTGAAGGTCTTTCATCCCATATCCTCGAGGTCGTTCTTCCCGTTTCTAACATGTATTGTCTTCTCTTAGGGCTTTATTTTCAATGTCCGCAATATTCCTAAGAGCTCATATTCAAACCCTGTGGCTCAGATGATAGGGTAGTGATGAACAATATATTTCTTTTGCGACCGAGCTATAAGAATCCTAATTTCGCTCTTGCAACACCCTCATATCGTCATACCATTATCAGCAGATGCGCAGAAGATTTAATGCTGGGGCTGAAGCTCTCAAGAAAGCGACTGCTGCAGCAACTGCCCGGGTTTTTTGGGGGATGCAAAGGCTGTGAGCCAGGATCAGGCCGTCGAGAAAGACGACATAGACTCTGGAGCCACTATGACCACCGCTTTTAGCTTTTTTCCTGTACATTTTGTACCTAAATTAGATGTCCGATCCCTTATGCGGACGGAAGTTGGTCCCCATCATGTCCTATCGACTATGCGGACGGAAATGGGTCCAGAATGGTAGGTCGGATTCCTATGCGGACGGAACCGGTAAAAAATCGTCCGTACATAAACGCCAAAATTTGGCCGTTTTGGATCGGACATTGCTCAGCATTAAGCAGGGTCCTATCGTTACTATTAGACAGTAACATCGTTCCACCATGTGCGCACCTCTTCAGCAACAACTACGGCTTTTGGACACAGAATTCTAGTGGAGCACCACTACCAAAACCAGGTTCGTAGCCTTGCCATTTACTATCCCAAAGAGGCTGACAAGAATGCAGGCAGTCACGTCAAGATGACCAGTCCTAGGCTTCGCAAGCAGCCCGTACCGAACACTGAGAATACTGTTCTCGCCGTTTGTTACCGCGGTACCTTAGATCCTTTGGACCACAGCCCCTCGAACTCGTTGGCCACGCCTTAGCTTCTGTCTGGGATTTTGAAGGTGGTAAGCATGTTTTCGCATCTCTCAGTCTCTGTTCTGAGGTGTCTAACTAGGATAGGTTGGCTGGATCACGCAGTTCGTTGTTAGTCTTACTGCATTCCAGAGGTACATCGCGACCCAACTTCTTCAATTGCTGAAGGGAAGTCCCTCTTTACAGCTATTGGCTTGCTACGCACTTCCTGAATATACAGGTATGTCTGAATTTCCCGCCAAGTTGCTCCATACAGGCTCGCGGGCAATAGCTTCTTGGTGAACTCCTCAATGGTCATGAATTCCTTATTATCTTGCCCATTCGTCGAACTGTTATTGCTACGACGGTCTCCAGGTAGTAGGTGTAGTGACTCTTTAGTAGCTACTATATCAATTCGCGTTTATACACAGGCAGACTTCAAAAATATTAAGTCCGCATGTGCGTATATTTTTCGAGGGCCGGCCTATCGTTTAGCAAAGTGCTGTAAGCCATGTGCTTGCAGCACTCAGGCTAGGGATGATAAAGCCGTACAAGGGAGAAACAATATGCACAACCATGCGGCTTGATTGGTATCTTCCTTGAGCTAGACGATGATTGTGACTAGATGTGTCGCCAAAGCTACATTTATAGTTTCAGAGCGAGGATTACTGTGTGGAGTTGAAGAGTTAATTACCTACAACAACAAAGGACGAGCAAGGTCTAGATAGTATCCGAATTCTCAAATTCTTGAAAACAAGAACACTAGTACTGCTTGAGCTTTTGAGGACGCGGCGATCAGTCAGAGAATTTTTCCAGCAAAGAATTGTCGGGTTAGAGAGGGGAGGAAATTGAGAGAACAGAGGATTTGCTTTGGCTGAAGAACCAAGACGGAAGAGGCAAGGATCATTTCGGTCGATCGTCACTCATCGGAAGTCGGGCCGCTAAAAATCGTGCTGGAGAACTCCGCTTCTTGGCATTCCTCTCCCTTCCCGACTCTCATGTTGTGGCGCTCCGCCCTCTTTGCTAAAGACGATCGCTAGCCAGAGCCAACCCAGATCACGATTTGCTATCTTTGTTCCGAATCACAGATGTTCTACTCCAAGATCACGTCATCGATCGCTGCCCGAAGTATGGACGTTACGCCGCGTATGAGGAGAGCTCAACCGGGCTCGTGGCATTGGTCTTGCTAGGTGAGATTCCTTCTTGCATGAAAAAACGCTCATCCGAGCCCTTGTCAACTACAGGTTGCCGTCCGCCTCTTCCAGGTCTGATGCCTGCTCACGCCCCTTCCTCCAGGCACACTCGCAGATATGGCGTTGTGGTCCCCCGAATCCTGGCTATTATTATGCCTCCATAAGATCAATATGAAAGGCGATGAAACTTTTCGGCTATAAATTCGCAGGAAATGGAAGGGTTATGATCCTTGAACCACTCACTCGCAATTGGGTCAGGAGCCGTTTTCAAGTATCGCGCAATGTTGAAGTCACTGCTTCGTATCGGTCGTTACCCCGAGGTTGATCTTACTGTGACTCCACCACGCTTCTTTAGCTGCGCTGAGCAGGGTCCAAACCCACTCTTGTCGCAATCGAATCGAACGGACATTCGTCGAAGACGCTCAGCAGAACGCTGCTGCAAGTCCCCACTATTTCCTTTCATCTCTACTTCGGCTTTCGTTCAACCAAATTGCCCTCTCCGGATCACCTTGATTACATATGACTCAGCGACGAGGGAAGGATGGACTAGAGCGTGTTGTACGGATGGACGGAAATATTTGACGAACCGTCGTGTGTTGTCATCTGCGGCTGGTCAATCGCGAGGGTCCAGATGTGTTGCCTTGACCTTGCCCTATCTCAGCTATTGTTTCCTCACGACCTGATACTCGCGCACGTTGTGTCTTCTGAACATGATTACTCGACCATGCCGTGTATTACGATTACGATTACTACACAAACTGTTGGACAGATGAGTAGAGTTCTGATTACACTACTTTGATATATACCATTAATTATGACTCATTTCTATAGCCTTCTGGAGCTTTAGGCCTCAGTTCTTACACTCTGTGGGAACCGCATAGCCATCACGGTAAGGTCCCGTCTTTGAATCCATTCCAAGGCCACGGCTGGCGAAAACGTTCCACAGGAGGCACTTGTTGGTACCATTATACCTTAGAGCGTCCGCCAGGATGATGGCGTCACGAGCCGCTGCGACTAGAAAGACACAGCTAGATCAGTTTAGGAATTGGAAGGCATAATCATGCGACACTCACAGGTCGTGTAGCAAGGCTGCTTTGACAGCCCATCCATGACCAGACGCAAGAATACAATATTTCCTTCTGCGCCATCGGGATTGGTTCGAGCAGTCGACGAGAATCCGTGCTCCTTGACAAGCGCGGCGTACACATTGTGAAGCATGTTGGCCCAAATTTCTCCAGCCTCTGACATAGGAAAACGTGTCAGTGGGACGTATAGAATCCCTAGGAAAATTCCGTACCGTGCTCTTCCTCTTCAACGTTGTTAAGTCCGCTGTACTTGAGAGGGTTGATGGCGCTGAGAGTCGAGAATATCTTGTCAGCACCCAACAACATGAACACCTAGAGTACAAAGACTTCGCTCACCAATTTACTGAGTATGGATATTTACGCATGCCCGTCGGACTGTTCTCGACCCATCGTCCTACCGTGAAATCTGATACATTGGCGGATGTTTGTTCTGTCCACCTTCAGAGACGCAATCGGTTAGGCGAACTAGTGAAAGACGAAATTAATCGGAAATTGATCTTACTCGGCCATGGCATCAGACCAACCTTCTCCCAAACCCCGGGATTCTACACTCTCCAGACAAATTGCGGTTCCACCACCAGTCATTCGGCTAGTGATACCATGCATCATCTCATGGACCAGAATTGAATTGTCAAGAGATCCGTCTCTGTATGGCTGAATGGTGGTTGGCGTTTATCAGCACAGCAAAGTCAGGCCCTTTAATATCAACCTCACCTTGGATTTGTCCCACAGATACATCCGACATTTCCCACTTTGGCCACTAGCAGAATTATCAGAGCGATTTCACGAGAGCCTAAAAGGATTTAACGTACTCGGGTGGGGTACAGAACGCTGCATCGTTCGTAC
>Ga0247742_10002270_pt1 | contig 12662 bp, 16 predicted proteins | sample UWRJL208509C2_FD_180944 | JGI IMG/M metagenome (GOLD analysis project Ga0247742, IMG submission 180944) | Plant litter microbial communities from Arlington Agricultural Research Station in Wisconsin, United States - UWRJ-L208-509C-2 | ecosystem: Environmental > Terrestrial > Plant litter >...
TGTAGGAGGGACACGGTAGAGTAGGACCTTTGGGTTTGCCTTAGGGGGTCATCCGCCGGCATCCCCATCGGCCCTACGCCCTGGAGACGAGACGGCTTCCAAGTCGTTGACTCTTCACCGCCCAGTTACCTCCACATAGGCGCGACGCACGCGTCACGAGAATCCATTCGTGACTTGCTTTTAATCCCTATAATCTGATTCCACATCGCTTGGCCATCCTATACGTTTCTTCCGGTCTGTGCCGAATTCTATACCAACCAGGTGCGGGGGATACGTTCATAAAGATTGAGATCTGAGATCTGAGGCCTGCTGAGGTCGAGAGGCTGCTCATTCGATTTGGTCACGGCGTATCTCTGGTGAAGCCAAGTTGGTACGGGTGTGGAACTCCGATAAAGGTTGAGACCTTGAAGATTTAGATACCGCTCAGCGCCATGTGCTCTGGCTTCGTCATCAATCACCTTCTTACCCCCATTCCATCTACTGTCCGATTGGCTATCTGATCTGGCAGTGATCATGACCTGCACAGGTGACAGGTCTGAGGAGATTTTGGTTTCGTCAAATTACTATATCTGGATGTAGTTTGACTGACGAATTGACACTGTGGCGTCGCATTCTCGTTAGTGATGCTGACAGATTAAACCCACTACGACAAACTCCATATACTAATGTGCCAAGTATCTCGTCGTGCACAAGGTAAAGAAGGCACCAACACGGCAACAGGCGCCAGGTCACTAAAGTTTATATGCATCTTGATCCAGAAGGCTGCCTATTTTTGTTACGATGGGAGTGATGGTCAGTTTTTAGATAAAACCCAGCGTTTTGAACAGCTCAGCTAAGTGTCCCCCAGTCTTCACCCCACATGAATCACTCTGCAACAGGTGGCCTACCTTCATACCCCAGCATACAAGAGGCACAACGTGCGAGATGCAATCGTACCAACATTTGTGGTGCCCACTCCTTGGTGGCGTCCGATACCATGCATGTTCCTAGGTTTTCTATGTGCGTCCGAAGCCCGCCTCACTGAATGTTAAGAACGTCGCTAATTTTCTTTCATAGAGTCCCACCTCAGCCGACATCGACATTGCCTACCCAGGGGTTTTTGACGAGCACATTGGTAATCTTCTACTATTCGACGCGCTTCCTCGGCCTCCACCGCGTCTGGTTCAACGCGTACAGCTTGGTTCTCGATTTGAATCATTTCCACTTGGAAAATGCGCCCACCTCTCGTCGTTCATGTTGGTCTAAGACTGTACGGGAAATGAACAAAGTCTGGGCTCTGATTATCGCGGCTTCGAGTCTTATTATAACGTGAGTGTTCTACGGGTCACTGAATACAGCTGGTACTTACACCCCGAGTCAGGCTTTCCGTCGCCTTCCTCCAGATCGACAACGTCTTAAACCACATCTATCCCCGCACGTTTACCATCTCAGCTTTTTTGCTTTCCTCTGCGTCGCTCGCTGTAGGTGGCGCCTTTATTGCGAATAGGGCAGGCTTGGACTGCGTTGGGAAGTTTAGGCAATGGGAAATGGCTTCGCAAAATCAAAACACATTGGCTTCCGTCGACTTTTGGGCATGCCTGGCATTGCCGCTCACTTCCTTGGCATGGTAAGTTCTTACGTTCTTTCTATGTGAATAGGATGCTAAGAATATTACCCAGGTCTATTGGCTTTTGTCTCATGACCTTATTCTCTTTGGCATGGGTCGATCAAGGATCCCAGACTATTCTAAAACCCCCGTCAAAGGTAGACTTTACCTTTAGCACTGCTCTCATCTCTATCGTCATTCTCTATCTCGCTATCCAGCTCTACCGTGTTCGAAAATTCTTAACAGAGTAGGTGTTAGGCGACACTCATTCAGTGTCTCACCAGAAGAAATAATTGTACTTATGTCAGCATTCAAATTTCACCTTTCTCTGGTTTTTACTTTACTTTCATATTTATTTCAGCCACAACTCTAATAAGGTACTAAATGTATGACTTGTATTCAATAGACCTGTTGTCAAAATACTTGACTATATCCTCATGAACGAAACTAACCTTGTCCGTCACTTTTTGAGAAAACTCGTAGACTACTTCTTTTACGGTTCAATCACCCAAAAAGAGAAACTCTGAGTGTTTACTTCTGCAGTCTACATCGAGATTACTATAAACAAAGAGAGGCTTGGCAGTAAGTACAGGCGCTAATATTTCATTCTCCGAAATTAGACGTTCGGCAAGTCCCCTCCTTACAGATCCAAGATCAGCCTATGACGCTTTTGCTACTCGAGGAGCAAGAATGAAAAGAACACTCCATAAATAGAGGTCTTGTATGAATATTACATATGGCAGGAGTTAAAACTTTCTCAGGATTCTTTCTGTCGATGCTGGGAGAACTTAGGACCCATAACCCCTCGTAACCCATAGCCCGGGCTATCCACCGAGGAGTATGGGTTATGATATATGAGGGGTTCGACTGTATCCACCTTTTACTTTTCTATACCGGCACACTTCAAATCACACTCTTTGCATATCATAACCGATATCCACATCCTGGGGGTGAAAAACGGTGCTACCCCTTCTCGCACTCTCCCTCACAGTCTCTCTTAAGATATCCGACGAAACCCCTCTCCTTTCCCCAACACTACCCTTCACCAAGAACTGCAGCCATGTCCCCGCCCGATAAATATGCTTCAATTCCTGCGCTATTCTCCCAGACAGCGCAGCCCATAATTCTTATCCAACCACCGATATCCTCGACATACGTTTTCCAGAAGACCTTGGAAAACGTATGATCAACCGCCAGCTCGTAGGTTGCACTGCGCAGAATATCTGCTTGACCTCCCTCGCCACCCTCTCCAGTAGCTCCTTGTCCATAAACACGCATTTATCTTCCAATCGCTCAATTATACAGCTGATAAGAATTTTTTGAGCTGATCCTCCAGTTCCCCTCTCAGTTCTTACTCGATCCCCCTAAGAATTTCTGAAAGTACTAAGCGAATATACCCCTTTGAATTCTATCAGAAGAATTTTGCCAGGGCGTGTTGGAAATGTCATAATTTAGCAGCAAGATTTGCCTGTCTCACTGGCCGGGTGATGACTGTATGTTTCTTGTCTTTCTTTTTGCGACCGTCCAATGCCAGCACATAAGGATCGACTAATACTAGCTGGCCAGACGTTTATAAATCATCAAATTCCCTGCATATGTACTGGTTTGATAACTATAAACATAATAACAGTGGACGCTGGCGCCTGAGGGCCTTCTCGCACGTTGCTGAACGGGAGATGCGCCCGCCGTAAGTATACCTGCCGCTATGTGACCGAGTAGCAGGAGTCGTAAGCCCAACAGAAGCCGTACAATAGGCGTTTGTGCTTTCATTGGTGTTTGAAGGGTCATGTTGAATTTTCATCCTCAGGAGATTGCGTGGAATAGAGTCGTGATGAAGGCGAGAGATTGGACGAATGCGAGACCCACCGCCAGTAACGCTGACGTTGAGCATTGAGGAGCGCGTACTTCCCGAAGAGTTTCACCGGACAGACACATTGCGGGTAGTAGTGATCGGGGAAGGAGCAGGTGAGTGCCAGTGGTTTTTGTCGTGGATTGGGATTCGATAGACGCGGCGTAATATTAAATCGAACGGTGGGAGATGGGCCACTAGGCAATGTAGTAGTTTCGGATTTGACGCGTACTAAAGGTGCACGAGGGACGAACGCTTTGTTTTTTGATCAGCGCAGTTGTATTTCGTTGGGATAAAGATTGTTTTTGTGGTGTCGCGTTACTTGCAACGGTGTTTCTAACAGATGATGAGCCAGGGGTCTCCTTTGTATCTTCGAAAAAACTCACTGGCGTCGTCATCACCGTTCATAGAGGTATCTTCGTGAATGTGCTGAATTGCAGCATCGAACTGCGAGTCGTCTTCGTCGCCTCGCTAGCTCTCCTCCCCAGACGCAAGGCCCGAAGCAAGAAAAGAACGACCTGATTCTAAGCTCACCATCCATCGCCGAATCGGAAATGGCCATGGCGGGGATCGGACTCATCGATGGTCGTCGCAAACAGAGGCTGTCATTGATGATACGCTTTGAGGACAGCGAACTGAGTTTGTTTTTGAGTTGGCGCTTCCGGGGTTGTGGTTCTAGGGCGACGAGTAGGCGGGCAATTGAGGAGGTCTAGGGGTACTTCGGTGTCTGAAGGTCGATTTGTCAGCATGGAATAGAAAAAGAAACCGGATGTTAAAGGAAGAACATACGGATACTGATCTCCTTGATTGCCCATCTCTCTTAAGGGTCCAAGCCTCTGTTCTGGCAAATAACAAATCGTCGTAGTCCAATCCACTTGAGGAGCCCTAGCCGAGCCTATTCAACCAGTAGGCGTACATGTGAGGTGGCGGGTAGGTTAGGTGTATTGGTTTCCGTTGAGTGGGCGGAGACGAATGGACGATTGAACCAGGGTCTGTCACAAACTAATTGAGTAACAAAGATCCACAGAAAGCAGCGCGAAACATACCCGATATAGAGAAGACGAGAGCGCACCACGTTCGAATCGAGCGTTCTTGATATCTTTGGCGGGGGTAAACTCGAGTGCACGCCGTCCTTGGACATCCAAACCGGTTTCCCCATCTTCTCAACCGACGCAGAAGATGTTAACCCCTCCTCGCACTCTCCCTCACCATCACCATCAACGAATCTGAAAAACCCTCCTTCCCCGATAACTTCTTCACAAAGAACTGCGGCCACGTCGTCGCCCTATAAATCCGCTTGACCTCCCTCACCATCCTCCGATCCGGCAGCTCCTCGTCTTCAAACCCGTGTACTTGACTCTTCACTTCGATGTCATGCTATTCCTATTCAAACTAAGGCAGGTATGAACGTCATTGAAAGGATATGTAATAGTAATAGGCGCTCACCTCGCTATTCGAGAAGAAAATGAAGAATTGGAGGATTCGGCGGGGGATTCAACCCTAGAGGATAGCTAAGCATGAAATTTAGTCTTTGGTCATGATGTGATCCGAACAGAAAACTCACCTCCGGTATGTCCATCCTCTGCAGTTAGTTACGACCGACTCTTCAAGACGGATAGAGAAGCAACGGGATGGAGCTGGGTTTGATGGCGAGCGCAACTTGAAGGACTAGGATGAATGCAGCTCGAGAAAGTAAGGACGAGGGCGGCTCTAGACATGAGGTGGATGAAGCTCGCAGGAGTGAGTTCGGGTGCGGCTCATAGGAGCGACGGCGGCTTGAAAGTGTGATAGCGGGATGATGCTCGAAGGTTTGACGCTGGGAAGAGCGTAGGAGGTGGAGATTGATATACGGGGTCTGGGAGAGTGGGATGGATGGGGCTTGAAAAAGCGAGGATATATCCAACTCAGCATGAGCCGAGTGGGATGCAGCGAGGGCGAATGGCGCCGGAGGCCAGTGTACCCGCAGCTTGAAAGAGCAGAGACGGATGCAGTTTACAGAGCGAAGGTGAATGCAGCTCAGGAGCGAGAGAGAAGTGCTCAAGAGTGCTGAGAAAGTTGGGAGGGAGGTTGCTACAGAAAATGTATTGGGGGGTGCGATGCTTTAGCCTGACGAGATCTTGGGAAGCGGTGCTTTTAACAGTCCGTGTCAAAGCTTAAAAGCTTAATTTTCAAAATGGCACTTTACTTTGTTCCTTCATTAACCTCGATTTGGAACTGTACTTCATCTCGTTTGTTGCGACAGGAGGCGCGTTCAACGCGCCTCCTGTCTTAATCTTTCCATATCACATGTACAAGCGCATTCTTTCCTGAGAATATATTTTGTTATACTAGCTCGGTACAGCCTATGAAATTGAGCAAGAAACCTCAACGAGATAGACGCTCATTCCACGCCTGCCACAGGATATCACCCAACGCAAATTTCATCCGTTGAGGTCTAGACGGTCGAGACCAGCGGATCTGACACCTCTTCAGGGCAGAGCTGCGGCAGGCGACGTTGCCTCGTCGAAACATCAACGGCGTGCAAGCCGAAGGATTGCATAACTCAAATGACCGCCTCCCCTGATATGAACCAAAGGACAGGACCCTAACTCTTCTCTCTTCGTGATAAAATTAGCCCAACCAATAATCGCTCTTCCGCCCTCAGGTGCGGTCAGACTTTTCCCTCCAAATCCTTCGAATCGCCTATACTTAGCGCCAGCTGAATCGCTCCGGTTTCTCGGGCTAGCGAAATTCAGAAAGAACACTCACAGTCATGCTTCGCCATCAAACAATTATATGCATGCAGCGAGATCGTATTAAAACTTCACTGAGTGATGCCATTTACTTTGGAGCGAGATAAACATACTTGACAGCAGCCAGGGATACTAAAGAAGCTGAAATTACAGATAAATGGGCGGCTGTGTTCGGTCTATAGATGCCTCGTTATCTTGTGAGTGCATTATTGGTCTGGGATCTGGATCCCTACTGGATGACTTCCCGCAGTGTCTACAAACGCAGATTATTTTCTAGGCTTGACAGGACAGCGGAGTTTGAAATGTCTGGGTTTATGTTTCTAACCGTAAGACACTCGAATAAATCTAGAAAGCTACTGGATGGGTCGCTGTGCTGCAGGCGCCGTAGCAGCGCGGATCCACCGCAAAGACTTATGAATTGCATCTCATTTGTGAGTTTGGTCATTCTTTCTATGAGAGTACGGACCAACGACAGAATGGATACCAAAATGACGTATCATTGACCATCGAAGCAATTATTTGTGCTTAAGTTGAGTGGGATTGCAAATGAGAGAGGAATTCTTGGCCCTCATCATGCCTACTGGCATCCATATGCTATACTCGGCGTTTGGTATGACGATATACGGTCAGATAGAGGACGTAGACCGAAGAGCAGAGCAACTTCGTATATAGGGGATGGATGTGCCGTGGTGCCGGCAAAGGAGTGAGCGTAGGGTCGACCATAAAAGGGTTTAGAAGTAGTTTAGAACGCGATTTTAATCTAGCCAGGGGGGGTGGGACCCTCGTTCAGAATAAAATCTAGGAGAGGGTCTTTATTTGATGGTGAACGTCAAGCCGTCTCCATAAGGTAAACGGCATGTCGGCTGATCTCGCTTAGCAACATTAAGAAAATAAACTAGGTTTCTAAACGCTGCGGGAAGTCATCCACTTGCAGATGCCCACTGTTTTTCCCGCTAAGAGCATATGCCACGGATTGGCGTTGATAATCAAAATTTACCTAGTGGCGGAAATGTCAGTTTTTATTTTTCTTGGTGGAACTTGCCGGCTAGCTGTGAAGTCAACTGCCCGAGGTGGTCGTAGACTCGTGAGAGCCTTTCGGCGTCTCACTGAGTATCCTCTGTGGCGGTCAATAACTTCCAGATTTGGTATATATACAAGCTTACATAGCCTTACCCTTGGGATCAGAGATATAACTGGGGATGTGTCCTGTTAAATATTGGTTTCACCGAGGGCAATCAGAAATGAGCCTGACATTTTTTGGGAAATAATCCAAAACTAATTCGATGGGTCCAGAATAAATCGATAGAAATCCAACTCGGAGGTATAAAATATACTTAGGCAAATTTTCTGAACAGGTTTAAAGTTACGCTGGATTTGGACAATGGACCCTAGCACGCGTTCCCGGATACCGCTGTGAATCTTTCCGAGCTGGAGGTACTCATTCGGCCCATGGACAAACACCTAAGTGCCGAGAATTTCAACTTGTATCTGGATTGGACTACTTCCCAAGGCCAAATTTTACTGCTGTTATACGGATTATGCAGGTACTATATTCAAATTTTGTGGGTCCTGTGGTGAATGTCACTCAGGCTCCAGTGAAAGCACCTTGCACAGCCCTTGCTAACCAAATGCGGGAAAAATCTCATATTTCAATCGGGAAGCCTCTTGCTAAGATACTCAGGGATATTCATTCATCTTCAGGGGACATTAGCATATGTGATTTGTCCAGCGCGAGGACAAGATCTATCGTACGCTCTTCGGGGTCCCTCCTCAGGTTTTATATAAAGTGTCGCATTCTGAAAAGCTCATGTTGTCCCCCATCCCTCATCCCACATGAACTACCCGCCTCCAGCTGTCCTACCTCGATATTCTAACCTGCAAGAATCGCATTGTGCGAGCTGCAAGCACGCCAGTAATGGTGGTGCTCACCTTTTGGTGATGGGTGACGCTATGTCCGTCCCTACGTCTGCTACGTCCGTCCACCTGCCCTCACTGAACATTATGGCTCTTAATGACTCGTTATTCTCATAGAATGCCACCTCATCCGGTGTCCACATCGTTTGTCCAAATACTCTTGACGAGTATGTTGGCAATCTTCTACTATTCAATGCGCTTCCTCGGCCTCCATCACGTCTGGTTCAGCGCCTACCGTTTGGTCCCCGATGCACGTACTTTGGACTTGGAACATGCGCCTAACTTTCATCGTTCGTGTTGGACAGAGACTGTGAAGAAAATGAATAGAGTCTGGACTCTTATCACTATGGGTTCAAGTCTTTTAATGACGTGAATGTTTCTATCAGTCATCGATTGAGGCTAGCACTGAAATTCCGAGCCAGACTTTCCGTCGCCCTCCTCCAGATCGACAACATCGTGGAAAACACCTATCTGCGCACGTTTACTATCTTGGCCTTTATCCTTTCCTCCGCGTCGCTCGCTGCAAGTTCCGTATTTCTCGCGAATGGGGCAAGCTTGAACTGTGAAGAGAAGTTTAGGAAATGGGAGATAGCTTCGCAAAACCCAAATACATTGTCTTCTGTTGATCTTTGGGCGTGCTTGGCGTTACCGCTCACCTCCCTGACATGGTATGTTCTCGTGTTCTTTCATGCAAACCAGATGCTGAAATATTTATCTAGGTCTGCCGGTTTCTGTTCAATGACATTATTCTCGTTCTCGTGGGTCGATCAAGGAGACATCCCAGCGCCTACCTCAAAGGTTGACCTTGGCTTTACCACCGCTCTCATTTCATTCGCTGTCCTCTCCCTCGCTGTCCAGTTCTACCGCCTTCGAAAACTCTTAGCAAAGGGATCAGCATTTGACGCTCATCCCTAGTCTCATCAAAGATAACAATGATACTTGAGGTATCAGCGTTCAGAATCCTCCTCGCATATTTGCATTGCGTTTCACGTTCATTCTATGTTCATTTTGGTTACAACTTTAACAGGCTACTAGATGTGTGTGTCCTTGTACTCAATCTGTTGTCGATTACAACACATAAACAAACTAATCTTGTCACTCACTTTCCAAGAAAACTCTTACAATATATGTTTTATAGTTCAATTGGTGGGGAGAATTCTCGAACAACTTTGCAAATAGAACTATGATCACGCAGCCACGGAGGATCGGTGGCAAGCTCGGGCGCTAATCTTTCATTCCTCAATTATATACATTTTCAGCGGCGCAGGACCATAATAACATTCCTCTCGTTCTCCGTCACCGTCTCCTTCAACAAATCCGAAAATTTCTCCCTCCTCAATACCACATTCACAAAGAACTGCAGCCACGTTATCACTCGATACATCTGCTTTACCCGCTTCACATATCCGCCAACCAATAATTCTCATCCGATCGCCCGATGTCCTCAGCATATGATTCCCGAAGACGCTCAAAAACATTACCCGGAAGACCATTCACCACAAGCTCGTCCTTGAGTTCTTGGACGTAGTTCCGAGGTGACAGTCCATGCCCCCGGCGCCAGCCTCCATAACTTGAAGCTCGGGCGATTCATTGAGTACATGTGACGACCCGAACAGATTGCGACAGATTGCGACGTTGAATGCCATGAACACTGGTGGAGACAAAACCGACTATCGAACATGGATTTAGCTGTGGCTTCATGCATTCATAATTAGGCAGCATACACAGCTCCCAATCCTTGGAAGAGCTACAAGCGAAATCCAACGTTGGGTCTTTCCACGGGTCCACTCAGTGATGCCAGAACCAGATACATTTCTCCAGATAAGCGCCGTCAGTGAAGACGCCGATCCCAGGATACGGCCTGTCGAGCAATGGACACAGTTACGAGGATGGGTGTAAACTTGAAGGTGCCAGGGTGGGTGGGTGGATGCAAGAGGGATGATCCCCGAGCTTGAGAGTGCGCCTTGGATGAAGCTGCTTGAGGGGTCAGGATGGCTCAAGAGAAACGCACAGGAGTAAGGTTGGATGAAGCTTGAAAGAGTGTACCGTGATGAACTAGAGGGGTTACAACTCAGACGAGGGAGGGAGAATAAGGCACATTGCCACTGGTAAGAGCGATGGTAGGTGATGTGGTGACACGGACGCTTGAAAGCCTGATGATGATCGAAAGAGTGAGGGTGAAAAATGCTCGAAAGAATGATAGTGGGCGGAGCACAGAGCGGGTGATGTTCGATATTGAGAGCGAGAGGTGGATGCGGCTTGGGGTGGAAGTGCTTAACTCAAAAAAGCCAGTGTAAATGCAGCTCTGATGAGCAGGACTCAGAGGAAGGGTTTCGGTGAGGCCTTGAGCTTGATCGATATGATTTGGAATGAGCACTCGAAGCTCAGAGATGCTACGGAGGGTTGGCTCACCATGCACCATGGCCGACCTGAAAAGTACAGAAGACCACAAAACTGGATCGACCAGACACACCATGGACCAATCAGATCGCTCCATTTGCACGGGTCGCGCTTGTGACTGGCAACCGGTCAATGTGTGGGTTGCCGCGACGTCAATGATAGTCACAGTATGGGAAGGTGAGCAGCTCCTTGCTTTTTGTATTGAATAGCGCCGTGGTGGCGAGTACTGTATACCATTCCCGTTTTAGCCATGTTCTGCTCTGGACGCTTTGTAACTACAGCTCTGTTATCGTGTCCCAACTCCGCTCGAGTGCCACCAGAAACCGGGCATCAGATGCAGTGTGATGTTGGTGTCTGGTGCTTCTCAATTATGGCCGCAGACGCGTGCGCCACATGATCGTATTTAACTAGGGTTTATAAAAGTAGCGGCACCTACCTCAGCATTTTATAGCAATGAAACGGCTTGCTTGATTATCCATTGGAGTATGTTTAGATTGGTCACTGGTCTTACTAGTATTGTGCATGGACATGTTCAAGGTGTACACTGCATGCGTGCAACGCACTCAGTTGAAGCGTTCAGATCTTCCATATCTAGGGATGTTACAATTGTTACAATAAGAAATCCATCTACGTCTGGTAAAGACTAAGGGTAACTAATAAGGCTTTCCTCGATGGAGAATAGATATGTAAGATATGTAAGAAAATGAAAATGTAGGCTATGATCTCCGTTCTGTCACCGCTGCCCAAAGTTACCATGTCAATAACTCTGGGTATATATAACCCGAGCCTCCGGACTCTATACACTGAGCATACTCGACCTTTCAAGTTCTCTATTGAATCAATTTTTTTTTGACGAAAATTGAGTTTCCTTATGGCATGCTCTGGCTTGTATCCATGTCTCCCAATCTGAGCGGTTCTACTGTCATGAAGTGAACTCTGGCTAGCCTTGCATGGGGAAAAGGTCTTTGGAATAATCATCGCTCTTGTGATGTTTTCGTGCAATTGTAAACTAAGTAAACGACTACGGTAATGTAAGTGGGGGTGTGAAAAGAGGACGGTTTTGATGGTCAACGAGCCATCCACTTTCCAGGGAGAGGGGCCGATGGAATGCGGACGGATGAACCTCCAAGACAGACTGCCGTTGATGTTATGAAAGAAATGAGTGATGGTGTGGGTAGGTGGGAAGAAAACAAGTGGAGTCTGAAGCCGAGGCGTTGACGGAGAGGTGACACCTTGGGAGTTGTATCCGGCACCGCCTGTGTTGGGTGGAGGTGCGAGCGGGTCGGGGGGTTGGACCAGCTATGATGAGTAAGTCAAGGAGTTTGGGAGGAACTCTGGGGGGGTCTGCGGTCGGATCTGCGGTATCAGTCGGTACATTCCCTACTTATAAGGACGCTCTCGCCGCAGCTTCCCGATCATTTGAGATTCCCCATTTAGTACAATCGACACATTCTGCACTTTAACAGTGGCGATCTGCAGATAAAATCCAGTGTCATGAACACCATGGCCTTCCCCAATCCTTTCCCCCACATGGATTTCCCCCCCAAGGTTCTCTTACCTGTACATCCTAGATGTGCGAACTGCACATACGCCAACACATGCGGCCCAGTTGCTTATCCCTTGGCGACATCTGGAATGTCCGCTCCTGGGTCTTCTGCGTACGTCCGCCAGGCTCGCAGAACGAGAGCAGCGTCACTGACTTTATTTCATAGAATACTATCTCCCCCAACGTCGACGTCGAGGTCACCTATCCACATGTTTTTGAGGAGCATGCTGAGAATTTTATACTACTCAACACGCTGCATTGGTCTCCATCGCGTCTGGTTCAATGTATACCACTTGATCCCTGATGCGCGTATTTCGGACTTGGAAAATGCGCCTACCTCTCATCGTTCATGCTGGACAACGACTGTATGGAAAATGAACAGAGTCTGGACTCTCATTACCATGGCTTCGAGTCTTATTATAACGTGAGTAATTCTACTAGCTGTTAAACACAGTTGGCGCTTATATTCCGAGCCAGGCTCTCCGTCGCCTTCCTCCAGATCGACAACATATTGGACAACATATATTCCCGCACATTTGCTATTTTAGCTGTCGTCCTTTCTTCCGCGTCGCTCGCCGCAAGTTGCATCTTCATCGCAAATAAGGCAAGCCTGGACTGCGTTACAATGTTTAGGCA
>Ga0247742_10002272_pt1 | contig 12659 bp, 9 predicted proteins | sample UWRJL208509C2_FD_180944 | JGI IMG/M metagenome (GOLD analysis project Ga0247742, IMG submission 180944) | Plant litter microbial communities from Arlington Agricultural Research Station in Wisconsin, United States - UWRJ-L208-509C-2 | ecosystem: Environmental > Terrestrial > Plant litter >...
TGCAGGTTGGCCTTGCCGCCGGACTGGCGGGTCGGCAAGCGCAGCATGGCCATCACCGGATAGCCCATCAGCACGATGATGCGGATGTCCGGCACGCCTTCGTAGCTGATGCTTTTGAAGATCTGGTCGGGGATTACCCGGTATTCGATCAACGCCCGGTCGCGGTGGCCGCCGAGGGAGTACAGGCCGGTAAGAATGCTGGAGATCTGGTGCTCGATTTCTTCATGGCTGATGATTTTGCCAGACACCGTGCGATAGCGACCCTCGAAGCGGTCGGCGACCACCAGGATGCCGTCGCCGCCGGCGCCCTGGGCCGGTTTGATCACGAAATCGGCGCGCCCACCAATGATCTCGTCGAGCTTTTCGATGCCCTTTTCCGTGGAAATCACCCCGTACAACTCCGGCACGTGGATGCCGGCGGCAATCGCCCGTTCCTTGGTGATGATCTTGTCATCGACGATCGGGTACAGGCTGCGCTTGTTGTACTTGAGCACGTAGTCGGCGTTGCGCCGATTGATGCCCATGATTCCCCGCGCTTCCAGGGCCTTCCAGGTCTTCCAGAAGCCGAACATTACGAATCAGCCTTCAGGAACGCCTTGAACCGCACCAGCTCGGTCAAGCGGTAGCCGCGATAACGACCCATGGCCAGCATGAAGCCGACGAGGATCAACAGGATCGCTGGGAAGGTGAACACGAAGTACACCAGTTCCGGCACGCTCATGATCAGGTGCGCCAGAGACGCGGCGAACAGCGTGCCGATCGCCACTTTCATGGCGTGGCCCGAGCCGCGTTCTTCCCAGGTGATCGACAGGCGTTCGATGGTCATGGTCAGGATCACCATCGGGAACAGCGCCACCGACAAGCCGCGTTCCAGGCCCAGTTTGTGGCTGAACAGGCTGATGGCGGCGATCAGCACCACGACAAAGGTCAGCACCACCGACAGGCGCGGCAGCATCTGTAACTTCAAGTGTTCCAGGTACGAGCGCAGGGACAGCCCCAGCGCGGTGATCACCGTAAACAGCACAATGCCGAAGCCCAGTTGCGTCTCGCGGAAGGCCAGGGCGATCAGCACCGGAGTGAAGGTGCCGAGGGTTTGCAGGCCGATCAGGTTGCGCAGGATCAGGATCACCAGCACGCCGATCGGGATCATCACCATGATCATGAACGTCTGTTGGGTTTGCAGCGGCAAGCCGTAGAGCGAGTATTCGAGGAAGTTGGCGTCGGTGTTCTCGTCGGTCAGCTTGGCCAGGCGAATCGCGTTCATTTCGCTGTTGTTGAGGCTGAAGGTCACCGTGGCTTTCTTGCCTCCATCGACGGTGATCAGGTTGTCGTCGCCGGTCCACCACAGCAGGCGGTCGGTGGGCAGGCCCTGTTCGCCGGTTTCCGGGTTGAAGTACAGCCAGTCGTTGCCATTGAAGCTGCGCAACCACAGTTCGGGCATTTGCGGTTGATCGGCCACCAGGCGAATGGTGTGGACTTTTTCCGCCGGCACATGGGCGATGGACAGCAGCAACTCGACGATCTTGGCCTTGTGCGACGGCGACGGATCGCCGCCGAGCAGCAGCTTGGCGTTGTCGTCGTTGCCGTTGTTGACCCGCTTGATCGCTTCGCTGATGAAGGTCTCGACGTCCGCCGAGTGCTGGCGGATCGGCGCGAGCAGGGCTTCGGCGGCGAGTTTTTCCGCGCCTTCGATGGCCATGCTGTCGCGAAAGGTCGGGCCCTTGACCTTGGATTTTTCACCGCTGTAGCGCTTGGTCAACACCAGGCGGTAATAGAGGGTCTGGTTGCCTTTGGCGCGCCGCGCCGACCAGGTGACCTTGCGGTTGCCGTCGACCCGGTTCACCGCCACGCCATAGTTGTTGGAAATAAAACTCTCGTTGAGGCTCACATAGTCGCGGCTCAGCGGTGGCACGAACATCTGGATCTTGACCGGGTCCTTGGCACTGGCGACGAACTCGACCTTGGCGTCGATGTTCCACAAGTCGTCGGTGGCGTCTTCGGTCACCGGGATCCCCAGCACGAAAATCTGGTAGGCCGTAACTGAAATGCCCAGCGCCACCAGGATGGCGATCAGGATTTTCAGGTGAAGGGTAAGAGAGCGCATTGGAATTACTCTGCGGTATGAGCGTCGGTGGCGCAGGCGGGTTTGCCAGCAGCGTATTTAAGACTGGGGTCGACCAGCGCATCGAAACGTTTGAGCGCCTCGGAGCCGATCAGGAGCGGATATTGGAAAGCGCTGCGGTCGGTCAGGTTCACTTCGATGCTGCGCAGGGCGCTGCCCATGCAGATGTCCAGTTCGATCACCGGGCGGGCCGTGTATTTCTTGCCTTCCTCGGGATCGTAGTCGCCGGCGCGGCGTTTGATCTTGCTGACCCGGGCCAGCGGTCGCTCGATGGGGTGAGAGTGCGCGGCGTCGATGGCCAGGTAGAAGCGCACCCACGATTCGCCATTGCGCTTGAAACGCTTGATATCGCGGGCACTGAGGGAGGCAGTCTTGGCGCCGGTGTCGAGCTTGGCCGCCACTTCCAGGTCGATGCCGTCCAGCGAGGCGTACTCGTTGAGCCCGTACACCGTCTTTTCCCCCGCGAGGGCCAGCCCTGGCAGGCATAACAGGCTAAGAAAGGTGGGGAAGGGCTTGAGTCTCATAAATCCTGATGCGCGGCGTTCCGTTCTCGGTTCAGGCCCTGGCATTGCTGCGCAAGCTCCCTTGTAGGCCTATCACTTCTTTATGACAAGCCATGCAGATGACAAGCAAATGCGGGCGGCATTCTAGCACGGTGGTTTTATGGCGCCACCGCTCGGACCGGGCTATAAACAGGTGTCGTGTGCCGTTATGGTGCGCGACGTTATTAGACGATTGTCGACAGTGTCTATTTATTCTTTGACTGTGAAGGCCTTATTCGCTAGTTTTTGCGGCATTGGCTTTCAAGGTGTCAACAATATGCTGGATCAACTCGATCCCCCGGTGATAAACGCAGACGAGTCGGAAACCCTTTCCGAGAATGTCTTCCGGCGCATCCAGGCGGCCATCGTCAAGGGTGATATCGCCCCGGGCAGCAAGATTTCCGAACCGGAGCTGGCGCGCACCTACGGCATCAGCCGTGGCCCGTTGCGCGAAGCCATCCACCGCCTCGAAGGCCAGCGCCTGCTGGTGCGGGTGCCGCATGTCGGTGCGCGGGTGGTGTCCCTGAGCCACGCCGAGCTGGTGGAACTCTATGAGATCCGCGAATCCCTCGAAGGCATGGCCTGTCGCCTGGCCGCCGAACGCATGAGCCAGGCGGAAATCGACGAACTGCGCCAAGTCCTTGAAACCCATGAGCGCGACGCGGCGTTCCAGGCCGGCGTCGGTTACTACCAGCAGGAAGGCGATTTCGACTTCCATTACCGGATCATTCAGGGCAGCGGCAACCGCACCCTGACCCAGATGCTCTGCGGCGAGCTGTATCAATTGGTGCGCATGTACCGTATCCAGTTTTCCACCACGCCGAATCGGCCGCGCCAGGCGTTCGCCGAGCACCACCGGATTCTCGATGCCATCGCCGACCGTGACGGCGAACTGGCCGAGCTCTTGATGCGCCGTCACATCGGCGCTTCCAAACGCAATATCGCCCGTCATTACCAGGACGGCGCCAACCCGACAGCCACTGAACGAGGTGAGTCATGAGTTCCAGCAACAGCACTCCAGGCCAGCGTTTCCGCGATGCGGTCGCCAGCGAGCATCCCTTGCAAGTGGTCGGCGTGATCAACGCCAACCATGCGCTGCTGGCCAAACGGGCCGGTTTCAAGGCGATTTACCTGTCCGGTGGCGGGGTCGCCGCCGGTTCCCTCGGCGTGCCGGACCTGGGCATCACCGGCCTGGATGACGTGCTCACCGACGTACGGCGCATCACCGACGTCTGCGACCTGCCGCTGCTGGTGGACGTCGACACCGGTTTCGGCGCCTCGGCGTTCAACGTCGCTCGCACCGTCAAGTCGATGATCAAGTTCGGCGCGGCGGCGATTCACATCGAAGACCAGGTCGGCGCCAAGCGCTGCGGCCACCGTCCTAATAAGGAAATCGTCTCGCAACAGGAAATGGTCGACCGCATCAAGGCCGCCGTCGATGCGCGCACCGATGACAGCTTCGTGATCATGGCCCGCACCGACGCCTTGGCGGTTGAAGGCCTGGAGTCCGCCCTGGACCGCGCCGCCGCTTGCATCGAAGCCGGCGCCGATATGATCTTCCCGGAAGCCATCACCGAATTGGAGATGTACAAGCTGTTCGCCAGCCGCGTGAAAGCACCGATCCTGGCCAACATCACCGAATTCGGCGCAACCCCGCTGTTCACCACCGAGCAGTTGGCCGGGGCCGACGTGTCGCTGGTGCTCTATCCGTTGTCGGCGTTCCGTGCCATGAACAAAGCCGCGGAAAACGTCTACACCGCGATCCGTCGCGACGGCACGCAACAGAACGTCATCGACACCATGCAGACCCGCATGGAGTTGTACGATCGCATCGACTACCACGTGTTCGAGCAGAAGCTCGACGCACTGTTCGCCGCCAAGAAGTAAGGCGCAAGACTCCCTAACAAATTCAAGATTGGAGACCACAATGGCCGAAGCAAAAGTACTCAGTGGCGCCGGACTCCGGGGCCAGGTCGCCGGGCAAACCGCGCTGTCCACCGTAGGGCAGGCGGGCGCGGGGCTGACCTATCGCGGCTATGACGTTCGCGAACTGGCCGCCGACGCGCAATTCGAAGAAGTGGCGTACCTGTTGTTGTACGGCGAACTGCCGACCCAGGCACAACTCGACGAATACCAAGGCAAGCTGAGCAAGCTGCGAGACCTGCCGCAAGCGCTGAAAGAAGTTCTGGAACGCATCCCCGCCGACGCCCACCCGATGGACGTGATGCGCACCGGCTGCTCGTTCCTGGGCAACATCGAGCCGGAGCAGGACTTCTCCGAGCAGCGCGACAAAACCGACCGCCTGCTGGCCGCGTTCCCGGCGATCATGTGCTACTGGTATCGCTTCAGCCACGAGGGCAAACGCATCCCTTGTGTGACGGACGAGCCGACCCTCGGCGGTCACTTCCTGCACCTGCTGCACGACGAGACGCCGAGCGAATTGCACGTCAAAGTGATGAACGTGTCGCTGATCCTCTATGCCGAGCACGAATTCAACGCTTCGACCTTCACCGCCCGCGTTTGCGCGTCGACCCTGTCGGACTTGTACTCCTGCGTCACGGCGGCCATCGGCTCGCTGCGCGGTCCGCTGCACGGCGGCGCCAATGAAGCGGCGATGGAAATGATCGAGCGTTTCTCGTCGCCGGAGGAGGCGATCAAGGGCACCCTCGGCATGCTCGAGCGCAAGGACAAGATCATGGGCTTCGGCCACGCGATCTATAAGGACAACGACCCGCGCAACGAGGTGATCAAGGGCTGGTCGAAGAAACTTGCCGACGAAGTGGGCGACACGGTGTTGTTCCCGGTCTCCGAGGCCATCGACAAAACTATGTGGGAGCAGAAGAAACTGTTCCCGAATGCCGACTTCTACCATGCCTCGGCGTACCACTTCATGGGCATCCCGACCAAGCTGTTCACGCCGATCTTCGTCTGCTCGCGCCTGACCGGCTGGGCCGCCCACGTGTTCGAACAACGCGCCAACAACCGCATCATCCGCCCGAGCGCCGAATACACCGGCGTCGACCAGCGCAAGTTCGTGGCAATCGAACGTCGCTGAATGGCGGGCCGACCCGAACTGGAGAACACCGCTAAACCCTGTAGGAGTGAGCCTGCTCGCGATGACGGACTGACATTCAACAGTAATGTCGACTGATCTACTGCTATCGCGAGCAGGCTCACTCCTACAAGGGGTGGTGTGGATCTTGAGCCTGGTGTCTGGCCTTCCTCTTGCAACCACCGTGACCGAGTCCTGACCGATGAACACTGAATTTCGCAAGAACCTGCCCGGCACGCCGCTGGATTATTACGACGTCCGCGCGGCGGTCGAGGCGATCCAGCCGGGTGCCTACGACACCCTGCCGTACACCTCCCGCGTGCTGGCGGAAAACCTCGTGCGCCGTTGCGATCCGGCGACCCTGACCGAATCCCTCAAGCAATTCATCGAGCGCAAGCGCGACCTCGATTTCCCCTGGTTCCCGGCCCGAGTGGTGTGCCACGACATCCTTGGCCAGACCGCGCTGGTTGACCTCGCCGGCCTGCGCGATGCCATCGCCCTGCAAGGCGGCGACCCGGCGCAAGTCAACCCGGTGGTGCCGACCCAACTGATCGTCGACCACTCCCTCGCGGTGGAGTCCGGTGGTTTCGATCCGCAGGCGTTCGAGAAGAATCGCGCAATCGAAGACCGTCGCAACGAAGACCGTTTCCACTTCATCAACTGGACCAAGAAAGCGTTCAAGAACGTCGACGTGATCCCGCCCGGCAACGGCATCATGCACCAGATCAACCTGGAGAAAATGTCCCCGGTGATCCAGGTCCGTGACGGCGTGGCGTTCCCCGACACCTGCGTCGGCACCGACAGCCACACCCCGCATGTCGATGCCTTGGGCGTGATCGCGATTGGCGTTGGCGGCCTCGAAGCCGAGAGCGTGATGCTTGGCCGCGCGTCGTGGATGCGCCTGCCGGAAAGCGTCGGCGTCGAACTCACTGGCAAGCTGCAACCGGGCATCACCGCCACCGACATGGTGCTGGCGTTGACCGAGTTCCTGCGCCAGCAAAAAGTCGTCGGCGCCTGGCTGGAGTTCTTCGGCGAAGGCGCGGCGGCACTGACCCTCGGCGACCGCGCGACCATCTCCAACATGGCTCCGGAATACGGCGCCACCGCGGCGATGTTCTACATCGACCAGCAGACCATCGACTACCTGAAACTCACCGGCCGCGAAGACCAGCAGGTGCAGTTGGTCGAGACCTATGCCAAGCAGACCGGGCTCTGGGCCGACAGCCTGAAGGGCGCGCAATACGAGCGCGGCTTGAGCTTTGACCTGTCCTCGGTGGTGCGCAACATGGCCGGCCCGAGCAACCCCCACGCCCGGGTCGCCACCCGCGATCTGGCGGCCAAGGGTATCTCCGGCCAGTGGGACGACGTGCCGGGGCAAATGCCCGATGGCGCGGTGATCATCGCTGCCATCACCAGTTGCACCAACACCAGCAACCCACGCAACGTGATCGCCGCCGGCCTACTGGCGCGCAACGCCAACAAGCTCGGGCTGACCCGCAAGCCGTGGGTCAAGTCGTCCCTGGCGCCAGGTTCGAAAACCGTGGCGCTGTACCTCGACGAAGCTGGCCTGACCGATGAACTGGAACAGCTCGGTTTCGGCGTCGTCGCCTTCGCCTGCACCACCTGCAACGGCATGTCCGGTGCGCTCGATCCGGTGATCCAGCAAGAGATCATCGACCGTGACCTGTACGCCACGGCGGTGTTGTCCGGCAACCGCAACTTCGATGGCCGGATTCACCCGTACGCGAAAAACGCATTCCTTGCCTCGCCGCCGCTGGTGGTCGCCTACGCCATCGCCGGGACCATCCGTTTCGACATCGAAAAAGACGTGCTCGGCCTCGGTGCCGATGGCCAGGAAATCCGCCTCAAGGACATCTGGCCGAGCGATGAGGAGATCGACGCAGTGGTCAAGTCGTCGGTGAAGCCGGAGCAATTCCGCCAGGTCTACATTCCGATGTTCGCCATCCATGAAGACACCGGCCCGAAAGTCACGCCGCTGTACGACTGGCGTGAGATGAGCACCTACATCCGCCGTCCGCCGTACTGGGAAGGCGCGCTGGCCGGCGCCCGTCCGCTCAAAGGCATGCGCCCGCTGGCGGTGCTGCCGGACAACATCACCACTGACCACTTGTCGCCGTCGAACGCGATCATGCTCGACAGCGCCGCCGGCGAATACCTGGCGAAAATGGGCCTGCCGGAAGAGGACTTCAACTCCTACGCGACTCACCGTGGCGACCACTTGACCGCGCAGCGCGCCACCTTCGCCAACCCGAAACTGTTCAACGAAATGGTCCGGGAAAACGGCAAGGTTAAGCAGGGTTCCCTGGCGCGTGTCGAGCCGGAAGGCCGGGTGATGCGGATGTGGGAAGCCATCGAAACCTACATGGAACGCAAGCAGCCGCTGATCATCATCGCCGGCGCCGACTACGGCCAGGGTTCGTCCCGGGACTGGGCGGCCAAAGGCGTGCGCCTGGCCGGTGTGGAAGCGATTGCCGCCGAAGGTTTCGAACGCATCCACCGCACCAATCTGGTGGGCATGGGCGTGCTGCCGCTGGAGTTCAAGCCCGGCACTGACCGTCACACCCTGGCCATCGATGGCACGGAAACCTATGACGTGATCGGCGACCGCACCCCCCGCGCGACGCTGACCCTGGTGATCCATCGTCTTAACGGCGAGCGCCTCGACGTGCCGGTGACCTGCCGCCTCGACACCGCCGAAGAAGTGTCGATCTACGAGGCCGGTGGCGTGTTGCAGCGCTTCGCCCAGGACTTCCTCGAAGAATCGGCGGTTGCCGTCTAAACCCAGTCAGCGGCCAAAGGATGATGAGTCCTTTGGCCGTTTTTGAAGGAGCACCCATGGCTCACGCACCTCAAATTAAGATCCCCGCCACCTACATGCGCGGCGGCACTAGCAAAGGCGTGTTCTTCAGCCTGCAAGACCTGCCCGAAGCGGCGCAGACGCCCGGTCCTGTCCGTGACGCCTTGCTGCTGCGGGTGATCGGCAGTCCCGATCCCTACGACAAGCAGATCGATGGCATGGGCGGCGCGACGTCCAGCACCAGCAAAACGGTGATCCTGTCGAAAAGCCGCAAGGCCGATCACGACGTCGATTACCTGTTCGGCCAAGTGTCGATCGACAAGCCTTTCGTCGACTGGAGCGGCAACTGCGGCAACCTGTCGGCGGCGGTCGGTTCGTTCGCCATCAGCAACGGTCTGGTGGACCCCGGCCGCATTCCGCACAACGGTGTGGCGGTGGTGCGGGTGTGGCAAGCCAACATCGGCAAGACCATCATCGCCCACGTGCCGATCACCGACGGTGAGGTGCAGGAAACCGGTGATTTCGAACTCGACGGCGTGACCTTTCCGGCCGCCGAAGTGCAACTCGAATTCATGGACCCGGCGGCGGAGGAAGAGGGCGGCGGTGGTTCGATGTTCCCCACCGGCAACCTGGTCGATGACCTCGAAGTGCCCGGTGTCGGCACCTTCAAGGCGACCCTGATCAACGCCGGCATCCCGACGATTTTCATCAACGCCGAAGACATCGGCTACACCGGCACCGAGTTGCAAGGCGCGATCAACGGCGACCCGAAAGCCCTGGCAATGTTCGAGACCATCCGCGCCTACGGCGCCTTGCGCATGGGCCTGATCAAAAACCTCGACGAAGCGGCCAAACGGCAGCACACGCCGAAAGTCGCGTTCGTCGCCAAGCCCAAGGATTACGTAGCCTCCAGCGGCAAGGCCATTGGCGCGGGTGACGTGGATCTGCTGGTGCGGGCGCTGTCCATGGGCAAGTTGCACCACGCGATGATGGGCACCGCGGCGGTGGCGATTGGCACGGCGGCGGCGATCACCGGCACGCTGGTCAACCTCGCGGCGGGCGGTATCGAGCGTAACGCCGTGCGCTTCGGCCATCCGTCAGGCACCTTGCGCGTCGGTGCCGAGGCCACACAGGAGAACGGCGAGTGGGTGGTTAAAAAAGCCATCATGAGCCGCAGTGCGCGGGTGTTGATGGAAGGCTTTGTGCGTATTCCTGGTGATTGTTTCTGATTAGAGAACCACCCCTTACCCCAACCCTCCCGAAACGTCGGACCGCCCCAGAGGGGAGAGGGAGCTGACCGAGGTGTTACTTGAGGTACGTCGACCTGCAATTTCGAGTCGAACTCAGGTTATGAAAAGCATGAAGATCAGCTCCCTTTCCCCCCTCTCCCCTCTGGGGAGAGGGTTGGGGTCAGGGGTCGATGGAACTGAAAAATTCACGTCAAGCAGGCACCCCAGACCTGCAAAAAACACCCAACCCAAACCGCCGCTGAGGAACACACCGCCCCATCATTCCGTCACTGGAGTAACCCCGAATGAGCGCCAACGTCGACCTGAACAACCGCCCCGACTACGACAGCGTCTTGCAAGACATCGCGGACTACGTCCTCACCTTCAACATCGAGTCCACCGAAGCACTCGACACCGCCCGCAACTGCCTGATGGACACCCTCGGCTGTGGCCTGCTGGCCCTGCGTTTTCCCGAATGCACCAAACACCTCGGTCCCATCGTCGAAGGCACCGTCGTGCCGTTCGGTGCGCGGGTGCCTGGCACCAGCTTCCGGCTTGATCCGGTCAAAGCCGCATGGGACATCGGTTGCATCGTCCGCTGGCTGGATTACAACGACACCTGGCTCGCGGCCGAATGGGGGCATCCCTCGGATAACCTCGGCGGCATCCTCGCGGTGGCCGATCACCTGTCGCAAAAGCGCGTGGCCAATGGCGAGGCGCCGCTGACCATGCGTGCGGTGCTCGACGCGATGATCATGGCCCACGAGATTCAAGGCGTGATCGCCCTGGACAACTCGTTCAATCGCGTCGGCCTCGACCACGTCATTCTGGTGAAAGTCGCCTCCACCGCCGTCACTGCCAAACTCATGGGCGCCAACCGTGAACAGTTGTTGTCGGCGTTGTCCCAGGCCTTTGCCGATGGCCAGGCGCTGCGCACCTATCGCCATGCGCCGAATGCCGGGTCGCGCAAATCCTGGGCGGCGGGCGATGCGTCCAGTCGCGGAGTGCGCTTGGCGGATATCGCGATGCGCGGCGAGATGGGCATTCCGGGGGTACTGACCGCCAAACAGTGGGGCTTCTACGACGTATTGTTCAGCCACACCAACAACGACCTGGCGCTCAAGCCCGAAGGCAAGCGCGCCTTCAGTTTCTCCCGCGCCTATGGCAGCTACGTGATGGAAAACGTGCTGTTCAAAATCAGTTTCCCGGCGGAATTCCACGCGCAAACGGCGTGCGAAGCGGCGGTGACCTTGCATCCTCAGGTGCGCAATCGCCTGCATGAAATCGACAAGATCGTCATCACCACCCACGAGTCGGCGATCCGCATCATTTCCAAGGTCGGGCCGCTGGCCAATGCCGCCGACCGCGATCATTGCATCCAGTACATGACCGCCGTGCCCTTGGCGTTCGGCAATCTGGTGGCCGAGCAGTACGAAGACGACTTCCACGCTGCGCACCCGATCATCGATGTGCTGCGCGAGAAGATGGTCATCGTCGAGGATCCGCGCTACAGCCGCGAGTACCTGGAGGCCGACAAACGCTCCATCGCCAATGCGGTGCAGGTGTTCTTCAGGGACGGCACGACTACCGAAAACGTGGTGGTGGAATACCCGATTGGCCATCGCCGGCGCCGCACCGATGGCATCCCGTTGCTGGAAGATAAGTTCAGGGCGAATCTGCTGACACGATTCACCCACCAGCGCAGTGAGGAGATTTATGCGCTGTGCAAGGATCAGGCGAAGCTTGAGGCGACCCCGGTGAACCGTTTTGTGGATTTGTTTGTAATCTGAATGACCAAGTTATCGTTCAATCGCTAGCAGGCTAGCTCCCGCAGGGATTTGTGTTCACCGCAGATGCCCTTGTGGGAGCCAGCCTGCTGGCGATGAGGCCAGAACAGGCGATAGGGCATTACTTGAACCGCCGCTCCACGCCTTTCTCCACCAGGATCTTCGCCGAAATCTCCTCCACCGAGAAATGCGTGGAATTGATGTGCGCAATGTTCTCGCGGCGGAACAGGTTTTCCACTTCGCGCACTTCGAATTCGCACTGGGCGTAGCTCGAATAGCGGCTGTTGGGCTTGCGTTCGTTGCGGATGGCGGTGAGGCGGTCCGGGTCGATGGTCAGGCCGAACAGCTTGTGCTGGTGGGCGCGCAGGGCGGCGGGCAGGGTCAGGCGTTCCATGTCGTCTTCGGTCAGCGGATAGTTGGCCGCGCGGATGCCGAATTGCATGGCCATGTACAGGCAGGTCGGGGTCTTGCCGCAGCGCGACACGCCCACCAGGATCAGGTCGGCCTTGTCGTAATAGTGAGTGCGGGCGCCGTCGTCGTTGTCGAGGGCGAAGTTCACCGCCTCGATCCGCTCCATGTAGTTGGAGTTATGGCCGATGGAGTGGGATTTGCCGACGGAGTAGGAGGAATGCTCGCTCAGTTCCTGTTCCAGCGGCGCCAGGAAGGTCGAGAAAATGTCGATCATGAAACCATTGGACGTGGCGAGAATCTCACGAATGTCCTGGTTGACGATGGTGTCGAAGATGATCGGCCGGCAGCCGTCGGTTTCGGCGGCCTTGTTGATTTGTTGTACCATGGCCCGCGCTTTGTCGACGCTGTCGATGTACGGCCGGGTGAATTTGCTGAAGGTAATGTTTTCGAACTGCGCCAAGAGGCTTTGACCCAGGGTTTCGGCCGTGATGCCGGTGCCATCGGAGATAAAGAAAGCAGATCGTTTCATTTGCACCTTGGGCCTTAAGCTAGTGACGATTCTTGGATATGATAGGCGCGATTTGCCGGCCCGGAATGGCCAGCATTCTCACTTATTTTCCAGGTCCAGGCCATACAACCGGCCAACGCTCCCCCGAGCTGCCGGTTTCTGAGCTTTTCCAACACAGTTAGTGGAGAGA
>Ga0247742_10002273_pt1 | contig 12659 bp, 13 predicted proteins | sample UWRJL208509C2_FD_180944 | JGI IMG/M metagenome (GOLD analysis project Ga0247742, IMG submission 180944) | Plant litter microbial communities from Arlington Agricultural Research Station in Wisconsin, United States - UWRJ-L208-509C-2 | ecosystem: Environmental > Terrestrial > Plant litter >...
CTCGTCAAGCGTCGACGCGAGGCACCTCGCTAGGTTCGTCGGTTGTCGAGGATGACCTTGCCGACGGTGCGCTTGGATTCCACCAACTGGTGGGCGCGCGCCGCCTCCTCGATGGGAACGACGGTGTCGACGACCACACGGATGGCGCCGGAGGCGAACAAGGGCAGGACGTCGCGGGTGACACCGGCGATGATGTCGGCCTTCTGGTGCAGGGGACGGGCGCGAAGCATCGTCGCGGAAACACTGGCGCGCTTGGACATCAGATAGCCGATGTCCAGAGGTGCGGGGTTGGTCGTACCGCCGATGATCACCAGATGGCCGTCGGCGGCCAGACATTCGAGGTTCCGCCCGAAGTAGTCCGTGCCCACGACGTCCAGGATGGCGTCGACGCCACGCCCGCCGGTGGCCTCCATGGTTGCGGCGACGAAGTCTTGGTCGTGATAGTTGATCGCGGTCGTGGCCCCCAAATCGAGGCCCGCCTGCGCCTTGGCGTCGCTACCGGCAGTGGTGACCACGTGCGCCCCAATGGCCGTGGCCCATTGAATGGCAAAGGTGCCGATGCCTCCGCCCGCGCCGTGAATCAGCGCGGTCTGGCCCTTGGCCAGTCCGGCGATCATGGCGAGGTTGGAGTAGACGGTGGCCGCCACCTCTGGGATGGCAGCCGCTTCGATCACGCTGAGGCCACGTGGAATTGGCATGACTTGTGCTGCCGGAACGGCAACCTCGTCTGCGTAGCCTCCGCCGTCGAGCAACGCGCACACCTGATCGCCTACCGACCAAGTCGTGACGTCCGATCCGACCTCGCTGATCGTGCCTGCGCACTCCAGGCCCAACGGGCGCGGAGCCCAGGACGGCACGGGGTAGTGCCCGCGGCGCTGCAACAGGTCGGCGTTGTTCACGCCGGCCGCCGCCACGTTCACGACCACCTCGTGGTCGCGGGGCCTTGACTTCTCGACCGAACACCAGCGCAGTACCTCCGGCGGGCCAGGCTCGTCGAACAGAATCGCCGAGCTCATCGCGCCGCCGCCCAGCGGGCGATGCTCTGCGCGTAGAGCGGCGTCTCGACCGCGCAGTGCCGTCCCGACGCGTCCTGCCGGGCCTCGGCGGCCTCGCTGAAGGTCTGTCCCTGTTCGGCGATGAACTTCAGGAACGCCTCGGTGGGGTGGGAGGTCACCGTGTTGGTGTACCGGCACCAGTTGCCGTCGATCTGCTCCATGCGCAGTTCCCAGATGACCTGTGTCGTCGTCCATCCCGAGGGGGTGAGGATGTCCGAATTCGAGACCATCTTGCAGTAGTGGGCTTCGGCCACTTCAAATCTGTACTGCTGCACCACCAGTCCGGTGCCGATCATCTCGACGTTGATCGACATCGGGGTGCCGTCGTCGTCGACCGTGTAGCCAGCCGCCTTGTGATCGCCTGGTGCGCAGCGCTGATACTCGTGCGTCGGCAGGGTTTTCAGCCACTGGGCGATGTCGACGCGATCGAACGGTGCTTCCACCTCAGCGGTGATCTCCGCATGGGAGAGAACCAGGTCGTCGCGAACTGCGGTGCTCATGTGCTGCTCCTGTCGTAGCTTTCGGGGCTCGGCCCTTGGTTTCGACAAGCTTGTCTGCGACGCGGTAGTGCCGACAATCAGGCTGGCGTGACCTCCCGGGTGGTGCTAGCCGTAACCGCGGTGTCGCCGAAGAGCGACTCCTGTCGCCCGGGAATGGGGCGACGTCTTCGGGCAAGGGGGCGGGGCGCACTAGGTGTTGCAATGCACATGCACCTGTGGGGCTCACCGTGTCAGATGTGCATCAGGTGTGACCTGGTGGCGAAGGTGCCAGCTCTCACACGATTGCGCGACTGAGAAGGTCTGTGCCGGACCAATTTTGCCGGTCGAGTTGGTCGAGCATGGCCATCTCGGCTCCACCCGGATTACGCCGCACGCCGACGAGGACGGGCTCGGTGAGAGAGGGCGACAGCGGGCAGGCCAGTTCTTCGAAGCCTTCGGGGATGGCCGAGGCCGGGACCACGGTGACACCCAACCCCTGCGCCACGAGCCGCACCGCAGTGGAGATCTGTGACGCTCGGGCCACCGTGTGCGGACTCAGTCCCGCGGTGGCGAGCAGGCGGGCTAGGTAGTCGTCCAGAAGGCTGGTGTGCCGGAATCGAACCCATCCGTCCTGGGCCAGGTCTTCTAGGTGCAGGGCGGCTCCGCTGGCGCGCAGTGGGTGTCCCTTCGGCACGACGGCGACGTAGGTCTCCTCACCCAGCGAGTGAGAGTCGAAGGCGCACCCGGCAGGAATGCGGTGCACGAGGACCATGTCGAGGGTTCCCTGGCGGAGCAGGCGTTCCATCTCGGCGGGATCAGGCTCTTCGTGGAGGGTCACCTGCAGCTTCGGGTGGCGTTTGCGCAACTGGCCCAGAGCCTGCGGCAGTTGGCGGGCTCCGAGGCCCATGTGGACGGCAATGATGAGTTCGCCTGCGAGTTCCCCGTTGGCGGCGCGGGCGGCCGTAATGGCACGCCGGGACGCGGTCGTCGCGATCTTCGCCTCGGCGAGAAAGGCCCGCCCGGCCACCGTCACGGTGACCCCGCTCGGCGTGCGGGTGAACAGCTGCACCCCGAGGTGCTTCTCCAAGGTGGCGATCTGCTGGGACAGCGAGGGCTGAGTGACCCGTAGGCGTTCTGCCGCCGCCGTCATGGAGCCCTCGTCGGCTACGGCGAGAGCGTACTCGTATTGGCGCAGGTTCATTCGAATCCACCTTGGCTGACATAGGGAGTGTCAATGCAGAGTATGCGTTTCCACTATTTGCCTCTATGTCGCACCCGTCCTACCGTGGTCCCCGGTCAGGGACAAACTTGTGACGCCGGACGTCAAAAGCAGGTTAGGCCAACGCAATAGGACCGAATCTCGGTCTCGATTAGAGGAGAAAGCATGCGTCTCGAAAACAAGGTCGCCCTCGTCACCGGCGGAAGCGCGGGCCTCGGTTTGGCAATAGCCCAGAGGTTTGCCGTCGAAGGTGCGCACGTCTACATCACGGGCCGACGGCAGGAGGTTCTGGACGCCGCGACGACGACCATCGACGGACGGGTCACCGCAATCGCCTCGGACGTCACGGTTCAAGACGACCTCGACTCTGTCGTCGACGCCATCCGTCAGGAGAGCGGGCACCTCGACGTGGTCGTCGCGAATGCCGGGAGCATCGAGCGGCTGAATTTCCAGGACGTCACCGAGGCGCACTTCGACCGCACCTTCGACGTCAACGCCCGCGGCACCTTGTTCACCGTCCAAAAGGCGCTGCCACTTCTGCGATCGGGCGGCTCGATCGTCTTGGTGGGCTCGATTGCAGCAGTCAAGGGTGCCCCCGGGTCAGGGGCGTACAGCGCCGCGAAGGCCGCCGTCCGCTCCTATGCCCGCACGTGGGCAGCGGAGTTCGGCGACCGCGGACTTCGAATCAACGTGCTCAGCCCTGGTCCGGTCGACACCCTCATCATCGACGGACAGGCCGAGTACTTCGGCCTGGATCCCGCAGCGCTGCGAACCCACATGAGCACCCTCGTCCCGATGGGCCGTCTCGGGCTTCCCGAGGAGATCGCCAACGGTGCACTGTTCCTCGCCTCGGATGAGAGCAGTTTCATGACCGGCGCCGAACTGTCCATCGACGGAGGCATGGCTCAGGTCTAATCCGCTTGCCGCGGAACAGAACTCAGCCGGAGATGAACCCGCCCGTGGTCAGCCAGCCTCGTTGGCGTCACCAGGATGGGGCACGTTGTCTTCATCGACGTAGGCCGCATGTTCGGTGTCGACGCCTTCATGATCGCGTGGACCTTCATTGGATCCAGCGGTCTCGACCGCATCCGCGGCGTCACTGGGCATCGTCATGGCGTGTCCTCCTAGTCAACCCGCGGGTACGTCCCGCCGGTGTGCGTCGGTAGGCACATGCCCCGTCTGCGGTGCCCTGAACCAGGATGGTTTCACGCTGCCGGAGGCAGAATGTCCCGGTTACCGTGCGACTGAGAGGCGCGTGCCGCACCCTCGGTCATGCCTGGTCGTTGTTCTTGTACGCACCCCAGCCATGCACCCGGTCGACTTCGATGAGTGCGCTGACGCGCGCCCGGTCTCGTCGTGGGTAGGGCTTTCCCTGGTAGTGCTGAGACACCGCGTCGATGTCGGCCATGCCCTCGTCGTCGTAGATGTCCACGACGCGGCCGATGAGCGTGATGTGGGTGTACCAACTGGCTTCGTCGAGCACGGTGAGTGACACTCGCGGGTCCTTGCGCATGTGTCCCAAGCGCTTTCGGCCGACGTCCATGTTGACCAGGATGTGATCGTCTCGCAGCAGGTACCACGTCGCGGCGGATACGGGGTGTCCGTCGCTGCGAATCGTGCTGATCACCGCGGGGTTTGGCTTGGCCAGCATGGCCTTTTCGGCGTCCGTCAACTTCGTCGATGGCATCGTGGTGTTCTCCTTCGCCTTGGTTTCACTTGATCCGAGCGACGCCGTGCTTACAGCCGAAGCAGGCGCTTCGCGTTCTCATACCCAATCTTGTGGCGGTCGGCTTCGGAGATGTCGCAGGACTCGAACCACTCGGATGCCTCGGCCATGTCTTCGTAGGGGTAGTCGACGGAGAACATGATCCGACCGGCGCCCATGGTGTTCATCGCGCAGTGCAGCGCCGCGGTGCTGTAGTTGCCCGAGGTGGTGATCCAAATGTTTCGCCGGAGGTAGTCCTGCAGGCGCAGCTCGACCTTGTCCTTGCGTGGACTGTGCTCGAAGCAGTGCTGAATGCGCCACGCCTCGAACGGAATCGTCTCACCCATGTGGCCGATGATCACCTGGGCTGACGGAAACCGATCGAACACCCCGCCGTAGACGATCCGCAGCATGTGGACGGCTGTTTCGGGGGCGTAACCGAACACCATGCCTTGCAGTTCGTCGTGGCCCTGGTACATCCGTCGTTGGTATGACACGCGGGGATGGATGTAGACCGGAACGTCAAGCGACGTAACGGCTTCCCACAACGGCGTGTACCTGTCGTCGTCGAGGTAGACGAGGTTGTCCTCGGTGTGCTGTTGGGCGTAGCCGTTGAACAGAACACCCTTGAAGCCAAGTTTGGTCACGCAGCGTTCCAACTCTGCCGCGCCCTGCTCGGGATCGTGCATGGCGACGCTGGCGAACCCGCCGAAGCGGTCCGGATGGCGGCTGACCTGCTCGGCGAGAAAGTCGTTGGCTGCGGTGGCCGCATCTCGGGCCTGCTTGGGATCGAGGATGTGCTCGATTCCGGGGCAGGTCAGCGAGTTGACGACGAACTGGATGCCGGCCTCGTCCATGGCGGGGAGGCGAGTGTCCTCGAAGTCGAACAGGCGCGGCCCGACGGCGTCGATGTATTGCTGGTTCAGCGCGTTTTCTTCCCTGTGCCAGGCCCAGTCGGGATTGCCGTTCTGGTCGAGAGTCATCGCCTGCTTATGGGCGAATGCCTCCTCCAGGGCGATCTTCGGCAGTGGTGGGCGCGCAGCAGGCACGTTCATGGTGGGCAGTGGTGCGACGGACATGACATCCTCCTTGGTGCGTTGGCGTGTCGACGGTTAATTCGTTGGATTGCAATCGGTTTCAATGAGTGAGTCGGCTCGTGCGTCACACTGCGGGGACGCCGCGCACCGGTGCCAGCGCGCGCGACCACGACTCGACCTGATCCAGCATCTTCGACAGGGCCCGTGGCTGCCAGGATCCCGGCGTGAAGGAGGACGAGTCTTCGAAGTCGGTCCGAAAGGACAGGGCCACTTGTTCGCTGACGTCCGCGATCTGAAGCTCGCCGAGGATGAGTCGGAGTTGCTCGGCTGCGCGTGCACCGCCGGGGTCACCGCCCCCGTAGCTGACGATGCCGGCCGCCTTGTCGTTCCACTCTCCGTAGACGAAGTCCAGGGCGTTCTTCAGCACTCCGGGGATGCTGTGGTTGTACTCCGGCGTCACGAAGACGTAGCCGTCGAACTCCGCGACCTTGGCCGCCCACGACCGCGTGTGCTCGTGTTGGTACACGCCAAGCGTGGGTGACATCGGTTCGTCGAGGTTGGGCAGCGGCACGTCGGCGAGGTCGACGAGCTCGTAGTCGGCGGCACCTCGCGTGACCGCCTGCTCGAGCACCCAGCGCGCGACGGCGGCGCCGCGGCGGCCGGGACGGGTACTTCCGAGGACGATGGCGATCTTCGTCATGGTCAATCCTTATGTGTCGTTTAGTCGTGTTGGTGACGGGGTGGTCAGATGGTGGTCGCGCGAATGGCCTCGCGGATCAGCTCCACGACGGTCTTGGGCTCGGCGAGCATCACCAGGTGCGAGCTGTCCACTTCCCGGACCGTCATGAAGGCGCGGGTGTACCCGAAGCGCTCGACGTCCGGGTTGATCGCGTGGTCGGCCGTGGCGACGAGGCCCCAGGAGGGCTTGGTGCGCCAGGCGGCGGTGGTCGCCTTCTCGCCGAAGGCCGCGGCGGCGAGCGGACGCTGGGACACGGCCAGCACCCGGGCCAGCTGGTGGTCGACCCCGGCGGCCAGGACGGCGGGAAACTGCTCGACCTCGACGTAGACGTCGGTGCCGTCGTCCTGGCCGGGCTGCGAAAAGGGTTGATAGACGAGGGCTGATGCCAGGTCTGAGTCCGGGAACCTGGACTGCAGCTCGCCGATGCTCTCGCCCTGGTCCGGCGCGTAAGCGGCCAAGTAGACCAGGCCGACGACGTTGGTCTCGAGGCCGGCGACGGTGATCACCGCACCGCCGTAGGAGTGGCCGACCAGCAGGACGGGGCCCGCGATCTGGCGGACGACGGAGGCAATGTAGGCCGAGTCGCCGATCAGACTTCGATTCGGCAGGGCCGGGACGACGACGGACAACCCTTCGTCGATCAACTCTGAGACGACGGGGGCGAAGCTGGATGCGTCGGCAAAGGCGCCGTGCACCAGCACGATGGTGGGGGTAGTGGACATGACGACGACGCTATGGGCGCCCCAAGGGTCGCAGCATCAGGGAATCCCACGAAGTCTCAACCGTGCTCGGCGCCGGCGAATGCGGGTCCGGCTCAGCGCCCGTGCGCCACGATGCCCGGCCACAACACGTCGACCACCCGTTCGGCGAGGTCGGTGTCCGCGGGGTCGGCGCGCAGGAACGCCGCGTAGTAGCTGCCGAAGCACATCGTGGCCACCGTGTGCCGATCGACGTCCTCCCGCACCTCCCCGCGTTTCTGAAGCTCGGCGAGGACGCCCTCGACCAAGTTCACCCTTGGTGCGACGGCCTGCTGCACGAGGAGGGCGAGCAACTCGGGAGTGCGCTGGGACTCGCCCATGAAGTTGCCCACGAGGACCATTGCGTCGGGGTTGAAGTAACACGGGTCGACGCGGCGGACGGCTTCGGTGAACGCCTCGCGCGCTTCGAGTTTCGACACCTCCAGCAGCGGATAGCTGTCCCGCTGGGCGCGGAAGCCCCAGTCGAGCGCGTCGATCGTCAGCTGAAGCTTGTCAGCCCAGCGGCGGTAGATCGTCGGACGGGAAACCCCCGCGTCGGCGGCGACGTCGCCGATCGTCATGCCGGCGTAGCCGTCGAGAATAAGACGTCGGCGGGTGGCGTGGACGATCGCGTCGTCGAGGACGGGGTCGCGGGGGCGGCCACCTCGAGACGGGCCCGCGTTCTCTGCGGCGTCACTCATGCGCTCATTCTGACCCGTACTCCTGGCGGAACTGCCCACGGGAACAAGTTCACACCATCCTCTCGTTCATTAAGTTACGATACAACTCTGTAACGATTCTATCGCGTTGTCGCCACCGTCCGGTGTCCGGTTCGGAGCCGTCGCCGACCAAAGGAGCCCCTGATGGGCGAGATCAGCGCACACCTCGTCGATTCGTCGACCACCACGGCGACGGCACGGTCGGCGGGGCAGACCGCCCACACTGCGGGGCGGGCGAGCGAAGAGGTATCCACCTGGACCTCACCCCTGCATGACGAGAGGGCTGCGCTCGTGGCAAGGGTCGTCCGCTCGTTGTCACGGCCTGGGGGTCGCGTCTTGTTGATCGGTGAGCCTGGGGTCGGCAGGTCGACGGTCCTGGACCACGTGGTTCGGCAAGCGCGAGGCGCAGGCGCCAGGGTCATTCGCGGACGCGCACTGTCAGAGGCCGAACCGTTCGGCGGTCTCGTCGACCTCCTCTCGGACGTGGACGATTCGGAACTCGACGGCCTGCCGGCCGCGCAGCGACGAGTCCTAGACTCGTTGCGCGCGCCAGAATTTCGCCTAGTGGACGTGGCCGATCGCATGACGCTGCGACTGGCGGTCGGGGGCGCGGTTCGAGCCCTGCAACGCTCCGCGCGCGTCGTCATCTCCGTCGACGACTGGTCGCTTCTGGATGTCGAAACCGTCGACGTGTTGCGCTATCTCGTCACGCGCGGCGGGAACGGCGACGGCCCATCGCTGGTGGCCACCCAGGTCGTCGATGCGCGCCTGTCCGGCCGTCAGCCCGCCATCGAGCGTGCGATCTTCCCGCCCGGGACCGTGCACGTGGTTCCTGCGTTGAGTGTCCGAGGGTTGGCCGACGTCCTCGGGGAGTGGAAGGGGGAGTTCCTTCCGCCCGACCAGCTGGCCTCCGTCCATCGGTCGGTCGGTGGCAATCCGTCCTGGGCCATGGAACTGCTCGACCAACCGCTACACCGGTTGCAGGCGCCCGATTCCGGGCCAGCGCTACCGAAGTCGGTGGCCGACGTCGTGCTGGCGCGAGTGCGGCGACTTCGGCCGCCGGTGCTGCGGGTGTTGGCGGCGTGCGCGGCCATGAAGGGCGCCCCGGCCAGGACGGTCATCGAGCTGTCCGACACTGACTGTGCGGCGGTCGTCGCGGCCACCGAGGAGGGGGTGATCGCTTGGCAGGACGAACAACTGGAGGCAACTCACCCATTGCTGGGCGCCGCCGCCTTGAGGGCCGTGGGTTTGCGCGCGCGACTCGACTTGCACGCCCGCGCCGCCGAAGCAGCTCGTGGTCTGGAGGAGCGGGCGTGTCAGCTGGACCGAGCCGCCCTTCCTGGCCCGGACGGCGTCGTCGCCGCCGCGTTGGGTGCGGCCTCCGAGCAGGCCTGGGCGTCGGGTGCCGTCGCGCCGGCGCTGGCCCACGCGTGTCGCGCGCTCGCACGCACTGCGCCCGGGTCCTCTGAGCATGCCCATAGGGCTGTCATGGTGGCGGAGGTGGCAGCTGCGTCCGGCTGGTTCGACCGCGCCGCCGCCGTGCTGACCGATCTGCACCTGCTGGACTTGGACGTGAACTTGCTCGACCGTGCGTTGCCCGTGCTCGTCGCCGCCCTCTCCGCGGAGGGTGGCCACCAGGTCGTGCACTCGACCTTGGCTGGACTGGCGGCGAGGGCGGCCAAGGGCAGCGTGCGCTGGGCCATGATCGACGTGCACAGGATGTGCGACGGCGATCCCGCCGCCGAACGCGTCGTGCGTGCGTGCCGGGCTCTCAAGGCGATGGCCGGGGCTGACGTTCCAGGCGCGTGGCACCGGGCGACGACTCTCCTGCTTGTCGCTCACGTGGATGCGGGTCACGGGCTGGATCGAGCCGTCCTGAATGAGATGCGCGCCCGTGAAACCCGCCTGCCGGAGCTTGCGCTCGTCGACACCGCCGACGCCGTCGAAGCCGTATTCGCCTATCAATTGGGCGAACTCCCAGCATCCCGGGAGCTGTTGAAGGGTCTGGTCGACCGAGCCGAGGAGAGGGGTGAGGCAGCCGTCGCCGGCGTGTTCCGGACCCACCTCGCGGTGGTTGAGTTGATGAGTGGTCGTCAGGCATGCGCGGCCGCGCTGCTGCAGTGGTCGGACGGCCAGATCCCTCGAGTGGCCGTGCCGTCGCCGATCACCGTCCAAGCCACGGCAGCGCTGGCGCTCGCGCGCAGCGATCACGAGGCCCTGGAGGAGGCGTTGGCGCAGCCCTGCGCCAGCGGAGTCTCGCTCTCCGAGCGGGTAGTCCGGCTGGTGATGCGGGGGGCTTGGGCTGCGGCACGGGAGAACTGGGCGGACGCGCTGCCCCCGCTGTCCGAAGCCTCGATGCTGACCTCCGAGCACGGCATCTTCGAACCTGGGCGCCGTCTCTGGCTGGACACCATGCTGGGACCGGGCCTGGTCGCCGTCGACCGACTGGCGGAAGCCGAGCAGATCGCCAATCGTCTCGAGGCGTTGGCATCTGCCGGCCAACGGCCCGCGATCCGCGCGCACGCAATGCGCCTGCGCGGACTCGTTTCTGCCGCCTCGGGGGATCTCGCTGCGGCCCAGGAGATGCTTCGCGGGGCGGCCCAGCTGCTCGGAGAGGGCCAGGTGCCGAGCGACCATGCCCGCTGCCTCCTCGAGCTGGGCAGAGTGCTGCGCCGGCGACGCGCTCGTAAGGAATCTCGGCGAGTCCTGTTGGAGGCAAACGCCATCGCCGACCGGATCGGTGACGGCCCACTCCTCAGTCTTCTAGATCGCGAGCTGACGAGCGGAGGCCGTAGCGGAAGGCCAGACGCGCTCACGCCAGCCGAGCGTCGCGTCGCCGTCGCCGCGGCCCAAGGGCTGAGCAACCGGGAGATCGCCGTGGCGTGCTTCGTCACCGTCCGCACGGTTGAAACCCAGCTGACAAGCGTCTACCGGAAGCTCGGGGTTCGGTCGCGCAGCCAGCTGGCTATGCGGCTGCCTGCCGACCCGCACGGCCGAAGCGCTTGACGTGACCGAGGATTCACCCACCCGGCTCGGTCACCCGAGCCGCCGAGTGCGCCACCGCGACAAATCCTCTTCCAGCGCAGCGGGATCGCGTTCGGGGAACAATTCCCCCGTCATCTCCAGGCGACTGATGCGGTCGAGGTGAAATCCGCGGATGCCTTCGCGCAGCCGACACCATCCGACGAACATCCACGAATCCCCTCCGCGCAGCAGGCCCATTGCCTCCACGTCACGGGTGGTGCGGGTCTGGCCGTCCTCGGCGGTGTAGTCCAACCGCAGGACCCGGCGCGCGGCGATCGCCTCGGGAATCAGGGTGACCGCCGCCTCGGACGGCGACTGGGCGTCGATGACGAACATCGACGCCAACGCCTCGTCGACTGGCGCGAGTTGATCCTCTCGGCTGATCGCGAGGACCTTCGCCCGCGCCCGCCGGGCCGCCGCGCCGTAGGGCGAGTTCTCCAGCAGGCCAAGGCCGGCGAGCACCGCGAGTGACTCCGGAACCGTGAGATTCAGCGGCGGAAGGGAGTGCTCCCGCAGGATCGAATAACCGCCCGACGCCCCTTGGTCGGCGTAGATCGGAACCCCGGCGAGCTGCAGGGACTGGATGTCGCGCTCGATCGTGCGCTTGGACACCTCGAACTCCTCGGAGAGCCGAGCGGCCGACATCGGCCGGCGTGATCCGCGCAGCAGGTCCACCAGCGCGTACAACCGCTCGGCTCTCCTCATGAATGTGAGTCTCCCCGGTCTCAGGCGAGGTGCGTGCGTGTCCCCGTCGTCGACCACACCTCGCGGATCAACCCGTCGTCGGTGAAGTCGAAGACGTCGATCCCGCCCGCAGTCATCGCCCCGTCCCGGACGTTCCACAGCATCCGCCCGTGGACGCCGTCCACGGCCCGCGCGACCTCGGTGAACACCACGGCCGGATGCAGCTCGCGATACCGATCCAGGAAGTGGGCAAAGCTGTCCGCTCCCAGCACGTCGTCGCCGGGGTTCGACCCGTCCGTCTCGGAAATCAGGAAGTGAATCCGGAAGTCCTCACTGCAGATTCGACGCGCGATCTCGTGGTCCCCGTTCCACATCTCCAACCACACCGCGAGTGCCGCATCCGCGGTGGCCGAGTTCGTCTCCGTTGTCTTCGTGTCTTCGTTCATGACCTCAGCGTCGGACATCGTCGCGACAACGGTATGTCGGTGTTCGCGTCGCAGGCACGATCAATGTGCCTGACCCGTACTTGCCGAGGTACCACCGTCCACGGGCAACCAGGCACCCGTGACGTAGGCCGCGTCATCGCTGGCGAGGAACAGGACGGCGGGAGCGATGTCAGCTGGTCGGCCCGGACGCCCGAGTGCGATCCGGTTGACGGCGGCCGCCAAGGCCTTCTCGTCGTCTTCGATGTCCTTGGTGAGGTCGGTGATCGTCAGCGCCGGTGCCACGGCGTTGAAGCGGACGCCGCGAGGGCCGTAGTCCAAGGCCAGCGACTGCACGAAGTTCATGATCGCGGCCTTGGTGGCGTTGTAGGCGGCCTGTCCCCAGTCTCCCCGCAACCCGGACACCGACCCGACCACGACGACGTTCCCGCCGGACTTCTCGAGCTCGCCGACGCAGTGACGAACGACGTGGACGAATCCGTCGATGTTGGTGGCGCGGATGGTTTCCCACGCGTCGAGGGTCATCGCGTCGAACGGGCCGTTGAAGTACGCCGCGGCATTGTTGACGAGGACGTCGAGGGTGCCGAACCGCTCGACGACCGCGTCGACCATCGCCTTCGCCGATGCGTCGTCGGCGACGTCCGCCTCGATCGCAAGTGTGCGCCCTTCGGGACGGCCTTGGAGGACGGCGTCGAGTTTGTCGCGTCGCCGCCCGCTGATCGCCACGTTCGCGCCGTTGTCCAGGAACGCTTCGGCAATTGCGCGGCCGATTCCGGAACCGCCGCCGGTGACCAGGACCGTCTTTCCCGTAAAGGCGT
>Ga0247742_10002274_pt1 | contig 12652 bp, 9 predicted proteins | sample UWRJL208509C2_FD_180944 | JGI IMG/M metagenome (GOLD analysis project Ga0247742, IMG submission 180944) | Plant litter microbial communities from Arlington Agricultural Research Station in Wisconsin, United States - UWRJ-L208-509C-2 | ecosystem: Environmental > Terrestrial > Plant litter >...
GACACTCCAACTGGGGTGGACAGCCCCCGCGAACGCGGGTCGCGGGCGGGGGTGAGTGGCACGAAGACTGAAGAACGGGATCGTCCGTCGACATCGGGGGCGCGGACGACCCGCCGTCGGAAGCTCATCACCATGCTGTCTCACAGCGCAGTCGCACGTGTCATCGTGTCGTCAGGCATTCTCGGCAGCATCATCATCGGCTCGGGGCTCTTCGCGGCGATCGCGCCGCAGACCGGCCAGCGGGCGGTCACGACGTCCACCTCGCCCGCCACCGCAACGCCGACCCCCACACCCACGGCGACCGCTCAGGCGAGCGGCTGGCCGGATGCGGTCGGCGCATCCGCCCTGTACCCGGGTGGGCTTTGGCTCAATCCCGCCTCGCTTCCGGTCACCGAGGTCGCCAAGCTCCGCACTGCGGGATCGACGACCGATGCGAACACCCTGACCCAGATCTCCTCTCAGCCGATCGCCACCTGGCTGGGTGACTGGTGGAGCAGCGATCTGCTGAAGTCGAAGCTCGCCGGGATGGTGTCCGCCTCGGCCCAGGCGCAGGACACCCCGGTGTTCGTGATCTACGCCATCCCCGACCGGGACTGCGGCGGCTACTCGGCCGGCGGGTACAGCGACGAGGACTACGTCGCCTTCAACCGCACGGTCGCGGACTCGCTGCGCGGACATCCCGCCGTCGTTCTGATGGAGCCCGACTCGATCGCCATGCTCGGCACCGCCCGCTGCGGCTCGATCGTCGATCGCCGGCTCGCTCTGATCTCCACGGTGGTGCAGTACTACGCCCAGGCGGGGATCGCCGTCTACCTCGACGGTGGCAACAGCAATTGGGTGCAGCCGTCGGTCATGGCCGATCGGCTGACCAGGGCCGGCGTGCAGTACGCCCGCGGGTTCTTCACCAACGTGTCGAACTTCCGCCGGGTCAGCGAGGAGCAGCCGTACGCGGAGAAGATCGTCGCGCTGCTCGGGGGAACCAAGCACTACGTGATCGACGTCTCCCGCAACGGCACGGGCTGGCAGGGCACCTGGTGCAATCCGAGTGGCGCCGCGCTCGGGCAGAACCCCAGCGTCTCCACCGCGGGTGGCAACCTCGACGCGCTTCTCTGGGTGAAGACCCCGGGCGCCAGCGACGGCACCTGCAATGGGGGACCGGCGGCCGGCAAGTGGTACCAGTCCTACGCGCTCGACCTGGTGCGCAACCGTGGCTGAGATGCCAGCCCGCCAGAGGGGCGGTGGGCCGCTCGGTGCAGTTCAGCGCCATCCAACGCCGGTCAGCGCCGGAAGGTGAGGTGGATGACCCCGCTCTCCGCGGTTTCCGACGTCACCGTGTAGCCCTGCTCCAGGCCGCGCAGGTCATCCCAGAGCCGGATGCCCCGGCCCAGCAGGATCGGCACGATCGCGACGTGGAGTTGGTCGACGAGGCCCGCGCGCAGGAACTCGCGCACGGTCGTCGGGCCCCCACCGATACGGATGTCCGCGCCGTCCGCGGCCGCGGTGGCGATCGCCAATGCCTCCGGCGCGGTGGCCTCGAGAAACTGGAAGGTGGTGCCGTTGGCGAACTCGATACTCGGCCGCGGGCTGTGCGTGAGCACGAAGACCGGCACGTGGAACGGCGGTTCGTCGCCCCACCAGCCTCGCCAGTCCGGGTCGTCGGGATGCTCGTGCAGGCCGAACATCGCGGCGCCCATGATCTCGGCCCCGACCTCCGCGAAATAGCCCTCGGCGTAGCGCTCATCGACCCCGGTGGTGCCGGCACCACTGCTGTCGTGGAATACCCGCTCGCGGAAGGTGCGGGTGGAGACGTAGGCGTGGGTGAGTCTCGCCCAGTCGTCACCGAACGGATTCTCCGGGGTCTGATCGGTGGTGGTGGCGAAACCGTCGAGGGAGATGTTGAGATCGACGCGCACGGTCATGGGATCCTCCTGGGTCTGCGATCACGCTACTGGGCCATGCCGGTCGGGACAATTCTCAGCGGAAGTCGCGGGAGGTGGTGCGCTGCGTGATCGTCAGTGACTCCAGGCGGTCGGCCAGCAGGTTGGTGACGCCCTCGGGGGAGCGCTCGAGGATGCCGCGCACGATCATCGCCGGCGCATCCCTGGCCACCCGGCGGTAGCGATTCCACACCCCGACGCTGCAGATCACGTTGACCAGCCCGGTCTCGTCTTCGAGGTTCATGAACGTGATGCCGCTCGCGGTCGCGGGGCGCTGTCGGTGGGTGACCACCCCGCCGACCTCGATGCGGCGCCCGGACTCTGTGCTGCGCAGGTCTGCCGCGCTGTGGACGCCACGATCCGCCAGCGCCGCACGGACATAGCGGATGGGATGGTCGGCGGGCGAGATCCCGGTCGCCCAAAGGTCGGCCGACAGCACCTCCATGCCGCTCGGTGTGGAGAACAGTGGCGGTTGCACGCTGACGGTGCTGTGCTCCAGGTACTCCGAGCGGTTCTGTGCGGCATCGCCCGCGGCCCAGAGGGCCTCCCGCATGCCGAGACCGAAGGACTCGAAGGCACCGGCCGCCGCGAGGGACTCCAGCTGGGTGGTGCTGAGGTCGACCCGCCGCACCAGATCTGCCATGTCGACGAAGTCTCCGTGCTGCTCCCGGTCGGCCACGATGCGCTTCGCAAGCTTCTCGCCGATGCCGGTGACCTCGGCCAACCCCAGCCGCACCACGAAGGCTCCGTCGCGACGGTGGTCGTCGGTGTCGAAGTGCGCCTTCGGATCGAAGGTCTCGGAGGGCACCGGCTGGTCGTGCTCGAGGCAGGCAGGGTCGCCGGTCGGTGGGCGAACTTCGGGCCCTGAGCGTGTCGAAGGGCCGACAGGCTCCATGCCCGGGCGCCAGTCGGAGCGGAGGATGTCGGGGCGTCGCACCTCGACACCGTGCCGCCGGGCATCCGCCACCAGGGTCGCCGGCGAGTAGAACCCCATCGGCTGGGACCGCAGCAGCGCGGCCAGGAACGCCGCCGGGTAGTGCAGTCGCAGCCACGCGCTGGCATAGACCAGCAGTCCGAAGCTCTGGGCGTGACTCTCGGCGAACCCGAAGTTCGCGAAGGACTGGATGCGCTTGTAGACGTCGTCGGCGTCGTCGCCGGTGATGCCGTGACCCTCCATGCCGCGGTACAGGTCGGCCTTCACCGACTCGATCTTCTCCAGCCCGCGCTTTGACCCCATCGCCCGGCGCAGCAGGTCGGCCTGGTCGGCGCTGAGGTCGCCGAGCGCCATGGCCAGCTGCATCAGCTGCTCCTGGAACAGCGGGATGCCGAGGGTGCGCTCGAGCACCGGCGTGGCCAGCGGGTGCAGGTAGCTGACCGGCTCCGTGCCCATCTTGCGCCGGATGTACGGGTGCACGGCGCCGCCCTGGATCGGCCCCGGCCGCACCATCGCGATCTCGATCACCAGGTCGTACAGGCAGCGCGGCTTCATCCGCGGCAGCATCCCCATCTGCGCCCGGCTCTCCACCTGGAAGACGCCGACAGAGTCCGCCCGGCAGAGCTGGTCGTAGACCCCCTGCTCCTCCTTGGGAATGGTGGCGAGCTCCCACTGCTCGCCGAGATGATCACGGGCGAGATCGAAGCAGTGCTGGATGGCCGAGAGGATGCCGAGGCCGAGCATGTCGAACTTGACCAGTCCCATGAACGCGCAGTCGTCTTTGTCCCACTGCAGCACGGTGCGACCGTCCATGCGGCCGTGTTCGATCGGGCAGACCTCGCCGACCGGACGATCGGTGAGCACCATGCCGCCGGAGTGGATGCCCAGGTGTCTCGGGGTGCCGAGCACCTCCAGTGCCAGGCCGACCACCGCATCCGGGATGTCGTGGTCGGTGCTGGAGACCAGCGCACCGTGGCGTTCCACCTGCTTCGACCAGGCATCCTGCTGACCCGGGCTCGCGCCGAGCGCCTTCGCCATGTCGCGCACGGCGAACTTCGGCCGGTACTGGATGACGTTGGCCACCTGCGCGGCGTTGTGCCGCCCGTACTTGTCGTAGACGTACTGGATAACCTCTTCCCGCCGCTCGGAGTCGAAGTCCACGTCGATGTCTGGCTCCTCTTCGCGGGTGGAGGAGAGGAAGCGCTCGAACGGCAGCTGGTACTTGATCGGGTCGACGGCCGTCACTTTGAGCAGATAGCAGACCACCGAGTTCGCCGCGGAGCCCCGGCCCTGACAGAGGATGCCGAGCTGGCGCGCGTGCCGCACCATGTCCCAGACGATCAGGAAGTACCCCGGGAAGTCCTTCATCTCGATCACCTCGAGTTCGCGCTCGATGCGCACCCGGGTCTCCTCGCTGATGGTGCCGTACATGCCCGGCACGGCCTCCCAGACCAGGTGACGAAGGTACGTCATCGGGGTGTGGCCTTCCGGTACCTCCTGCTTCGGCAACTTCGGTTTCGCGCTGCGCAGTCGGAAGCCCAGTTCCTCCGCCAGGGTGACGCTGTGTTCGACGACGCCGGGGTAGCGCGAGAAACGCCGGGCCATCTCGTCGCCCGAGCGCAGGTGCGCGGCACCGGATGCCGGCAGCCAGCCGTCGAGGTCGTCGAGACTTCTGCGGGCGCGCACGGCGGCCAGCGCGGCGGCGAGCCGGTGCTGCTCCGGCCGGGCATAGTGCACATTGCCCGTGGCGACCACCTGCAGCCGTTGCTCCTGGGCCATGGAGAACAGCACATCGTTGTGATCGCTGTCGAGCGGGTTGCCGTGGTCGTACAGCTCGACGATCACATTGTCGTGGCCGAAGCGGTCGACGAGACGGTCGAGTTCGCGCGCGGCCTCGCGGGGGCCGCCGGAGACGAGGGCTCGGCGCACCGTGCCCTTGCGGCATCCGGTCAGGATCGCCCAGTGCCCTTCCGCCCGCTCGGCCAGTTCGTCGAGGTCGTAGATCGGCCGGCCCTTCTCGCCACCCGCGAGTTGGCCGGAGGTGATGGCACCGGCCAGTCGGTGGTAGCCCTCCTCCTGCCGGGCGAGCACCAGCAGGTGGCTGCCCTCCGGGTCTGCCGCCCCGTTCTGCGGTGCGGTCAGGTCGAAGGAGAGCTCGGCACCGAAGACCGTGCCCATGCCCGGGTGCGCTTCCGCGGCCTCGGCCATGCGGGCGATGCCGTAGAAGCCGTCGTGGTCGGTGATGGCGAGGGAGTGCAGTCCGAGCCGCACCGCCTCCTCGAGCATGTGCTCAGGACCGGACGCACCGTCGAGGAAGCTGAAGTTGCTGTGCGCGTGCAGCTCGGCGTATGGCACGGCGCTCTCCACCCGTTCCTCCGCAGGCGGCGGCACGTAGGCGTTGCGTTTGAGTGACCAGCCCGGGCTGTCTCCACCGTCGGCACCGACCGGCGGGCCGCCGGGGCGCCGCCGGCTGGAGAGCAGGCGTTCGTGCTCAGACCAGGGGATGGGCGGGTTGTTCCAGCCCATCAGTCGTAGCTCGCTTCCGCCCACCACAGGTGGTCTTCGAGCACCAGCAGCCAGGCGCCACCGTGCTCGTCGACCACCTGGAAGCGGCTCGCACTGCGGGCGGCACCGGCATCCCACCAGCGCACGTCGATCGGCCAGGGGCCAGCCCAACCCACGACGGTGAGCAGGGTGCGGCCGTCGACCGAGAACCGGGTGGGTTGCCCGCTGAGTTCGCCGCGGTCGTCGACGTCGACCGGGCTGCCCGTGGCATCGAGCACCAGCGCGGGTCTGGGGGATTCGAACACCGTGGTGGGGGTCGGCGGTGGCAGCTGGCCGGGCCAGGGCTGCCGGCCGGAGCGCGCCTCGAGCGGCCGGTCGCCCCAGGCCACCAGTTCGCTGCGTTCCATCAGCGTGCGACCGCCGCCGAGCACGCCGGTGAGCACACCACCGTGCCCGAGCAGGCTCTGCACCCGGGACAGACCGTGGTGGATGCGCTCGTCGTGGCCGGTTCCCCAGAGTCCCTGCTCGTGGTTGCCGATCGGGTCGACCGCCTCCGGCACGATGCGCACCCGGGTGACCGCGGAGCGCAGGCCCGAGTCGTCGCCCGCCGCCCCCGTGCCGAGCTGCCAGCGCACCCGGTCGACGATGTCCGCCGCGGTGAAGGAGCGCGGGTGCAGCCAGCTGCGCTCCGAGAGTTCGCCGCCCTCCGAGTCGATCTCGACCCGGATCGCGGTGCAGACCAGCTGCGCACGGATGAGCTCATGCACGAAGGTGTCGGCGGTGCCGCGCACGCCGAAGGCAACCTGCTCCACCCGATCGAGCGGGGGTTCGAACGAGATCGAGCTGTCGAGCTCCTCCGGGGGTACCCGGGCGATGACGGGGCGGGAGTCGAGGCCGGCGGCCAGGGCGTGCAGGCGCGTGCCCTCCTGCCCGAAGCGGGCCTCGACATCCGTCACCTGCAGTGCGGCGAACTGTCCGAGGGTGCGGATGCCGAGTCGCAGCAGCAGGGTCGGCAACGAGCCACCGCCGGTGCTGATGCCGCCGCGCACGGTCGTGCCGCGCTTCGTTGGCGTACCGGTGCCGGCCTCTGCACCGATCAGGCCGATCGGCAGCGGTGCCAGGAAGGCGGCGGATTCGCCTGCGGGCACGATGCTGATGCGACCGGCAGAGCGGGGAGAGCGAGCGGATGCGCGCGCCGCGTGCTCCGCGGTGAACGGACCGTCGGCGATGCCGATCCTCGCCCCCGGGATGCCGAGTTCGTCGAGGGCGTCGAGCAGCCAGAGCGCTGCCTCCTCCTCGCTGCCGTAGTAGGCGGCGGGCCCGCGCGCCCGCACCGCACACGTGCCGGGGCGCAGCAGTTGCACCCCCGGCATGGTCTCCTCGATCACCTCGAGCACCGGTTCGAATGCACGAAGATCGAGCTGCGACTCGTAGGGCAGCACGATGAGGTCGGGGCAGCGGGCCTGGGCGTCGCGCACCCGCTGCCCGCGGCGCACACCGTCGGCGCGCGCGGCGGCGGAGCAGGCGAAGACCTCGCCCCGGTCGATGAGGGCGAGCCGGGCATCCGTCTCCGCGGCACCGGGATGTGCGCGCAGCACGGTCTCGGAGCGTTTCGCCGCGACGACCGGCCAGTCCGGCACCCAGAGCAGGATCGTGCGGGTCGGCACGGGGACCGAGGTCGCGCGTACGGGTGTGGCGATATCGGTGGTGCTCATCCGGCGGCCCGCAGGAGACCGACGGGGGAGTCGGCATGCACGGCACGCAGCGCCAGCTCGGGATCGGGCAGCCAGAGCCGTGCGCTGCGCGGGCGCCCCGCGAGACGACTGGTGACGGTGACGGTGACCTGCCGCGCGGCGAGGTGGCCATGACCGGCACCGATGCCAGACCAGCTGCTCTCGGAGAGGCTCAGCATCGCCTCGCTCTGCGGCCACGGCCCGAGCACGATGAGGGTGGCGCCGCGCTGTCGGAGTCGGGCACTCAGCCGGGACACGCTGGCATCACTTGCCCGCTTCGGTGGACGGATGACGACGACCCCGAGCACATCGGCAACCGCGGCCGCCACGGCCAGCCACTGATCGCCGGGGTGGGGAACCAGCACGAGCCGCTCCAGGTCGATGCCGAAGCCCGCAGCAGCTTCGAGACCGAACTCGGGGATGCCGACCACACCGCACCAGGAGCCGGCCGCGGAGGGGCCGGCCAGCAGCGCCATGACCAGCGCGGCGGACTGATCGACCGAATAGGCCGAGCCCTGCTTGAGACCGCCGCCGGGCAGCAGGGCGCCGATCGCGGGATGAGTGGGCACGAGCCGGGTGTCGAGCTTCGTGGCCTGCATCTGCCGGATGCGTGCCTGCAGCTCCTCCACCGTGGCGCGCGTCGGCTGACCCTGGGCAGAGAGCGCACCCGCAGCGAGTGCGGGGAGCGTTGCTGTCGACGGGGCCATCTCCTCATATTCGAACACATGTTCGACTATGTCAATTGCCCCCGACACTCGCGCGAGCCGCGCGCGACCTCCGCGACCCTATGCGCCCCTACGACACGTCTGCGCCCCTACGACACGTCTGCGCCCGCGCGCCCGGGTGCAGACGTTACCCGAGGGTGCAGAACGTCGGCAGGCGCCGGCGGAAGCACGATGCGCCGCGTGCCGAAGACCCACCAGCGGTAGAGGGCGAAGCGGAATGCCGTGCCGAGCGCGAGCCCCACCACGTTGGTCGCCACGTTGTCGGCCAGCAGCGAGGTGTAGCCGATGGCGTAGTGCGAGATCCACAGGCAGCCCAGGGCGATCAGCGAGCCGGCGACACTGACCGCACCGAACTCCACGGCCTCCCGCACCACCTGGGATCGGGAGCCACGGCGTCGTTCGGCGCGAAAGGTCCAGTAGCGGTTGCCGATCCAATTGGCGGCGATCGCGAGGGTGGTCGAGATCACCTTGGCGATGATCGGCCCGCTGTGCACGTCGTGCGGTGACAGCACGGTGGTGCGCAGGGTGTTGAACACCACGACGTCGATCACCAGGCCGATGCCACCGACCAGCAGGAAGCTCGTCGCCTGGCTCGCCAGCACCCGCAGGCGTCGCGGCACAGGGGAGACTGTGTCGATCTCAGACATGGGCCGCATCCAGCGCGATCCGCACGACCGGGGCGGGATGCCGCGTGCCGAGCAATCGCGACGGAAGACCGCGCAGCCCCCACACCGTGACCCGCGCGATCGCCTCGCTCACGATGCCAGAGCTCATCTTCGACTCGCCGAACACCCGCTCGACGAAGGTGATCGGTACCTCCGCGATGGTCAGGCCGGCGCTGTAGGCCCGCCAGAGCATGTCGATCTGGAAGCAGTAGCCCTGGCTGAGCACGGCGTCGTAGCCGATGCGGCGCAGAGCCTCGGCGGTGAAGGCGCGGTAACCGCCGGTGACGTCGCGGACCGGGAGGCCGAGGGCGATGCGCGCGTAGAGGCTGCCGGCGCGGGAGAGCAGCATGCGCCGCAGCGGCCAATTCTCCACGGCGCCGCCGGGGGTCCAGCGCGACCCGAGCACGACATCCGCCCCGCCGCCATCGGCTGACGCCGCGAGAGCGTCGAGCAGGCGGGGCAGCTCTTCGGGGCGATGCGAGCCATCGGCGTCGAGTTCGACGAAGCGCTCGTAACCCCGGCTCAGTCCCCAGGCGAAGCCCGCGCGGTATGCGGCGCCGAGCCCCTGCTTTCCGGCGCGGTGCAGCACGTGCACCCGGTCCTGCACGGCGGCGAGGGCCGAGGCGACCGCTCCGGTGCCGTCGGGCGAATCGTCGTCCACCACCAGAACGTGCACACCGGGCGCGCCCCGCAGCACGCGCGCGACGATGGGCGACAGGTTCTCGCGTTCGTTGTACGTCGGGATGACGACGAGGGTGTTGGCGTGGGTCATGGGGTCTCCAGGCTGAGTTCGTAGACGGTGCTGCGATGGACGGGAATGACGCGGGTGACGGCATAGCCGAGACCCTGGAGGTGGCGGATGTCTGCGGCCGCGGGATCCGCGGACGACTCGACCGCCCAGACCGTGTGGACTCCCGTGAGGGCGGATGCCGGAGCCGGACCGACGACATCCCACAGCCCGGCGGTGCGCTCGTACGGAGTGAGGAGACCAACGTCGAGCAGCCCGGTGAAGTCCTGCGGGTAGAGGTGCAGCCCAAGCCGTGGTTTTCGCGAATTGCGGACGGTCTGGTCGAAGACGATCGCGTCGCCGGGGTGGGCGTGCGCGGCGACCACGGCGGCGGTCTGCCGCAGGTCACTACCGCCGTCCTTCGCGTACGGGCCGCGTTGGGCGACCCAGGTCGGTGCGGCGAGGGCGACGATGAGCAGCACTGCTGCCACCCGCGACCAGCGCCAGGGGAGGGCGGAGATCGCGACGGCGATGAGGATCGCGACCGCGGGTGTGCAGAACGAGAGGTAGCGGATGCTGTACATCGGTGCGATCAGGCTGTTGCCGGCGAACAGCACCAGCGGCGGCAGCAGCATCCAGGCCGCAACCAACGCGATCGGGCGGCGCAGGCGCACGCGGCGCATCCCGAGCACGATGCCGGCGATCACCAGCGTCCAGCCGATGAGCGCGAGCGGTCGATTGCCGAACCACTGGAGCACGACGAGCCGATCGACGGTCATGTAGTGCCGGTGCAGCAGGAATGAGATCTGATGGCGTTCGGAGAGCCCGAAGAAGAGAAGCGGTGTCGAGAGGGTGATGCCCAGCACGATGGCGGCGGCCCAGAGCGCGAACATCCGTCGACCGGGTCGGCTCAGGAGCAGATAGATCAGGTGGGCGCCGGCGAGGAGCACCAGGTAGAGGAACACGTAGACGGACAGGGCGAACAGCACTCCGTATGCCACCCACGGCACCACCCGGGTGCTGCGTGTCGTGATGAGCCTCACCACCAGCACGGTCAGCCATACGGCGATCGCCGTGCCGATGGCGTACGACCTGCCCTCCGCACCCATCGCGGTGGTGCGGGGCAGCACGGTCATGACGATTGCGGCGATGACCGCGACTCGGGTGGAGAACAGCCGACTCGCCAGCACGACGATGCCGGCGACGCCGAGTCCCACCGCGATCGCGCTGGGGAGTCGGACCGAGAGCTCGGAGGCGCCGAACAGCTCGATCCAGAAGTGGAGGAACAGGTAGTAGGTGCCGTGCACAGCATCGACCCGGCCGAGTTCGGGCCAGAGGGTCGCCAGCGGACGCTCCGCCGACATGACACTCGCCGCCTCGTCACCCCAATACGACGGGATCCAGGACCCGAGGAAGGACAGCAGTGCCCCGCCGAGGCCGAGCAGCGTGGCCAGCACCGGGAGTGGTCGGTGCAGGTGTCCATGCAGACTCCGACGCAGGCTTCGATGCAGGCTTCGATGCGCGGCGGGAGCGAGGAGCTCACGGGTGGTGCTGGTCATCTCTCGATGCTGAGCAGCACAGCCGCGTGTTCGCTCTGGAAATAGCGCCCCGTGCGTGAGAGTTCACACAGGTTAGGGGTTGTCCACCCGGGGCAGCGTCACGGTGACCGTCAATCCGTCCGCATTGGCGAGGCTGATCGTTCCACCGGCCGCGGTCACGATGGCCTGCACGATCGCCAGCCCCAGACCGGCACCGCCCCGGGCGGCGGAACGAGAACTGTCGGGCCGGGAGAAGCGGTCGAAGGCCACGGGGATGAAGTCCTCCGGCATCCCCGGCCCGGTGTCCATGACGCTCAGCACCAGTCCGACCGGGGAATGCCGCAGGGCGATCCTGACGCTCCCGGACGTGCCGACCGCGGCGACCGCATTGCTCGCCAGGTTGGAGACCAGTCGGCCGAGACTGCCGGGGTCGATCCGATAGCGGTCGGCGGTGTCCGTTGCCTCGATGTCGTAATCGATGGTTACACCGGTCGCCGCCGCGAGCAACCGTGCCCGATCGACGGATGCCGCGAGCTCGACGCCGAGCTCCGACCATCCGCTCGTCGTCCGCTCGCCGCCCGTCGCGGGTTGTTCGAACCGGCTGAGCTCGAGCAGCCCGGTCGCCAGGGCGGACAGCCGCGCGACCGAGGCCTGTGCCGCGCTGATCTCCGCCTCCAGGGCCGCGGCGTCACCACTCGAGAGGTGAGCGAGTTCGAGTTGGCCCGACAGGATCGCGATCGGGGTTCGGAGTTCGTGGCTCGCATCAGACACCAGCTGGCGTTCGCGGTCGACGGCACCCCGGATGTCGGCGATGAACTCGTTCAGCGTCGTGGCCAGCGCCGACAGCTCGTCCCGTGCCGGTCCCAGGGGGAGCGGTTCGGTGGAGCCCTGGGCGACCAGCATCTGGGCCTGCCGTCGCATCCGGCTGACCGGACGCAGTGCTGCCGCGGTGAGGAGCCAGGAGGCGACGCCGAAGCCGATCAGCAGCGCGATCGCCCCGACGACGATCACCATCGTCACCCTCCCGAGCAACAGCATCGAGGAGTCGTCGTTGCGCACGGTGACCACGCGCCAGTCGCCGCCGGACGCGGACACGACCTGCACCCGCACCCGGTACGTGTCATCGCCACCGGCGACGGACTGCTCCCGGTCGCCGTCCTCGTCGGTCGGGGCCGCGATGAGAGCGGGAAGTCGGGCGGCGACCCGCCGCGGCAGGCTGGAGACCACCGCCGTGCCGCTCGGATCGATCACGGCGACCAACTGCCCGCGCCCCGGGCGATCGATCGAGGTGGGGCTGTCTTCGATCTCCCTGACGAAGGACGACGCATCGTGGGTCAACACCGTCGTGGTGGTGCTCGCCAGGATCGACTCCAGCTGCACCCGGAACAGCAGGCCGGCACCGGCGAAGATCACGGCGGCGATCAGAGAACTGCCGAGCGTGATGCGCCAGCGGATCGAGAGGCGGCGGAGCGGCGTCATCCGTTCTCCTGCAGACGGTAACCGGCGCCCCGCACCGTCGCGATCCGCACGCCGGAGGCCGTCGGATCGAGCTTGCGCCGCAGGTAGCTGACGTACTGGTCGACGATGTTCTGGTCGATGTTCTGCGTGGTGCCCCAGACCTCGTCCAGGATCGCCGTGCGCCCGACCGTCTGCCCGGCGTGCCGAGCCAGCAGTCGCAGCAGTCCGAACTCCTTGGGACTGAGGGAGAGCGGATGTCCGCCCACCGTCGCCGCCTGGGCCAGCGAGTCGAGACGCAGAGCCCCCACGACGATGGTGAGCTTCTCGCTCGCCGCGTCGCGGCGGAGCAGGGCGCGCACGCGGGCGCTGAGTTCGACGAAAGCGAAGGGCTTGGTGAGGTAATCGTCCGCACCCGAGTCGAGGCCGAAGA
>Ga0247742_10002275_pt1 | contig 12645 bp, 10 predicted proteins | sample UWRJL208509C2_FD_180944 | JGI IMG/M metagenome (GOLD analysis project Ga0247742, IMG submission 180944) | Plant litter microbial communities from Arlington Agricultural Research Station in Wisconsin, United States - UWRJ-L208-509C-2 | ecosystem: Environmental > Terrestrial > Plant litter >...
CCTGGTGCGTTGGTCCCTCCGCTGGCATTAGCCATTGGTTTCTCCATGATCATATCATACTTCCTGGCTCAAACGTTTGTGCCTATCATGGCCAACTGGCTAATGGTTAACAAACATGAAGACCATAGCCATAAAGATGGTTTTGCCCTGGAAGATGAGGGTGAGCCATGGGAGCAAAAGGAAAAAGCGATGAAAAGGGCGCTGGAACATAACGGCGGTAAAGTAACCCGCTTTGATAAGTTCAGGGATGGCTTTATGCGCTTAATGGACCGTATGCTGCCAAACCGCAAAATACTGGTAACCATTTATGTGATCGGCGCGTTTGGATTAGCATTTTTATTGTTCAATATTATTGGGCGCGATGTATTGCCAAAAGTTAACTCTGGTACATTCCAGGTTCGTTTGCGTGCACCTGACGGTACACGTTTGGAACGTACAGAAGCTATAGCTGTTAAGGCACAACATATTTTGGGCGACCTGGTAGGTAAAAACAACATAGCTATTACTTCAACAATGGTTGGTTCGCACCCGGCATCGTTTTCAACAAACCCGATCTACTTATTCATGGCAGGCCCGCAAGAGGCTGTTATGCAGATCAGTTTAAATGAAGATTATAAAGTAAAAAATCTTGACGACCTGAAAGAGCGTTTCAGAAATGCTATTCATAAAGAAATACCGGGCATCAACCTTTCTTTTGAGCCGATTGAGTTAACGGATAAAATTTTGAGCCAGGGATCACCAACTCCTATTGAAATTGCCTTATCCGGAAAAAACAAAAAGCAAAATCAGGAGTACGCCTTTAAGGTAATGGATCAGCTGAAAAAGGTCAATTATTTACGCGACGTGCAAATTGGCCAGTCGTTCAATTATCCGTCATTAGATATTACTATTGACAGGCAACGTGCTGCGCAGCTGGGTGTTGGTGTTGGTGATATTTCGCGTTCGCTGATCGCTTCTACATCATCATCAAGGTATACCGAAAAGAATGTGTGGCTGGATGAAAAAGTTGGCTTAAGCTACCAGGTACAAGTTCAGATACCGGAGTACCAGATGGCCAGCCTGAATGATGTGAAAGAGATACCGGTGCTGCCTAATCAGTCAAGACCAGTACTGAGTGATGTTGCCGATGTTAAAACCGGCATTACAAATGGTGAAAATGATAACATTGGCGCAATACCAACATTATCGGTTACTGCTAACTTGAATAATAAGGATTTGGGTACAGCAACTAATGATGTGCAAAAAGCTATAGACGCCTTAGGTAAATTACCACGTGGTTTAACCATTGAGCTGCGCGGTATGAGCCAAACACTAACATCAACGCTTGATAGCTTACAATCGGGCTTGTTAGTAGCCATCCTCGTGATATTCCTGATGCTGGCAGCTAACTTCCAATCATTCAAAATGTCGTTAGTGGTATTGTCAACAGTGCCGGCGGTATTGTTTGGTTCGTTGTTGCTGGTTAAAATAACCGGAGCTACGCTAAACCTGCAATCATATATGGGTATGATCATGTCTGTGGGTGTATCTATATCAAACGCGGTATTGTTAATTACCAATGCCGAGGAGTTACGGAAACATAATGGCGATGCATTGAAATCGGCCCGTGAGGCGGTTGCATTACGTTTGCGCCCAATATTAATGACCAGTTTGGCCATGATCGTGGGTATGATCCCGATGGCGTCAGGCCTGGGCGAGGGTGGTGATCAAACTTCACCGCTTGGCCGCGCGGTTATTGGCGGGCTTATCGCATCAACCTTTGCAGCGTTATTAATACTACCTTTGGTTTTTGCCTGGGTACAAGGTAATGCCTCTACACAATCTGTTTCATTAGACCCTGAAGATAAAGAAAGTAAATTTTATGTCCCTTTGCATCATCATGAATAATCTTAAAAATAAATCAACCCTCATGCTTGCTGTTTTGGCGGTAGCCATCAGCAGCTTACTGAGCGCCTGTCACTCAGAAGAAAAAGAGAAACAAGAACAAAGCCAGGAAGAGCAGCAGGAGCAAGCTGTTGAAACACCTTCGGTACAACTGGTTCCGGTTAAAAAAGGAAAGCTGAGCACCGAGGTTACCATACCGGGCGAGCTGATCCCTTACCAACAGGTTGACCTGTATGCCAAGGTGAACAGCTATGTGAAAAAGCTGTTAGTTGATATTGGTTCTGAAGTACACCAGGGACAATTGCTGGTGGTTTTAGAAGCACCGGAGATCAACTCGCAACTGGCCGGGGCCGAATCAAGAGTAAAACAACAGGAAGCTATATACTTTGCAAGCAAAGCTACTTATGACCGTTTGGTTAGCACAAGCCAAACACCAGGAACCGTTTCATTAAACGACCTGGAGCTGGCAGAGGCTAAGAAAAATTCTGACTTTGCCAATGTAGAGGCTGCAAAATCGGCCTACAAAGAAGTTTCGGCAAATTTGGCTTACCTGGAAATAAGGGCACCGTTTGATGGTGTGATCACCAGCCGTAACGTAAACTTAGGTGCTTATGTAGGTCCGGGCGGTAAAAGCACCGACCCATTGTTTACTTTGCAGGATCAAACAAGATTACGTTTGGTTGTATCTATACCAGAAGTATCTACCGGTGCATTGAGCAATAAAAGCGAGGTTAATTTTACTGTAAAAGCATTGCCAAATCAAAAATTTACCGCACAGGTAAAACGTATGGCCGGAGCGCTTGACGAAAAATTAAGGTCGGAGCGTTTGGAGATGGACGTATACAATAAAGATAAAAAGTTATTACCTCACATGTTTGCCGAGGTTAACGTGCCACTGCCGGGCGGCGACAGTACCTTTGTTGTACCTAAAACAGCGGTAGTTACTTCAACCGAAAAAGTATTTGTGATTAAAGTGGTAAATCATAAAGCACAGTGGGTTAACGCTAAAAAAGGTTTTTCATCGGGCGATATGATCGAGGTTTTTGGCGATCTGAAAGCTGATGACCAGCTTGTAAAAGCAGCCAGTGATGAAATTAGAGACGGTTCTACCGTAAAAGATAACTAATTAGTTGATAGGGTTGGATTGAGTTAATTCGTTGACTGATTGCTTACGTTTACATCCCGCTTTTGCTTCGGCAAGGCGGGATGTAATGTTTTAAGGGGGGCTATTGTCTGAACCGAGGTTAAGCGGATTATAAGATTACCGTGATTAAAAATATTATGCGCGTCATTGGTACGAAGCAATCTCTATGCTGTACAGAGGGAACTTTGTATGTTGGACCTGCCTGCGTAGAGATTGCTTCGTACCTCGCAATGACGCGTTTATTAAGTACTTATACTTTCGAGAATCCTTCAATCCCTAAATCCGCTTAATCGTGGTTCAGGCAACTGTGCGATATTACAGCTGCAGTTTTTTCAACAGCTCCGTACCAATTACATCTGTGCTTTCGGCCGCGTTTGAGAGAATAACAACTGCCAGGTTCTTTTGGCTGTTGAAGGCTAAAAAGCTGCTGCTGCCGTAAGTGCCGCCATTGTGAAAATAATATTCCACCCCATCAACAATGATGATATGCCATGCTAATCCCATTTTGGCATCTTTACTGAAAGTTATCTGATGGGTGAGCTCAATGGCTTTTCCGAGCCTGTCAGAGGTAGGGGCTATATTAGCCTTAACGTAGTTCATTAAATCATTTACCGACGAACGGAGAGCCCCGCAGGGGGCTAATACGTCAAAATCCCAGGCTGGTGTAACGTTGCCAGTGGAGTTATATACACTTGCAACATTGCTTTGCTGTGCCGGGCTTATATGCTGCGTTGTGTTTTGCATATTTAGCGGCTTGCTTATAACATCGGCTACCATTTGTTCAAATGTTTTACCACTTATATGTGATAGAATGGTACCCAGCAGGCCGACGCCTAAATTAGAGTAATCATATCTTTCGCCCGGCTGGCTGTTAAGTTTGCAGGTTTTGAGGTACGAGAAGAGTAGCTGCTTGTTATAGTTTTTATAGGGGTTGAGCTCATCGGTAGCATTAATAGCCAAATTATCGGGTACCCGGGCCAAACCGGAGGTGTGGTTGCTTAGCGATTGCATTGTTACCGCTTTTAAAGCCGGATTTTTAGCCACGGAATCGGGCAGGTATTTGGTAATGGGATCAGTGAGTTTCACCTTACCCTCATTTACATAATAGGCCAGCAATATCGAAGTGAAGGTTTTGGTGATCGATCCTATTTCAAAAATGGTGTTTGAAGTTGGCAGCTGGCTGTTTCGGCGCACGGTTTCGCCGTAATTGTAGGTTATGATCTGACCGTCTTTTAAAATCCCGATACTCAAACCTACCGTATTTGATTTTTGAATATAGGGCCGCACAACAGACTCTACCTCTTTATCCATTGCCGATGTTAGTTTGTTTGTTGTAGCAGCAGGCGTAAGCTTATCATCAGTTACTTGTGTAAATGGCTGAAAAAGGAACAGATCGAGCTTGTTGTTTTGATCCAGCCCCATTTGCAGCTGTAAGGTTACCGCCTCAAATATGAGTTTATAGGTGGCCACATTGTTATTCACGAAACTAATGAGCGATGAACCCTTGATCCCGTTCATCGGAAAAAGCTGCTGATTGGCAATTGAGCGGAAACTCTCGGGGGTGAGTGCCTTTTTGAAACGGTCGCCTCCAAGCGCGTAAATGGAATCGGCTTGTTTAGCGTTAAAGAACCTTTGAACCAGGGCAAATATAGAGTCTGTTTTTATTTGCTGGCGGCTTTGGGCCGATGCTGCCGATGAGCAAAATACAATAGCTATGGCGAAGTATAAATAACTAAAACGGGTTAATTTCATTAAGCATTAAGGTTACTTTAATTGATAACGCCTGTAACTATGCAAGCCATATAAATGCTACTAACAAAAATGGCACCCTTTAAAGTGCCATTAAAAAGTTACGGAGTTTGCCCGGCCAGCAGGTACAGTACAGCCATCCTTATAGCTACACCGTTTTCAACCTGATCCAGTATAATAGATTGCTTACTGTCGGCCACATCACTGGTTATCTCCACACCGCGGTTAATAGGGCCAGGGTGCATAACGGTGATCTCTTTATCTAGCGAATCTAAAATGGTTTTATTGAGGCCGAAAAGCATGGTATACTCACGCAGGGATGGGAAATATTTAATATCCTGGCGTTCCAGCTGTATGCGCAGCATATTGGCTACATCGCACCAGTTAAGGGCTTTTATCAGGTTATGCTCCACCTTTACACCTAATGATCCAATGTATTTTGGTATGAGGGTAGTAGGGCCACAAACCATTACCTCGGCGCCTAACTGTTTTAAGCAAAGTATATTGGAAAGGGCAACCCGTGAGTGCAGGATATCGCCCACGATCACTACCTTTTTACCGGCAACATCGCCATATTTTTCGCGGATGGAAAAGGCATCAAGCAGGGCCTGGGTTGGGTGTTCATGAGCGCCGTCGCCAGCGTTTACGATCTGTGCTTTTACGTGTTTTGACAGGAATATACCTGCACCGGCATAGGGGTGGCGCATTACCACCATATCTACCTTCATGGCCAGAATGTTATTTACGGTATCAATCAGTGTTTCGCCTTTGCTTACCGATGATGAAGATGCCGCGAAGTTCACCACATCGGCCGATAATCGTTTTTCGGCCAGCTCAAACGACAGGCGGGTGCGGGTTGAGTTCTCGAAAAATATATTGGCAATAGTTACGTCGCGCAGGGAAGGTACCTTTTTTATTGGGCGGTTTAAAACAGATTTAAAGGTATCGGCAGTTTCAAATATGAGTTCAATGTCTGCCCGGTTTAAATCTTTTATACCTAATAAGTGCCTTGTGCTTAGTCCTGCCATATTCTTTTTATTTCGGATTTCGGATGTTCGATTTCGTATTTTTTATTTACTTAATTTCGATTCTGAAATTTATTTTTTGATTTCTAATTTATTAAGCCTTTGCTTTTCCTTTGCCGTTTTACCTATTGCGGTAAATATAGCTGTGAGTTCATTGGCTTCTCTCTTTAATGCTGATATACTGATTGAATCTATAAGCTCCGATTCTTCCATTAATTCTAACCAGTAGATCGATTCGTCGGCTTCTTCTTCAACGATTATTATTTTATTTATAAAATCAGCGGTCGATTTTCCTCTGCATGCTGACCGGTAATTTGCACCAACAGATGTGGCGCATCTAAGCAATTGATTTGATAGAACATCCAGGGAACGTTTTCTCGAAAGTGATTCTACAAACCTGATAGTATCGATAGAAAATTTACTTGTTCTCCGTTTTAGTTCTGCTTTGTCCACTTTTACAAATCAAAAATATGTTTTTCTTAAATCCGAAATCGAACATCCGAAATCCGAAATAAAAATTACTCTGCTACCTCTGATACCAGCACTATTTTATCTTCGCCATCGGTATCTTTCCAGCTTACTACTACTTTTTGCGATGCTATAGAATCAACCTCGATACCCACATAATCTGCCGATACCGGTATGTGACGCGAATAGCGGCGATCAACCAGGGCCAGGAGTTCTACCTTTTCCGGGCGGCCGAAGGCTTGCATGGCATCCATAGCAGCACGAATGGTGCGGCCTGTCCAAAGTACATCATCCATCATGATCACTTTTTTACCTTCAATAATAAAATCAATTTTTGTTTGATTGGGTACCAGCTGCGACTCGCGCCTGCGGAAGTCATCACGATAAAAAGTAATATCCAGATCGCCCTGTAAAATGGTTTTGCCGGGTAATATTATTCTTAGCTCTTCGGCAACGCGCCTGGCCAGATAAATGCCCCGGGGCTGAATACCAATTAATACCGAATCGGAAAAGTCATTATGATTTTCGATCAACTGGCGACATAAACGTTGTATGGTGATCTGAAATTTCTGTCCGTCGAGCAGCGTTAGATTTTGCATCGTATGGGTGGATTTGGGCAAAAATAGTAAATAGTTTTGAGTTTTGGGCGATGAGTTTGAAAAGCAAAGATAGGGTGTTATTACTCAGATAGTTTTCTTAATGCCAGCATCGCCCTTTCAGCATCGTGTTTGGCCACGAAAATATGATCATGATAGTAAGCGGCAACTACATTGCAGCTGATGTTTTCCTGGGCCAGCGCGGTGGCAAAAGCTGCCGTAAGGCCGGTTGCTTCTAAAGAAGAGTGTATGGTAAGCGTAATCCAGGCAGCAATATACGTGTATTGAAGATCAAGCTGGTCTGCAAGGTCTTTTTTCAGGATAACAGTAAAACCTTCATCTTCTTTAAAAAGGCCTGCAATTTGCGTTGTATCAATTGAATTTAAAGCCGATACGGCACAGTAAACATAATCGCCATCGTTAAGTACAGGCGTCATGTTTTTTAATAAGGTGCTGAGGTTTGTTTCGCCTGCCATAGTTAAATTAACGCGGGTAACGTACAGATGGTAAGATCATTCCTAAGGATACAAACTCTGAAAAAGCAAACAGCAGGCTTAACAAAACGATGTGCTTAAAGCTATCGTCCTTTTCAGGTTTAGAGTATGATTTCCAAAAATAAACGGCCCTTACTATAAAACCGATGTAACTGAAAGCGCCTAATAAAAAGGCCACGATAAGGATAACTCCATGAAGACTGTATGGAATTTCCATCCGATTAAAGTTTATTGCAAACGTTAAAAAGAGGATAAATAACGTGAGCAGGATCAATCGCAGGCATATTTTAAACGTGAATATATTTAGAATATGAACTTTCATATTGTAAATATAAGCTAATTAGCAATAAAAAAAGCCCTTCCGAATTAACGGAAGGGCTTTGCGAGAATATTTGTTCAGTTAAAGCTTATGCTTCTTCTTCTTCAGATTCTGATTTTTTAGCAGCTGGTGCTGGTGCAGCCTTACGGGCTTTGTTTTCAGCACCTTCCATTTGCTCTTTTAACTGAGCTAATACGCTAAGATCGCCTAAAGTTGATTTTTCAACTGACTCTTTCACTTTCTTAACCGCGTTGCTTGCAGATTTTGCTTCTTTTTTACGGTTTTCGAACTCTTGTACACGAGCATCAGCACGAGCTTCTTCCCATATACGTGAGTGTGAAATAACTATACGTTTGTTTTCTTTGTTAAATTCAATGATTTTGAATTCAGCGGTTTCGTCAGCTTTTAAAGCTTTACCGTCTTCTTTAACCAGGTGTTTGGTTGGCGCAAAGCCTTCAACACCGTAAGGTAAAGCTACGATAGCACCTTTGTCAGTTACTTTTAATACGGTACCTTCATGAATTGAATCAATAGTGAACACGGTTTCAAAAGTATCCCAAGGGTTTTCTTCAAGCTGTTTGTGACCTAAGCTTAATTTACGGTTCTCAACATCAAGTTCTAAAACAACCACGTCTAATTTTTCACCAACTTTAGTGAATTCGTTAGGGTGATTTACTTTTTTAGACCAAGAAAGATCAGAGATGTGGATTAAGCCGTCGATGCCGTCTTCCAGTTCAACAAACACACCAAAGTTGGTCATGTTTTTAACTGTAGCGATGTGCTGAGTGCCGATAGCATATTTCTCAGAAGCATTTTGCCATGGATCTGGAGTTAATTGTTTAACACCCAATGACATTTTGCGTTCTTCGCGGTCAAGTGTTAACACTTGTGCTTCGATCTCGTCACCAACTTTCAGGAATTCCTGAGGGTTGCGCAGGTTTTGTGACCATGACATTTCTGACACGTGGATCAAACCTTCAACACCAGGGATGATTTCAAGGAATGCACCGTAATCAGCAACAGTAACAATACGTCCTTTAACTTTTGAACCTACAACGATGCTCTCGTCAAGTGATTGCCAAGGATGTGGAGTTAATTGTTTTAAGCCCAGAGCAATACGTTTTTTCTCATCATCAAAGTCAAGCACAACAACGTTGATTTTTTGATCCAATGATAAAATTTCGCGTGGATGCTCAATACGGCCCCATGAAATATCAGTAATGTGTAATAAACCATCAACACCACCAAGGTCAATAAATACACCAAAGTCTGTAATGTTTTTAACAGTACCTTCCAATACCTGTCCTTTTTCAAGACGGGCAACAATTTCAGTTTTTTGGTTTTCCAAATCGTCTTCAATCAGCACTTTGTGCGATACCACTACGTTTTTAAACTCGTGGTTGATTTTAACAACTTTGAATTCCATTGTTTTACCTACATACACATCGTAATCCCTGATAGGTTTAATATCGATCTGTGAACCAGGTAAGAAGGCTTCAACGCCCATTATATCAACAATTAAACCACCTTTAGTTCTGCTCTTCACAAAACCAGTGATGATCTCATCATTATCAAGGGCTGAATTAATGCGCTCCCATGATTTTTGAGTTTTTGCACGTTTACGTGAAAGTACTAACTGACCGTTAGCATCTTCCTGCGATTCAACAAATACATCAACTGTATCACCGATTTTCAAATCAGGTGTATCACGGAATTCTGATACTGAAACTAAACCGTCAGATTTAAATCCTACGTTCAGTACCACATCTTTGTTGTTAACATTAACAACGGTACCGGTGATGATTTCGCCTTTGGTGATAGAGCTGAAAGTTCCATCATACATTTTCTCGAATTTCTCACGGTCGCTATCGCTATAGTTACCAAATTTTTTGTCGTCAGCATCCCAGTCGAAATCTGCGCTTGGGGTTGCAGCAATTTTTGATTTGATCTCTTCGATAGATATTGAATCAGCTTCTGATTCAATTGTTTCTTTTTCGCCAGATGCGGTAACTGTTCCCAGTTCAGCTTCTTTCGCTTTTAATTCTTTTTCTGCTTCTTGTTTTTTTGCCATTAAATAATTTTTCTCCTTTTCCCAATTTGTTAATTGGGACTGCAAAGGTAGGTATATAATTTTATTAAATAAAAGAATATTTTAATGTTAATTGCTGATATTTAAGCCTTTTGAGCTGAATAGGCTGGTTTTTGCCGTTTTAGATCTTCCCGGCCTGCGTTCCTGGGCTGTTTTAACCTTAGGTTTACAGAAACATTACATTAATATCAATCAAGCTTGGGCTCTATTTCTGTGAAAATAGACATGAAATCCGGGAATAAAAGATTACGGTATTCATCCAATATATCGTTCATCTGCGCTTCGTGCTGCGGAGTAAAGGGGTTTTGCCAAATACGCATGCAAATTCGCTTCAAAGCGTAGGCTATCTGATGGGTTTCGGCATAGGTATGCAGGTACTGGCTACTTTTAAAATCGTCAAAAAACTTAAAAAAAACGCTGCTATCCTTTAATCCCGAAAAGGCTAAGAACTCGGCTACTACTGCTGTTTGGCAGCCTTCAAGGTGCGCGTAAAAATCATTAACCTGTATTTTACCCGTGGTAAGCAGCAGGTTATCAATAATAAGCTCTAAAGCTACATGGCCCAAAAAGAAAGGCTTTACAGGAGAGCCTTCAATAGCCGGCAATAGTGATTTTTTTAACTGATGCGAATGGGTATTAAAAAAATCAGATGAGTGAAAATAACGGTCAACCGCAAGGTGTTTGTTCCAGCCGGCTATGATGCAGTTAATATCATCATTGCTATGACGCAGCTTTTCGGGGTGCAGAATAATGCTTTTATCTGCATTTTTTAAAAGATCAGGCAGTACGGTACCTAATATATGGTAACAGTTGTTTACGTGCCGGTCAAAATAATAATGCGATAAAAAATTCATAGGCGTTGTTCTGCAAAATAACCCGTTTTACTCAATGTACAAAAAATAAGTAATTATTTGAAATTGAATTTACCTTTAGTTAATCGGTTGTTCGGCAGATTTAAGGTGATATGAAATGGATAAAGGAAGAGGCCCGGGAGGAGCCTCCTACAACCGTTGATGACTTCGGCAGCTCGCATAGTGTCAATCAATTTTAAAGTATCCAGCCAATTATTCTTTTATATTTGCAGCTTTTGAAATAGTACACCATATGAATTTTGTTGAAGAATTACGCTGGCGCGGTATGTTGCATACCATTATGCCTGGCACCGAAGAATTATTGAATAAAGGCATGGTTTCGGGATATATTGGATTTGACCCTACAGCTGATTCATTGCATGTAGGAAGTTTGGCTCAGATCATGACGCTAATCCATTTTCAGCGTGCAGGTCACAAACCTATTGCATTAGTAGGTGGTGCAACAGGTATGGTAGGTGATCCTTCGGGAAAATCGCAGGAGCGAAATATGTTATCTGAAGATGTTTTGCAACGCAACTTACGGGGTATACAAAAACAACTTGAAAAATTTCTTGATTTTGAGAGCGGAGCCAACAGTGCCGAAGTGGTGAATAACTACGACTGGTTTAAAGATTTTACCTTTCTTGATTTTATAAGGGAAGTTGGTAAACACATCACCGTAAACTATATGATGGCAAAGGATTCAGTAAAGAACCGTTTAGATGGTGATAACGGGATGTCGTTTACCGAGTTTAGCTACCAGTTGGTACAAGGCTATGATTTTTACTACTTGTGGAAAAACAAGCTGTGCCTGCTTCAAATGGGTGGTAGCGATCAATGGGGTAATATTGTTACCGGTACCGAATTGATCCGCCGTAAAGATGCCGGCGAAGCTTATGCTATAACCACTCAATTGATTAAAAAATCTGATGGGGCAAAATTCGGGAAAAGTGAGGGAGGCAACATTTGGCTGGACCGTGAAAAAACATCACCTTATAAATTTTATCAGTTTTGGCGTAATACGAGCGATGAGGATGCTAAAATCTATATCCGCATATTTACTCTTTTTAATAAGGATGTTATTGAAGCTTTGGAAGTTGAGCATTTAGCAGCCCCACACCTGTGTGCTTTACAAAAGGCATTGGCTAAAAATATCACCATACGTGTACACGGAGAAGCTGCTTATAATTTAGTAGAAAAAACAAAAAACTTTGTATTTGACCCAAAATACACTTGGGATGACTTAAAGGACTTACCTGAAGACGATTTTATACAAATCTTCGAGAGTTCTAATAAATTTTATACTCAAAATAATGTAACAACAAAATCTGGAGCTTTATTTAATGACATAGTTGATTTTTTGGGTGAGATTGATTTTCCTGGAAGTGATTTAAGACTATTTGAATCAAAAAATGAGATTAAAAAGCTAATATTAAACGGTGGATTATATATTAATAAGTTTAAAATAAAAATCGATGATAAAGTCGAAAATTTTTATAGAATGCATGGTAAATACTTATTTCTACAAAAAGGAAAGAAAAACTCTACATTAATTTGTATTTCCGATAATCCTATTGAATCAAGTAATAAAGTTAATAAAATGTTAGGTAAGTGAGAGTAAAACAAAAGGCGATGAGTTTTAAACTCATCGCCTTTTGTTTTGAAAGCTGATATACTTATTAACGCTCATATTATTTTTGTCATTCTGAGCGATAGCGAAGAAACTATCAGGCGATAGATCCTTCGTTCCTCAGGATGACAAAATTGGAAAAGTTGTTTCTTTGCGCCAATTCTGGTGTTGTCACCCCTTGGAGAGGGTTGGGTGAGGCTCTTGCTTCGTCGTTCCTTCTCAGCAATGACATAAGTAAAAAAACAATAAAAAAGGGCTGGATCAAAGATGAGGGCACTGAAAAAGTCCTTTTAGGCTATAGGGGGTAGAAAATTTAGTTTTTCTGCCCTTTTTTTTGTATCTTAAAATGTCGAAAGAAAGATACCAAGATGCTTATTCAACAACAGCAGATCCAGT
>Ga0247742_10002277_pt1 | contig 12642 bp, 12 predicted proteins | sample UWRJL208509C2_FD_180944 | JGI IMG/M metagenome (GOLD analysis project Ga0247742, IMG submission 180944) | Plant litter microbial communities from Arlington Agricultural Research Station in Wisconsin, United States - UWRJ-L208-509C-2 | ecosystem: Environmental > Terrestrial > Plant litter >...
CACGGCGCCACCACGGTGACCGCCCACACGGAGGACGCCGCCGCGGCCCCCGCGTCCGGCGACGACATCATCGCCCGCATCCTCGGCATCGCCGGTCTGGTGCTGGGTGCCGTTGGCCTCGTGATTGGCATCACTGCCCGTCGCAAGAACGCGGCGTAAGCGGATGCCTCGGTCACGAGTTCAGTCATCAGGTCGAGTGCTCCGGGCCGCAGCGATCGCTGCACTCGTGGCCGCAGGCTCCGTTCTGGTGCTGGCCGCCCCGGCGCAGGCACACAACTACCTCGTTGAGTCGACCCCGGCCAGCGGACAGTCCCTCACGGAGCTGCCCGCAAACTTCGAGATCACCACCAACGAGGCCCTGCTCGACCTTGGTGGCGATGGCTCCGGCTTCGCTCTCCAGGTCAGGGACGCGGACGGCCTCTACTACGGTGACGGCTGCATCAGCGTCACCAACGCCACAATGTCGACGCCGGCAGCCATCGGGGCAGCGGGAAAATACACCGTGCTCTGGCAGGTGGTGTCCGCTGATGGACACACCGTGTCCGACGAGTTCCCGTTCACCTGGGCGCCAACGGGCGACGTCCCGGCGTCGAAGGGTTCGGCCACGGCCCCGAACTGCGGTGGCACCACCGGCGGAAGCGCGCCCGCTGCCCCCGCGGCATCCGGAACCGAGGTAAAGCCCACCGACACCGCGAACCTCAGCGACGTGCTCACCATTGGTGGCGCTGTTGTCGCGGTGGGCCTGGCGATCGGAATCACGCTGTTTGTCCTGGGGCGACGCAGGTCGACTCCTGCCACCGACGGCACAACGAATGACTCGGCGGCCGGCCCTCCCAGCGAATAGGCCACCCGGCCACCGCACGCAAAAAGTGCCGCTTCCCACAACCGGGAAGCGGCACTTTTTGTGGTGCGGAAGGTGCTGACTACTTGACGAGCGCCGGAAGAGTCTTGCGGCTTGTCAGAACCTGGTCGATCAGGCCGTACTCGAGGGCCTCGGCTGCGCTGAGGATCTTGTCGCGGTCGATGTCCTTGTTGACCTGCTCGACGGAACGGTTGGAGTGCTTGGAAAGCGTCTCTTCCAGCCACTCGCGCATACGCAGGATCTCGCGCGCCTGAATCTCGATGTCCGATGCCTGTCCGCGGCCGGCATCACCGGTTGCGGGCTGGTGGATGAGGATGCGGGCGTTCGGGAGAGCGAGACGCTTGCCCGGGGTGCCTGCGGCCATCAGCACGGACGCAGCGGAAGCCGCCTGTCCGAGCACAACGGTCTGGATCTGCGGACGGATGTACTGCATCGTGTCGTAGATGGCCGTCATCGCGGTGAAGGATCCACCGGGTGAGTTGATGTACATCACGATGTCACGGTCGGGGTCCTGGCTCTCGAGAACGAGAAGCTGGGCCATAACGTCATCCGCGGACGCGTCGTCGATCTGCACACCGAGGAAGACGATGCGGTCTTCGAACAGCTTGGCGTACGGGTCCTGACGCTTGTATCCGTATGCCGTGCGCTCTTCGAACGTCGGCAGGATGTAGCGGGATTCCGGCATCGACCCTGCGATACCGGAGGCACCTGAGGTGCCGAGGTTGAAGTTGTCCATCGTCTTTCCTACTTGTCTGACAGGGTGTCGTCGGTCACGGTCTCGTCTGTGCCGCCGCCACCAATGACGTCGGACGCGAATGCCCGCATGTGGTCAACAAAGCCGTAGTCCAGGGCGCCCTGCGCGTCGAACCAGTTGTCACGGTCGTTGTCGATGAGGATCTGCTCGACGGACTTGCCCGTCTGCTCGGCGGTGAGCTCAGCCATGCGCTTCTTCATGTCGAGGATGACATGAGCCTGCGTCTGGATGTCCGCGCTCGTTCCACCGAAGCCACCGGACGGCTGGTGCAGGAGCACTCGCGCGTTCGGGGTGATGTAGCGCTTGCCCTTGGTGCCCGACGAAAGCAGGAACTGCCCCATCGAGGCGGCAAGGCCAATGCCCACGGTGACGATGTCGTTCGGAACAAACTGCATGGTGTCGTAAATCGCCATGCCCGCGGTGATCGATCCACCGGGAGAGTTGATGTAAAGGAAGATGTCCTTTTCGGGGTCTTCAGCGGCGAGGAGCAGCAGCTTCGCCGCGATCTCGTTAGCGTTCTCGTCACGCACCTCTGAACCCAGCCAGATGATGCGATCCTTCAGCAGTCGGTCGAAAATACTGCTGACAAGTGCCGGTTCGGCCATTGTTGCGCTCCCATTCAGTTATCGCTTGGTTTTGAATCTACTGGAGCCAACACCGGGAATTGGGCGTGTTCGCCTACGGCAGATCATGGCGCGGCGTCTGGCGGTGCCGCCCGCACCGCAGCGGTGGTGCCCGCGTGGCGCAGACCCGGCACACCAACGGCGACGCACAGCAGTGCCGCCGCCGCGCCCAGCGCGAACACCACGCGGCCGGCTCCGGCGTCGACCAGCACACCGGCAAGGGCTGCGGCCAGTGCGGCTCCGGTGTTGACACCCGTGTTGATCCAGCTGGAGGCCTCCGTCCGCACCTCGGCGACGGTCAGCTCATCGGCGAGGAGGTACCCGGTCACCAGGGTTGGCGCCAGGAAGAAGCCGACAACCGCGAGGCCGATTCCCAACCACACCAGCCCGGGAGTGATCGCGAGTGCCGCGCTGAAGACCGCGAGCGCCGCACAGAGCACCAACAACCTCGCGCCGAGTCCGCTGGCGAATTCGCGGTGTCCGTAGAGCAGCCCGCCCACGCCGCTCCCCACCGAAAAGCACGCCAGCAGCACACCGGCGATGATGGTCTCCCCACCGGCGGCGGCAGGCGCGGCAACGTCCACCACCCCGAGCACCACTCCGGCCCCCACAAGGGCGATGAGCACCGACCGGAACTGCGGCTGCGCCAGGGGCCGGAACCGGCGATGCACAACACGGGTCGAACCGGTGTGGTGGGTGGATGCCGCGGCGGAGGTCATTCCAATGGTTCCCACGAGCGCAACCCCAGCACTCACGAGCAGTCCCGCGGCGGGCGCCGCCGCGCAGACAAGCGCGGCAATCAGCGGGCCCGTGGTGAACAGGATCTCCTCCGATACCGCGTCGAGGCTGTACGCCCGCCGGCGCGCGGAGTCTGTCCGCGCAATACGCGACCACTGCACCCTCATGGCAGCACCGAGCGGAGGGGCGAAGGCACCGGCCACCACGGCAAGCATCACGAGCGCCGCGTCGGCAGCTCGCACCGCTGTTGCGGCCGAGAGCCCCACCAGCGCCCCGCTGTAGAGCGTCGCCATGGTGGTGAGGGCCAGACGCTGGCCAAAACGGTCGACGGCGCGCGCCCGGTACGGCGAAGCAACAACGTTGGACACACCAAACGCCCCGGCGGCAAGCCCGGCCACCGCGAACGATCCGGTGGCGTCGACCGTGGCCAGGAGGAGCGACAGCGTGATCATGGCCAGGGACAGCCGCCCCACCAGCGCGGGCAGAAACACGCGCAGCGCACCGGGGGTGCGCAGAATCGCACGGTATCCCGGTGCGACGTCCTCGCTCACGGTGTGGATCCCGGTGCCGGTCTCAGCTCGAACAGCGCGACGGTGGCACTGAGGCGCACCGCCTCCGGCCCCGCGGGCAGCGCCTCATCGTGCAGTAGCTCGCCCAGTTGCCGGGCAAGGCCGACAGCCCGCACCCGGGTCGGCTCGCTGACCCATACCTCTGCGTCGGTGAAGGCGATCTCCGCCCGGTCGCGGTATTCGGCGGCGCGACGGTTCAACTCGCGGGCCAGGGTGACCATCAGCGCGGTTACCCCGGCCGAGTCGGTCAGCCTGAGGGACTCGGCGCTTGCCGGGTTGTGCCGGTACCGCTTCGCCGTACCGCCCCGCACCGCCACCTCCTCCACGAGGTCAACCAGCCCCACATCCGCCAGCCGGCGCAGGTGGTAACTCACGTTCGCCTGCGTGTCGCCCAGTCGCCGGGCTGCTTCGGCGGCGCTGAGGGGCTCGCCGGTGAGCAGCGACAGCAGCCTCACCCGCAGCGGGTGTGCAAGCGCGCGGAGCGTGTCGAGACCCGCGCCAGCGGGAACCCTCTGATCCGGCGACCGCGCGTCGGTGCCGATGGTGGTCATCCGCTCATCGTGCCCTACATCCGCGCGACCGTCAAATGAGTCTTTGGTGGTTGGTGTCCGCGCCCTAGGATGACGGTTATGGACGACGAAATCCGCGGAGCCGTGGCCACCGTATGGGCCGCCGCCGCTTCCCTCAGCAGCAGCGAGGTTCTTCGCCGCATCGATGCGCTGGTCAGCGAGTCCCCCCGCGACGCACAGTCGGTGTTCGAGGCGGCAAGCGCGCGGGACTACGCAGATCGCGAAGCAGAGGCGGAGCAGCTGTACCGCCGCGCGCTGGATCTCGGACTCACTGAGCCACACCGCGGTCGCGCCGTTGTTCAGCTGGCGAGCACCCTGCGGAACCTTGGACGCCCGCAGGACGGGATAACTCTGCTGCAGGACTATTTCGGCGCACACCCGGAACACCCGCTAACAGACGCGGCCCGCGCCTTCCTGGCCCTGTGCCTAGTTGACGCTGGAGATCCGCGCGGCGCGGCGGCGGTCGCACTCGACGCCCTCGCCGATCACCTGCCGGAGTACCAGCGCTCGGTGCGGGCGTATGCGGCTGCGCTCGCGAGCGACTCGTAGCCCCGCGGCATCCACCCGGCCTCACGCCCGCCGTTAACGGCGGCGAGCCCGCCACCTTGCGGTGACGGGCTCGCTGGCGTTCACAACCTAGCTGTGGTCGTGTCCGTAGTGCTCGTTGCTGGACTTGCGTCCGTGAGAGTCGCGCTCGTTACCGTGCGAGTGACCCTCGTGCGAGCCGGCGTTGGCCTGCTGGAGCATCGCGGCCGCGTTGGAAGTGTCGAAGCCATCCTCGTCAACGCCACCGTCGTCGGAGGTCATCGTTGCGGTGAACTCGGAGACGTCAACGGCCTTGCCCTTGGTGTCAACGACCTTGGCCTTCTCGAGGATGACTGCGAGCGCCTTGGCGCGGGCAACCTCACCGATCATGGCCGGAATCTGGCCGTTCTGGTCGAGGACCTGGATGAACTCGCCGGGCTCCATGCCGTACTGCGCGGCGCCCTGGATGAGGTACTGGGTGAGCTCGTTCTGGCTGACCTTGATCTCCTCCTTTTCGGCGATTGCATCGAGCAGGATCTGGCTGCGGAACGTCTTCTCGGACGACTCAGCGACCTCGGCGCGGTGCACGTCGTCTTCGAGGCGGTTCTCGTTCTCGAGGTGACGGGTCACCTCGGTCTCGATCAGCGCGGCGGGAACGGGGATCTCGACGAGCTCAACAAGCTTGTCAACGATCTGGTCGCGAGCCTCTGCACCCTGAGCGAAGACCTTCGACTTCTCGATCTGCTTCTTGATGTCGGCCTTCAGCTCCTTGATGGTGTCGAAGGGGCTGGCAATCTGAGCGAAGTCGTCGTCGGCCTCGGGAAGCTCGCGCTCCTTGACAGCCAGCATCGTGACGGAGATGAGGGCGGTCTCGCCCTCCTTGTCACCGCCGAGCAGTGTGGACTCGAACGTGGTGCTCTCGCCGGCGGTCAGAGACTCGAGCGCCTCGTCGATGCCCTCGATGAGCTCGCCGGAGCCGATCTCGTAGCTGATGTTGTTCGCGGTGTCGACTTCCTCGTCACCGATGGTCGCAACCAGGTCGAGCTGGGCGAAGTCGCCCGTCTTGGCCGGACGGTCAACGGTGATGAGCGTGCCGAAGCGGCTGCGCAGTGCGTCCATCTCGGTGAGAACGTCGTCGGCCGAAACCGTGACGGGCTCAACGGTCAGGGTGAGCTCTTCGTAGTTGGGGATGTCGAACTCGGGGCGAACGTCTACCTCGACGGCGAGGACGAGCTCTCCGCTGAAGTCCTTGGCGGACGGCCACTCGGCGATGTCGGCCTCGGGGCGACCGAGAACACGGATGCCCTCTTCCTCAACGGCCTGGCGGTAGAACTTGTCGAGTCCGTCGCTGACCGCGTGGTTCAGAACTTCCTCGCGTCCGACGCGCTGGTCAATCAGCTGCGGCGGAACCTTGCCCTTACGGAAGCCGGGAATGTTTACCGACTCGGCGATGTGGGTGTATGCGTGATCGATGCTCGGGCGGAGCTCCTCAGGCGTCACAGCAATGTTCAGCTTGACGCGGGTGGGGCTCAGCTTCTCAACCGTGGTCTTCACGTTGGCTTATCTCCTGATGCTCTTCATTACTGGGGGTGTTGTCGGGGCGACAGGATTCGAACCTGCGACCTCTCGGTCCCAAACCGAGCGCTCTACCAAGCTGAGCTACGCCCCGAAACCGGCGGTGGATCAACCACCTGAGCGTGTATTTTTCAATGCCCGCAAATTGGCCTCCGCAAGTCTAGCTGAGTTCGGCGCGCGTGACTTTGCCTCCGCAAAAGATGGGCTAGGCTTACAACCGCACGATTGGCCGTCAGGTCGAGAGCGCACGGGGACGCAGCTGCAACACGAGCCGTGCCCCACCACCGAAAACCGAAGCGAGCGCCCACCCGGGCACCCGCAATTCGGGGCTGTAGCTTAGTGGTAAAGCCTCTGTCTTCCAAACAGATGATGCGAGTTCGATTCTCGTCAGCCCCTCCATATCAACTCCGGTTCCGCACCAGGTGCGCTTAGTCCGACTTCCATTCCTTTCCTCGGCGCGTTTCCGCGCGTGCACATCCGCCGTGGTGCTGACCATCTCGGGGTCGCTCCCCCTGACTGCCGTCGACAGTGAGCGGGCATTACCAGCACGCATGGGGCTCACGGACTCGTCGCAGGGCGCCCCCAGGGTGCTCCGAGCGCTCCGCAACCCGATGCCTAGAATGCGACGCGATGCGTAAACCCAGCCAATTCTCAGCCCCAACGCGGCCGACACCTGTTGTGATAATGGGGTTTTGGCCGTGCCCCTCGAGCGCGGGGTGGACCGGTCGGGCGCGGACGGTGAACCGTTACATCCCGTCGGTCGAACTTCGCGTCATCCGCCCACACACATCGCCTGGCACTCGTTTGGCCTGATCGAGGCGTCATTTGCGGATGCCGCCGCGCCCCACATTCACGCAACGCGTGTTGCCCTACCTCCACAAACCCTGTGAAAGAGGGCCAATTCAGCAATACATGTTGTTTTCTAAGAGGCGTGCTGTAAAGTTGCACGTGTTGGGGAAGTTTCCTTCCCCTACCTGGATGAATTTGCCAGGTCAGTCCGTGCCCAGATCTCGCCGCCGGCTGCCTTGTGGCTGAGTTCCACATAGAGTTCATCCGTCATTCGCAGTGGTCCCGAACGTTGCGATGCGTCAACCCGTCGCCCGATCCTCCGCCATGCCCCCGCTGAGGTCACCTTCTCGCGCCGTGGTTCCGTAACAAGGGGCTACTCGCGCGCGCTGTTGCGACTGGTTGAGCGATACATCACGCCAACTAATCGAAGGAACAGTCATGTCCATTTCCCTAGTAGCGCGCCGTTTTGGGGCAACGGCACTAGCCGCAACAGCGACAATTTCGCTCGTCGCCGGAGTCAGTGGGACCGCATTCGCGGCCGCTGGATCTCCGACCTCCCAGTCATCGGTGCAGGCCGCATCCGCCGCCGCCAGCACCTCTATTGCGCGGGACGACTTCACGCGCACCATCGCTTCCGGTTGGGGCAGCGCCACCTCAGGTGGCGTCTACACCGCCTCGGCAGCGACCACCCTCCACACCACCGGCACCATCGGAGTGGTAAAGCTCCCGCGCGCCGGTTCCGGAGCATCCGCAACGCTCTCCGCGGTATCCGCCGTTGACAGCGATGCGTCGATCATTGTGTCCGTGCCGAAGATTCCCACCGCGGGCAACGGCATCACGTCGGCACTGCAGGTGCGCTCGTCTGGCAAGGACAACTACCAGGCATCCGTGCGCATCGCGCCAAAGGGCGCACTGTACGTGTCCATCCAGCGCACGTCCGGCGGAACCACAACGGTTCTGGCCAAGGACAAGCTGATCGGCCCCAAGTTCGCTGCTGGCCAGAAGATCGCTCTTCAGGTTCGCGCGACGGGAACAACGTCCGTCTCCCTGAGCGCTCGCGCGTACATCAACGGCACCACGGCACCGACCTGGCAGTCGACCGTCACCGACGCGTCAGCGGCACGGATCTCCAAGGCCGGTGGCATCGGCGTCTGGACCTACGTGTCCGGTGCGACCGCCGTCCAGGCGGTCAGCTACGACAACCTCGCGGTGAGCAACGCCGAGACGGAGCCGACAACGCCTCCGGTCACGCCGACACCCACCCCGACGACACCTCCCGTCACGCCGACACCCACCCCGACGACACCTCCCGTCACGCCGACACCCACCCCGACGACACCTCCCGTGTCGAACGGCGATGCGGGAGCAGCCCCGATCGGCAGCACCAGCTACGCCATCCCGGCCGGCGCGATCTTCGTGGCCAACACCGGCTCGAACAGTGCGGTCGGCAACCAGCTGGCCCCACTGCAGACCGTGGCGCAGGCCGTTGCCAAGGCAACGCCCGGATCGACCATTGTCATCCGCGGCGGTACCTACCACGAGACGATCGTGGTGCCCAAGGGCAAGCAGCTCACCATCCAGTCCTACCCGGGCGAGGCCGTGTGGTTTGACGGCAGCAAGGTCGTCAGCAACTGGGCAGCCTCGGGCAACACCTGGGTTTCCACGGGTTGGACCACGCAGTTTGATTCAAGCCCCACGTACTCGCGTGGCGCGCCCGACGGAACCGCAGCCGGCTGGCAGTTCGTAGACCCCGCCTACCCGATGGCATCGCACCCCGATCAGACCTGGATCAACGGCACTGCGCTGGCCCAGGTAAAGACGCTCGGCGAGGTCACCACCGGCAAGTTCTACGTGGACTACGCAGCGCAGAAGCTTTACATCGGATCCGACCCGAGTGGCAAGACGGTAAAGGCCGCCGACACCATCAAGGCGTTCACCGTTGTGGGAGCCGGCAGCACGATCCGCGGTATCGGTATTCGCAACTACTCGCCGTCCGTACCGGACATGGGCGCGTTCGCCATCGCCAGTGACAACGTCACCGTCGAGAACGTCGCGATCACCGACTCTGCAACCACCGCCATCAACGTGTTCGCCGCAGGCGCCACACTGAACCACGTGACGGTTGCCCGCAGCGGTCTGCTCGGTGCCCAGTCCAGCCAGTCCGACAACATGGTTGTCAAGAACATGCTCATCGAAGACAACAACAGTGAGCACTTCAACCGCGCACCGGTCTCGGGTGGTTTCAAGGTGCACAAGTCGCGTCACGTCTCAGTGACCGACAGCGTGTTCCGTCGCAACCTCAGCAACAGCCTCTGGTTCGACGAGTCGGTGTACGACATCACTGTCACCGGTAACGAGATCACCGACGGCACGGGTCGTGGTGTGCTGATCGAGCTGTCGGCAACCGCCGTCATCGCGAACAACTTCATTGCCCGCAACACCCTCGATGGCATCTACATTGTCGACAGCGGCCAGGTCGACGTGTGGAACAACACGGTGACGGGCAACGCCCGCAGCATCATCATCGGCCAGGGCGATCGCCGGGCCAGCCAGCTCTCGACGCCGGGTCACGACAACCGCCAGAAGCTGCCGGACCCCACGGTCACCTGGATCACGGGCAACATCACGGTGAACAACAACGTGTTCGCTGATGGAACCTTCAAGTGCATCCTGTGTGTCGAGGACTACAGCCACGAGCGTTCGGCCGCGCAGATGAACATCACCAGCGATGGCAACGTGTACCAGCGTTCCAGCGCCTCGATGCCAGCCTGGGCTGTCGTCTGGTCGCGCGGTGTGGGCAACCCCGCCGTGTACACCAACATCCCGGCCTTCGCGGCAGCCACGGGTCAGGACACCCACAGCTACGCCGTGGACGGAACGGCCGTGCTGAACGGGTCGAAGACCACCGCAGCGGTACAGGCGAAGACGAACACCGTCGCCCGTCCGCTGCCCGCCAAGATTGCGGCGGTCACCGGCAAGGCAACCGGCTCCCTGCAGCTGGGCGCCTGGAGGTAGCACCCACCCAGCGCTCGCACTGAAAAGCACCACCAGCACGACACAGACGGCCGCCCGGGTTCACCACACCCGGGCGGCCGTTTGCGCGTTGCCCATCAGACCTCTGACGGTCACCCTATTGACGGCTGGCTCACAACAAACGCCCAATACGCTCAAGGGGTGAACACGACGACGAGGCCGGTACCCCTGCATCAGGATCGCGAGCCCAGGGACTTTCTCGACTCGGTCGACGATTTCGGCCGCTTTATGATGTCGTACAAGTTTGGTCTCGACGAGGTAATGACGAAGGTCAACATCCTCCGCGAAGAGTTCAACTACACCCACAGCTACAGCCCGATCGAGCACGTCCGGTCACGCCTCAAGTCCGCCGACAGCATCCGGAACAAGGCGATCCGCAAGGGGTGCGAGTTCACGGCGATCGACGTCAGCGAGCGCATCTCCGACATTGCCGGCATCCGCATCACCTGCAGCTTCATCGCCGACACCTACGTGATCCGCGACATGCTCGCCCGGCAGGATGACATCACCGTGCTGGAGGTGAAGGACTACATCGCCTCCCCCAAGCCAAACGGCTACCAGAGCCTGCACATGGTGATCGAGATCCCCGTGTTTATGTCGGACCGCGTTGTCCCTGTGCGAGTCGAGATACAGATCCGTACGGTCGCGATGGACTTCTGGGCGAGCGTCGAGCACAAGGTCTATTACAAATACGACGGCGAGGTTCCCCGGGAGCTCCTCGACGAGCTCAAGGATGCCGCGGAGGCGGTCAACCGCCTCGACCTCAAAATGGAGCGGCTGTACGACGAGGTCGCCCGGCTTGAATCGCCACGGGATGCCGCTCTGCCACCGGAAACGGCGCAGGCGAGCTAACTCCGCCTCAGCGCACCAGCTCCGGCACCAGCTGTTCCACGGGCGTTTCTGCGGCGCCCTGCTGGTGAGCCGGATGCCCCGAGCACTCGGGTGCAGCGCGCCCGCGTGCCGACATCACCACGGCGATCAGGGAGAACGCGACCAGCGAACCCCACGCCACCGGTGTCACCCAGAGCTGTTGCGACCCGTTGACCAAACCGGGCAGAAACAGCGACAGAACAAACGGTGTCGCCGTGACGACCAGCAGCACGATCGACACAACGAGCGCTGCGGTATTGCGGTTGCGCGGGTGAGCCGGGGTCGGGCTGGTGTTTTCCATACAGCCAGCCTCACACGCCTCGTGACCCCCGTACAGGGCACACCCGGTTTGTTGTGGGTTAGCTCCAAGTTTGCTGGGTCACTCACAGGCAACCTTGCGCTTCGTCTCTTAACGATATATCTTTGCAATATCGAAGAACGGTTCTTATCATTCTTCGATTCATCCCTGTCAGCGCCTAACCGGGCGCCCCATTCACGAAAGGACGGATCGCCATGTATAGCGAATCCTCACAGCATCATCATCACAACCAGCCCCGCCCCGAGACGGGCGGCCAGTTTGGGCCGTTCCGCTCTCGCGCCGGATCTGAAGGCGGACCCTTTGGCGGTCGCGGCTTCGGCGGCGGACGAGGCCACGGCTTCGGCGGACCCGGCTTTGGAGGCCCCGGTTTCGGCGGCCCCCGGGGCTTTGGCGGCCCGCAGCGTCGCCCCAAGGGAGCGGCACGGGAAGCGATCCTCTCGCTCCTGGCCGAAGAGCCCCGTAACGGCTATGGCCTGATCAAGGCCATAACCGAGCGCACGGACGGCAACTGGACCCCCAGCCCCGGATCCGTGTACCCCACGCTGCAGCAGCTCGTCGACGAGGGTCTCATCGAGACCACGAGCGACGACAGGCGCAGCAACTTCCAGCTGACCGACGATGGCCGCAGCTACGTCTCCGAGCACGCTGAGGAGCTTGCCCGCATCTGGGCTGGCGCCGACGAGCACACGGAGGCAAACGCGGACCTTCGCGACAGCATCGCCAAACTGATGGGCGCGTTCCACCAGTTCCGGTTCACGGCGACCGACGCGCAGCGCGCGCAGGCCGTCGAGCTGATCAACGAGACCCGCCGCGGCCTCTACCGCATCCTCGGCGACTAACACCCGTGGCCAGAACAGGCAGCGCGGGCAGGGTTCCGGTGTGGCGACCACCACACCGGAACCCATCCCGCTGGCCGATTTCCGCCACTTCTTCCACCAGCCGGTGACCCGGGTCTAGGATTCGAGCCAACGCAGGCTGGCACAGCGGTGCCTCTCCACCGACCGGCGTGGAGAGGGAGCCAGCATGGACCTGCATCTCACCGACAAGGTCGCGGTCGTTACCGGCGCGAGCAAGGGCATTGGCCTCGCGGTCGTCCAGGCGCTGGTTCAGGAGGGCGCCCGCGTTATCGCCGGCTCACGCTCGATCACCCCGGAACTCGCCGAACTCGTCGACGGCGGCCGCGTCACCGCCGTCACCGTCGACCTCACCGATGTCGACGGCCCCGCCCAGCTCATCGCCCACGCCAACGACCTCGGTGGCCTCGACATCGTCGTCAACAACGTGGGCGCTGTCACGCCCCGCACCGCCGGTTTCCTTGCCATCACCGATGACGAGTGGCTCGCGACCCACACCCTCAGCTTTATGGCGATGCTGCGCACCACCCGCGCCGCCATCCCCCTGCTCGTGGAGCGCGGC
>Ga0247742_10002280_pt1 | contig 12635 bp, 18 predicted proteins | sample UWRJL208509C2_FD_180944 | JGI IMG/M metagenome (GOLD analysis project Ga0247742, IMG submission 180944) | Plant litter microbial communities from Arlington Agricultural Research Station in Wisconsin, United States - UWRJ-L208-509C-2 | ecosystem: Environmental > Terrestrial > Plant litter >...
ATAATGGCAGTTATGATTGTAGCTTTAGAGCTTTTCTCGGTAGCTTCCGGTTTTACTTCTTTAATAGGTTCAGGGTTTTCTATTGACATTTTTCCTCCAAGATTTATAAAGTATATCAGTGTTTAATGAAAAACTTGGTTACTTTATAGTAAAGCTGTATTGATTTCTTCAAGATACTTGAACAAAATTATAGCAAATAACGCTAAACATAGGACAAAGCTAGCAAAAACAAGCCACCAGTTAACAGCATTAGGTGTTTCTTGATGCCTATGTAAAGATATTGAAGCTAAAATAAGAGCAAAAACAGAGGAACCTAAACCTATTATAGCGTAAATGAATATCGTTTGAGCGGGATGTTCTATATCTGCGGATTCTGTTATTTTAACCCAAACAGAACCAAACTGGTAGACAGCGAACGCTATAAAAACAACAGCTAATCCCATTGTTTTGCTTACACTAACTTTGGGCATGGGTTTAGTGTTGGTGGTGATCTCCCCCGATTCAGTCTCTGACATTAAACTACCCCTAGCGCTCCAAGGAATAGTATACCAATAATACTGAAGATTACGAATGCTACAATTTCACCAATAAGATAACTTTTTGGTAAAGGTGTGTTACAGCATTTGGTTACCCCACCTATGCGTAACCAACCAATGATTGGTACATTCTCATACCATTTAAGTTGCCTACCGCAGAAGCAATGGCTTCTACCGTTAATAGGTTCATGTCTTTTGGTTCGCTCAACAACAACTGAAGCGAAGGAGGAAAGGGAAGCTCCTAAGAGTCCGAAAAGAACTACGATAACAATGGAAAGGAAAATAAGCATTGTTTTTATATCGGAAAGTAAAAAGTAGGGCAGTTATGCTTTTTGTAGTTTACCTTTTGGCCTGAAACCTTTCTCTGGGATATTTGACTATCCCTCCGGAATCTCAGAGTTAAACTTTTTGTAGCGTACTAACTGCCCTACTTAGGGGTCTTGCTTCATCATAATAAAAGTGCCCGACAACATACCTGCCGATGCTATAATAGGCTTCTACCAGTCCTCAAACCGAAGTCCTCGTGGAGGAAGCTTGCTAGGATAATAGATTGTTAGTTCCCATAAATTTTATAGTAACAGGAGTGGTATGCCATCCCCAATTATTATCTTTCGCTAAAATAAGTATAACACCTTTTGTTTTAAAAGCAAATCCTTTTTATAAGGAAAGTCTAATAAATACTGGGTCACCCCATATATTACCGCGCTCATTAACATATGAACCCCAATCAGCAGAGTCAATCATACCGCCAGCGCCATTATAGAAAGCGATATGTTGACCGGGCCACCACACAAGATCTCCCGCAACAGCGTCAGCCTGTGAAATAGCATAACCACTAGAAGCTATACCATCAGCGCTATGAGGGAAGTTAATCCCAAATTGGCTGAAAACATATTGTACATATCCGGAACAATCAAAACTATCAGTTGGGCTATTACCATTACCATAAGGAACAACCCCTATGAACTGTCGAGCATAATCAAGAACAGCCTGCCCACTATAACCTTGACCGGGAGGGCTAACTGTAACATAACGGTTTGAAGCTGACGAAACCTCGACCACAGGAGGTGGAGGATCTGTAACACCAAAAGTATCACGAACTACAACAGGTTGTACAACCTGTGAAGAAACATAGATGCTTTGAGTGTCTTCTTGAGCAACCGCATGCTCCTCAGTCATACCTTCAGGAAGGGAAGATGCTGCTGCGGTTGGTGCTGGCATTAGAGCCAAAGGATATAAAACAACTGAAATCATAGCTGTTGCGGACATAAAATTATTAGATATTTTCATAGTAGTGTCTTTGCTACTAAAGGTTTCCCCGAAGTAGTAAGCGCCCTTTCTGATTGAAGTACTTAGTAAGTAACAAATTGGTAACGTAAAATAGAAGTATCGGAATGAAACGACACCTGTAGGATATCGCCCACCTAAATATTATATTCTATTTCTCCAGTTCAATAAAACACTGGGGTCTTAAAATAACTCGCAGATGTTAATATTTTTATGTTAAATATTGATATAATTTGACAAATATGCTTCTATTTAGTATACTAATAATATAATCAGCCAGATTGCTGGTCTTGCCGGTACTACGCCGGGGCTTTGCGTAATTGCGGAGTTAGCCACATATCGTTTGTGGCCTTGCTGAGTTAGAGTGGTTACATACTGAAGGCCACACCTAGTAAATTAAGGTGTGGCCTTCAGTGGTTTAAACCATCTAAATCTTAATCCTTTTTAGGAAAAAGGTTACTTAAAATCTTAGACTCATCTGATTGCTCATAAGCAATACGATCTTTCTCATCCTGAATTTTACGTTCAGCAGCATAAGCTTCACGTCGAGCAATTTCCTCATCAGAAACGCTTACAAGAAGAACTTCCGAATGAGAACCTAGGCTCCAATCACCAAAAATATACTCACCATCTTCATCATAACCGAAGAAAGCCTGAATATATGCTCGGTCATCTTGAGAGCGAGGATCAGGAGCATCCTGAAGGAAAGTTATTGCGTTACTGTAAGTATCCCAAGCAGAATCCTCCCAGTTAGACTGATAATAATGGACATCATACTTACGGGTATCCATGCCAACAAGATCTTGACCTGTAACCCACCGGGCATCTTCCGCGCCTTTGGTCACATTGTAGAACCATAAAGCTTCATCAAGATGATACATACCCCCGAGAGCATTAATCTGATCTAGGAGAGCTTTAGGGAAAGCCTTAGGCTCTTTATCTCTAGGGCTAAAAGAAGGTACAAGGATGTTATCCCCATCGTCACTAATCTTATTCAAACTAAACTCCTCATAAAAACTATTTAAAAGTTTACCATAAAAATATCTATAAAACAAGACCAACAGAATCTTACGAAACAGCCATCACCCATTCAAAAGGTGCCCCAGCAAAAAGTCTTATATTCTCAATAGAAACATTATAAGCATGCGCAGTGGCAAGCTCGTCAAAATCATCACTAAGGCTCATAAGATCTTCAGTTGAAGTATCGCACTTCCTTATTCCAAAATAAGGTGAAGTGATAAGAAAATTACCTACAGAGTTATCCAGAAAAACATACTGTCCGATCCTGTTCTCCGGTATACCCACGATTTTCGCTCTACGAACCTCATGAACAAAATAAAGCATAGCCTGTTCATAAGTGAAGCTTATAGGATCATTTCCTTTAAAGAATCCGAAGTGATCATTAAAAGCCATCAGATTTTTGGAAGTATGCGAAAAAATGAACTTAGCGTCAGACCCATCTGTTTTCTCGTCATAGTCACTGTAATATTCGGGAACCATTAAAGACCCTAATATTAAAGACCCATTGGAAAACTTCTTAACATAATGCATATATGGAGTTTGCTCTTCAGATTTTGTTAAACAATCAAAACCGAATAAACTATTTAAAGCTGCAATAAGATCACCCGCAGAGGTCTTCGTATGAAGAATCTGCTCATTAATCATAGTAATCGCTAAAACAGTCATTATATGTAATAATATCATCATCACGCTCATATAGCAACTAAACTGTAAAGCTTCCAACTTCGGTTCAATAGTTGAGAAAAACAGTGTTTCATGGTAGAATAGAAGAACATTAAAAGGAGAGAACACCTAATGATTACAAGCCGCGAAGACTACCTTGCCGCTGTTGCTATCGCAACCAAGGCTGCGCACACATACTACCAGACAGGTGATGATTCAGGTCTAACAGATGCTGAGTATGACGCACTGTTCGATGGTATCAAGCTTGCTGGAGCTACCTACGGCTGGACTGAAGGCGAAGACCTAGTAACTAAGGTTGCTGGTGGAACAACTGCTGAAGGTGTGGCTGTTAAGCATTCAACTCCCATGCTTTCTCTTGATAAGCTCACCAGCGTTAAAGAACTCGATAAGTTCATTGATGTTGTAGGTGCGGAGAACATCGTTCTTGAGCCTAAGCTTGATGGTTCCGCTTTCACTATCGTTTACAAGAACGGTAAGATTTCAACTGCTGCTCGCCGTGGTGATGGTTTCCACGGTGATAATCTCACCACGAAGATTCTTTCTTCCAACATTAAGGGACTTCCGCATACTCTCTCGGAGGACATCGACCTTGAAGTTCGTGGAGAACTTTTCATCATGGATGATGACTTCGAGGTTGCTCAGGCTGGCCGCGCCCAACGCGGTAAGAAGCTTTTCAGTAACTCCCGTAATGCTGTTTCCGGTGCTATCAGTGATGAGAAGGATAATTCCTACATTGTTATGACCTTCGGAGCTTACGAAGCTATTGGGTTCACCGATAACGATTATCTTGTTCGCATGGAGAAGCTAACGGCGCTAGGGTTCAACCCCGCTGTTAACCTTATGCCTAAGGAACTTAGTATTTTTACTAATCTTGAAGAGCGTATGGAAGCTTTTGGTAAGCTCCGTCCAACCTTGGGATTTCTTACCGATGGGGTTGTCCTTAAGTGCTCCAATTATTCTGTTCGCGCCCGTCTGGGTGAGGGTTCACATGGGCCTCGTCATTCTAAGGCATGGAAGTACAATGCTGATGAGAAGCGTGGTGTGACTACCATCCTTGGGATTGATTACACGATTGGTCGTACTGGTCGTCTGTCTATGATTGCTCGTCTTAAGCCTATCCAGCTTGATACTCTTGTGAGTAACGTTTCCCTCCATAATGTTAAGTGGATTGAGGAGCGTGACATTCGTATTGGTTCACAGGTAAGCGTTTTACGCCGTAATGGTGTTATCCCTTACATCGAAGGTGTTGTCTCTCAGCATCCTAGCGCTGTGAAGTGGGTTGCTCCTACGGTTTGTCCTCAGTGTGGTGAGCCGTTTGATAAGTCTACTGAGCTTTGGCGTTGTGTTTCACCTGAATGTTCTGTTCTTGGTGGTATTCTTTTCGCTGGTTCTCGTGATGTTCTTGACTGGGATGGGTTCTCAACTGCGGTTGCTACTCAGTTGGTTGAGTCTGGTCGTGTTAACGATATTGCGGATATGTTCACTCTTACGGTGGATGAGCTTAAGAACCTTGATATGGGTCGCACAAATGAAGCGGGTCAACCTATTCGTTTGGGTCTGAAGACGGCTGAGAAGATTGTTGCTCAGATTGAGAAGTCTAAGGGTCAGCCGCTTGCGCGTGTTATTACATCTTTGAATATTCGTAAGCTAGGTCGCACATTCGGTCGTCGTCTTGCCGCTCACTATGGTTCTATGGCTGCGCTTCAAGCTGCGTCTATTACGAATCTTCAGAATGTTGAGGGTGTTGCGGAGAATAAGGCTACTGAGTTCTATAATGGTCTTAAGCTTCGCGCTGACCTTATTGCTCGTCTTGCTGCTCATGGTGTGACAATGGTGGATGCTGCTAAAGCTGCTCCGGCTGCCGCTTCAAACGGTGGAGCTAGTCTTGCTATCCTTACCGGGAAGAAGATTGTTGTTACGGGTTCTATGAGTAACAGTAAGCTTGATGGGTTGTCTCGTAATGATATGACTGAGCTTATTGAGAAGCATGGTGGTACTCCTTCTTCGTCAGTTAGCTCTTCAACAAACATTCTTGTTTGTGCTGAGCCTACTTCTTCTAAGGCGGTTAAGGCTCGTCAGCTTGGAACGGTGAAGATTGTTACACCAAATGAGTTCGCGACTCTGCTTGGTCTGTAAGATGTTATAAGAATAGCCCCGCCTAGAATCTTAGGCGGGGCTATTCTTATCTAGTTTTTAGTAGTTTGTTACAACCTTCTGGGTTTGTGACGGGTTCTCGGTGTCAAGTAGGGAACCAACGAAGATTCCAAAGGCCCATGTGCCGCAGAAGATAACGCTAATGATGCCTGCTCCCTGTAGGGAACCGTTCATAGTCTCGATATCACCAGCAAGGTTGGCTCCACCAGCTACAAGGAGCGCGCATACAGCACCGATAACGCCGAGAATGCCAATAGTGTTAGCGGTTTCGTTCGTGGTGATTTGTCCCTTGAAAGCCCTCGCATAACGAGTGATAAACGAATCACGAACAACCTTCACCGGGACGATATCCGCATCCATAGCTCCGTGGAAAGAGTCAACATAATTCCAGTCGATCTGCTTCTGCGCTTCCTCGCGAGTGGCGAAAATGCGATGGGAAATGCGTACTTGCTTACCGTTGTGGAAGTATTCGTACTTAAATCCGGTCTTGATTGTAGCCATTTCTTTTTCTCTCCAAAAGTAATAGTTTAATTAATCTTTTTACATTATAACTTTACTTATAAACTTGGAGTTTGTCAATGTTTATAAGTTTATAGCAAATGGGTATTCCGATAATATATTTAACTAAGGATAAAAGTTATGATTGATGAAAGTTTATTACCTGAACCTTCATGGTATAAGCATGTCTCACATCCTCCTTCTCGGGAGAGAGCTAAGTTTGGCAAAGAAGACGATGATGATCAGATCTGGTTAGATGCTGAAGTTGCTGAGTTCCGTAAAAATAATCCTGAATGGGCTGATTCTCCAAAAGAATGGGTAGAGGAAATTGTCCAAGACACCATATGAGAGTGCGTATCCGGCTCCTGACCATTTTCTTATTCATATTAGTGATACACACTTAACCTCCATTGATGAAGGACTGTATGGTTCTACAGCCCATCCTGAAACATATTTACGTGAGTTGTTTAGGAAATTAGATGATTCTGAATTAAAACCTGAGGCCATTATTTTCAGCGGTGATGTTGTAGATAAAGGGGAGAAAGAATCTTATAGAATTGTTAGGGAAATCGTTGAACCTGTTGCGAAAAGAATGGGTACTCAAATCGTTTGGGTTATGGGTAATCATGATCATAGAGGTAATTTTCGTGAATCATTATTGGATGAGGTATCTAGCTTAGATACTATTGATAAAGTTATTTGGCTTGGCGGGTTACGACTTATAGTTTTGGATTCAACAGTACATGAGCATCATCATGGTGAAGTTACAGTTGATCAATTGAGTTGGTTAGAAGAGATTCTTAATGTTCCTGCTCCTGAAGGTTCTATCCTCATTATGCATCATCCTCCTGTCCCTAGTGTTACTTACGCAGCTATTAGTGTTGAGTTGAGGGATCAAAGGCCATTAGCGGAGGTTATCAGAGGTAGCGATATTAGGCTTATTATTGGTGGGCATTTACATTATTCAACTAATGGTATGTTTGCGGGAATTCCTGTTTCTGTTGCTTCTGCTACCTGCTATACCCAAGATCTGAATATTCCTTTAGGTTCTGAACGTTCACGGGACGGCGGGCAGTCTTTTAATCTCGTTCATGTCTATGATGAGACTATTATTAACTCTGTTGTTCCTTTGGGAGAGGACAAACTTATGAAATTTAAACCTCATGATACCGTTATTAAAAATCTCAAAACTTCTGGATTATCAGGTTATCCCCTACCAAATTCCCTTTAACTGTATGGGATAAAGTTCTTCAAAAATTTTCGTATGTCCCCTCAATATTAGAGATTTTGTAGCATTCATATTGTTAGAAAAAAGTTTTTTGTAGAATACCTAAAATCATTAAAAATGCTGGTCAGAGACATATTATCTTTCGGGTTATTTTAAAAATAGTTCTTTGCGAAATGGTGTTTGTGTGTTATAGTGTACTTACACAAGAAAAACACACACTGAAGAAAAGGAACAACAAAATGAAGGTAACCAAGATCGCAATCGTCGCCGCTCTTATCGTGGCATTCTCCGCAACTCCCGCTGCTAACGCGGATGAGGCCGGAACCATCGAGTTCGGGATCTCTGGTGCTAGCTCTGCTGGTATCGGGTTCTAAAGATTTCCAAAAAGAAGCTCCTCCCCAAAGTTTAACGGGGAGGAGCTTCTTTTGTTTTAAGCAGATTCTAACTCAGGGAATCTTTCTTTCAACCCGGCCATGCGTCTTTGCGCAGTACGTAGTGAACAACCTAGCTTCTCTTGTATATCACCGTTGGTAACGCCTAGACCCGCTTCTAAGCGTCCTCTAACCCAATCATCAAACTCTTTATCGTTAACACTGACTTTAGGCTTAGAGGCAACTACAGAGCTTTCGCTTGGTTGGGCCGCTACAGGTCTAGGAACTGACTCAGACGTGGATTCATTTAAACCTGAATCCGTTTCATGTTGAACGGTTTCTACTATAGTTTCAGTAAATGGTATTTCATCTACCATATTTTCGTTTCGGAAAAGGATACTGTCTACCTCTTCTTTAGTTAAGCGACCCGCTAGCTCTGCTGCTAGAATAGTATCCCTTACCCCCATATGGTAAAAATCGTTTATTTCCTCACCAGATGTCATAGGTAAAGATTTAATCTTCTCTATAATTTCCCCACGAGTTATAGGATCATAATGATACTCAACAGCTTGTTTAATGAGAGCTTCAGCATCCGCTACAGTTTTATCTTTTTCCCTAATTGGGGTTTGGGCTAAAAAACTTGGTGTGTCACTTGTTTTAACCTCACTCTTCTCTAAAGGGAGAGTTTCTCTAAAAGGAGTTGACACTACAGGTGCTGGATGAATAAAAGGTTTTTCTTCAACCTGCTGAGGGACTGAAGGTAAGGCTGGAGTCTGGGGAATCGTTTCAGCTATCGCGCTACTTTTTTTTTGAATTTTTGGTTCTTCAAAAAGTTCAAGTTTAAGTTCCGCATTAGTTTCAATTTCTTCTGCTGATACTTTAATATATCTTGGGGCCGAAATCATGATGATAAGGAAATGTGAAGATAGGAGAAGCGCCACAGCAGGAGCGGCGGAAACCAGTGAAGCAATCCAAACATCTACTCGTAATTCAGCAAGATTATTTGTAGCATGAATAGAGTTACCAAATACTGAAACAACTGCGAATAGAACTAAAGCTGTCCAAGGATACCAAGTTGTTTTAAATCCACGACCACGTAATGTGAAAGCTGCGATAGTCGCAGTTACAATGAAACCATCAATAATTAATGGCCAAATCCAAGCAATGGTGGGGTCAATAGCTGAAGCTGTAGCTAAATCATTAAGCGCTCGGAAGGACAGAACGAAAGCTCCTGTCGCTAATCCAATGATAAGAGTAACCACAAGAGTAAGAATGAGAGGGTTATGCGAAGAAACTATTCCTTCTTTTTCCTCAAGATGAGTATCAGCCATTATTCCTTACCGCTTTTCTATGCTTGAAATATCGGCAAAGGGTAAAAATTAAGCGTGTGTTGGGCAGAAGAAACGATAACGATCTGAAGTAATCTTCCATCTCCAACCAAGACCATGAAGATTCAACTCAGTATTTGAATCTGTTCTTTCAGCGCAACCAGATTCATCACAAGTTGCTAACCAAATTTTTGTTGGTTGTTCTAATAATAAAGTCATTTTGTAAACTCCTTCGATGAATATATAGCACCAATGGAGAACAGGGAAACTTTTTATATGTTTTTATGGTTCAAACTTCAAAACGCTCATTATATGCAATACTACCTCTAGTAGTAGGATCTGAGCGGAGGGTAGAAATAAACTTCTTGGCTGCTTTAGCCATAGAGATTTTAGCGTCTTTAAGTGTATTACGATCCCAAGATTCTGTCTGACGAGCGAGAAACTCTATCTCATCAAAATCTAGTATAATTTTCTTATTACGAGCATCAATTTCCATACTTCCATAATATCATGAAATGTATGAACCCTTACAGGTTACTCTTTACGAAAATCCTTAGTCATAGCAATATCTACACGCTGAGTCTTGTAACCGGCTGCTTCCAAAACTTGCTGCATCAGCGCAGCGCCACCCCAACTGGAAGTGTGAATTTTGAACATACCAACATTCAACGGTGTTCCCCTATGGGCCATTCGGGAAGCGAACATAGCAACATCACCACCGGAGCCACTACCAACAAGAACAAAGTCAAGCCAGACCTCATCGTAAGCAACACCGTTATAGTTGCCATCCTCGTCCGTGAAATGCTCAATAGCATCATCCGAACGGGTAATTACTGTCGCTTCACGACCATCCGCAAAGGAACGCTCATCATCAATAAGTAAGATCTTCATGACTCCATACTAACAGGCCACAGTCACAAAAGTCAATATTTTATTAAACAAATAAGAAGTATTTTAATGAAATTTAGGCGATTTTGAAACGTTTCAAACCATAAGAACCCTTGTATTTACTGGGTTTTTATGGTAAAATTGTTCTACACACAAAGAAAGACACACCGCAAAATGTTAGCTAAAATTAATGTAAATAACATCACCCTTGAGGTGAATATTGACACAATAAACAGTATCCCTGTCGAGTCTTATGGGGCACCTCTAAAAGATGAGGATATAGATTTTGAATCTGAAATCCTCATCGATCTTGATGAGGCTATTAAGCTTATGACAGAGTTTAATACAGAACGTAATGCTGACTGGACTTACAATGACGGTGTTGAAGTTTTCATAACTTATCTTGGCAATGCTGAACAAGGGGTTAATCCTTTTGAAATCTGGAGCGATTATGAAGGCAGCTACAATATTCTAAATATGATTCCTGCTGATCGGATCACTGTTATCCCAGATGATAACGAAGATATTGAAGATTAAGATTTGACTTTTATCAGTAGTCCAGTATATAGTTAAGTTTGTTAAAGCATTTCAACCCAAAACATAGAAAGTGGTGAGAACTGAAATGAGTAACATCAAAGGAGATCTTTGAGCCGACAGTAGAGATTTTCCAGTCTAAGCGAGGCGAGATTAATTTGCCTCAGGGAAATATCCTGTCGAACAAGCAGCGTTCGTTTCTTGATCTTGCCGGTCGAGTTGCGGAAGCATCCGAAGTGACTCACCGCCACGGTGCGGTAGTTGTTAAGGCAGGTAAGCCGGTTTCGCTTGGTATCAACAAGTGGCGGAACCGTGAAATGCTTACCCCCGGTAAGGGTTACAACCCGAACCTGACAGTTCATGCGGAGATTGATGCTCTGTCTCGTGTGGCTGATGCTCGTGGAGCGATTGTTTTTGTTGCTCGCGTGGGTAAGGCTGGGGATCAGAAGTTCTCCCGACCTTGTAACAACTGTGCTAAGGCGCTCGCTGAAGCTGGCGTTAAGGCTGTTGTTTACACAGTCGGTTAATCTAAAGTTTTAATAAAGTAGCGCATAAACCATGATAGGATGGGTTTATGCGCTACTTTTATGTTGAACCGGTTAAAGGAGATATCCCTGACCGAAAAAACATAAAAGGTGCTGTCATCTGGGAAGATAGTGACTTCCCTAAGAAAGAGCTACTTTCACATCCAGTTCCAGAGGGTTATATAGGAACCGGAACTAGTCCTTATCTTATCGAGCTATTTGAGAATGCATGGTCAGATGGCGAATATCTCCCAGAAGGATATATCCCCATCTTAATGAGAAGTCCTTTAACTGCTCAGAGTATAACTACCCCTGTTCTGAAGGAGGCTTCCGCTCTTATGGATGAGAATAAACTTTTTAGCCCATTAAGATTAATCTTAAAAGCTACATTTGACCGGTTCGGTATCAAATACCATGAGTTGGCTAAACAAACAGACATTTTAGATGCGATGGAAACATTGAGCATCCCGTTCTTTATGAAGAAAAAAGTTTTACCTCAAAATGTTGACGCGATTTATTATTTAGCGTTAGCTTTCCAAAAAGAGCTTCTTCAAAGTGTTAACTTGGGTGGGTTAAAAGAGATTTGGAATAAAAGCCAAACTCATGAATACCCTAAAGACTCATCTGGTTATGTTGATTTAGCAGTTTTAAATAATATGGTAAATATTTTTCGTGATAGTGATTGGTTCATCAAAAACGAGTTCTTATCTCCCGTCAAATGGGTTGAATTTTTTGATCTATTCACATCTTATGGTTCTGAGGCTTTCATGTATGCTTCAAAGAACATTGAATCTAGTCAAATTGTTCGTCTTCTTGAAATTGGTGGGTTCTTCCGGGATGAACCTTTTGAAGAGTTGATTAATTTGACTAAACACATGCCTGATGAATGGTTTAAGAGTCTTCAAGAAACCGTTAAGCATTCTTATTTTTAAATTAAAAGACCCACGGTAGAATGGGATACCGTGGGTCTTAAATCTGGAAGTTTACTCAAGGTAAACTAAACTTTTAGAATTGCCGAAGCTTTTCCTTAAATTGGTTTTCAACAATTGTTTTATACTGCTCCGTTACAATATTTACCGCATCTGATTGGTTCTTCATAATAATCATTTTGAACTCCTAACCAATTAACTTGATGTACTAATAGTATCGGCAATTTACCCCTCAAATAGGGCACATCTAGTAAAATTCTCAGCTTTCTTTAATAATTTTTTAATGGTAAACTGAAGTTATGATGGAACCAGTTATTCAACTCATATGTATCCCTAAATGGATGGCTGAAGAGTTGACCTCAAATACCATTTACCCAGTAAACCACACATATGGTTTAGATATCCCTGAATATAACCAAGAAGACATTTGGTGGATGCCGCAAGAAGTCGCAACTAAAATCCTTCATTCAATGGCTTTACTTAACCTTCCCCAGCCCAGACTAACTTCACCCGGAGCCAACTGGTTAACAAACCAACCGGTTGAGTTAACGGGTAGAAAAATAACTAACCATACAGTAAGAGAAGTCATGGAAAATGATGACCTTCCTGCTGGGTGGTGGAAATCTGCTGAAGCTAAAATTGATGGTTTCGCTA
>Ga0247742_10002281_pt1 | contig 12633 bp, 7 predicted proteins | sample UWRJL208509C2_FD_180944 | JGI IMG/M metagenome (GOLD analysis project Ga0247742, IMG submission 180944) | Plant litter microbial communities from Arlington Agricultural Research Station in Wisconsin, United States - UWRJ-L208-509C-2 | ecosystem: Environmental > Terrestrial > Plant litter >...
GAGGCGATCAGGCTGCGCAGCACCAGCAAATGAAACCCGAGCGCGAAGAAGGCGAACGTGCCCACCATGGACAGCGCACTGCCCAGGGTGGTGTCGTTGGTCTGCAGGCTCGGATTGAACAGGCTCGCTGACGCTAGACCTGCCTGGATATCGAGCACGCGCGCCGACAGGCCCAGCGCCGCCAGCGGCAGCATCACCGCCAGGCCGTAGCAGCCGCCGATCAACAGCTCGGACACCGTCGCGGCGAGAAGCCCGTCCGGCAGGTTGCCTAGCGGCGCGACGCCCGCAAGCAGCACCGACAGGACGAACAGCAGGAGGATCCGCACGTGCAATGGCGCCCAGCTGAAAGGCGTCACCGCCGGAATGATCAGCAACGGGGCGAAGCGCAGCAAGGCCAACAGCCACCCGACCACGGCAAGAGATAAGGACTGGCTCATGGGCCGCCGAACCCGCCGGCCATGCCGATCACGCGCTTAGCGAATTCCACCACCACCGACATCATCCAGGAGCCGAGCAGCAGGAACATGCCGACCACCAGCACCAGCTTGGGGATGAAGGTCAGCGTCATTTCCTGAATCTGGGTCACCACCTGGAACACCGAGATGAGCAGACCGATCGCCAGCGTGCCGACGAGGATCGGCGCGGAGATCTTCGCCGCCGTGAGTAGCGTTTCGGCGAGCAGGTGCATGCCCGTATCGGCGTCCATTTCAGTGCTCGCCAGTACCGGTGATGCGCGCCTGGAGGCGCGCGAAAACGTCTGCCGGACGCCCTGCGGCATCGATGCCCACCTCGGCGAGAATGCCGTCGACCATGGCCGTGGCCTCACGCTCGCGCCCTTCGGCACGCCAGATGAGGCTCTGCGCGTAACGCGCGTTACGCCCAGCCGGATCGAGGCGCAAGGCCACCCGCACGCCCTGGCGCGCATCGTCGAATTCACCGCGCAAGGCATGAATCAATGCAACACCGCCATGGCTCTCGCCGAAGTTACGGTCCGCGGCAAGCGCCGCGTCGAAACTCGCGCGTGCTGCGGTCACGTCCCCTTCCAAAAGCGCAGACCAGGCCAGCGCGTGCCACGTACCGAGATGCCCCGGCATGGCGTGCGACGCCTTCTCCAGCAGAGGGCGCGCACCCTGCGAATCGCCCCGCAACAGCAGAGCCTCGCCCGCACCGGCCAGCGCGCGGCCGTTGTGCGGCTGCGACTCCAGCAAGCGGGAGAAGCTGGCGTACGAACCCTCGGAATCGAAGCGCGCCAGGGATAGCGTGCCCAGTGTGGCAAGGGCGTCGGGCTGGTTCGGCGACAGGCTCAGCGCACGGCCTGCGGCAAAGCCGGCGGCGTCGGCGTCTTCCCGATCCATCTCAATCATCGCCAGCACGCCCCAGGCCTGCGCATCGTCCGGGCGCTCGGAAACGATCGCTTCGAGAATGAGCGCGGCATCGTCGTAGCGACGGCGGTAATGAAGCACGCGGGCATGCAGCAGGCCGATGCTCGGGATCACGATGGACTGCGGCACGAGCGGTGCAAGGACCTGCTCCGCACCGTCCACGTCACCCAAGCCGAGCAACGCGTAAGCGAGATCGTGATGGACCGCCGGCTCGTCGACACCGCCCTCCACCATGCTGCGCAGCGGCGGCACGGCGGCGGCATAGTCGGCGCGAGCGATTGCGCTGCGACCGACTCGGAACAGACATTCGGGACGGGTGAGCCAGGCAGCGGGCCAGGAGGCAATCAAGGCCTCGGCCTCGGTCACCTCACCTGCGCCGAGCAACGCATCGACCAGGTCGATCGCGAGCAGCAAGTTCTCGGGGTCCTGTCGAAAGAACTTACGTAGTTCGGTCAGGCGATCCATCGGGCGACTCTCCGTTGCGCGCACGCACTGCCGCCACGCGCGATATTCCGCGCGTCATCCATTGCAAACCACACGATGCCCCCAGACGCCCGGAACGGACGCGAACTGCTGCTGTCACGAACCTTGAGAATTTTCTCAAGGACCCAGCAGCGGCGAATCTACGGCGTCATCCTTGTAGTCCACAACCTGATTCTTGTGTAGGGTTTCCCCTACAAGGCTTGCCGGGCTTGCGTGTGCTGCGGCAAGATCGCCGAGTTCAATAAATCGCTATTCCGCTGCGTCAGCGCCGAAATGCGATGCGCATCACATCATCAGGACGATCAGCGCGCTACGTGCGCGGAGGCACACATGCGTGTCATGGACGAGCGACCCCTCAAGGTGGTGATAGTCACCGGCGCCGACGAGAGCTTCGCGGCGCGAGTCCGTGGATGGGCAACCGAAGTCACGTCGGCCGCCCGCGCGCGCGGCTATGCCGTCGCCTGCTTCGACCTGGGGCTGAGCGAGGCGACGCGTCAGACGCTGTTGTCGCTCGGCGTCCAATTGACTGAACCCGGCTGGGACTTCGACGCTTCCGAAAGTGTGCGAGCTAACGAGAGCTACCTACGCGCACTCACCGTCCGCCCGCACCTTCGCGAATACCTGCCGGGCTACGACGTGTACCTGTGGATAGACGCGGATGTGCATGTCCAACACGCCATCGCCATCGACTGGTTTGTCGACGCGGCGCGCACGGGAGGCATGGCGCTTGTGCCGCAGGTTCATCACAGCTATCGGCATAGCGAGGAGACCGTGAATTGGCGTGCCCAGCGAATGTTCCGCTATTTCGGGGCAGCGAGTGCGCAGCGGACGCTATGGCAGACGTACTACAACGCGGGTGTCTTCGCGCTCTCTGCGGAGGCTCCCCATTGGGGGGCGTGGAAGACTTGCTTCGCTAACGGAATGGCCGCTACGCAAGGCGAGCTCGTATGTGACCAGACAGCGCTTAACGAGGCGATTCACGCGGAGAAACTTTTCGTGACCTCGCTACCGGCGATATGTAACTGGCTTTGCCATTTGTCGTCGCCTTCAAGGCATCGCGTGACCGGGCGTTTCTTTGAGCCCGGGCCAGCGGGGCGTGAGATTGCCATGTTGCACATGTCGTCCGGGAGTAAGAAACAGGAGACGTTTCGGGAGTTTTGGCAGTGAACGCCGAGACGTAATGTTGGAACCAATCGTGCCTTACGAGCCTGGAAATCGCTCACTCAAGCGGACAGCCTAGACTTCCGTAGACACTCACCAGCCAATCTACGAAAAGCGACTGCTGAACTCTACCGGTGGACGATCGGCAATGAGCAGGGGGATTGGACTCGAAACCGGGGCGATGCTCAAATCTGGGGGAACGTCGACGCGCAGCAAGAGCATCAATATCTGCTGTGCTTGGAACTATTGACCGCCATAGCAATCGCAAACTATATGGTTTGCGAGCTGTTGATTCCCAGGATCGACACGTGCACAACATCCCAAGTCATCGTGAAACATGGCGATTACATTTTCGCCATCAATCAAGAATTCGGATGCAAGTGAATACGGATATCGCGTTGGCTCGGAAAAATTAATTCCCAACTTCTGCCTCAGAAAGTTGAGGAAGCCAGAAAAGTCTTCGTAGTGATCGAAGTCATTAAATATGACGAAAACTCCTTTCGGCTTTTCCAAAATGGAAACTTTCTTATAATTCGATTTAATAACCATCACCTATCTCCAATGAATCCAAACTGAGCATCCACAGCCGCCCTCGATTTCACAGTATTCAATTAGCTCTGCTTCGTGAAATGAATGCACATTGCACGGAATCTCCAATGCCTGACCCGTACCGGGCTCGAGCATGATGACACCCGGTAGTCCCTCGACAAGACGCTCGGGCTCAAGCGCAAAGACACGTCCGAGCCAATCGAACTCAAAACAAGTCCTTGGCTTACCACCGCTTGGAAAGGCAACTTTCATTGCCTCTGACCAAACAGAGGCTACCTCATCGTTCGCTACGCGATATAGACCAGCGTTGAATGACATACCACCAAACTGCTGGAACAGTTCTCGCAGATGAGGCTCGTATCCTTCAGATACAGATTCGTTGTGGCCAGTTCCAACCGACTGACCCACAGAAAACCGCTTTTTCAACTTCTCGTACACGTCAATCTCCAATCGTGACGCGGTTGACCAACGTACTATGCGGCCTGCGCCGCCACATACCAGAGGCTCGCATTGCCGTAGACCGCCTGCGCGATCGACTTCAGCGTGTCGCCTTTCTGCACCACGTAGTCGCCGGTGCCGTTGCTGTTGGAGAAGGCGGTGACCTGGCTGAGCACGTCGACCGTCGTCGACTCGTCGTAATGCGCGACCTGCTGGCCGTTGACGTAGACGTAGTGCTGGTCCTTCAGCGCCGGGGTGGAGCCCTGGTCGATTGTGCTCCCGCTGGCCGTCCCATCACGACGGGTGATGATCTGGCCGTTGCCATCATAGGAGAACACGCGGACCGTATCGGCTACCGTGCCGTAGGCGTACTGGACGTGCTGGGCGATCGCGATCCGCTCGCCGCGAACGTTGTAATAGCTCTCGTCCGTGGCCGGGCGCACGTCCGGCAGATTGCTGACGTTGACGCCGCTGGTGGCCGACTCGAGATAACCCTCCTTCTTCAGGTAGGTCACCGTGTACTGGTCCAGACGGCTGCTTTTTTCCCGGTACTGATAGAACACGACGTTGCCCATCGCGTCGTACGCGGAGCTACCACCCGGGCCCTGGCAAAGCACCGAGGTCTGCAGGGTCATGCCAGCATAGGTGGTGGCGTTCTCGTCCGGTAGAGGACCCGGTGATGTCGCACCGCTCGTACCGTTCCAGTACTGGTCGTGACCAAAGGTCTGCTCCGCGCTGACGCGACCATACGCGTCGTAGCGGGTGATCGTGGCTGTTGACAGATAACCACCGATGTTGGCACCCGTCGTGCCGCCGGCACCGTGACCGACTTGGTCAGGCGCATCCTCATGTTGCCGGCGGTGTCGTAGGTCACCCCGTACGAGGTGCTGCGACACACTCTTCCAAGAACGCCCGTACAAGACGGGCGCTCGTCTTTGGCAAATCGCTTTACCCAGGAAAATCCTTAAGCACTTCGTCCACCCCGTCCGGAGATATGTCGAACCTGCGTCGCGCAGGACATCTCCATTGAGTCATGACACCGGCTCCCACACTCCCGCAAAAGGAGGGTCTGGTGAAACTAATCGCCAGAGTTGTTCGCATCGAAGGCACTGGTACCAGCTTTCAGTCAACCCCACATTTGAGTAAGGCTTCAGCACAGGCACTTCCTTAAATTCAGGACTCGACTTCAGCAACTGCACAAACTGATTGAAATCATCCCATCCGTGGAACGCTCCAACGCTGTGCAAGCGACTGCAATCGCATGCCGATACATCCTTCATTGCAATGCCCCTCCACCTGCTTTTCACACGGGTCGAGCTCAACCATCAATCAAAATTTGATTCTGACCACCTGACGCCGCCGCATCTACTGTGATTGGAACAAAAATAAGCCCGCTTCAAGCGGCCTCTCTCTTTTCAGCGCGGCACGCATCAACAAGGTGCGAACTATTTATTTGCCCAGCGACCCGTTCGACAATACGTCGAGAGGAACTCTCCCCCAAGCGGCTTGCAGGACTGATTAAACCAATCAAGAAGCCGCCTTAAGGAGGCTTCTTCGCAAATCTATTCAACCCCAAGCCTTTCATCAGCCTCAATGATCCGTAATAGATTGTTGAAAAAAATAGTTAATCCGTGATCCGACTCAAAGTCGGCCCCAACGTCCTTCATCAATCTATGGAAGTCGGCAAAATCACTAGCGCTTAGTTCATCTGCGCTGATCATATTCATGCCGAAATCATCTATCGACTCGAGAAGTTGCCCCGCCACAAGTGACATCGCCACACGCGCGCGAATTGCACTGGCAATTCGTGCAAAGTCTACCGTCCTTACCTCAAGCGATTCTTGCTTACTAAGAATGATGGTTCCTGACATTCCGGTGCACCAAGTGGATGAGATGATTTCTTACTGACACCTTACAGAACGCTTGCTCACGAAGTCGAACAACGTTCGCCGGTTCGTCTGCGTCAAGGACAGAGCATGAACCGGCGTCGTGTCGTGGCGTTGGATGCGAGATCTTATCGGCGCAATGGATCACGAAAGGACATCGCCTGCCGATGCGCCATGAGCAACAGCCTTTACCAGCATCTTTTTTCGGGCAGAACCGCGCCTGATTCTTCTAAGATGGCATAGGCAGCCTCAACCTTCGCCAGTTCCGCCGCGTAAGTCTCAGGCGTACCATCATTCAGCTTCGCCAGAACCGATTTGAGGTTGTAAAGGACCGAAAGATCGGATGGCGCGAGGCTTATTGCATCGCGATAACACTGAGCAGCACCCTTCAGATCTCCAATTTTCACCAGCAATCCCCCCAACTCAACGTATGGATCTACGAACGAAGGCTCGATATCGATTGCCGCCTGATACCGCTTAAAAGCATCGACAAAATCGCCACTCTTTTCATCTTGTGTTCCAACCAGATATTGATAGCGAGAAATCATGTAAGTTGGGTCAATTGAAATGGCGGCCTCGTACTTATCGACGGCCATCTGCAATTCCTTCTTGTAGAAATGTAGGTTACCCAGACACTCCAACTTGACAACCTGAGGCATCTGGCTCGCGCCGCCTAGTGTTGACATGCCGTCCTCGAAGCGGCCCTGTGAAAGCAGGACTGTGATCGCGTCACGTAAGGATCTCGGACCATTTGACGTCATCATTCAACCTTGTTTATTTACGAAATTAGCTCATTTAACGCGCTTGGCTTCGGGCGCGGCACGCCAGTATTTCGGAACGAAGCGATTCCTGATGCGTTCAAAATTGATCTTGATAGCGCCAATTCCTTTGGCCTCCGCCTGATCCGCTGCTTCGGACATCGGGTCTTCATAGCCCTGTTTGTTATGACAAGCGCCGACGCCCCGCAGTCGACTCCACCATCAGCTTGAGCTGATGGCACAATAATGCCGTTAAATTCGTTCTGCTGCGCGTATGCGCACAACAATCGCCGTTGACGTAGACATAGACATAGACATAGACATAGACATAGACATAGTGCTGATTCTTCAGCGCCGGGGTGGAGCCCTGGTCGATCGTGCTGCCACTGGCCGTGCCGTCACGACGGGTGATGATCTGGCCGTTACCGTCGTAGGAGAACACACGGACCGTATCGGCCACCGCGCCATAGGCGTACTGGACGTGCTGGGCGATCGCAATCCGCTCACCGCGAACGTTGTAGTAGCTCTCGTCCGTGGCCGGGCGCACGTCCGGCAGGTTGCTGACATTGACGCCGCTGGTGGCCGACTCGAGATAGCCCTCCTTCTTCAGGTAGGTCACCGTGTACTGGTCCAGTCGGGCGCTGTTTTCCCGGTACTGATAGAACACGACGTTGCCCATCGCGTCGTACGCGGAGCTGCCACCCGGGCCTTGGTAGAGCACCGAGGTCTGCAGGGTCATGCCCGCATAGGTGGTGGCGTTCTCGTCGGGAATCGGGCCCGGTGATGTCGCACCGCCCGTGCCGTTCCAGTACTGGTCGTGGCCGAAGGTCTGTTCCGCGCTGACACGGCCGAAGCTGTCGTAGCGGGTGATCGTGGCTGTCGACAGGTAACCACCGATGTTGGCGCCCGTCGTGCCGCCGGCACCGTGGCCGATGTAGTCGGGGCTGTCCGGGTCGGTCTTCGGGTTGTAGATCTGGTTGGCCGTGGTCCCCAGCGAGTAGTACTGGTTGTCGACGATGACGTTGCCGCCTGCATCGTAGGTGCGCGTCTCCGCCACGCCACGCGGATTGCTGCCATCGAGTGCCGACGCGAAGTCGGCACGGATGAGCTCACCGCGGTTGTCGTACTGGTTGAGCTGGCCCAGCGTGGTCGCGCCCGACTTGGTCAGGCGCATCCTCATGTTGCCGGCGGTGTCGTAGGTCACGCCGTACGAGGTGCCGCGACCGGAGATCGCGATCGCTCCGCCGACCAGGTCACCGTCGACCACGGCGACGCGGTTGTCCGCGTCATAGGCGTACCACGAGGTGGTGTGCGACTTCTGCACGCCACCTGCTGTAACAGTGGCGTCGATGCTCCGGCGGTTGCCGGCGGCATCGTACGTCGTCGTTTCCGTCAGGACTTCGCCGCCATCGTCGGAGGTGACCTGCGAGATGCGGTTATGGCTGTCGTAGGTGGTCGTGGTGACGGCGTGCACCGCCCTGCCGTTACCGTCGACCGTGGTGGCTTCCTGCCGCGTCTGGTTGCCGTTGGCATCGTAGCTGTACGTATACGAAGAACCATCCGCATAACTGATGCTGGCCAGGAGACCTGCCGCCGTATAGGTGCGCGTCTCCGTATTGCCCGTGCCGGTCTGGCCGGTGACATAACCGGGTACCGTCGAACCGGCCAGATTCACGCCCGCCCAGTTATCCGTCTCGCCCGTCTGCAAGCCACTGCTGGCATCGTAGGTGTAGTGGTAGTTCGCGCCCGAGAGATCCGTGTGGTCCGTGATACGACCGTACGTATCCCGCGTCCAGGACTCCGTGTCGCCGTCGGCGTTACGCTGCGCGACGAGGTTGCCATCGCGGTCGTAGGTATAGGTATCGGCGATGACACCCGGGCTGAGCGTCGGGATATAACGGTAGTCCCAGGAGATAGCGTCGAACACGGCGGCGCCGGAACCGTTGCCGTTGCCACTAAGTCCGATGGTGGCGTAGGCGGCTCCCGGAGGCGCCGTATCCGTGACCGTAACGTCCTGATAGGCACCCTTGTCACCCTTGGTGATCACATCGCTGGAGTTGTAGCGGATCTGGTTCCCATTCGCGTCATACCACAGGATCAGGAGCGCACCCGCCGGTTCGCCGCCATCGCTCTTGTCCAGCGAGATGCGGGCGTGAGCCGTGATCTTCTGGCCCGCCACGACGGGGGCTCGGTTCTGGTTGACGAGGGTCTGCGGTGAGGTGCCGGTATACGTGGATACCCACTTGCCGTTTGCCGTGTTATCGGTCTGGGTGATCTGCCAGCCAGCCGTCATCTCCCAGCCACTGTTGCCGTTCTCGAAGTCCGGGTTGAGCGGCTGCAGGCTGAACGTGCCGGTCGGCTGGTTCACGAAGATGGAACCGTCCAGGCCAGGCGAAAGCTGGCCCAGCGGCAACTGATAATCCCAGCCCACGCCGTACACGGTATTGACCTGGTCCGGCTGGCTGTAATTGGTGCAGTTCACGCCGATCTTGGCAAAAGCGGCACCGGGCGGGGCAGTAGCCGCCACCGTATTCTTGCCCTCTCCTTCTTCGGTCGTCTGGACGTTGTCACTGTCGGTACGCGAGATGAAGCTGCCGTCGGCCCTGAACCAGAGGATGAAGACATTCGCGCCGCCGTGCTTACCGGTCGAATAGACATCAGCCCAGGCATTGATCGTCTGGCCAGGCGTCACCGGCACCTGATCGTCGTTGAGGATGTCGCTACCGATGCCATCGCCGGCACGGGTGCCGTTATAGACCGCGGTACCATCGACGAAGGTCCAGCCCGGGTAGGTGGTCGAATCCATGCCCGTGTCGGTCGAGACCGACCAGGCCATCGAGCCCTGGTCGAAGTCGAAGTTGCGCGGTGTGGGGTACGGCGGCGGCAGCGTGTTATTCGCGTTGTCGAGGCTGGCCGCGCGCTGCGCACCGTCCTGGCTGCGGATCACACGGCCCTGGGTGTCGTAGCTGTAGTAGTTGGCATGGAGCGCCGCGGTAGCGGTGTCCCCCGCCTGTAGTGCTGCACTCCCGAGCCCGTCATAGACGATGACGCGATTGCCCGCTTCGTCGAGCACATACACCTGACGCAGGGTCGCCACCTGCGAGCTGCCATCGACCGAGGGCTGGTAATCGCCCTCGTCGACCACACGTCCCTGCCCGTCCACATCCTTAAAGGTCAGGTGCAGGGTGCCGTCACCGCTGGAGCCCGTTTCGCCGGCGACTTCGTTGCCCAGGGCATCGTAGGCCACCCGCGTGTGCGAACCCGCGGCATCGATCACGTCGATGACCTGGCCTGCCGTGTTGTAGACGGTCTGCGTGACGTTGCCGTTTTCGTCTGACACGGCGACGACATTGCCGTCGACGTCGTAGTGCGTCGTCTTGCTCGGAGCCATAACGACGGCGTTGCCGCTGTCGTCTACCACATTGACGGCCGCCTCCCAGGTCGTGACGACCTGGTTACGCTCGTTGTACGTGTAGGTAGTGGTGTTGCCGTTGGCATCCGTCGAGCTGAGGACGTTGCCCCAACGGTCGTAGGTTGCCGTGATAGCAGTCGCCGACTCGCCCGCGGCCGAAGTGGTCGAGGGAGCGAGCTGGCTCAGCACGTGACCATCGAGGTCGCGCGAGTACTGGGTGTAGACCTCCGCACTGCCCGTGGCGTGGTAGGTATCACGGACGAGGTTGCCGGCCAGGTCGTAGCTGTAGGTGTGTACGACGCCCGTCTTCGGGTCGACCGCCGAGGTGAGTCGGCCGGCGTTGTCGTAAGTCGTGTTGGACTTTGTGGCGATCCCGTTGCCCGTCGCGACGACTTCGCCGAAGGCGTTGTATGTGCTGGTGGTGACGGTGTCGGCGTCCGTGCCGTTCGAGCGGACGACCGAAGTGGATACCAGATGGTTTGCGTCGTCGTAGATGTTGGTCGTCGTCACGGTGACGACGGAACCGTCGCCGCCCTGATCGGTCACCTTCGACACCGACTGCAGGAGGTTGCCTGCCTTGTCATAGGTGTTGTTAACGGCCTGGGTGGACGTCCAGTCCGGATTTCCACCGTTCGTCGGTGCCACCGTGGCGACGAGCCTGTTGGCATCGTCGTAGCGATACCACGTGGTCTGCGTCGCACCGCCCGCCGTCGACGACTGGGTCTGCCGCGTCTTGTTGCCCGCAGCATCGTAGCCGTAGGTCACGACCTGGGACGCCGAGGTGTACAACGCGTCGGTCGTCAGGTCCCACGACGGGTTGGCCGCCAGGAGGTCCTTCCAGTTGGAGACGAGAACACGCTCAGCCGGAGCAATGATCGAGGCAACGCGCCCCGCTGCATCGTAGGTGGTGGTGATGGTTCGGCCACCCTCGGTGATCGAGGTGACATGGCTGTCGCCATCGTACGTGTACGTGGTGGTGGCGTAACCGCGCACGGTGTTGCCGGAACCATCGGTGTAGTCACGAAGTACCGACTCGGAAGACTTCCGACCCTGCTGGTCGTACGTATAGACCGTGCTGCGATCGGTCGCAGACGAGGCCGGCAACGCCGGTGGCGTGCCGCCCGCGACGATTCCCACGGTGGCGATCGGCGAGGCGAAGTCCGTCTCGCTGAGTACCGCACCGAAGCCGTCGTAAGTCCAGGTGGTGACGTAGCCCATCGGATCGACAGACATGGTCTGTTTGCCCGCAGCGTCGTAGTAGTTGTACGTCGTAGCCCAGACCGCACCCGGCTGGTCCGCCGCTCCGTCTACGAGTACCGACGTGCTAGTCAGATCGCCGTGCACATCGTAGGTGAAGCGCGTGGTCGGCACACCGGTGCCCAGGCTGCCGTCCGGATTTGCGTACACCACCGCGTTCTGGGTGACCGAGACCTTGCGGCCAAAACCGTCGTACGTCGTGGTGACCGTGCGGTCGCCAGCGTCGGTGACGAGGTTACCCTGCACGGTGGCCAGTGCAAGGGATCCGTCGCCGCCCAGCATGCCCGCCGATACGTTGATCGGGCGCGCGTAGCGCGTCGTCGAGTTCAACTCGCCGAACGCGTCGTAGCCGTAGCCCGTGACATACCCGTCCGGGTCCACGTCGTACGCGAGGCGGCCAGCCTGGTCGTAGACAAGATAGGTGGTATTGCCGTCACCGTCTGCGCTGGAGGTTTTCTCGTTGAAGGCGTTGTAAGTAGCAGTCGTCTGGATGGGCGTGGAACTTCCCTCGAACCGTCCTGACGCCGGGTTGTACGCGTATACGTAAGTGGTCGTCGCTACGACATTGCCGGCCGAGTCGTAGGTCGTCTTGACCGACGTCTGTTGGCCCGATGGGGATTCGGTATAGGTCGAGGTGATTCGTCCAGCGTTGTCACGGTAGTACTGGATCGTGACCGATCCTGTCGTTACGTACGGGGCTCCGAGACTGTCGTAGCCGGCGATCGTGACGGATGGGCCGGTTTCGCTCTGGAGAGCGCCATTCCAGTACTGATACCTCCAGGTGGCACCGTTGCCGTCGGTGTACGAGACCTTGTCACCGAGGGTATCGTACGTATAAGAAGCCGTCGGTTGGCTGTTGCCCAGCGCATAAGTCGCCAGCACGTTGCCAAGCGCGTCGTAGACGGCGCTACTGCCACGTACGTCGCCTGTGCCGGGATTAGCGGCCGCCACTGCGGCGGCCACCGAGGCATCACTCCAGTCGGTGGGCGCAATCGGGTGTGCGTACTGATAGGAGGAAACGACGCGCCCTTCGCCGTCGTAAACCGAATGCTGCACGTTGCCCTGCGTATCGATCACCCAGATCGGGCGGCCGGCCGCATCAAACACGGTATGCGTCGAACGACCCGCTGGCGTCGCTTGCGACCAGGCGGTCAGCAATGCCGTCGTCGCGCCGGGCAGCTCGGATGCTGCCAGCGTGGCGTCGTGCTCCGTCTTCGACAGGAGGTTTCCATCGGCGTCGTAGTGAAGCTCGGTAACGATGCCGGCACGCTGGCCATTGAGGGCGGCTTCCATCACCGAGAAAACGA
>Ga0247742_10002282_pt1 | contig 12629 bp, 14 predicted proteins | sample UWRJL208509C2_FD_180944 | JGI IMG/M metagenome (GOLD analysis project Ga0247742, IMG submission 180944) | Plant litter microbial communities from Arlington Agricultural Research Station in Wisconsin, United States - UWRJ-L208-509C-2 | ecosystem: Environmental > Terrestrial > Plant litter >...
CTCGCGAGGTTCGGGAGCGATAGTCTGCAGGCCAGGCTAAAAGCCCGCAGCATCCCAAACCGCGCGAGAGTCTACCAGCTTGCAAGCGTCTGCGTTATATCCGAGTCTTCAGTGCATATAACATTTCGAGCGCTTTTCGCGGCGTCACGTCATCCAGGTCAAGCTTAGCCAACTCATCCAGTACCGGATGAGGCAGGCTGGCGAACATGTCGCTCTGGTGCGGCGCGCTGGGTTTGTTGCTGGCCTTGGCCGGGCTGGCCACGGGAATCTCATGGGGCAGCGCTGTTTCTTCCAGGCGGCTCAGGTGCTCGCGAGCACGGGTAATCACCTCGGCCGGCACCCCCGCCAGTTGCGCCACGGCCAGGCCGTAACTCTGGCTTGCCGGGCCGGGCAGCACGTGGTGCAGAAACACGATGCGCTCGTTGTGCTCGGTGGCATTGAGGTGCACGTTGGCTACCAACGGCTCGTTTTCCGGCAGCACGGTCAGTTCGAAGTAGTGCGTCGCGAACAGCGTATATGCCCGCAGGTGCGCCAAACGCTCGGCCGCCGCCCACGCCAGGGACAGCCCGTCGAAGGTGCTGGTGCCGCGGCCCACTTCGTCCATCAGCACCAGGCTGCGTTCGGTGGCGTTGTGCAGGATGTTGGCGGTTTCGCTCATTTCCACCATAAAGGTCGAACGGCCGCCGGCCAGGTCATCGCTGGAACCGATCCGGGTGAAGATGCGGTCCACCAGTGACAATTCGCAGCTTGCCGCCGGCACGAAGCTGCCGATATGCGCCAGCAGCACGATCAACGCGGTCTGACGCATGTAGGTGGATTTACCGCCCATGTTCGGACCGGTGATCACCAGCATGCGGGTGTCGTCGTCCAGCGACAGGTCGTTGGCGACGAACGGCGTGGTCAACACCTGCTCCACCACCGGGTGGCGACCTTGCACGATGCGCATGCACGGCTCGCTGACAAAGCGCGGGCAGTTCAGGTCAAGGTTCAGGGCACGCTCGGCCAGGTTGCTCAGTACATCCAGCTCGGCCAGGGCGGCGGCGGTGTCCTGCAACGGCGCAAGCTTGTCGATCAGGCTTTCGAGCAAGGCTTCGTAGAGCATTTTCTCCCGGGCCAGGGCGCGGCTTTTGGCCGACAGCGCCTTGTCTTCGAATTCTTTAAGCTCCGGAGTGATAAAGCGCTCGGCACCCTTGAGGGTCTGGCGGCGCTGGTAATCGATCGGCGCCTGCTCGGCCTGCTTGCTTGGCAACTCGATAAAGTAGCCGTGCACGCGGTTGTAGCCGACTTTCAGGTTGGCCAGGCCCGTGCGGGCTTTTTCACGGGCTTCCAGGTCAATCAGGAACTGCCCGGCGTTCTCGCTCAGGGATTGCAGCTCATCCAGCTCGGTGTCGTAACCGGTCTTCAACACGCCACCGTCACGGATGATTGCGGGCGGGTTGTCGATGATGGCTTTTTCCAGCAGCGCCGCCAGCTCCGGGTAGGTGCCGGTGGTGACTGCCAGCTGCTGCAGGTGCGGTGCTTCCAGTTCGGTCATCGCCGCTTGCAGTTGCGGCAGGGCGCCGAGGGCATCGCGCAGGCGTGCCAGGTCGCGGGGCCGCGCGTTACGCAGGCCGATCCGCGCCAGGATCCGCTCGATATCGCCGATTTCCTTGAGCTGCGGTTGCAGCTTTTCAAAGCGGTAGCGGTCGAGCAGGCAGGTAATAGAGGTCTGGCGGGCTTGCAGCACGGTCAAATCCCGCAGCGGGCGGTTCAACCAGCGGGTGAGCAAGCGGCTGCCCATGGCGGTCTGGCAACGGTCGACCACCGATTGCAGGGTGTTGTCGCGCCCGCCGGCGAGGTTGGTGTCCAGTTCCAGGTTGCGACGGCTGGCGCCATCCAGCACCACGGTGTCGTCCAGGCGTTCATGACGCAGGCTGCGCAAATGCGGCAGGGCAGTGCGCTGGGTTTCCTTGGCATAGCTGAGCAGGCAACCGGCGGCGCCGATGGCCAGGGTCAGGGTTTCGCAACCGAAGCCCTTGAGGTCTTGCACGGAGAATTGCTGGCACAGGCTTTTCAGCGCCGAATCACGCTCGAAATCCCACGGCGCACGACGCTTGGTCCCACGGCGACGTTCCGCCGGCAGGTCCTTTGGCCAGTCGTCCGGGATCATCAACTCCACCGGGTTGACGCGCTCAAGCTCCGCCAGCAGATTCTCCCAGCCCTTGATCTCCAGCACCGTGAAGTTGCCACTGGTGATATCCAGGACTGCCAGGCCGAACAGGCGTTCGTCCCCCAGTACTGCCGCGATCAGGTTGTCGCGACGCTCATCCAGCAGCGCCTCATCACTCACCGTACCCGGCGTAATGATGCGCACCACCTGGCGTTCCACCGGGCCCTTGCTGGTGGCCGGGTCGCCGATCTGCTCACAGATCACCACCGACTCGCCCAGCTTCACCAGCTTGACCAGGTAACCTTCCAACGAATGATATGGAATCCCGCACATCGGAATTGACTGCCCGGCCGACTGCCCGCGCGCGGTCAGGGTGATGTCCAGCAACTTGGCCGCCTTCTTCGCGTCTTCATAGAAGATCTCGTAGAAGTCGCCCATGCGGTAGAACATCAACTGATCAGGGTGCTGGTTTTTCAGGCGCCAGTACTGCTGCATCATCGGGGTGTGGCTGGAGAGGTCGGTCATACGCGGGGTTCAGCTCTTCCTGTCGATTTTTGGCAAGGGTAAATAGGCTAATGGTACATTGATTTTTTATGCATTGTGGGCGGCTATACGATGTTGAATTCTCGCTACGAGCCTTATAAACGATGTGTTTGTCCTATGGCTTACGATGGAAACCAAGACAGATCGGGTTCGGTTGATCAATAAAAAAACCCGACGCTGGGTCGGGTTCTTTATTGCAGTGCCTTAGTAGATGTCAGGCTCGTTTTGCCTCAGCTGCCATCAATACAAGGTTCTGCTGTTTGGTCGCTTCGGTCAGCACTTCGCTGTATACGCGCTTTTTTTGATCAGATTTAGCGTTACGAATAAAGTCGGCAAAGGGGCTTTTTGCACCTTTGGTCAAGCCCAGCTTAATCGAAATCATCATTACGCTCCTGATGGTTGCCCGAGTCTGGCCTCAAGATCGGCCCGCGTGTGTCGCTCAGGAATATGGTAGTCAATTTTTTCGACACCGGCTTTGTACAATCGTCCCGAGTTGTCAATGTGCTTGAGCAGCAAATCCACGTGGATATCGCCGCCGTACTCTAGCTTAAGTGCGTTGACGACGTCACGTGCGGCAAAGTACTGGTCGATGAAATGCTCTTTACGAATCCTTCTTCCTTCTGCTTCTTCGCGAGCTTTGACGAAGTCCCAAGCGAGCCTCGGATCCTGGTAGACGTACAGAATCTGTACGAACCTGCCTTTTCTTAAGGAACGATCCACATTCCGCCTGGCAACATCAATGTTTGAAAATGTTCCGTCAAGGAGGAACGACTGCTGTTGGTCCATCGCAAAATCCAGAATCTTCTCCACCAAAATAGAAACCCCTCTCTGGAATAACCAGGAGTTACCGCCGGTATAGGCAACAAATTCGCTACGAAGCTCATCGGGGTCAATTCGAAGGATCGGGGTGTCGGCAAAAAGATTCACGAGCGCGATTGATGCCTCGGTTTTTCCTGCACCCGGTGAGCCGGCCATGTAGACCGATACAGGCGCCTCTTCCGGAGGATAGATAGCTTTGTCGGTCAGACGCCTGGCAATCATTTTCTTGTTTGAGCGAGCAAAGCGCAGCGCTTCGTCTGAGACTTCTTGCTCTGACTGCGTCATGACTTTTCTGATTGGATCTGCAAAGTGCGTCATCAACAAACCCAGCATTTTTCCGATAGGCGCAGGTTAGCATGCGAGGCAGACCACAAATGGTTAGGTAAAAATCTGCAATCAATGCATTAAATATGCAAATAAGCATTTGCCAAGCATCAAAACTGCCTGCACTATCCGCGTTATGCAAAAACGCAACGTTTCTATCGTCTTAAGAGAGCTGCTGGACCGCGACCGGATCTCCCCCACGGAGCTTCACCGGCGTACCGGCGTGCCTCAATCCACACTGTCCCGGATCCTCAGCGGCAAGATCGTGGATCCGTCGGACAAGCACATCTCGCGCATCGCCGATTACTTCCAGGTCAGCACCGATCAGCTGCGCGGGCGCGCAGGGCTGGTGCCGGTGCGGTCGGACGAGCGTGACCCGATGCATTCGGAACTCAAGGACATAAGCCTGTGGGACGACGAAACACCCGTTAATGATGACGAGGTGTCGATCCCCTTTCTGCGCGAGGTTGAATTGGCTGCTGGATCAGGAAGATTCGTCATCGAGGAAAGCGAGAAGGCCAGCCTGCGGTTCGGCAAGCGCAGCCTGCGGCATAACGGTGTGCAGTTCGACCAGGCCAAGTGCGTGACGGTGCGCGGCAACAGTATGTTGCCGGTGCTGCGCGACGGCGCCACCGTAGGGGTCAATGCGGGCAAATGCGGGATTGGTGACATCGTCGATGGCGATCTTTACGCCATCAATCACAACGGCCAGCTACGGGTGAAACAGCTCTATCGCCTGCCTTCCGGGATTCGCCTGCGTAGCTTCAACCGCGATGAACATCCGGACGAGGACTACAGCTTCCAGGAAATCCAGGATGAACAGATCAGCATCCTTGGTCACGTTTTCTGGTGGGGCATGTACGCCCGCTAACCCTTCTGTGTAAGACAAAGCCCGCCAGTGAGCGGGCTTTTTTTCGTCTGCGTAAAACCACCAAACCCTTTGCCTGCGGGGCTATAAATGCACCTGTGCATTTCTTGCGCAAAAATAAATGCATTTGTGCATTGACTGTATATGCATACATGCATATTCTTCATCTCAAGCCAGCCAAGAAGGCCTGGTGGAGGCGGCAAGGATGCTGCCAAGGAAGACAAGGACGTTACGCAACACCGGCAAGGACGCCATCGAAGCGATGGCAAGGATGCCAGGCAATACCGGCAAGGATGCCGACGCTCTTTAGTTTCAAACCGCTTCAAGAACAGGCAGCGATGAACCGGCCTTAACGGTTCAGAGGGTTGGCAACTGGCCCGGGTGTGCAGCGTAAAGCACCAGAAGCAGTTATCCGGCAGACAGGGATCGTGGTCGGAAAAACATTGAGGAAAGAACCGTACCGCGCCAGTAGCGCCGAAAGTTCGAGGACATCATTACTGAAAAGCCCGGGCAACCGGGCTTTTTGGAATGCCTACCTAGAGAACCCATTCAAATTGAAACAAACACCTACAACCGGCGACCTGCCGGTATCACTCATTCCAGGAGGCGTGACATGACAAACGAGCAGCAAGCGTTGGCGGAAATGCCTATCTGGCTGGTCATCGTATTGGCGGTGATTGGCGGGGTTTCCGGAGAAATGTGGCGCGCCGACAAGGAAGGCGCCCGTGGTTGGTCGCTTATGCGGCGCCTGGCCCTGCGTTCGGGGGCCTGCATGGTGTGCGGGGTATCAGCCCTGATGCTGTGCTACGCCGCCGGCATGTCGATCTGGACGGCCGGCGCCATTGGGTGCCTGACCGCCATGGCCGGCGCCGACGTGGCCATCGGCCTTTATGAACGCTGGGCGGCCAAGCGCATCGGCGTCAACGAAGGCCCTGGCCGGGACCCGCAGTAACCGTTGCAAGGACGCTACTTAAATGACACTTATCGAAAAACCCTCCCAATTGCCCCAGGCCATCAGCGAGGCACTGCGCAGGGCGTTTCCGGAACTTAAGGTCGGCACTCATCAGGACTTTCAGGGCGGCGCGAACAACACCGGCGTGTTGATCACGGTCGAAGGCAATGGGCCGGGCCTTCGCTCCCGCGAGGGGCGCAAGGCCCATGCTCTGGGGATTTCACTCAAGGCCATGGTGGCCCCGGGTGCCTTGCCCTTTGATGCCTGCGACCTGGCCAGCCAACTGATGGACCTGGTGCTGGATAACCGCTGGAACCTGCCGCAGGCGCAGTGCGACCTGCCGACCAGCATTGTCGCTGCGCCTTCAATACGCACCAGCGCGGAGACGGACTACGACACCTGGACCGTCACCTTCACCCAAACCCTCTATATCGGGCCGCCGTTGCTCAACGATCCCACAGGCAAGCCGCTTTTTGCCTGCACCTGGGAAGTTTCGAACATCGACGACCCCGACCAATACAAGCCGCTGGCGGAGTAGCCCATGTTCGACGCGCTGTTACGCATGCAACTGGGGCCGATCGTGGAGCGCCTGGCGGAAATGGAAAGCCAGCTCGAAGACCTGTATCGACGCGCCGAAAGTTTCTGCCGAATCGGCGTGTGCCAGGAGGTCGACGCCGCCAGCAATACCTGCAAGGTCAGCCACGGCGAACTGCTCACCCCGGCGATCCGCTTTTTCAACCCCAGCGCCGGGGCACAGACGGAAACCCGCATCCCGTCAGTAGGCGAGCAATGTTTGCTGCTCAACTACGGCGCCGGGGAGGGCGGGGCGCAATCGGTGGCCTTGTTCGGCTTGAACAGCGACCGCTTTCCACCGGTCTCCAGCGCTTCGACACTGACCCGGCGCCGCCATCAGGACGGTACCCAGAGCGACTACGACGACGCCAGCCATACCTTCAACTGGGTTAATGGCCCCACCACGTTCAAAGGTTCCCGCGAACAGGTCGACATCAAGGTCGGCGCCGCCAGCCTCACGATGAGCGCCCAGGGCATCACGCTGCAAGTCGGCGGCACCAGCCTGTTGCTGGATGCAGGCGGCGCGCACTTCAGCGGCCCGGTGGTGGACCACCAGGGTCGAGTCATCAGCCCCTGACAAGGACATCCCATGATCGGAATCGATAGAAACACCGGGGCGGCGGTCGATGACTGGCTGCAATTTGTGCAGCGCGCTACCCGAGCGCTGACCACGCCCTTGGGCACTCGCCAGAAGCGCCCGCTGTACGGCTCGATGATCCCGCAGCTGCTCGGGCAAAACCTCGGCGATGACCTGCTGATTCTCGCCCAGAGCCATGCCGCCCAGGCGTTCTACAACCCGCAGAACGGCATCGCCGACTTCGAGCCGCAAGTCATCGTCGCCAACCGCCAGGGCGCCGGCCTGTTGCTGCGCTTCGCCGGCACCTGGAAAAACCGCAAGCAATCCTTCGAGGTGGTGACATGAGCATGCTGATACCCGGCCAGAACCAGCTGGCTGAGCCAGCGATCATTGCCGTCGATGAGTTCGAACCGTTGCTGGCGGAGTTCAAGGCGTTTGTCGTCGATTACGTCGCCACTCGTGCACCAGAAAATGCCGCCAAGCTGAAGGTCAGCCTGGAGAACGAGAGCGAGTTGCTGACGTTGGCGCTGGAAGCTTTTTGCGTTCGCCTGCAAACCCACGAGCGCAAATACAACGCCCGCATCAAGCAGATGCTGGCGTGGTGGGCCACCGGCAGCAACCTCGATGCGCGCCTGGCGGACATGGGCCTGGAGCGCCAGGTGCTCGACCCTGGTGACCCGGCGGCTTTCCCGCCGGTACCGCCAACATTGGAGAGCGACGATGACGCCCGGTTGCGTTATTACCTCGCGCCTCACGCTCCGGCGGCGGGCTCGCGGATGCAGTATCGCCGGGAGGTTTTCACCCTCGGTGAGCGTCCATCGGTGAAAGTGCAAAGTGCTACGCCGGGTGTGGTGACGGTCACTTATACCTTCGACCCGGACGGCTACGCGGCACGGGTCAAGGATGGTAATGGCCGTCGAACCGCGCCCGGCGAAGTGATGGTCACGGTCCTGTCCCGAGACGGGGATGGCACACCTTCTGCTGATCTGCTTGACGGTGTACGTCGGCATTTCGCCCGGCCTGACGTGCGACCGGAAACGGATCTCGTCACGGTGCAGGCGGCTCAGATCCTGCGCTACAAAATCCGCGTGGTGGCCAAGATCAACGCGGGCCCGGATTCCGGGCTCACTCAAGTCGCCGCGCGGAAACTGCTGCAAGACTACGCAGAGTCCTGTCATCGCCTGGAAGGGCGGGTGGACCCGAGCTGGATCGACTACGCCATCCACTCGGCGGGAGCTGCACAACTGCAAATCCTTGAACCGCTGGAGCCGATCGTCACCACCGCGTTCCAGGCTCCGTATTGCACGGGTGTCGAGGTGGAGGTGCGCACGCTATGAGTGAGCCCAAAGGCAGTTTGCTGCCCGCCAACAGTTCGCCGTTGGAGAAGGCGCTGGACCTGGGTTTCGGGCAATTGCTCGATCGGGTGACGCCACCCTTTCCCGCCTTGATGAATCCGCTGCAGACGCCAGTGGAATTCTTACCGTACCTGGCTGCAGATCGTGGTGTTACTGAATGGAGTTCCAGTGCTCCTGAGGCTGAAAAGAGGGGCACGGTGAAGCTCGCTTGGCCGACCGCTCGCCAGTCCGGTACACGTAAAGCGCTGGAAAACGCCGCTACAGGGCTGCAGTTGGTCCCGCAGGTTCGCTCGTGGTACGAGCAAACGCCAATCGGTGCGCCTTACAGTTTTTCGGTGAGAGCGTTCACAAGCCTGGCCTACAGCGAAGAAATGGACGCTCGACTGGACCAGCGATTAGTCGCTGCAAAAAGCGAACGCGACATCCTGTCGGTCTCTGTGGGATTGAGCGCATCTGGTACCCATTCCATCGCTGCCGCGACGGTATGCGGCGAACTTACCATTATCCATCCGATTGTTATCGACGGTCTGAAAGCCGCCGGCAATGCATTCTCTGCCGCGGGGCTTTATAGCGTCGAGACGCTCACTATTTATCCACAGAGGTCCTAAATGGCCGACTTTTATACTCTTCTTACCAATGATGGAATTGCCTACGAAACTGCCTGCAAGGCTGCTGGGCTTCCGATCAAGCTTGCACAAATTTCGGTTGGTGATGGCAACGGCGCTGTCTATAACCCGGATGCGACCGCCAAAGCATTGAAGCGTGAGGTATGGCGGGGGCCATTGAATGCCCTTTTCCAAGACGAGAAAAATCCCAGCTGGCTCCTGGCAGAGGTGACGATTCCGTCAGATGTCGGTGGGTGGTATGTGCGCGAGGCGGGTATCTGGACCGATAGCGGCGTGTTGTACGCCATCGTCAAGTATCCGGAGTCGTTCAAACCCGTACTGGCGACATCTGGGTCGGGCAAAGAGTTTTACATCCGCTCGATTTTCGAAACGAGTAATGCGTCTCTGGTGACATTGCTGATTGATGACACTGTCGTCAAGGCAACTCGGGCATGGGTTGTTGATTATCTCGGCGACGAGCTGGCCAAGCTTGATAGCAAGCAGTCGGTTCGTGTGGCGGCTACGGCAAATATCGTCCTGAGTGGCGCGCAGCAAATCGATGGGGTTGCAGTGATTGCTGGCCAACGCGTACTGGTCGCAGGTCAGACGTTGGCGAAGGACAACGGTATTTATATTGCTGCCAATAGTGCCTGGTCGCGCTCGATGGATGCCAGCTCCAGTCAAAGAGTCACTCCTGGACTTAGCGTAATTGTCGAAGAGGGCACTGCCTATGGAGGCTCTTTGTGGCAGTTGGTCAGCAAAGGGGTTATCGCGTTGGGCTCCACCCCGCTGGTATTCGAGATGCTGGCGGGAAGAAGTGGTGTTCAGGCGGGCACCTACAAAGTTCTGACTGTCGACAAATATGGTCGAACCATAGGCGGCACGAACCCTGGAACGTTGGCTGAGATGGGCATCAGGGATGCCTATACGAAAGATGAAGTTGCGTCGATGTTCGGGAAACTGACGGATGAGTCGAAGTTGCCCGTAAAAGGCGGAACTATGACTGGCGCAATCAGCGCAGAGTTTTCTGGCATGGGAGGGGCCTTTGTCGATTGGCAAAAGCGTATCCCCGCCATCCAGATCAATTGTCCGATCAACTCGTATGGTTACTCTATTTGGAAGGGGACGATGTGGGGGGAACGTCATCTGGCGTCCATGGATGTCTACTCTGGTGGAACGTCGACCTCGCTCCCGGTAGTAGCACTTCATATGGGAGCTGTGCCGAGCGCTTTCCTATTTGAAGGCCAAGGTAACTTGACCATCAAGGGCGCCTACATCGGCGAGGGTGGCCAACTCATTAACCTTAACGCGAGCGCCCTGACGAAGGGGGCGGTACCCGCTGCACGACTGCAAGGTTCCTACAATATTGATGTGTCCGGAAACTCCGGAACAACCTCCCGGCTGGCAACACCACGCCAAATCAATGGTGTGCCATTCGATGGCACGGCCAACATCGCGATTTCCGACAACTCCAAGTTACCCACCACGGGTGGCTTGATGTCAGGCACCGCCAGCTTTGAACTACCTGACATGGGCGGCGGATTTGTAGCATGGCGAGGCCGCTCGCCAGCTGTGCAGATCAATGCGCCGGCAAACTACTTGGCATACATGGTGTGGCGGGCAACGTGCTGGAATGAGCGACACCTCGCGGCAATGGAGGCCTATTCCGGCGGAACCAGCACCTCGCCGGCACAGGTCGTCACTCATGTGGGCGGAACGAATAACGCCATGACCCTTACCGAAGGGGGGCATTTGTCGATCTCAGGCATCTACAGCGGCAACGCCGCCGGCCTGACAAACCTGCCGCCGGCAACAGCCGACGTGCCGGGAGCCGTGCTTAAAAATACGGCCTCACTTGGGCCCAATGGTTGGTGGAAGTGTGCCCAGACGGGAATGATCAAGCAGTGGGGTATTACCTTGGGCGCTTCGGATACCGTCACCCATCGCAGTTTTCCTATCGCGTTCCCCAATCGGTGTGCATCGCTTGTTGCAAGCCGGACGAGTCTCTTTTACTCCGATGCCGCAACGGGCACTAATACCTTGATCGTCAGCAATACGCAGTTTTCGGTTATTTCCGGCCCGTTCAACTCACCTGATGATATTTACTGGGAGGCCACAGGCTACTGACTATGACGATTTTCTTTCATGCCCAAACATTAGGTTTTTACGATACCCGAGCCCATGGCGAGCGGACACTTCGGATCCCCGATCCGACGTGGGAAAGGCCTATGGTCAACATTCCGGATCCCGCTTGGGAAGTTGATCCCAGCGCCCCTGAAGCGCAACGGCCTACCGTTGGCATTGCAGATGTCACGGCAGAACCACCCTTGATTGAAGTGGCAAATCCGGACTGCTGCCTGCCGCTCGCAGGAGAGCTGCGGGAAGTCAGTCTTGAAGAGTACCAAGCACTTTTCGCAGCTCAAGCCTCTGGCAAAGTGATCGGGGCCGATGGTAATCGCCCCATTATTTTGGAACCGCCCGAATTGACGTGGGAACAGCGCAAGCTTGAGTGTGTTGCGGTAGTTCAGGCGTTTCTGGATCAGACGGCCAGGTCCGCAGGATATGACGATATCAAGAATGCGATTAGCTATGCCGATGAGCCGGCAGTACCGCGCTTTCAGGCTCAGGGCCAGGCCTTCCGTTCCTGGCGGTCGCTGTGCTGGGCTTACTGCTATGAGCAGTTTGATGCCGTCGAGCAGGAGACGCGCGAGGTGTTCAGTCCGCAAGATCTCGTTTCTGAATTACCACAACTAGCACTTCCTTAAAAAGAGCGTTAGCAGATCGCCTAACGGTCCCATGTTCCATTCTCGTGACAGTCACACAAAACCGCCTTCGCGGTTTTTTTTCGCCCGGAGATCCACCTATGGCCAATCGCCAAACCTACACCGTCCTCATTCCATTCCCCACCGGCAACGGCCACTGGTCTACCGCCGGCGAGGAACTGGAACTGCTGGACGTCGAAGCATCCGCCCTGCGCACCGCTGGCCGCCTGGAACTGACCAGCGTCCTCAACTCCACCCCGAAGAAGGCTGACTGATCATGGCTGAGGTTTTGAACTTCGAACACAACGGCATCACCGTGAACGCCACCGAATCCCCCGAGGCCATGGGTGGCCTGGGCGATAACGTCATCGGCCTCGTGGGCACTGCCCCCAACGCCCATGCGTCGATTCCGAAAAACGCCCCGTTCCGCATCAACAGCTTCACCACCCAGGCGCTGCTGGACCCCACCGGCGCTGAAACCGGCACGCTGTTCCACGCCGTGTACCAGATCCTCAAAGTGGTCAAGGTGCCGGTCTACGTAGTGATCGTCGACGAGGGCACCACCCCGGCCGACACCATCAATAACGTAATCGGCGGTGAAGAGCCGGTCACCGGCCGCAAACTGGGCCTCGCCGCCCTGGCCAGCGTCCCCGAAGACCTGACCATCATCGGCGCCCCGGGCTTCACCGGCACCAAGGCCGTGGCCGGCGAATTCGCCTCCTTCGGCAAGCGCATCAAGGCCCGTGTGGTGCTGGACGGCAAGGACGCAACCGTCGCCGACCAGGTGACCTACAGCGGCGAACTGGGCGGTGCCGATCTCGGTTTCGACCGTTGCCTGCTGGTGCACAACATGCCGTCGGTGTACTCCAAGGCCGCGAAGAAAAACGTGTTCCTGGCGCCGTCGTCCCTGGCCATCGCCGCGCTGGCCAAGGTCAAGCAATGGGAAAGCCCGGGCAATCAGGTGACCTTCGCCGAAGACGTGTCCCGCGTGGTTGAGTACAACATCCTCGACACCTCCACCGAAGGCGACCTGCTCAACCGCTACGGCGTGAGCTACTACGCCCGCACCATCCTCGGCGGTTTCTCGCTGCTGGGTAACCGC
>Ga0247742_10002286_pt1 | contig 12617 bp, 12 predicted proteins | sample UWRJL208509C2_FD_180944 | JGI IMG/M metagenome (GOLD analysis project Ga0247742, IMG submission 180944) | Plant litter microbial communities from Arlington Agricultural Research Station in Wisconsin, United States - UWRJ-L208-509C-2 | ecosystem: Environmental > Terrestrial > Plant litter >...
ACGGGGATGTATCCCGCTCCAACGACCGCAACACGTTTGGGCTGCTCCTTCAAAGCGAAAAACCCGTCTGAGTCGATGCCCAAGCTCGCACCAGGAATCTCGGAGTCGCTAGGTACCGTGGGGGTCCCGCCGACCGCAATAGTGATGTGGTCCGCTTTCAAGATCTCAGTGTTGCCATCTGGCAGCGTGACTTGAACCTCGTTCTTCGAAATGAGCTTTCCGTAGCCTTGGTGGAATTCTACGCCTTCTTTGTCGAAGTTATTGGCATATATACCGTTCAGTCGCCTGATGTAGGCGTCGCGTTGGGGCTTGAAAGTGGCCCAGTTGAACTTGGCGTTCTCAACGCCCGAGAAGTGATATCCTTTGGCTTGGTGACTCAGTTTATCTTGCAAGTCAGCAGCGTGCCACATGATCTAGTTTGTGTGAGCTTTGGCACGATGGTACTCAAGAGCTGCTCACTCGCCTTTTTGGGCACGCAACCTGGACTAATGTATCAGTGATGTTCGGGTTAGATTCTCTGATATGTACACACCAACGTTAACGCAAGTCCCTCCAAGATAAGGTGTTGCCTCAACTACGGCCACTTTCTTTCCATAAGATGCTGCACGCCTCTAGAACGGCGTCAACGCTGGATCGAGCAAGAGTAGAATGGACATACCGATGTGCCCGAACCACCACTTCCACCACCAATGACGATGTAATCATACTTGTCCGTTGTCGGTTTATCAAAGATCGGGGGCATTGTAGTCGTTCTGCTGCTACTGAACGCTCTGTAGACCTTTCAAAACATGGATTTAGATATGGCTCGTAAAGATCATCGAAAAGTAGACACTAACTTGAGAGAGACGGAGACTTGGCGAGTTCGAATGAGCTATTTTTGGAGATCCAAGTCTCGTTGAGCCAGATCTCAATGCTGCAAAGCGCGATAGAGAATTCGTCGATGCGGCGAATGCAGGAAGGAAGGTGGTGGTGGTAGAGTAGAGAGCCAGAATTGCGGGACCTTTGCCGGCTAAGCGTCGTTCTTTATAATTGAGTGATCAGCGATGACCCGACTGAGTATGGCAGGTGCAAACTTGAGCAAGTGCGTGACTTGACTTTGTAAGGCCTCCGGTAGGTTTGTAAGACGGGCACGCTCGGAACCCTGCTGACAATTTGCTCGTGCAGCTGCTCTACAGGTGTTGAGGGAAAGATGAAGAATCACACTGATTCTGAAGGAGCGACTCGGAAGGTTTCTCCAAGCTAGTCAAGGTTCAAACGTTCAAACTTCAGGGCGTCTACGCGGTCACGTGCAGACATTTACCAAAATCTGTGCCACATGCATATGCTCATTGACAATGGTAGATAATCATATAGCCGTATACTAGAGTATTGAGATTTACCATCAGTTTTTTAAAGTACCAAACTCAAGAGCAGTAAGATGTTTCAACGAAATAAGGTGCTTCGTATCGAAAGTCTCGGTCTTCTGGGAAGGGATTACTATCGAAACTGTCAATAACGTTTAGGATGCATTTTTGAAGGGAGATTGCTTTTTGGACATATTCCTCGGAATCGTCTCTCCAAATGCGTCGAGGAGAGGAAGTGAGTTGTGTATGATCACACAAGTAAATCTCCAGAGGTAAGCTGCTTTGTCGCATGACGAGACGAGCATGCAAAAAAAGGATGACGGACTGCTTTGTCGTCACATCGTCCAGTGAATCAAAGGCGATCTTGATAGGTTAGGAAGGTACCTAAACCTGCCGCCGCTTGCATCCTTCTCCCTCACCACGTCGGTGATCTCCTGTAGTTCACGATGGTACCAATTAGCTGGTGAGATCGACGAAATGCAATATAGGGAAGTGATGCTAGGGATTTGCTTGATGATCGGAAAAATCCAAGTAAATTCGTTGATCAGACCCGTAACTCGGAGCCTCTTCAATGCGCAGCATGAATGGAGTAGTAGTGGTAGTATCGCCTCGTACGTTCGGAGGGGGTATGTGAACAACACTCGCACCCAAAGGGAAGTGAGGTTGGGAAGCACGATACAGTCTAGAATTAGGTCAATATCCCGACAATCGGTCATGGTGAGCTCGAGAAGGGAGGGGAGGACTATAGTCCTGGATGATTCAGTCCTGGAAGGATACATGATGAACTCAAGGGACAGTTCCAGTTTGATGAGGTTTGAGAGGTGCTCCAAAATCATCACCGTGGCTGTATAGTTGACATAGGTGACCAACGTTAATCGAGTGAGCTGGTCCCACACAATACAAGGGACGTTGATTGGGAAGTGCGCCATAGGCCCGTTCTGCGAGGATGGTCGAATAATTGACTCCAAATCCATCAGAGCGCTCTGAGGCGGCAGTAATATACGGATCACGAAATCCCCTGGTGCATCCATTGTGATGCACTTCCACCGATGGGGGTTTTCTTGCAACAGTTTCATAAATGTCGGGGAGACATGATCTACGATGACGAGCTTGAGGGACAAGGGCAAGCTGCAAGATCTGGTCAAACAGAGAGCGAGGAGGTGCTCAATACATTCCCAGGTGAGACGGGGCTTGCGCTTCTTCCGTAATTTCAGATTACACCCAATTCGCGACCAAAGGTGAGGCATAGAGATAGCAATGGTCCTCCATCTCGAGCACACCTCCGTGATCGACCAGGTATCTGCATGCTCCTCGTAGATTCTGACGTCTGATATGGATAAGAAGCAGTTACGGGAAACGAAAGCGCGAGAGAAGATCTCCATTAAAACGTCATCATTGAGTTTTCGAATGGGGGATGTAAGGGTTGAGAGTAAAGGGATCTCCTCGTTGAGCTGGCGCTGCCTCTGGGTGAGTTTAGTAAGGGTCTTCCTGAGCTTGGGCTTGGCTCGCTTATATTTGAGAGTGAGCTCACCCAGCTCAATACGAGCTTTTCCAAGTCTTCTGAGGATGACCGAGACGTCGTCCGGCGTAGGGATGTAAGATGATTGGACGAGCAGCATAAGATCATGTTCACCGACATTTTCGAGATCTAGCGTTCGATTCATTCCTACTGGAGCAGCGTAATACTGTTGAAATTGAACGAACTGAAGCTTGTAGAGTAGACGGTGTGCGTTTGGTTGGTGATTGAATAACTTATCGTGATCACATTCGAGTACCTCCCCTAAAGAGCACAGCCACTCTACTGAACACACGCCGATGTTGTCATGACCTGGTCATGATACTTATGTGTTGTGGGCCGCCCAGTCGCACTCTTGGCTCAACTTTCAGACGGTCTTCATCTTTATTTAGACCAAAGGCTCTCCGAGAACCAATTGGCGATCTAGTATTATGACGATCGCTGGAGAATCGCGATCACATGACCTTAAATATGACGGATGATGAGTGTCGTTGCCGATGCTTTGGATCGGAACGTCAGAACTGACGATTGCGCTCTCCATTTAGCAAGATACAGTTTATAAGTCTCAGATATGGTTGTTCTCTCTTCCACTATCTCTGACCATGTCCTCTATCGGATCTACCGTCAAACACGCATTCGACAACGTCGTCAACACCGCTAAAGTCAAGGACTTGGCAAATAACACTGTGGATATCACCTCCTCGTCTGGCCTGACGACCGACCATGGTGTGAAGGTTTCTGATACGGACAATTGGTATGATCTTATCCTTTTTCCCAGTGTTGCAGAGTCTGACTGCCGTACCAAAGGTTGAAGGTTTCAGACGGCACTAACATTGGCCCTGCGCTGCTCGAGGACCAAATTGCCCGGGAGAAGATTCATCGCTTTGATCATGAGCGTATTCCCGAGCGCGTTGTTCATGCTCGTGGTGCTGGTGCACACGGGTACTTCCGCGTCTTTGACGACTCTGCGTCCAAGTGGACTATGGCGAAAGTCCTAACCGACCCGTCTCGGACGACGCCCATATTTATTCGATTCAGCACAGTCCAAGGATCCAAAGGCAGCGCGGTATCAACCATTTCTCCGGCTGTATCCTATCATCATAGTGACATCATTTTAGGATACTGTTCGAGATGTTCGCGGCTTTGCCATGAAGTTTTACACCGACGAAGGAAATTGGGACCTTGTAGCCAACGATATTCCTGTTTTCTTCATTCAGGATGCTATCAAGTTCCCCGACATCATCCATGCCGTCAAACCCGAGCCTCACAATGAAGTACCTCAAGGCCAATCTGCTCACAATAATTTCTGGGATTTCGTTGGTCTTCAACCCGAATGTAAGCATGTGTGCTCCTTTTTGTGAATGGTATACTCAGATTTCAACGATAGCTGCTCATATGGTTATGTGGGTCATGTCCGATCGAGGTAAGGGTCTATTCGTTAACATGCGTCTTGAGTCTTGAAATTCAATTCCGCGTTCTTAGGCATTCCTCGCTCGTATCGCATGATGCAAGGGTTCGGAGTCAACACCTTCACTCTTATGGATGCGGAAGGCAAGCGAGTGTTCGTTAAATTCCATATGACTCCAGAGCTTGGCGTCCACAGTTTGGTCTGGGACGAAGCTCTAAAAATAGCTGGCCAGGACCCTGGTAAGCTCGAGATCTCACACTTATCTTTTGTAATCTAACCTTTCTTCATTACTATAGACTTCCATCGAAAAGATCTTGAAGAAGCAATTACCGCCAAATGCTATCCCAAATGGACGTTTTCCGTCCAGGTCATCGAGGAGAAGGACGAACACAACTTCGACTTCGATATTCTGGATGCCACGAAAGTCTGGCCTCAAGACCTTGTACCTCTTCATGATATCGGCGAATTCGTCCTCAATAAGATGGTCGACGAATATTTTCCAGAGGTCGAGCAGATCGCATTTTGCACTAGCCATGTCGTTCCAGGCATTGGCTTCAGTGACGATCCTTTATTGCAAGGTCGTAATTTTTCGTACTTCGACACCCAAATCACCCGGCTTGGGATAAACTGGGAACAGGTATGTTCCGTTGGGGGTATTTTCACAAAACTTTACTCAAGTTGAGCCCTAGATACCTATTAACCGCCCCATTTGTCCCGTTATGAACCACAATCGTGATGGTTCTCGTCAGCATAATATCCATAGAGGTTCGATCAACTATTATCCCAATCGCGACAATGCGGGGCATCCAATTCCTCCATCCCAAGGCGGCTACGCTGAGTACGAAACTGATCAAGGTTTCACGTTTCTGGATACTGATCTTGACTTAGGGCAAAGGCCCGCATTATTGGCATGAAGCAGCGAATTCGTGGTGCCAAGTTCCAAGAACATTTCAACCAAGCACAACTTTTCTATAACTCACTGACTGGCTACGAGAAGCAGCATGTCATCAAAGCGATTTCGTTCGAGCTCGATCACTGCGATGATCAGCGAGTTTACGAGGGGTACACCAAGATCCTCAATCACATCGACTTCGAACTGGCGAAAGCTGTCGCCATCAACGTGAATGGCGTTGTCCCTGATGCACCTGCACGCGAGAATCACGGCAAGCGCGATCCCACCCTCTCTCAGCTATATTACGCGCCAAAAAAGCCCACCATAGCAAGCAGGCGCATCGCTGTTCTCATCGCCGATGGTTTTAACATGCTCGAAGTTGAAGCTGTCCGTGGTATCCTGGCTAGCGCCCTAGCTACGACGTGGATTATCGGACCTCGACGAGGGAAGGTGTTTGCAGAAGGCGAGGCGATGGGCACGGGTCAGGGGATTGTTGCAGACCATCATTATGAAGGCCAGCGTTCGACTATGTTTGATGCGATCTATATCCCTTCAGGGGCCACTCACGCGAAGGCACTTGCTTCCAACGGACGGGCCGTGCATTGGATTCGTGAGGCTTTCGGTCACTGCAAAGCGATTGGTGCTGTTGGTGATGGCAAGTCTCTCATGCGTATTTCAATCATACTTGAATATTGACATACGGTATTTCTTTGTAGGTGTTGCAACGCTCAATTATGCGCTTGCCCTCCCTGAAGTCAACATCATCCGTTCCCTCGACAGCGACGAAGTCGTCTCATCGTATGGTGTCGTTACGACCGGAAAATACGACATCAAATCTGCTACCAAGGACGCTTTGATAATTGCGCCAGGTCCTACAGGATTCGTCTCCAACTTTGCCTTTGAGATCAGCAAACATAGATGTTACGAGAGGGAGATGGATGGTCTTACAGACAAGGTTGCGTATTAAACGTTGTTGGGATGCGTTTCAAACGTTCGTAATAGTTCAGTAAAGTTATTGTATTTGTATCTCTATTCGACGAGGAATGGGGAAATAGGAGTCGAATTGCACAGATAAATCACATCCGAAGCCTGGCTTAAATCTATTTGCAGATAATCACGGAGCACGGTATATAAGTTTTAGTCTGGCCTAAGGGGTCCGAGACCAGACTTACTTTACGTGAAGATACGACCCGCTGACCTTTGGAAGACCTTTGGCTTTCGGTCCAGGTGGTGCTGCAGCTTCTCGTCGGTTGGCAGTTGTAGGAAGGATCCACCTTCTCCGACAGTCAAAGCAAATGGCGGCGAACAAGCATGAGATGCATGAGATTACGTTGTGTGGACCTTTTTGTTCGCTCAGAGAGTCTTGATGTTGTCTGCCTTATGTATAGTCGACGATTCATACTGGTATCAACTTCAAGCCTACGAGCGCTGCTTAGACTGTGCACATAAAGCTTGAAGTTCGCAGCTGTTCAGTCCCACCGTCAAAGCCTGCAGTGGGAGTTCGATCGATGTCTTCCCTGTCATTAGCATGTACATCCTTAGCGCTCTACGCAAGAGCTAGAAGTGTGGAGGACCTTTGAGCTAGAGGGTGGCCGGGGTATGTGATGGCTGATCCATTATAATTACTGTATTGAAGTTGACACCCGATCAGGGTACACGTAAGAGACTCGGAGTAGATTCAACACTTGAACCGAAGGAGCTCTATTTATACTTTAAAGTCAGTTCTATTTATAACTGGCGCAATCGGGCAATAATAGACAGCAGACTTTCAAACTAGAGTTCTATATACACGGAAGCATGCCTCGGCCGGCCGTTTACATACCCGCGAGAGTCGAGACTCTGAGGGTCCTCTTAGTAAATAAAGAAGCTTTTCCCTGATGGCTTTATGCGCGTCTATTATATAATCATCAGTCTCCCTGAGCTTGATATAAAGAGCAAGACGGTCGTTCTCTGGAGCTTTGAAGGTTGAGTATGTGAGTTTTCTGCGCTCTAAAAAAGGCCGCTATTTAATGGAACTTGGATCCAGAAGATGTCCAAAAGTAAAATTAGTCGGCACATTCCAGCCTTTTAGTACCTGGGATGGCAGTCGATTCGAATGACTTGATAGCACAGAGTCGGACTCCAGCGCGGTTGCATTAGGAGCATAAATTTAAGTGATGACTACAGACCTTCTGGGACACAACAACTTTTTACGAGATGGGAGAGTGGACCTATCATCCGAAATTTAAGCGCTCTCGCTGCCGTTTTCCGAATGTCCTGCATGGGGCGTCAACGAAACACATATTTATTACCTCAGGATTCGAATAGTTCTGGATGCTCCTGAAACTGGAAAATTGACCTGGACTGAGGTTCCTGTCTCACGAGATGGACTGGCGTTGTGAGGCAACGGAAATTTTACGCTTCCATAATAAGACATACTACCTCCCTATATACTTCCGTCTGGAGCCAAATCTCTGCAGGCTTAGCGCGGTAGGAAAACGGCCATAAGTGACGGCAAAACCTACAACCTCGACTTGGATATTTCTCTTCTGACATGAGGTTTTGGAGGCGACATCTATGATTGCGACATATCTTATTCCAAGCCAAGGCGTGCTATGGGCGTTAATTTGATCAACATCACATTGAACCTCAAGTTGTTCCTATTTATAGTTGATCTTCGTGTCCCAGATCTTCACATACGATTTTTCAGTTATACGACCGTGACTGGCAGCGCCTGTCAAAACGAGCGGGGCTTCGTCGCTCACTCGGATGGACCAGGGACCCTCGCAAACGAGTGAGGTAAAGCAATGATTTGGGTGAGTCTGTACATTGTCTCTGGATCGTGTAGGGCGTAGAGTAATAATAAAAAAGGATACGTACATACGAGGAAGATGTTCAAGCACAAATACCGTCAGTGCGTAATGTACGCCACGACACGTCCTAAACACAGAGGACAAGCTGGACGCTTGTCCTATCAACAGCGCTATCGATCGCGTCGAATATCTCCTTCGCTAGGCTGCTAGTCTAGTTGTAGGGCCTCGCCAGCGGGACATTTGGGTGTATATCTAGCGTGATCCAAGGTCTTTCTATACCACATCAATTCGCTGCATATCATCTTAATTCGTTGCTTCCCTCTGTCAATGCTCATTTACATGTGTACGGTCATCCAGGACTTGGCTAGCAGTGGTACGGGCCGCAGCAGAAATGCCGACTCCAAATTGTGACGCTGGTATGTGGTCGCCTCACAGATGCTTGAGTCAATCAGCTTCGGTGAAACAGGAGACACCAGGAGACTTATTGAAATTAGCACAGGCCTTGAAGCAGAACACATGTACACAGTACTCCTTTATCACCGAGTGTACGCATCTCTGACATAGGTCTTAGTGTACTAATCATGACATCCAATCATTATTCGCAATTATCTGGGTTCTTTTGGGTTCTCTCGTCCTTGCCGCCGAGAGCTTACGACTTGGTTCTGCTTCCCACCGTATTCAGCGATAGCTGACAAAAGCACCACTGCGCTCAAGACGGTTGTGTAAGGCCTCTTTCCGCCAAGTGAACCTTAGGGCCTTAAGGTGCACTATCGTGAGCCCTTTTTTCACCTGGCATCATGATGAAAGAACTTTCCGTGTGAGATGATGTTTCGTCAGTTTCGTCAGATTCTGGTGCAAGAGCCCCCACTAATTTATATAGGCTCTCCCCCTTGGCCTTTCATACACTCTCAAACAGGTATGGTGCGTACTACAGCAGTTCAAGGGGTCGCCGTGAGGTGTGCATCGCATAATGTGGTCGGACATTAACATTACTAGTATCCTAGTCACAATGCACTGATGAATCACTCATATATATTCACAGACGGCGTCCACTATCGGTCCACCACGCCGTACAGTGTGTTCTGCTGTCGGGGATATTGGACGAACGTTGCTGATAAAGTGTCAAAACCCGACGCTGTACTCTACAGTCGGCCCGGGACAGTGGGCAAAGGCTAATCAGTGTGCAGCTCTACCTCCGTCCGTCGTGCACGCACAATGGCGAAGTAAGTAATCGGTCTGATAAACCCTTTTAGCGCCTATGCAAGTCGCCGAAAATTCAAGTTTTATCTCCCTTTGTCAAGACGGTAGACCTCGGTAGACCGAGATTTGTCTTCGCCTGTTGCAACGATGCGGACTTGATGCCAAACACATTTTAAAAGAAGTTCAGAAGGAGAAAGACTCGGCTTCCCCCGCTCGATAAAAAATATATCCCAGTAATCAAGCTGATTACGGGGCCATGGTAAGGATGAGTAGGGCTTCGCAATCTCCTTGTGCTGCTCAACGTAAGATCAAGCCCTCCGAGCCCACCGGTGGTGAAGGGGCTCCAAAACAAAATCGGATGGTATTCCCGTACTGACAAGATTGTGTGCGATATGTCTTGGCGCTGGATTCGAACCTTGAGGGAGAGACCCCGGAAGTTGTCGGTGTCGATAAGGCGACAGACATGCAGCGTCAGGACCGATCGTCCTCAGGAAATTGATTTGGGCGTATATCAAAGCAAAATTTCTGGATATGGGCGCTTGTCCCTCACACTCACTCCGATGCCGATGGTGCGTTCCTGCTCCTATCAATGTTCGTAGAAGGTGCCCATGAGAAACCTCGATATCATGGAGATGAGCTTACGTGGCACATATGCATGGATTGCGCACGTTCACCACACTGAGATAAGACTTAGAAGTCTATGTGGCATACTGTACGTTACATGACAGTTTCAAATTTGCCTAGAACACCATTGCCCTAGCTGGAAACCCCGCTCAGCATCCGTGGTTGTCTACGAGTGCACATTATCTGTACTATATGGGTTTCCTTATCGCATTGTCGGGAACCGAACTAGATAGAACGCACCTACACACTTCCCTTCCGTTCATATTTACTTGCTATGTGGAAGGCCACGGATGACAACTGGAAGACAATTCTAGCGGTCGATTCACCGCGGCCACAGCAGCTTACTTCATATAATCCGATATTTATAGTATTGACTTGCGGCACAAGGACTGCGCAAAGCATAGCACAGGTAGTAGAACATCTTCTAAACGTCGGTGGTGTGATGATTCGACCTCCTGACGCGCCCAAAGAATACGGATGTCAAAATCCTCGGGACATGAGGCGCACGATGGCGGGGAACGGAGACGGAGGTGGGTTCGGTGTTCCGTTTCCTGTGGAGCAGTGTATAGTAGCTGGCGTCTACTTATACATTATGGCAGTTTGATGCGAGGAAGAAGCGCCGGCCAAGTAACGGCACTAGCGCGATGACCAAGAAGAAGCGTTGCCTTTAACTTTCTCCGAGGATGGCTACCTCACTGCGACGACCGGCAATGCATAAATATGTTAGAGCTATTAGGAGATCTATTGAGAACTGAGAAGTCTCTCCGAGTGCCTTCCTCTTTCCCCAGATCGCTTTATTAACCGTCTTATTTTAAGTACTCCACTGTGGCAGGATCGAACGCGAGGATACGACAACATCTAAGATCATTGACCACACTGAATTCAAGGTCCTTCTGCAAAATTAGCTATCAATTGAGCCTACCATAGGCCAAAATATTTTGTAATATTATCATGTGGCGCAAAAGGATAGCCAACGTGAATTTGAAGTCTATTCGGGACATTATTCCCATCTCGGGACAGTTTTTGCTTAAGCCACACTTCCCCGCAGGATGTTAGCCACATCATCCGGAGCACAGTTAATCAAGGCCCAGGGAGACTGTCAACGTATGTAGTAGGCTATAGACCTACTTAAACGATGCCGACGCCGGTGTACCTGATCAGTTCTAGGCCACACTACTAAGTGCGAGTTTGCTGTAATGACAATAATATGCGGTGCTCCTGGCCATGATATATTCGCGAAAAGGATGTAGATAGGTCCACCGCACCCACGTTTTTTGACCACAGGTTGCCGGTTTCTCTGCGCCGCTAAGCTGCAAATTTTATAACATCCAATCATCTTGTGAGCTCCGCCAACGAATAGATGGCCATAGGTACAGGCATACGGGAAAATACAGGCACTGGGGTCGAGCTTAGAGCTCGAAATCGGGTCATTTTTTGGTCGGGCGATGATCCATCGGCAAGACTCATTCGAGAATATCCCGGAATTCTACAGAGGATGCACAAGAATTTGCGAATGACCAATGTTGTGGTCTATGTTTTCGAACGTCTTCGCTGCGCGATTCTGTTAATACGCTCGCCAATAGGCAAGTTCCTTGTGCAGCTAATTCCCCTGCCGCAGGACCTAATTTTTCTCTGTCGTTGACCTTGCTCCATATGATTATGAGGAGACAAGTACATTTATGGAGATTTTTCCTATCTCGGGAATGTGTGTGGAGGGTCGGGTGTAGTACACTGTAGACGTTGGTCCATAGAGGCCCATGTACACGTATGTACACGTTACAGGTAGGTAGGCAGTGTATCGTGATCGATCTCCCGAAGTTTATTTTGGGCTCAATTTCAATACATTTACCCCACATTCCAATTATATGTACACGGACGGACCCCAACACCTGACCTCAAATAACTTTCAAGGTCCGGATCTGGTCATGGTGTTATTTCCATTCTCCAGTTGCTCTGACGGTAATTCAATCATCGTGCCAAGATATCATGAGGGGGTATTGCCAGAGGTTGTATAACCCCCGATAAGCTGTACTCGAGCTCTAAATAACACAAGTGCTCCGCTAGAAGGTGTGATCAATTCCATGATTGGTGGATGACCGCAGTCGAAGTAATGGGGTCTTCAAGACTACCTCGGATCTCGACTTGCTTGGCCAGACTCTCGTAAAGTTCTAAGAGACATGTGTTGTATCACGTTCTTGCTACGCGTGCAAGCTGGTTTGATTGCCCCTTCCTTGCAATTGAGCGGAAGAGAGAAACATGGAGGTGGCGGTGGAGGTCGATGTGGGGGTGGGGGGGTGTTTAAATTGTCCTTGGGGTCCTCGGTGTCATCTCGACCTCGGCGCTTATTCGATATCGCCCAGGTCGCTTGGCGCCTAACTAGGATGGGGTTTGAAAAACACATGTCTACAGTTTATTCGCCGCGTGCCATGAGACCCGTTTGGATACATATTTTGTTCGTTGCGAGTCCTTTGCGGATGGTATTGGTGAGACGGGGTACAAATCTAAATAGATTTGGTTAATGAATGATGTGTAAATGGAGTGGGTGGCCAAGACTCTAAGACAATAACCCAAAGAACAATAATTAACATTCTATTTCATATTGTGGGTGGGAATGGGGTGGTGGTGGTGCTTCATATCATCACGTACTCCTTGAGGCTTGATCGTTTGTTCAACACGAATACAAACACGGCGCGTCACCTATAGTCCAAGCCCAAGGGACTCATGCTGCAGTGACGATCGTCCATTTCTGGATGGACGACGGAATGAAATGAAATGACGGTAATGTAAGTTTATGTGAAATAGAGCTTGAAGATACCAGTTCGGGATGTCTGCTGCGTTTAGT
>Ga0247742_10002287_pt1 | contig 12615 bp, 8 predicted proteins | sample UWRJL208509C2_FD_180944 | JGI IMG/M metagenome (GOLD analysis project Ga0247742, IMG submission 180944) | Plant litter microbial communities from Arlington Agricultural Research Station in Wisconsin, United States - UWRJ-L208-509C-2 | ecosystem: Environmental > Terrestrial > Plant litter >...
ATGCGCTTCGGCATCGACATGAATACCGACCACACCCTTGAGGAGGTTGGTAAGCAGTTCGACGTTACCCGTGAGCGGATTCGTCAGATCGAAGCCAAGGCGCTGCGCAAGCTGCGCCACCCGACGAGAAGCGAGCATTTGCGCTCCTTCCTCGACGAGTGATCACAAAAACCCCGGCCCAGGCCGGGGTTTTTGCTTCTACAGATTAAATCCTCGCTGACTCCCCTCCCCCGCAATGCCCGTCTACACTCGAAACATTCCCCGTGCCATAACGAGACCGTTATGCCCAGATTGCCGACCGTGTTACTGCTGTCGCTGCTGACCTGGACCGCAACGGCTGGCGCGTTGACTCTCACCGATGAAGAGCGTGGCTGGCTGGCGGACCACCAAGAGTTGCGCCTGGGCGTCGACGCCTCTTGGCCACCCTTTGAATACCGCGATGAAGATGGTCGCTACCAGGGCCTGGCCGCTGATTATGTGCGGCTGATGCAGGATCGCCTTGGCGTCAGGATAAAACTGATCGAGCCGGTGAACTGGAGCGCCGTGCTGGAACAGGCCCGCAACAATCAGCTCGACCTGCTGCCGGGCATCATGTCCACACCGGAACGCCAGGGTTTCCTGTCGTTTACCCGGCCTTATCTCGACTTCCCCATCGTCATCCTCGCCCACGAAGGCGGCCCGCAACCACGCAGCCTCAAAGACCTGTACGGGTTGAAGGTGGCCGTGGTGGAAAACTACGCGCCCCATGAACTGCTGCGCACTCACCACCCGGACCTCAACCTGGTGGCCATGCCCAATGTCAGCGCCACGCTGCAGGCCCTGGCCACCGACAAGGTCGATGCCGTAGTGGGCGATCTGGCGTCCAGCGTGTGGAGCCTGCGTCAACTCAAGCTGGAAGGCCTGTACATCAGCGGCGAAACGCCTTACCGCTATCAGTTGGCCATGGGCGTACCCAAGGACGACAAGATGCTGGTGGGCATCCTCGATAAAGTCCTGGCCGACATCAGCCCGGCTGAGACCGAGGCCATCCAGCAGCGCTGGGTCGGCAACGTCATCGACCACCGCACGCTCTGGACGGATGTGCTGCTCTACGGGTTGCCTGCCGTGCTGTTGCTGAGCATCGTGCTGGCCGTGGTTATTCGGATCAATCGTCGGCTCAGCTCGGAAATTTCCCGCCGGGTCGCCCTCGAACAGGAACTGCGCAGCAGCGAATACCACTATCGCGGCCTGGTGGAGAGCCTTTCCGCGATCGCCTGGGAAGCCAGCATCAGCGATTTCACCTACAGCTACGTGTCGCCCCACGCCGAGGAACTGCTGGGTTACCCCCGTGCCCACTGGCTGATCCCGGGCTTCTGGCGCAACATCATCCACCCCGCGGACCTGACCCGCACCGAATCCTATTGCTACGCCGAAACCCGGGCCAACCGCGACCACAGTGTCGACTACCGGGTGATCACCGCCGATGGACGCTGCCTGTGGGTGCGGGACATCGTCAGCCTGATCGAACACGGCCACGAGCCCGTGCTGCGCGGCCTGATGATCGACATCAGCGAAGCCAAGCGCACCGAGGAAGCGTTGCAGCTTTCGGAACAGAAATTCGCCTCTGTGTTCCAGCAATGCCCGGACATCCTGGTCATCGCCCGGCTGTCGGACGGCTGCCTGATGGAGGTCAATAAGGCATTCGAAGACCAGATCGGCCTGAGCGCCGAAGCAGTCGTAGGAAAAACCGCCACTGAACTGAATATCTGGGGCATCCAGGGCGTAGGCCCCGGCCTGCTGCAACGGGTACAGACCACCAGCATCCGCAACCTGGAAATGCCCTTCCTGCGCAGCAACGGCCAGGCCTTCACCGGACTGATCTCCGCCGAACCCTTTCAACTGGATACCACCGAAGCCCTGGTCGTGGTGGTGCGTGACATCACCCAGCTGAAAGAAACCCAGCAGCGACTGCAGACCTCCGAAGAGAAATTCGCCAAGGCCTTTCATGCCTCTCCCGACGGCCTGCTGTTGTCCCGCCAAAGCGACGGTTTGCTGATTGAGGTCAACGAAGGATTCAGTCGAATTACCGGCTTCAACAGCGTGATGTCGCTGGACCAGTCAACCCTGGACCTCGGGATCTGGGTCGACCTGAACGAACGCAAAGATATGTTGGAGCGGCTGCAACGGGATGGATTTGTCCGCGACTTTGTCTGCCACATCCGCCGCAGCGACGGCGAAATTCGCCTGTGTGAAGTCTCCAGCCGCCCGCTGCCCATCGGCGACGACGACTGCATGCTGACCATCGCCCGGGACATCACCGAACGCCAACTGATGCAGGAAAAACTGCAACAGGCCGCCACCGTGTTCGAGAGCACGGCCGAAGGCGTACTGATCACCGACACCCGGCAAAATATCAGCGCCGTGAACCGCGCCTTCAGCGAGATCACCGGCTACAGCGAAGCCGAGGCCCTCGGCCAAACCCCGCGCCTGCTTGCCTCGGGCCTGCACGACAGCGCCTTCTACGCGGCCATGTGGCACCAACTGACGGCCAACGGCCACTGGCAAGGCGAGATCTCCAACCGGCGCAAGAGCGGCGAGCTGTACCCCAGCTGGCTGACCATCAGCGCCGTGCGCAACCGCGAGGAGTCGATCACCCACTTCGTCGCCGTGTTTGCCGACATCTCCAGCCTCAAGCACGCCCAGGCGCGCCTCGATTACCAGGCCCACCACGACCCGCTGACCGGCCTGCCCAACCGCACCCTGTTTGAAAGCCGCCTGCAAGCCGCCCTCAACAACCAACAGGAAACCGGCAGCCAGGGCGCCGTGCTGTTCCTCGACCTCGACCGCTTCAAACACATCAACGACAGCCTCGGCCACCCGATTGGCGACCTGCTGCTCAAGGACATCGCCGTGCGCCTCAAGGAACAACTGCGAGACGTCGACACCGTCGCCCGCCTGGGCGGTGACGAATTCATCATCCTGCTGCCCGGCCTGCAACAAGCCAGCGACGCCGAACACCTGGCCAATAAGCTGCTGGCCTGCTTCACCCCACCATTCCAGGCGGGCGAGCATGAGTTCTTCATCAGCGCCAGCATCGGCACCAGCCTGTACCCACGGGACGGCAACGACGTCGCCACCCTGGTCAAAAACGCTGACGCCGCCATGTACCGCTCCAAGGCCAAAGGCCGCAACCGCGTCGAAAGCTACACCCAGGACCTCACCGCCCAGGCCAACGAGCGCGTGGCCCTGGAACACGAACTGCGCCGAGCGATCGAGCGCGACGAATTGTCTCTCTATTACCAGCCGAAACTCAGCCTCGACACCCAACAACTGATCGGCGCCGAAGCCCTGATTCGCTGGCGCCACCCCACTTTCGGCGAAGTGCCGCCCGAGCACTTCATTGCCCTGGCCGAAGAGAACGGCATGATCCTGCAGATTGGCGACTGGGTACTGGAGCAGGCCTGCCGACAGATGCACGACTGGCGAGAAATTTTTGATGACTTCGGCCCGCTGTCCGTCAACCTCGCCGGCGCGCAACTGCGCCACCCCAACCTGCTGGCGCGCATCGAGCAACTGCTGCGGGACAACCGCCTGGAGCCTGGCTGCCTGCAACTGGAGATCACCGAAAACTTCATCATGAGCCAGGCCGAAGAAGCGCTGGAGGTGCTGCACCAGCTCAAGCATCTGGGCGTGCAACTGGCCATTGATGACTTCGGCACCGGCTATTCGTCCCTAAGCTACCTGAAACGCCTGCCGCTGGACTTCCTGAAGATCGACCAATCCTTCGTCCGCGGCCTGCCCGATGACCCACACGATGCGGCGATCGTGCGCGCCATTATTGCCCTGGGGCACAGCATGCAATTCACCATCATTGCCGAAGGTGTGGAAACGCCGGCCCAGCAAGCGTTTCTGGCGGCTGAAGGTTGTGAGCAGATGCAAGGCTATATCGTCAGCCTGCCGCTGCCGCCGGACCTTTTCGCCGCTACGTTCCTTCGTATGAGTGTTTCGGACTTTTCGGATGGCACAGCGAAGAAACCATCGCTATAATCCGCGGCCTACTGAGGGCCTATAGCTCAGTTGGTTAGAGCAGGGGACTCATAATCCCTTGGTCGTAGGTTCGAGTCCTACTGGGCCCACCATCTTGAAAGCCGCGCACTGCGCGGCTTTGTCGTTTCTGGCGCGCGTGAGTCGTGCAGCAATGAAACATTAGTTAGTTGTCCCGAACGGATACGGCACTGACCATGATTCCCAGTCAACGCCAATTCAGCACGAGGGAAACTTGTTCCATGCATCAGCAAAAACGCTCGCCGCGCAACGCAATCCACGGCCTGGGCATACGTGCCACAGCCGCCGTCGCAATCACCCTCGCAACCTTGAGCGGCGCACAAGCCGCCCCCGCCGCCACTGACTCCATCAAGGCATTCAAGCTCTGCACCGGCGCCGACAACAATTCGCACGTACTGGAAGGCACCATCGACCAGAGCATGCGCAATGACGTGACCGCCGTTCACTTCAAGCAAACGGCGGCGCATTCCTCGTATAGCTGGCATAACGACCCGGAGCCACAGTACGTCATGACGCTGTCCGGCACCCTGGCGTTCGTGACACGCGGCGGTGAGAAGTTCACGTTGCATCCGGGTGAAGTACTGATCGCCGAAGACAACACCGGCACAGGGCATCGCTGGAATCTGGTGGACGATCAACCGTGGCGGCGAGGGTACGTGGTGCTGAAGCCGGGCGCGCCGGATTCATTTATCCCGAACGATGCTGCCGCTGCGAAGGTGTGCAAGGGGTCGTAGTCTCGCTGATCACACCTCCTCGAATAAAAGAAAGACTTACGCTTTGCGGTGTAAGCCTTTTTTGTACTGCGTGCTCTACCGGCCCGTTATCAAACGGAAAGTTCGCGCAAAGCCGCCGTCGCCAGGAACCCAGAGCGCGAGGCATAGCGATGGTCTTTTTGCACTCGCTCATCGATACGATTCAAAAGTTGCTCAGGCAGTGAGGCGTTGAACCTGACTGACTTGCCCAGGTAAGGAGTGAGATCAAAGTCGATCACCGCCCACACGCCACCCGCAAAGTCCGGATTCTCCAAATGGACGTCGACCTCTCTAGCCTGAGGAAGCCGCTCCTCATCAGCAACCAATCCCTCGAGGTGCAGCGCTAAAGCTTCGCGGACATTATCCAGAGCTTCGGAAAAGGTTGTGCCCGCAGAAAAGCAACCTGGCACGTCCGGGACGGTCACGCTGTAATCTGAATCAGCGTCTTTGTGTATCACCACTGGAAATTTCATTTTTCCTCCTTTGAATGAGCCGCAGCGGGATCATTCACCACATAACCTACGGTCATCACTTCAGGCCTGCTGATTTCAAAATGCTGTGCAAGGTCCCCTTGGCTATCTCTGTTTAGGATGAGGAACCGTCACCCGGCCGGGCTTGGTTGAGTGCTTGAATTGATGGTGACTGCCTTTCGCCGCCACCTCAAACCATCCATCCGCCATCAGCAAGTCAATTACCTCTCTGCTTCTCATCGCGCCCGCTCCACAGTGTGTATCTTACACACCGAAGGTATCCTGCAGCATCTTTTATACACACAGGACACACCAATGAAAAAAGCCCGCTCATTTCTGAACGGGCTCATGCGAAGAATATGATGACGACGCCTATCGCCGCTTCGCCAGCGAACTAATGTCAGTTTTTGTGCCTTGACTGACTCTCAGCTTACCAACGCATTAACAATGACTTGCGCCGTACCTAGCAACGGCGCATCCCCTCTAAACGCCCCAATTACCTGCAACCCCACCGGCAACTCCCCTTCCCCACGCATCACCGGTACATTCACCTGCGGCAAGCCAAACGCGCCCCAGAACTTGATGAAGTCCGACGGGCCCGTGGTCGCCAACCCCACCGGCGCCAACATCCCGCAGGAAACACTCAACATCGCATCAAACGGCTGGCAGATTTGCGCAAGCTGCGGGGCCAGTTGTACCAAGCGGGCCTTGGCTGCCGACTCCTGCTCCCAACTCGTCGTCTGGGCGCGCTCAATCATGGCCAACGTCGAGTCGCTGAGTAGTTCGGGATGAGACTGAAACTCCTTGGCCAATGAGCGGGCACCTTCGCAATCGTTGATCAACTGGTGATCGTCGAATGCTCCGTCGAACGCCTCGGGCAACACGACTTCACTGACAAGAGGCCCCAACCTGGCTATCGCTAGCTCAATCGCCTGGGCCACCACCGGCTGCACATCCGACCAGCGAGAAGTACGGCAGAAACCAAGCCGCAAGGGCCGACGCCCCGCCTCAACAGCCGGAAACCCAGGGATCAACACCCGCGCCACCCGCTCAAGATCACGCACCGAACGGCCATACCAACCCACGGTATCGAAGCTCGGCGCCAGGGGTTTCACGCCTTCTAGCGAGACCAGTCCAAACGACGGTTTGAAGGCATACAACCCGCAATAAGCGGCTGGCTTGAGCAGCGACCCAGCCGTCTGGGTACCCAACGCCAACGGGAAAAACCCGGCCGCCATCCCCGCCGCGGAACCCGCGCTGGAGCTACCCGGCGTGCGGGACAGATCGAGCGGATTACGCGTCGGCCCGGTGTTCATGTAGGCAAATTCGGTGGTGTGGGTCTTGCCCATGATGATCGCGCCCGCCTGTCGTAGCAGCGTCACCACATGGGCATCCCGCGATGGACGATTACCCAGGTAAATCGGCGAATAGAATTCCGTTGGGTGGTCGGCGGTATCAAAGATGTCCTTGACCCCCACGGGCAAGCCCGCCAGCGGACCGGAACAGCCTTCAAGCTGCAACGCCTGCTCGCGCACCGCCTCAGCGTCGAAGGATACAAACGCCTGGATATCTGGTTCGTCGACACCTATGCGCGCAAGAAAGTGTTCAGCAACCAAAGCCGGCGTAATCGCCCCCGAACCCACCGCCTCGGCGATGCCCGTTGCATCCAGGCCATTCATCAAAGCGCCCTCACTTGGCAAACAACTGCCCAATGTCCTTGAACGCCTTGAACTCCAGCGCGTTGCCGCACGGGTCAAACAGAAACAACGTCGCCTGCTCGCCCACCTGGCCTTTGAAACGAATATGCGGTTCCAACACAAACTGGGTATTGCGCGCCTGCAAACGCTCCGCCAACGCATGCCAATCATCCCAACTCAACACCACGCCAAAATGCGGCACCGGCACGTCGTGACCGTCTACCGCATTGGTGTGCGCCGCCTCTTGAGAAGCGGTTTTCGGATGCTCATGAATCACCAATTGATGCCCGAAGAAGTCGAAGTCGACCCAGTGATCACTGGCTCGTCCCTCCTCCAACCCAAACACCTCGCCATAAAACTGCCGCGCTGCCGCCAGGTCGAATACCGGAATTGCCAGGTGAAAAGGAGCCAGTGCCATCAGGTTTAACCTCTATGGGTATTAAGTCCTTGCGAGTCTAGCCTTGCCGTAACCGATGGAAAGACGATAATTTTCGCAGCGAGCTCAAATTATTTTGATCAATCGAGACGCCCATGCTGCGGGAACTGAAAACCTTTATCGCCGTTACCCGCCATGGCACGTTCGCCGCAGCGGGCATGCATATCGGGCTGACGCAGTCGGCGGTAAGCGCGCAGATTCGCCAGTTGGAGCAGGTGCTCGGCGTGCAGCTGTTCGACCGCACCGGGCGCCAGGCCACATTGAATGCGGCGGGCATCCGCGCGCTGCCACTGGCCAAGGAGATTCTCGAGACGTTCAACCGCATGGCCGTGCCGGTGGATGCCAACGAATACCGTGGCGAATTGAAAGTCGGCGCCATCACCACCGCCCAGACCGGGCTGCTGCCCCAGGCCCTCGTGCGCTTGCGCCAGGCTGCGCCGACGGTCGAATGCAAATTAGTGCCAGGGGTTTCCCTGGAGTTGCTCAGCCAGGTAGACGCAGGCGAGCTGGATTCGGCGATCATCATTCGCCCGCCCTTTGATTTGCCCAAGGAACTGCACGTACAGGTGCTGCGCAAGGAGCCGTTTGTGTTGATCGTGCCGCACACGGTCAAGGGTGATGACCCGCTGCAACTGCTCGAAGCTCATCCCCACGTGCGCTACGACCGCGCTTCGTTTGGCGGGCGGCTGGTCAGCCGTTTTCTGCGGGAGCAGCGGCTGGATGTGCAAGTGGCGCTGGAACTGGACGAGATCGAGGCGCTGGTCAAAATGGTCGAATGCGGCCTGGGCGTTTCACTGGTTCCCCACGCCGGACTATGGCTGGACCGATCCCCGCAGGTGCGTGTCATCCCGCTGGGCGAGCTGACCTTTCACCGGGAAATCATCCTGCTGAGCCGCTATAGCCAGCGCAACCTCCCGGTGCCACAACTCTTTGCCCGATACCTGCTGGCTGACGCGATCTGAGACGCAAAAAAAAGCCGCACATCCGTGCGGCTTTTTCAGGCCCTATTTCTTGGGCAACGCGTAGGCAATCACATAGTCCCCACGGTCCGGCGACTGTCGCGCGCCGCCGGCGGTTAGCACGATGTACTGGGTGCCAGTCTTGGGCGACACATAGGTCATCGGCCCCGATTGGCTACCCACAGGCAGGCGGGATTTCCAGATCTCATTGCCGTTGCCGGTATCGAAGGCGCGCAGGTAGAAGTCCTGAGTGCCGGCGAAGAACAACAGACCAGACTGGGTCGCCAGAGACGCGCCAAGGGTCGGCATGCCAATCGGAATCGGCATGTGCATGCGAATACCCAGCGGCCCGGTGTCTTCAACCGTGCCCACCGGCACTTGCCACATCAGCTTGTGGGTTTTCAGGTCGATGGCCGACAGGGTGCCGAACGGCGGCTTCTGACACGGAATGCCCGCCGCCGAGAGGAAGCGCTCGCGCATCGCACCGAACGGCGTACCTTCTTGCGGCACCACGCCCATTTCGATGCCACTGGCACCGGCGGCAATCTTGTCGCGCGGGATCATGTAGTTGGCCAAACCCAGGCGCATGTCGTTGACGAACATGTAGTGGGTGTTCGGGTCCACTGACACGCTGCCCCAGTTCATTCCGCCCAGGGAGCCCGGGAATTGCAGCGCGCGGTCCAGGCCTGGCGGCGTATAGACGCCCTGGTGGCGCATACCCTTGAACTGGATGCGGCACATCAACTGGTCAAACGGCGTGGCGCCCCACATGTCGGATTCGGTCAGTTGCTGATTGCCGATCGAAGGCATGTCCACCGAGAACGGCTGGGTCGGCGAATAACGTTCGCCGGGCACATTGCCCTGGGGCACCGGGCGCTCTTCTACCCGGGCGATGGGCACGCCGGTTGCGCGGTTGAGCAGGAAGATTTCACCTTGCTTGGTGACTTGGGCCAGTGCCGGTTGCACGCCGCCGTTGCCATCCGGAATGTCGTAGAGCAGCGGCTGTGCCGGCAGGTCAAAGTCCCACAGGTCGTGGTGAGTGGTCTGGAAGTGCCAGCGCACCTGGCCGGTCTTCACGTCGATGGCGACGATGGAGGAGCTCCACTTGTCGTCATAGGCGGTACGTTCACCGGCGAAGAAATCCGGGGTGGCGTTACCGGTAGGCAGGTAGACCAGGCCGAGCTTGGCGTCGTAGGACATGGCCGACCATACGTTCGGCGTGCCACGGGTGTAGGTCTCTCCTGCAGGTGGGCGTTTGGTGGTGTTCGGGTTGCCCGGGTCCCAGGCCCACATCAGTTCGCCGCTGTGCACGTCAAATGCGCGCACCACGCCCGGCGGCTCGCCGGTGGAGAAGTTGTCTGCCACACGCCCGCCCACGATCACCACATCGCCCGCCACCAGTGGCGTCGAGGTTTGCTGGTAATAACCGGGCTTCACTTCGCCCATGTCGGTCTTCAGGTCGACGGTGCCGTGGTCGCCGAAGTCTTCGCAAGGCGCGCCGGTTTCAGCATTGATCGCAATCAACCGGGCATCGCCGGTCGGCAGAAACAGACGTTTCACACAGGCTTTGGCGCCGGCGGGTTGCTCGCTGGCACTGCTGTCGAAATAACCCAGGCCACGGCAACGCTGCCAGTTGGGGCCGCTGCCCTGGGGATCGAATTTCCAGCGTTGGGCACCGGTATCGGCATCCAGGGAAAACACTTTGCCGTAGGCGGTGCACACGTAAACGCTGTCACCGATCTGCAGCGGGGTGTTCTGGTCTTCGGCACCGGCGCCATTGCTCTCGGGGATGTCACCGGTGTGGAAGGTCCAGGCCACCTGCAACTTGTCGATGTTGCCTTTGTTGATCTGGTCCAGCGCGGCAAATCGGTTGCCAGCAGTGGTATTGCCCCAGTGGGCCCAATCTTTTTGCTCGGTGCCCGGTGTCACCGGCGTCACCGCAGGCTCACTGCTGGCCTTGACCACATGGGTCGGCACAAACATGTACGCCAGCGTGGCGACCACGCCAAGGCCCAGCAGCCCGGCGACACCATAGGCGCCGCGCCCGGGTGTCGATCCCGAGGCGCGGGCGAGCTGTGGATAAATCAGCGCGACCACCAGGCCGATGACGGCAAAGGTCAGGACTCGTGAAACAAGCGGCCAGTATTCCAGCCCGGTGTCCCACACCGCCCAGATCGCGGTCAGCACCAACGCCACGGCGTACAGCCAGGCGCCTTGAGGCCGACGCTTGGCGATCAGCACACCAGAGACCAGCATCGCCAGGCCCATCAGCAGGAAATACCAACTGCCGCCCAACACTACGAGGTAACCGCCACCGCCTGCCAAACCCAGGCCGATCAAGGCGATCAGCAGGCCCAGCCCAACCAGCAACCATCTGCTGCCGGTGGCAGCCCCAAAGTTATTCATCGCGCAAACGTCCTTCCTGTATACCTAACGCAAAATAATGTACCAAACAGTTACTTTTCACAATCTGGCACAAAATAATGTGTTCGATCAGCGGCGAAAATAAATTCCCGGCGGGGCGGGCAGTATCGCCAGGACCGAGCCTGTAACATGCTCGCCCATTGATGCCCGCGCCGGAGAACACCTTGCCCGCCTCTCACCCTCCCGTCCTCGATGAAATCGATCGCCAGTTGATCGCCGCCTTGCAGATCAACGCGCGTGAAAGCGTGGCCATGCTTGCCCGGCAACTGGGCATCGCGCGCACCACCGTCACCTCACGCCTGGCGCGCCTGGAAAAAACCCAGGTGATTACCGGCTATGGCGTGCGCCTCAGCCAGCGGGTGGTGGACGGTGGTTTGCAGGCCTACGTGGGGATCACCGTGCAACCGCGCTCCGGCAAGGAAGTGCTGCGCCGGATCAGCGCCATGGCGCAGGTTCAGCAGTTATGTGCGGTAAGCGGCGAGTTCGATTACGTGGCCTGGCTGCGCACCGATTCGCCGGAACAGCTGGATCAACTGCTGGACCAGATCGGCAGCGTCGACGGCGTGGAGAAGACCACCACCTCGATCATCCTCAGTAACAAACTGGATCGCGGCCAACCAATCTGACCAGCAAGATCGTCACTCTGACTAAAAACAATTCAATCCGACGACACATTGCGTCTTATTAACGAACGCTACGCTCCCTAGAATGGCTGCCATCTTTTCCTATACTCAGCGGGTCGCGCCCCGCCGAGCCGCCAGCAAGGTCAGCCATGAGCATTCCTTCCAGCACCATCAGCAAGACCAATCGCCACCCGGCAAACGGCAAGAAGCCCATCACTATCTTTGGCCCGGACTTCCCGTTTGCCTTTGATGACTGGATCGAACACCCGGCGGGCCTGGGTAGCATTCCGGCGGCCAACCACGGCGCCGAAGTGGCGATCGTCGGCGCCGGGATTGCCGGGCTGGTAGCCGCCTATGAGTTGATGAAGCTGGGCCTTAAACCCGTGGTGTATGAAGCCTCGAAAATGGGTGGCCGCCTGCGCTCCCAGGCGTTTGAAGGCGCCGAAGGCATCATTGCGGAACTGGGTGGCATGCGTTTCCCGGTGTCCTCCACCGCGTTCTACCACTACGTCGACAAACTCGGGCTGGAGACCAAACCCTTCCCCAACCCGCTGACGCCGGCTTCCGGCAGCACGGTCATCGACCTCGAAGGCCAGACGCACTACGCACAGAAACTCGCTGACCTTCCTGCACTGTTCCAGGAAGTGGCTGACGCCTGGGCCGACGCCCTGGAAGCCGGCTCGCAGTTCGCCGATATCCAGCAAGCCATCCGCGACCGTGACGTACCGCGCCTGAAAGAGCTGTGGAATACGCTGGTTCCGTTGTGGGACGACCGCACCTTCTACGACTTCGTGGCGACCTCCAAAGCGTTCGCCAAGTTGTCCTTTCATCACCGCGAAGTGTTCGGCCAGGTCGGTTTCGGCACCGGCGGCTGGGACTCGGACTTCCCCAACTCGATGCTGGAAATCTTCCGCGTGGTGATGACCAACTGCGACGATCACCAGCATCTGGTGGTCGGCGGCGTCGCCCAAGTGCCCATGGGCATCTGGCGCCATGTGCCGGAGCGTTGCGCCCACTGGCCCGAAGGCACCAGCCTCAGTTCCCTGCACAACGGTGCGCCACGGGCCGGGGTCAAGCGCATTGCCCACGCCCCGGACGGCCGTTTCGCCGTCACCGACAACTACGGTGACACCCGCGAATACGCCGCCGTGCTGACCACCTGCCAGAGCTGGCTGCTGACCACCCAGATCGAGTGCGACGAAACCCTGTT
>Ga0247742_10002288_pt1 | contig 12615 bp, 17 predicted proteins | sample UWRJL208509C2_FD_180944 | JGI IMG/M metagenome (GOLD analysis project Ga0247742, IMG submission 180944) | Plant litter microbial communities from Arlington Agricultural Research Station in Wisconsin, United States - UWRJ-L208-509C-2 | ecosystem: Environmental > Terrestrial > Plant litter >...
GACGACGGAACGCTCGAAGAGATTTGGAAGGCTGAAATCTTGGTCTCATGCTCCTCGTTCTTGGAGATGGGGGAATGGATTACAACGAAGGTAGGATCCCGCGGATGCGGAACAACTTTGTCAATCTGAAGCGGTGTGACAGATTGCCAAACTACTGAAAAGCATGTCGTCAGAAAATACTACCATTATATGAAATGACATACCTTGACTGTCAATCAAATCCCAAAGGATTATGGAACTTTGGGCAGATGCCACCACATATCTCCCGAGCGGCCCTATAAAGTGGGCTGAGCACATTGTCTGGTTGTATGGGGCCGTCAATGTTTGTCGTAGTGACGCTGTCACAGGATCGTAGATAGCGACATGTGAGCCTACAGAAACAGCAAAAAGAGACGAATCTGGAGCCCATGACACAGCTCTTGGGATTTCAGAGCGGAAGGACAGAGTAGCTTGACAAGCCCAGATTTCTAGAGTATGATAAGCATGGGTATATTTGAGGAGACTGAAATTCGACGACTGACCGGTTTCCAGCCCTGATGGCTTCCGTAATTCCCAAACCTTGATTTGACCATCCTCACCCGTAGACACCAGAACCGCTAGCCCGTACTTTTTCCCTACAGGATTATAGCAGAGGTCTGTAATTTTTGCAGTTCCATGCGGCCGGTCGACGCGAGTATTCAAAATCCAGTTCTCGTCTTTACTAGACCAGGACCAAATTTTGAGGTACACGTCGGGGCGAAATCCAATGTCTGCCTCTCGACGATCGATTGTAGCCATCCACAGGCCACAAGAAGATATAGCAACCCTCTCTACTTGAGAAGGGATGATTGGCTTGTCATCCCTACGCGATACACGGTTTGAAGGCGACACCTCGAGCTCTGAAACCAGAGTAGATGATGACGGGGAATACATCTGAAGGGATGATGGATGTGAAGACTGTAGCACCAGGATAGAAGTGGTGGGTTGCATGGCGAGTGGTACAGTAGTCAATTTTGATGATGAAGAGGAAGTTGAAGGTTCTAATATACACTTTCAATTAGCGGGAAGAAAGATGCAGCATATTCAAGGGACTGCGACGCACCAACTTTGAGGCGAGAGTAACTTCTCGTAATTTTGAGGCTGGAGGAACTGACGAAAGTGTAGGTTGCATCAGTCAGGCCGAGTAGGTATTCTTCTTCTCCGTTACTTGACTTCGACACCGATACAGTACTTATCGGAGCGCCAACTCGAGGAACAAACTCTTTTTTCCCAGTATGCAACTGCCAGATTACTAGAACGGATTCTTCACCACCACTTAGCAAGTAAGCGCCGTTTGGTGTAAACGTTATGGAGGATACTGTATGGGCATGCCAATGAAACGGTCTGGTCTGAGTTCGTTTCTCCACACCCCGCACGTTGACCGCTAGGTTGTCATTCAGGCAATACCACAGACGCACAACACCTTTCTCATCCCCAGTAGCAAAGTACTCTTCGAAAGGGTGGAATGCCAAGCATGTCAATCGATCGGATGAGACGTATTTTGTAAATCCTGCGGAAGGATTCTCGGTCCTGGCGACATAGACTTTGTGTGCGGCGGTCGCTACTAGCCATGCACCATTTGACGATATTGACAAGCCTGTCGGGAACCGTGTTCTACCAACGGATTGAATATCAGCTGGTCGACTTGTATGTTCCGACTGCTTCAGAGAAATTTTCAAGACGACGGCGTTGTTATCTGTATTCTGTTAATCCAGTGGTTAACCAGATCAACAGCAAAAACTCACCATTGGGATCAGCCTTTCTATTGGGACGAGATGCGGCGACAAAGACCGAGCCTTTAAACCGTTCGTGGGCGCACATGAAATGGATTGGCTGTCCCAGGTTGATAGTTTGCAACAGGGTGGCGTTAACAAAATCCCAAATCAATATTCTACCGTCCAATGTCCCAGCTACCAGTTGGAAGGAGTTTTGTGGATTAATGATAGCTGAGGTCAGAACATCGGAGCGGTCCGTCTGTTCGCTGGATGGCGGAGCAGACAATGTCGAAACGACTAGTCCAGTGACTGCAGAGTAAACCTTCACGGATGAACCAGTAAGGGAGAAAAAGTAACTGTAAGAAGTAGTGTGGGTTCAGAGCGCACAGGGTTAATAGCCGGCACACTTACCTCCCATCTTTCGTAAATATGGGTGGAATCCGACTCGAGGATGGATCCGTGAAGGATGTCCAATTCCATGGTATGTCATGGTCCCAAGGACTCTCCACGAACGATCCTGTAACCGCTGGGTTGGGAGGTTTGAGAACATTCTCTTTTCCCTTTCCTTTCTTCGAAGTCGACTTGGTGGCTTCCTTTCGAGTGTGGATTGCAGGTCTGTGTGCAGAGATCGACGCGGCCATTGAGACGGCGTGCTAACCACAGGTGCTCACCACACGATCAAAAAAATTAGGCCAAACAACGGGCAACAAGAGAGGCCGGTCCGGATTCCCGGGAGCGTCAGCAATTATGATAAATCTTTGCTGCAGGTAAGTCCAATAGTTACTACAGAGCTACAAGGATGTGTTATCTCACACCAAAGTACACGGGTATATGAGTTGATTTCATAGTTTGTAACCTATGACGACCCTCTGTGCACGGCAAGGGATCTGCATTTCTTCTGGTGTTGCTGATTTTCTAGCTTCGATCATACTTTCCCTCAAACGCTCCTCCTCAATCAGTTCTGCTTTGGACAGAGGTTCTCGAGAAGGAAGTGGCCAGCCACAACTATCCAAGGAGCACCAAAGTGACACGCGCGTGTGCATATCTCTATCGTCGTACGCATTAGAGACAAACCTGGCAGAACAGACACGACTCACGACTGATATCTCTCGATGAGACGTTCAAATTTTTTCCTACTTTGTAGCTCCTCCAGCTCTTCATCATCGTCCCAGCCAAATGGAAGTAGCTCGTCTTTCCTGTTTCTTATCCGATCCTTCAATTCCTCCCACATGGCCTCTTGACAAGCCAGAACAATTTGATATGATCTATAGAGATGCATAGCAAGTGAACGCTCGCTGAGTGACTCGAGCTGTTCGAGAGGAAATAATGATGGGGGAAGGGCGCTGATTTCGCTCTCTGTCAAAGAACTATCAAGCATGAAGCGCTTCACGGGCCGAGTGGTAATGTCGACAAACTCTTCTTCCGCTGCCAGCAAAGAGCCTAAGGAGAAAGAACTTGCGCCAGTAGTATAAGAAAGTGGTGCGGAGGATGTCCTTGTTCGTGTGCTCAGTGTCGAATTTGACATAGTGGTCGAACCAGTCATAGCGCTCGACGTAGACGAAAATGAGAGTGACATGGGTCGCCCAAAGGCGTGCATCGGCGAAGGTACCACGACCATCGACTTTCGATTATCGGCGTCAAGTGGTTCTACAATGTATCTTGTGGTAAGTTGCGGAGGTAAGGCTTGTATTGGAGGTAGAGGTGGCATTGGGAACTGCACGACCGGGCCCAATGTTATATGTCGAAAGTACGTCGTGAGGTAGCTGGGCAGAACAGCTGTAAAGATGAATTAGTTTCTGTATATAACTTCCCTTAAAAGTAAAAGTGACGAACCGGATGGCTTGCAGTTGATGAAACGGTTTTCAAAAATTGATTTATACAAGGATTCAAGGAGAGCATGGTCGTGAGGTGTCGATTTAATGGATCCAGACGGTATCGCAGAAGAGTTGAGCTCACGCTGTGAGCCATCTGGGTAGTGAATGGATTGGGCACGGGAAGGACGCGCTCGCAAGGCGCCCGTAAACCATCTCGGCAAAGTGGGAAATATGATATCTGGGCCATCGTCAGCTTCGTACACGGGAATTTGAGAAGGTTGCGTACCATCTTCCACGACTTCTACAGAACCGCCTGGCCGTAGAATGCGGTTAATTTCCTTCGAAATATAAGTAGTTGTATACAATGGAATCGTAACTAACTCACTTCAAATAGGACGCCCCACTTTGTGATATGATCGATAAGTGAAGGGTAAAGAGTGTATAGTCGGAGCACTGACTTTGTTCTCTGGAACGCCATGTGCTATTGACTGAACATGGACATGGTCGAATTCGTCGTCTTCGAATGGAAGTTTAGTGGTTAGGCTGCAATGAAGTCCCGGCATGATTAGGCGGTCTTTTCAATGGATCTGCCGACGCACAAGTTCCCATGTTTCCACGTAATCCTGTTCGCTATCGAATGATGTAGCATCTTGAGCGGTATTTGCACGTCCACCAAGTCAAATCCCACCTGCAGCGAGCATGGCGTTTAATCAAATCATAATACGAGACGCTATGCAGAACTCACCAGCTCACATGTTGGCCACTCCTTTGCAGCATCAATGACCCACGTACCAGTCTGCAGCGTTAGAATAAGCAGGTGACTGGAGTAAGAGTTAACCGCGACGCACTCCGCACCCAAGATCCAACACCCGATTTGGCTGCTCTTCAAAGTTGACGAAAGAAATTGAGTTCCTTAGGTATTGGCATACTTTGTTGTCAAGAGACTCCCTGTGGAGCAGTTCAGAAAAAATAAGCTCGTAGCAGTGAGACGAGCGCCGCACATCTCGAGTACACTTCGATCATAGGAAAGTGGATAAGGCGCCTTTTCACTGTCATAGAAATGGTGTTTACGGCCATATTTGAATTGGAAATCCTTGCGGCGTCGCTTTCCATCAGAGGAAAAAGAGGTGGACGCGTTGGAAAAAGATGTAGTGAGTGGTGGTGGAGAGTACGGCGCCGGCATGACGTGCTGGGACCTGATCTAGTGCAGAGCTTTTGCGAACTGCAGGCGTGGAAGAAAGAAAGAAAGAAAAGGAAGAATAACAGGGGTATGGTAGAGTATGGGTATGGTTATGGTCAAGAGTATACGTATCAGAGTAACAATAGTGGACCAATACAGATGTAATCAAATTGTATTGTCGTTAGCACTGGGATGATCGAGATGATCGCTAGAACACATTCTATGATCTCCTTCAGGCCCGGTGATCACAAATCTATTTTATACCTCCATTGTCACATCAGTGTAAGTACGAAGATGTATTACTATTATTAATAAATGCCAGCTTATCCGCACTGGCGTTCATACCATAACTAAGTGAAACTAACCAAAGTCCCAGTTCAGAGACCAACATTCCCTCTGAGCATCCCGACCAAAAGTGTCTTGGACTTGATAAGGCGGACGAACCAATCTCCCAGCACGATACCACCAAACATATCGACGTATGCTACACCTCCTGTCTATATGAATTTCAGTCAGCAGATGAGAGCTACGAATGTATCAACATATACTCACTTTTCCAATCGACACGAGAATCATCTCCGTGCTACCATTATATTTCGACTTTAGCGGTTTTCCTTGTAGGTAGGCCGTAATATTTGCGGCTGCTACAGATGCATGATCAATAGCTTTAGCATATTGCTTTTGCTCCGCGAAATCTATCGCATCTCCTACGGCGAAAATATTTGGATGGTCGAGCAGTTGGAGGGTAGGCTGCACTTTGAGCAGGTGGTTATCGGAGACGACGGCCGACCCCAACGATTTGGAAATAAATTCCGTATTGGGCTTCCATCCGGTAGTAGAAAGCTGGAAAACATTCAGAAGTACAAACAGTGTTGAATGAGAGCCTGAAACCCACCACAAGATCCGCTTTTATTACTGTTCCTTTCCTCGTCTTGATTTGACCCTCGATCGTCTCTGTTCCGTCAATGTGGTCGTCGAAGACAAATCTGACACTGCGTGCAGCTAGTCGGTCTTGGAGTGCCTTCCTAAATTTAGGTGTGTAGGTGGTGTTCATTAGCATTTCGCCTCTATGAACGATAGTAACAGCTTTGTCCTTCAAAGAAATTGTTAGCATTGGTGAACTTCGTAAGGTGAACAGACGCACAGGCCAAACATCACCAATTTCCCCTGCAATCTCTTGCGCAGAGTCAGCATTGCGGTTGGAATCTAGAGTAGGATAATAACTCACCAGTGCCAACCGCACCTCCACCGACCAAAACCACGTCATGAGCCGTCTTTATGGCTTCTCTATTCGACTCAAAGAACTTTTTGATATCGTCCTCAGATTCTGGGAAGGCGAGAGGTCCAATCCAGGTTGAGCCCGGGGCCAAGAGGAGAGCTTCAAACTGGATACGGTCGCCGCTAGACAGAACGACATGTCCCCCCGCTGCTTCTACCATTTCAATGGTGACTACTTTCCCCTGAATGTAAGTTCCGTTGCCTTTCGCAAATATGTCCTTCAACGGGACCAAAGCCGCGTCGTCGATATCCTTCTGAGACGCGACATTGAGCCTGACTGTTGCAGGAAGTATGATGAAGCTTGGGCGTGGATCGATGACGATGAGCTTGAATTTGGACGCGTCGAGAGACTTGGAAAGGAGATGGGCTGCTCTTGAGCCACCAGCGCCACCACCTACTACAATAACGTTCTTTGGTTGGTCACTTGTGCTCATGTTCGCGGTCTAGGGATTCGAGTGGTTGAGCTTAGAAAGTCAGCAGCATAAATACGGCATATGACTGTCATCATGTGGGAAAGTGATGTAAACTCGCCCCTGAGTTAGTTCATCCCCGAACGGCGATCATTGACCAATGCCTCCTCGTCGAAAACCAACATCGACGCGCCAAAAGAAAGCCGACCAACAGCTCAAGAGAGCAATTAAACGTGGCGACGTTCCTCCACCAGAAGTAAAAAAGAATGCTCACCATCGCAAGCCGCACAGCCAACGAATCGGCAAATCTGATAATGGCGACGCTGTAGACTCAGCCCGGAAACTGCAGTCAGCTTTCGTCAAACTGCCTCCGAAATTCTTAGAGGATACAAAGTTTATTGCGTCCAACTTACCTCTCTGTCGACCTGTCCCTGACGAGAATGCCGTGTTTCACCGCTTTGATCATGGTGGAGAAGATGGTTTCGACATCCTGACCTGCCCTAAGAGGCCGAAGTGGCGCTTCGACATGTCCAAGTTGGAGGTGGAACAAAATGAAGAAGGACAGTTCAAGAAGTGGCTTGCGCAAACCGATGAGGCCATCGAGAAATGGCAGAACAAGGAGATACCGCAGGGTGATGATGCTGTACCTTCGATGCCTCGGTCGCCGACATACTTCGAACGCAACCTTGAAGTCTGGCGTCAACTGTATGTGTCTATATGCAATGGCTGCACATATATCTGAAGGTCTAATAGATGGCGCGTCACGGAAATCTCTCAGATAATCCTCGTTCTCCTCGATTCTCGGTGCCCGATTCTCCACTACCCTCCATCGCTTGCATCCTATCTGGCTGATCGAAAGGTCATTCTTGTGCTCACCAAGGTCGATATTTCCGGAAATTCACGCGTTCAAGCATGGGTCGATTATATCAACAAATATCATCCATCTTCTCGCGTCGTCCAGGTTGAGTCATATGTCGAGAGGGACATGACAACCGAGCACCAAGGACGAAAGCTATATGACCCGAACATTCCTCAACACTTCCGTGAGTTGCTCGTGAAAACGATTAAGGAAGTGCATGCAGAGATGCTCGAACCTCCTGAGAGGGTCAAAAGCAACCCAGACCGCCTCAAGAATTGGGTGCCTCCGGTCAAGCTAAACATCGACTGGGAAGGGGTTCTCCAAGCAAAGGGCGACAAAGTTGGTTTGTCTGTGGGTGGTGCTACAGTCCCTCGTCCAAAGACGCCTGAGGAAGAGGGCCCCCAGGGCTATGAAACCCGCCAAGAGCCCACACATCTCACGATTGGCTTGATAGGTCAACCTAATGTTGGCAAATCCTCTCTTCTCAATGCACTCTTTGGTGCTCGTAAAGTCCGAGCGTCAAAAACACCTGGAAAGGTAAGTTGGTCATATCAAATGGCCTTAATCATTTCTCAAACAACTCTCCGTAGACAAAACACTTTCAGACGCTTTTCTGGACCCCGGACGTCCGAATCGTCGATTGTCCCGGTCTTGTAATGCCCAGCTATGTGCCGATGGAAATGCAGGTATGAAGACGTCATTGATCAGTAGTGACTCCTTTGTACTTATTCTCAAAATAGGTACTGTCTGGTATTCTCCCCATTTCTCGAGTTTCCGCCGTCCCGGCCTGTATCTATTATGCATCTCAGCTTCTACCTCTTGAACGTATCTACAATCTCGTCCACCCAAGCTCGAAGCTACCTCCTGAAGAGGACAAGCGTACATGGCGAGAAGGGATGAAACCTAGAGAAGGGGAGAAAGCACCCTCTGCTCCAGAATGGACCGCAATGGACATTCTCACTGCATACGCGGACTCTAAAGGATGGGTTACAGCCAAAGCTGGGAGGCCCGACGTTCACAGAGCAGGGAATGCCAGTCAGTCTTTTTTAAACCACCATGATGTGTAGTATGCTAACACTCAGTAAAGTTCTTCGTGCCCTTGCGGAGGGTAGGATAGGTTGGGCGTTTTGGCCGCCTGATACACCGCTCCAACAAGTAGCGGCAGGAGGCGATGGACAACAAGGACTTTGGATACCCCGTGGAGATGCGATAGATGAGGATACTGATCACCAGAGTGAGGGAGAAGACGAAGATCATGAACATGATCAATCCTCTGAGTCTGGCGAGGACGAAGATACTCACGAAGACGACGAGGAAGCTTCAGACGACGGGGTTGATGGCACAACAGTAGCAAGCGCTGGCAGATTTGGAGCGCTGGCCGTTAACGATGGGGGCAATGACTCTGAGGATTCGGACAAGGAATGATTTAAGATACTCTACAGTAAGTGAGGCTATTTTAGAGAGCTCCATCATTCTAACCCTCTTGGTTAGGAAATAAATAGGCAGATTCAAGCAGAATGTAATTCATGATTTCGGTGCACACATGTCGCGATCACGGGACACGGAAGCTGGAAATACTTTGGTAATGAAGAAGACTTGGAAGACGCGGAATAACTTACAACTCACAGATGTGCTTCTTCCTCCTTGCTTGTGACCGCCCCTCATCGACGGCGGCCGCAACGTATGAAACTCATGATCTTCAATGCGGCACATGTGAAGCGATTCCGTGGATCTCTTCTCTTGAATCTTCGGAAAATCAACTCAACGTCTAGGTGTCCAGACCAGATGGTAATGGCGTATTTCTGATTTGGAATAGCATGCGCTTCAACCCCACATATAAAACACGCCTTTGCCATGAAGTGAATTGACAAGCCCCAAACTAGAAACATGCGGTCCATTCAGATAACTGGAGTCTGCGCAGTGTTCGTATCGATTGCCGTCGGCCAAATTGTCTACCTTGCCGGTGACTCCACCATGGCCAGGAATGGAGGTGGCTCTGGTACCAACACTGATGGTTGTACTTCGCTCAATGTATCATGGCTCCATATACAATTATTGATGCAGCTTCCTCTATTCTTTTCTAGGATGGGGCCAATATTTGGCGCAGTATTTGTCAATTCCTGTGGTCAACCAGGCCATTGGTGGGCGGTCAGCACGATCTTTCACAGACGAAGGTCGCTTCACCACGTTGATAAACACCGTCAAGGCCGGTGACTATGCAGTCATCGAGTTCGGCCATAACGACGGGTCAGCGGGCTCGGTCGATAATGGAAGGCAGGCTGCTGGTGGTAGTGACTATGACACTACTGCAACCGTTACAACATCAAAGTAGGTTTTTACTTGATTCAAACTTACCGACGCTGATGCCGATGCCTTTGCAAAGTGGAACGAAGATTGTCATCCACACCTTCAATTACTATGTGCAGAATGCCGTAAACTCCCTGAAGGCAAAGGGTGCGATCCCCATCGTTTCCTCCCAGACGCCCAACAACGCATGGACGGGCACCGCGCTTTCACCACCCTCGCGCTTTGTTGGATACGCCCAACTTGCTGGTAGCCGGACGAATGTCACCTATGTTGACCATTGGAGTTACGTTGCTCAATCGTATCAGAGTCTTGGACAAACGACCGTGAACACGTACTATCCGAATGACCATACTCACACATCGGCTGCAGGAGCCAACGTCGTTGCACAGGCGTTTGTTCGGGGAATTACTTGCGGAAAAAGTACACTGGCGGCCCGTGTCAATGATGCTGGAAAGAATGTTTATCTGGCAGGTGAGTGGCCACCTCGGGCTCTCATTGGAACGTCCAAATCAATCTTTTCAACTAGGAAAATGCGTCTGATTATATTTACTGTATATGAATATTTTGGACTACCTACGAGTACAGCCTGAATACATCATGATCATTGACTGAGGTCAAGTGAGATTGTATTAACGGCCCGTATGTCCCGGACGGTCCCGCGTGAGAATCTACGTGAGCCAAACTCGAACTTGAGGTCCATCCTCGTCCAAACTATGCTCGATTCATGGCTTGGCCAAAGGCCAGGTGAAGAGGAAATCGTTGAAGGCATATCATCGCGCACAAATCCACGACCATCCTTCTCTTCTCCAACCGAAACTATGCAAGCCCGTGCCTCGACAGACAAACCCCTTAAACGCGCTTCTACAGCTATTTACACCACCCCACACGACGCGGTACTCTCAGAGCTACAAGGAATTACTCCGAAGCCCTGTTCTCATGATGATGCAGCTAATACACCCTTCGACAAAGATAACTATACAATCTCACCTGACTTCGAGCCTGTACAACCGGAGCGAGAAGATAATTCCACGTCCCCTGCACTCCAACAACTACCCTCTAGATTTGCTTCATCCGATATCTTGATAGATCCATTTGATGGCAGCTCTCTTGGTACCCTCATTCCTCATGCTCATGGAGGCCTAGGGGATTCCCAAGCAACATCCCAAATCAACCTTCTCAATACCCAGGAAGCGGGAGTAAACACAAACCCTGCCGGAAGTGAAGCTATATGGGCGCACCTTTCGCGGGTTTTGGATCTGCAGAGCGATATCTCCAAAATGCATCTGCAGATGGAGTCGATAGGCCAAGCTCGAGCGGGTGATTGGAAGGGCAAGAGGCCACGACGATCAACACATGGTTCCGCATCAGAGAACATGGCAAACTCGGCGACTCTGAACCCAGAGGAACCGATATTGCCGCCGGGACTGCGCCACAGGCAGAGGGCAATGAGCACGGTTTCGACTATCTCCTCGACCGAGCCCGAGAATGACGAAGAAAGGGTCAACGTGGCCGATGAAGAAGAGGAAAGAAGCAGAATTAGGGGAGAGGAATTCGCGAAGCTGGCTAGTCAGTTTGAAGGCAGGAAGGAAGCCATTAATCAAATCATGGTGAAAGTAAGTCAAAGCTGGCTTGCGTCCTCGATTTCGGCTCTGCCGTTTGCTGACATTCATCGGCAGCTCGACGACCTTTCGAAGACTCTGTCAGAGTTCCATGCTCTCCAAACTCCTAACATTGAGTTCCCATCGTCTCGTAATAATTCAGGTGGAGCAGCGTCTCCCGCGGCAAATCCCTCTCTGCCACCACAGGAGTGCGACCCAAATTCTGGCGCACCAGTTCTATCACGATCATCCGTTCCAAGTGGAGGTCGGACCTATGAATGGACACAACAAAACGTGACTGCGTCATCGTCTTTGAATGCGCATTCTCCACTATTTGTTCGGACAAAAAGCGACACAGCGGTTGTTGGTGTTCCGACCGTAGCCATACCGCAGAAGAAGAATGTACTGGTGCCGACATTACTTGTCAATTCAATGGATCCAGGAAAGCAAACACATGTCGTCGACAGCCCGGCTTCTACTCTTGGTAGTTTGAAACTGCCGCCAGAGGAGTGAGGAAAACATGTCTCCTAGTCCTTCGAAGTTATTGCGCTACATCTTTCTGGCTATACGCGACCGACGTAATGGCAACACATCATTATTCGAATGGGGTGACACTGGCACGACCTATTAAAACACTACACCTTCTACAATCGCAGAACGTTAGCAAGTCACCGGCGGTCTAGAGCAATTGGATACGGGTAACAGTTCAAAGAAGGCGCTGGACTCACATGGTGTCAAGTTCAAGAGAAACGTGCAGTCCTCGAGGCAGTCTTATCGGCTCCAACCACCAATATACAATCCTAACGAACAATCGCCTTATGGAGAAAGATAATTATCTCACGCAAAGAAGCCACGGAAGTGCCACGGGAGACTGATCGGGCTGCTAATTCAGAGTCGGACGATCCTTAGCGAGACTGCTTGCGCTTTTGTTTCTCCACCACCTCAGGTGATCGAGGGTTCGTCGCTATCTCATCTCGAATCAAGACACGGAATCCCTGCTCTCGCGGGAATAACCTTAAAACACGGCCCTGTGGTCTCTGCTTCCGCGATGCTTATTAGGTGCCGAAGGATGTGTACCTATGTTCAGGGAACCGACGATCGCGAGGTTCGCGAGCAATTCTGATCGTGCAATTGGCCGACATCTGACAGAATAGTCGAGGCGCGTTCAAGGGTACGATCTTCTGCCAGTTAGTTTCTTGCACGACTTATTAGCGGCGAGAAATATTTACGTGGACTCTCTGTCTACTTGGAAATTGTGAAAACCCAAATCCGAGATTACGATCCAGGTTTCAACAGGGAGCTGCCGTGCTCCCAAGTCCCTTGACGTATTAGCGATAAAGTTGTGTTTGACACTGGGCACGCGTTTATCTCGTTGCAAGGGAGCAAGAAGAATGGAGAGTCCCTGAAAAAGCACTGCAAGTTCTTTGACGTCACTC
>Ga0247742_10002289_pt1 | contig 12613 bp, 10 predicted proteins | sample UWRJL208509C2_FD_180944 | JGI IMG/M metagenome (GOLD analysis project Ga0247742, IMG submission 180944) | Plant litter microbial communities from Arlington Agricultural Research Station in Wisconsin, United States - UWRJ-L208-509C-2 | ecosystem: Environmental > Terrestrial > Plant litter >...
ACGTGTATCGCCGCACGGGCTATCGCGACAGCGGCGAGCTGTACCATGGCGGACTGGCGGGGCCGCAATTCGTACTGTGGCGCCCGTTGCATCCCTGGAACCCCTGAGAGAGAGACAGACGTGCACGATTACCAGCGCGAATTCATCGAGCTCACCCTGGCCCGCGATGTTCTTCGCTTCGGCGAATTCACGCTCAAGTCGGGCCGCATCAGCCCGTATTTCTTCAACATGGGCCGGATCGACTCCGGCGCCGCCCTGGCCCGGCTCGGACGCTCCTACGCCGAGGCTGCCACGCGCTCCGCCGTGCCGTTCGACATGCTGTTCGGCCCGGCCTACAAAGGCATCGCGCTGGCCGCCGCCACCGCCATCGCACTGGCCGATACGCAGGACCGCGACCTGCCCTGGGCTTACAACCGCAAGGAAGCCAAGGCCCATGGAGAAGGCGGCATGTTGGTCGGCGCGCCCCTGAAGGGTCGCGTATTGATCGTGGACGACGTGATGACCGCGGGCACGGCCGTCCGCGAATCGCTGGATCTGATCCGGGCGCAGGGCGCGGAACCGGCAGGCGTTCTGATTGCGCTCGACCGCCAGGAGCGTGGCCAGGGCGACCTTTCGGCGGCGCAGGAAGTAGCCGCGCAGTTCGGCATTCCGGTGATTGCGATCGCCACCCTGGCCGATGTCCTCACCTACGCGGGCGAGAAGCCTGAGCTGGCCGCGGAATATGGCCGCCTGCTTGCGTACCGCGAGCGGTACGGCGTCCAGGCCTGAGCAAAACGGCGACTGCGTCACGCGCGGCCTGACCACACGCCGCTCCTGCGTAGCCTCACGCTGCTCGCTGGCTATACTCCCATCACAGGAGGGGACACCATGCGTGCAGTGCGTTACATCCTGGCGGGAGCGACCCTGTGCCTAGGCACGGCCAGCTTTGCCGCCACCCAGAATAATACGAGTAACAACAACGGTTTCCGCTACAAGTGGAAAGACCCGTCAGGACATTCGTATTTCAGCGACAGCCTCACGCCGGACGCCATGAAGGCCGGGTACGACGTCGTCAATTCGCAGGGCGTCACCGTGAGGCACGTCGATCGTCAGATGACGGCCGATGAGCGTGCCGCGGCGAAAAAGGTCGCGGACCAGCAGGCCGCTGCCATGCAGGCCGAGCAACAGCGCCAGCGCGACGACGCCCAGATGCTTAGCGCCTATCCGGACGAGGCGTCGTTCATGACGGCGAAGAACGCCGAACTGGAGAATTTCGAACAGGCGACCCGCACCACCCGCCTCAACCTGCAGGGACAGGAGAAGGCGCTGGCCGACTTGCTCACGCGGGCCGGCGATCTGGAGCGAGCCAAGCAGCCGGTGCCGGGTTACCTGACCCAGCGGATCAGCGACCAGCGCAACACCGTGGCATCCCTTCGCGCGACCCTACAGCGCCAGCAGGCCTCGAAGGACGCCGCCAAGGTGAAGATCGATGCCCAACTGCAGCACTATCGCCAGCTGAGAGCCGCCAACGGCAATTGATTCGCCGGTCAGAATGGCAACTGCAGCTTCGGGTCGACCGCCAGCAGGCGCTGGCGGAACGCCTGCTTCACGCGCTCCAGTGCCTTGGCGGTGTCCGCGTCGAAGCGGAACATGAGGGCCGGTGAGGTGTTCGACGCGCGCACAAGACCCCAACCGTCAGGCCAGTCCACCCGGATACCGTCGATCGTCGTGATCCGTGCGTCTTCGAACGTCGCGGACGCGCGAAATGCTTCGATGAAGCGGAAGGAGGCGCCCTCCTCCATCGGCAAGCGCAGCTCCGGCGTGGAGACGCTGGTGGGCAGGGTGTCGAACAGCGCCGCGACACTACGCTCCTCGAGGTCACCGGCAACGATCTCGAGCAAGCGTGCCGCCGCATAGATGCCGTCGTCGAAGCCGTACCAGCGATTGTTGTCGGCAAAGAAGAAGTGACCGCTCATCTCACCGGCCAGCGCGGCACCGGTATCGCGCATCTTCGCCTTGATAAGGGAATGCCCGGTGCGCCACATCAGCGGCACACCCGCGGACTCCTGGATGATCCGACGCAGGTGCCCGGTACATTTGACGTCGAAGATCACCGTGGCACCCGGATTGCGTCCAAGTACGTCCTGGGCGAACAGCATCAGCAGGCGGTCGGCGTAGATGATCTCGCCACTGGCTGTCACCACGCCCATGCGGTCGCCATCCCCGTCGAACGCGATGCCGATATCGGCACCGATGGTATGGACGGCGGCGATCAGGTCGCCAAGATTGCGAGGATCGGACGGGTCAGGGTGGTGATTCGGGAACGTGCCATCCACATCGCAGTACAACGGCACCACTTCGCAGCCGATTTCCTCGAGAACGCGAGGCGCAACAGCACCGGCGACGCCGTTGCCGGCATCGACGACCACTTTGAGGCGGCGCTCGGCGGAGACGTCACCGGCGATCTTCGCGACGTAGGCATCGACGATCGGCTGCTCGCGCCAGGTACCCAGGCCGTCTTCCTCGAGGCGACCCTCGACGATGCGACGGTGCAGGTCCGCTATCGCGCCTTCAGCAAGTGTCTCTCCGCCGACCACGATCTTGAAACCGTTGTGATCCGGCGGGTTGTGGCTCCCCGTGACCGACACGGCGCAGCCCGTCCCGAAGTGGAATGCGGCGAAATAGGCCACGGGCGTCGGCACCGCACCAAGGTCGATCACATCGATGCCGGCCGCACGCAGGCCGTCCGAGAGGGCCCCCGCCAGCTCGGGGCCCGACAGTCGACCGTCACGACCGACCACGATCTCGCGCAGGCCTCGCTCGTTCATCAGGCCACCGATCGCCTGGCCAATACGACGTGCGATGTCGGCAGTCAGCTGGGTGCCCACGATGCCGCGGATGTCGTAAGCACGGAAGATGGCCGGATCGAGCGCCACGGCGGCCGCGCGTGCCACCGGCTTCGCGACGGGGGTCTTCGTGTCGGCCGAACCGGGAGCCGGCGGCAGGCGCGGCTTGCGCTCCACATCGACGACGAGGACCTCGTCGGGCTCCGTTTCGATCACGGGTCGGGGCCGCTGCCGCGCCCAGAGCAACAGGACGCCGCCACCGATGCCGATCAGGGCGAGGAGGACAGCGAGGATCTCGGAGTGCGGAATGACAATGAACGCCCTGGGCATGGCGGCAAAGACATACAGCGAGGTTCCGGGAACCTGCTGGCCTTCTGGCCCGACCTCACCCGCCAGCGACCCGACCGCGTCCAGCATGAGGCTGTCCCGGCCGCTGCCCTGGCGTAGCTCGAGGCGACCACTGGAAGGCGCCGACGCGATGAACTTCTGGTGGATGTCGTCGAAGGGGTACTCGAGCCAGACCCACGCGCGGGTCGCACCGTTGATGTTCACCGGTTCGGCCACGGTAAGCCGGCGCTCGAGGCCGTGCATGGAGCTCGATGCGAGCGGCGCGCCGGTTTCGCCCAGCGCCGCCATCAGCTGGGCCGCCTTGGCGTAGCCGAATTCCCGGTAATTGGCCCGTACCACCTCGTCCAGGCCACCGCTGAAGATTTCGATATTGGACGTAGCCGGAAGCAAGGTACGCAGGCGCGCGGCAGCGACGACATGGTCGTCGATGCCCGTTGCGACATCCGGATCGGCCAGGGCCCGCATGAGCTGGTTGTGACGCGAGGCGTACGCTTCGCCGAGGTCGTGCACGGCCTGGCGCTGGGCCGCACGCGTGCGTTCCGCCGCGTCGGTTTCGTCGGCGATCAGCCATGCCTGCCAGGCGCAGAACGCGCCGCCGGCGATCAGCAAGGTGGCGCCGATCAGCGGCAGCACGCGTTGCATGTCGATACGAAGCCCCCGCTTCGCCCCTCCCTCGTTACGCCCCATGCTGCCCCTTGCTCCCGTCACCTGTCAGCCAATGCCCGTCGAACCGAATCCGCCTTCGCCCCGCAGCGAAGGGCTGAACCCGTCGACGACGCGCAAACGTGCCCGACCCACCGGCACCAGCAATAATTGCGCAATCCGGTCACCCGGTGTGATGGTCAATATCGCGTTTCCGCGATTCCAGCATGAAATCATCAACGGTCCCTGGTAATCCGCGTCGATGACACCGACCAGATTACCCATGACCAGACCCTGTTTGTGGCCAAGGCCGGAGCGGGGCACGATCAGCGCACACCAGCCGGGATCGCCAATATGAATGGCAAGGCCCGTCGGCACCAGCAGGCTGTCGCCAGGGGCGAGCGTTACCGGCGCTTCGACCGCCGCCCGCAAGTCCATGCCGGCACTACCGTCGGTGGCCGGTTCGGGCAGGGGAATGGTGTCGCCCAGGCGGGCGTCGAGAATCTTCAGTTCGATGTCGATCAAGGCTCAGGCTCCGCTGCCTGCAAGAAAACGTTGCGCGATATGCGTGACAAGCTGGCGCGCCAGCTCGGTCTTGGGCATGGAGGGCAGCGCGGCGCTGCCGTCGCGCCAGTAAAGCTGCAATGCGTTTTCCGCTACTTCGAAACCGCGTCCCGGGCCGACTTCGTTGGCCGCGATCATGTCGATGCCCTTGCGAAGCAGCTTGTCCTGCGCATACGCCGCCAGCTCCTTCGTCTCCGCCGCAAAACCGACCAGGTACGGGCGCTCGGAGAGCGCCGCCAGCGACGCGATGATGTCCGGGTTCTCCGCCAGCTCGAGGCGAAGCGGGCTACCGTCCGTCTTCTTCAGCTTGTGGTCGGCGGTGTCTACCGGGCGGTAATCGCCGACGGCAGCCGCGCCAATATAGATGTCGGTGCCGGTGGCGGCCTTGAGCACGGCCTCCTGCATCTGGCGGGCGCTACGCACGTCGATACGGTTCACGCCGGCGGGCGTCGGAAGCGACACCGGGCCAGCCACGAGGGTGACTTCGGCGCCCGCATCTCGGGCCGCGGTCGCGACGGCAAACCCCATGCGACCGGAACTGCGATTGCCAATAAAGCGCACGGGGTCGATGTCTTCGTAGGTGGGGCCGGCGCTCACCAGGACCCGGCGGCCGCGCAGCGGCTGCTCGCCGAACGAAGCGACCAGGATGTCGCGCAACTCGTGGGGTTCCAGCATCCGCCCGGAGCCGATGTCCCCGCAGGCCTGGTCACCGTCGGCCGGGCCGAGAATCCCCACGCCGCGAACACGCAGCGTGCCGACGTTCGCCTGCACCGCCAGGTTCGCCCACATCTGCTGGTTCATGGCCGGGGCTATGTACACCGGGGCCGCGGTGGCGAGCACGACGGTCGACAGCAGGTCGTCAGCGAAACCGTGCGCCAGCCGCGCGATGGTGTCGGCGCTGGCCGGCGCGATGAGCACCCGCTCCGCCCACTTCGCCAACTCGATATGACCCATCGCGGCTTCGCCCGCCTCGTCCCACAAGCTGACACGCACCGGCTGCCCTGAAAGCGCCTGGAAAGTCGTAGGTGTGACGAAATGGGTCGCGCCTTCAGTCATGACGACGCGCACGTCGGCATCGAGATCGCGAAGGCGACGAACGAGTTCGCAGATCTTGTAAGCGGCAATACCACCGGTTACGCCAATCAGGATGCGACGCTGGCGAAGACTCATGGCGGAACGACACTGCTTCGGGAGGCCAGTTAGCTTAACGGATTTCAGGGAGCCCTTTTTTTCAGAATCGTTCTATCGCCAAAGCAGCGGTCGCAACCCTAAGTTGGTCGTCGGGCCCCGCTCATGGGGCAGGACAGGAAGCACCAGCCTATGAAGAGGAGGACGTCCAGCCACACCGGTGTCCGCGATGCGCCAACGCCGCCGACCGCCTACCGGCCCAGGCCAATCCACCAGTGGCCGGAAAGCGAGCGGCCGCGGGAGCGCCTGCTGGCCCATGGCGTGGCCGCACTGTCCGATGCCGAACTCATTGCCGTGCTGCTTGGTCATGGCACGGCGGGCTGCGACGCCGTCGCCACCGGCCGGGCCCTGCTGGGTCAGGCCGGCAGCCTCGGCCGATTGCTCGCCGATCCTGACCACCTGCCCCGCGTCAGTGGCGTCGGCCCTGCCAAGCGGGCGCGCATCGTCGCCGCGCTGGAGCTTGCGCGGCGTTCGCTGGGCGAAGACCTCGCCGAGCTGCCCCGCATCGAGAGTCCAGCCGACAGCGCGGCGTATTTCCGGGCGCGGCTGCGGCATCTTCCGCACGAGGTGTTTGCCTGCCTGTTCCTGGATACCCGCCACCGCGTGCTGGCGTACGAGGAACTGTTCCGCGGCACGATCGACGGTGCCAGCGTCTATCCGCGGGAGGTGGTCAGGGCCTGCCTTCGTCACCGGGCGAGTGCGGTCATCCTCGCTCACAACCACCCCTCGGGGGTCGCCGAGCCCAGCCGGGCCGATCGGGAGATTACCCAGGTGCTGGTGGACGCGCTGCGCCTGATGGAAATCCGGGTGCTCGATCATCTGGTAATCGGCCATGGCGAGCCGACATCCATGGCTAACCTGGGTTTGCTCTGACGCCCAAAAAAAAGACGACGCGAGTGCCGCTCGCGTCGTCTGGGGCCATCTTTCGAGGGAGGGGCGTCGATAACCCTTGTGCCGTCGGCCGGGGAGACACCGGGCACAAGGAGAATTGTGACGATGACCAGTTACAACGCCGTGACGTGGCGAAAAATGCAGGGTGACAGGCTGAAAAAGCGTCCGGACGCGCCAGGGGAATTGACTTATGCACATTGACCACGTTTTCCACTTGGGCGTCACATCTGCTGTCCTCGCACAGGTCACCGTTGTAAGTTCATGATTTAGCTTACTTTCAGTTGTTACGCATCGAAGTCATTTCTTGTGGACCCCGCACCGCGTCGGTTTTTGCCGTTCTTGCCCACAGACTTATCCACAGGCTCGGGGATGAACCGGGTGGCCCGGCGCGACCGGCGCGGGCGCCCCTTCTGATAGGATTGCCGGTTCCATATCCGTGTCCCGACTCCCGTGAAACAAGAGCTGAAACAACTCGTCCTGCAGGCCATCGGGGCTCTGCGGGAGTCCGGCAAGCTGCCGTCCGATTTCGTGGCGCCAACGTTCGTCATCGAGCGCACGCGCAGCCGCGAACACGGCGATTTCGCGACCAATGTCGCGATGATGATGGCCAAGGCAGCCGGCCGTAAGCCGCGCGACATCGCCGTCGACCTGGTCGAGGCCCTTCCCGCCTCGGCGCTGGTCGGCAAGGTGGACATCGCCGGCCCGGGCTTCATCAACTTCTTCCTCGCCCCGGCGGCCTTCCATGCCGAGATCACCCGGGCCCTCGCCGAAAGCGACCGCTATGGCTACAACCAGGATGGCGGCGGCCGTCAGGCGGGGGTGGAGTTCGTATCGGCCAACCCGACCGGCCCGCTCCACGTGGGCCACGGTCGCGCCGCGGCCATCGGCGACAGCATCAGCCGCCTGCTCCACGCCAGCGGCTGGAAAGTGACGCGCGAGTTCTACTACAACGACGCCGGCGTGCAGATCGCCAACCTGGCGCTGTCCACCCAGGCGCGCGCCAGGGGCATCGCGCCGGACGAGGCAGGCTGGCCGGAGTCGGGCTATCGCGGCGACTACATCGCCGAGGTGGCCCGCGCCTTCCTCGCGTGCGAGTCGGTCGACGCCGATGGTGAGACGGTTACCGCCTCGGGTGACGCCGACAACCTCGACGATGTGCGCCGCTTCGCGGTCGCCTCGCTGCGCCACGAGCAGGACCTGGACCTGAAGGCCTTCGCCGTCGGCTTCGACGTCTATTACCTTGAGTCCTCCCTGTACACCGAGGGCAAGGTCGAGGAGACGGTGCGGGAGCTGGTCGCGCACGGTCACACTTATGAAGAAGGTGGCGCCCTCTGGCTGCGTTCCACGGACTTCGGTGACGACAAGGACCGCGTCATGCGCAAGTCCGACGGCACCTACACCTATTTCCTTCCCGACGTGGCCTACCACCGCACCAAGTGGCAGCGCGGCTACGAGCGCGCCATCACCGAGCTGGGTTCCGACCACCACGGCTCGCTGGCCCGCGTGAAGGCTGGCCTCCAGGCGCTGGACACGGGCATTCCCAAGAACTGGCCCGAATACGTGCTGCACCAGATGGTCACGGTGATGCGCGGCGGCGAAGAAGTGAAGATCTCCAAGCGCGCCGGCTCCTACGTCACGCTGCGTGACCTCATCGACGAAGCGGGCCGCGACGCGACGCGTTACTTCCTGATCGCCCGCAAGGCCGATTCGCAGCTGGTCTTCGACATCGACCTTGCACGTTCGCAAAGCAACGACAACCCGGTGTATTACATCCAGTACGCCCACGCCCGCGCGTGCCGCGTGTTCCGCGAGCTTGCAGATCGCGGGCTTTCAACCGACCGCGGCAACGGCCTGGCGAAGCTGCCGCTACTGGACACCGAGCACGAGCAGGCGCTGATGGTTGAACTGTCGCGCTATCCGGAGATGGTCGAGTCGGCAGCCGCCAACCTGGAACCGCACCTGATCGCGCAATACCTGCGTGAGCTCGCGGGCTCGCTGCACAGCTACTATCACGAGCACAAATGGATCGTCGACGACGCCGACCTGCGTGACGCCCGCCTTGCACTGGTCGCGGCGACGCAACAGGTACTTAAGAACGGTCTGGATCTGCTGGGCATCTCGGCCCCGGAGAGCATGTAAATGGCAACACGCAAGAAGGCAAAGGGCCGCCAGGCCGTCCGAAACAGCTCCAGTGGCATGCCAGGCTGGAGCTGGGCGCTGATCGGCATCCTCGCAGGCGCCCTGTTGATGGCATTCGCCATGCGCGGCTCGTGGATGCCCATGATGCGCCAGCACGACGGCCCCGAACCGAACCCCCAGGCCACGGCGCAGAAGGGCAGCGATCCCGGCGTGGTCGACCAGACCGAGCCGGAAAAGCCGAAGAAGCCGTCTTACGATTTCTACTCGGTGCTCTCGGAGAAGGAAGTACGTATTCCGGATGCCGAGATCCGCGCGCAGGCCAGTGCCGAAGCGCAGCAGAAGCAGCAGCAACAGCAGGCGGCCCAGCAGCAGGCGGCGGCCCAGAAGGCCGAAGTGGCTCAACAGCAGCAGGCCACCGCCGCCGCCGCGAACCTGCCCAAGGCGACCACGCAGACGGTGACCGCTGCACCTGCCCAGCAGGCTCCCGCCGCCCAGGCTGCCAGCTCGGGCTACCTGCTCCAGGTCGGCGCCTTCCCGAGCGCCGCGGACGCGGAAGCCCTCAAGGCCAAGCTGGCGCTGCAGGGTTTCGTGGCCAACGTGCAGGCCGTGAAGGTCGGCGCGCAGACCTACAACCGCGTTCGACTTGGCCCGTTCAAGTCGGCCACGGATCTGGAAAGCACCAAGCAGCATCTGCAGGCGGCCGGCATCAGTGCTATCGCCTTGAAGGAAGGTAGCTGAGGGACTTCCTCACTGTGGCTGCATAAAAAAACCCGCCGATATACCGGCGGGTTTTTTTGTTTCTGGTGACCGCGCGTGCTTCAGCGACCGCGCTTGAGACGAATCAACGCCGAGATGTCGTCATCGCCGTAACCCTGCGCCATCAACTCCGCGAAGTCAGCAAGCGACTGCTCGATGATGGTCCGGTCGGTACCCGCTTCCATGGCGATGCCGCGGACGATGCCCAGGTCCTTGTGCAGCAAGGCCAGCTTGAAGCCTACCGAGAACTCGTTGCGCAGCATCGTGGCGCCTCGCTTGTCGAGGAACCAGTTGCCGGCCGCGCCCGCGGCAAGCGTCGGGATCAGGCTGTCTGCTTCCAGGCCCAGCGCTTCGCCGAGTGCGAGACCTTCGGTCACCGCATGGGCGATGCCTGCGACCAGCACCTGGTTGACGGCCTTGGTCGCCTGACCATTGCCGACGGCGCCCATGTGCGTGATACGTGCGCCGTAGGCTTCGAGCACCGGGCGAGCACGTTCGAGCACGGCCGCGTCGCCGCCGACCATCACGGAGAGCTTGCCGTTCTTCGCGCCTTCCACACCACCGGATACGGGCGCGTCGAGGAAGTCCGCACCGACATCGGCGAGGATGCGCGCGGCGCGCTTGGCCGTCGCAGGCGCGACCGTGGAGTGATCGATGACGATGCTGCCCTTCTTCAGGGCCGGCGCCAGCGCCTGGACCACGCTGATGACGTCCGCATCCGCACTGACGCATAGGGCGATAACGTCGGCCGACGCGGCGATGCCCGCGAGGTCCGGGGAGGCCACGCCCAGTTCCTTCGCCAAGGCGTCGGCGCGTGCCTGAGTGCGGTTACCGACGGCAACGAGAAGACCCTTGGCGTGGAGGTGGCCGGCCATGGGCGCGCCCATCGCGCCGAGTCCGATAAAGGCTGCCTTGATGCTCATGCTGTCGTCTCCGCAAGATAGGTATAGCCCGTCAGCCCCTTATCGAGCGAGGCGTACAGTTCCTCGGCCTGGGCACCGACGATGCCCGCAGCGGCAAGACGATCGACGTAGGACTGGCGAAGCGCCTTGAGGTCGTAGCCGACGTAGTCGAGCATCAGGTCGGTCGTGTCACCGCGGCGGATGTGGGCGAACTCGTAGCCGTTCGTCGTCGCGCGCACATTCACCGCGTCGGTGTCGCCGAACAGGTTGTGGATATCGCCCAGGGTTTCCTGATAAGCACCAACCATGAAGATGCCCAGGCGGTACGACTCGCGCTCGTTCAGTGCGTGCAACGGCAGGCTCACGTCGACGCCCTCGGCGTCGACGTAGTGATCGATGCGGCCGTCCGAATCGCAGGTGAGGTCGGCGATGACCCCTCGGCGCGTCGGCTCCTCGTCGAGGCGCGAAATGGGGACGATAGGGAAGATCTGGTCGATCGCCCAGATGTCCGGCACGGACTCGAACACCGAGAAGTTGACGAAGTACTTGTCGACCAGCTTCTCGTCGAGGTCGTCCAGCGCCTGGCGATGCGCGCGCTCCGCCGGTAGCAGGCGCGGACGCACGGCATTGGCGATGGCGTAGAACAGCTCGTCGAGCGTGGCGCGGTCGCGCAGGTCCAGCTGGCCGAGCGCGTATAGCGAGAGGCCCTCGGCGAGGTGGTGCTGGGCTTCGTGGAACAGCTCCAGCGGCGGGCGGGTGTCGAGTTCGGCATGCGTTTCGCGCAGGTGGCGAAGGACGCTGGGCTCACCCGCACGACCCGCCGGCACGGCGCCCTGCGGTACCGGCTCCACTTCGCTCACGTTGACGATCATCACCGCATGGTGGGCGGTCATCGCACGGCCGGACTCGGTGAAGATGATCGGCGCTTTCATCCCGTGCTCGGCCACCGCCTCGGCCAGCGGCTGGACGATGCTGGCCGCGTACTGGCCCAGGCTGTAGTTGATCGAGTTGTAGCTGCGCGAGCGGGTGCCTTCGTAGTCGACGCCCAGGCCGCCGCCCACATCCACGATGTCGATGGGCACGCCCAGGCGGTGCAGCTCGACGAAATAGCGAACGGCCTCGCGCATCCCGGCGGCGATGTCGCGTACGTTGGAGATCTGCGAGCCCATGTGGAAATGCTGCAGCTTGAGCGTGTGCTTGAGGCCCGCGGCATCCAGACGCTCGATGAGCTCGAGGATCTGGCCGGGGCTGAGGCCGAACTTGCCCTTGTCGCCCCCGGTGTTCTGCCACTTGCCGGCACCGATCGACGCCAGGCGCACGCGGACACCGAGCAGCGGCTCGACGTCGAGCGCCTTGGCTTCGGCGAAGACGTGGTCGAGCTCGGAGAGCTTCTCGATCACGATGTGCACGCGCAGGCCGAGTTTGAGACCGATGAGGGCGAGACGAACGTACTCGCGGTCCTTGTAACCGTTGCAGACGACCATGCTGCCGGGGCGCGCCTGCGCCAGCACCGCCATCAGCTCGGGCTTGGAGCCGGCTTCGAGGCCGAAGCCGTGCTCGCCCGCGGCGACCAGCTCGCTGACCACGCCGCGCTGCTGGTTCACCTTGATCGGGTAGATCGCCGTGTAGGAGCCGGCGTAGTCGACATCATCGATCGCCTTGGCGAACGCCTGCTGCAGGCGGGCGAGACGGTCGGCGAGGATGTCGGGGAAACGAATGAGCAGCGGCAGGCGGAGGCCTTCACTCGTGGCCTGGTCGACGATGGCCGGCAGGTCGAGGGCCGGGCCCTCTTCGCCACGGGGGCACATGAGAAGGTGGCCGTCATCGGCAACGTCGACATAGCCGTTGCTCCAATGCGGGATCGCGTAGGTCAGCTTGGCGCGGTCGGTGGTCCAGTTCGCCATGGGCGGGAGATCTCCAGGTGATTGTGTCGTGTCCCCCATCGGGGGTGCGCGGAACAGTCGCAGCGGCGAACTTTGACCTGAAGCGGGCCTGGCGGCCGGGAGCCTCGCACGCCGCGGGGCCAACCAGACTGGGCCTGCACGGCGGTGTGACCGGCGGCAGACTGCGTATTGTACCGGGCCGCCATGACATCCGTGTATCGCCCCACTAGCTGTGAGCTAAGGCCCACAGCGCCTGTAGGGCGAGGCCGGTGGCCGTTTCACCGCCCGGAGCCGGTACAATCCTCGTTTTCGATCCCCTTCCCGCTTCCAGGAACAGCGTCATGTCGCAGCAGCAGCTCAGCTGGTTTACCGAAGCCCACCAGGCTTCGGGCTCCTCCATCGGTTTCCGCGTCGAGCGCCTGTTGCACGCCGAGAAGACCGAGTTCCAGACCATCGAGATCTACCAGACCACCGA
>Ga0247742_10002290_pt1 | contig 12613 bp, 11 predicted proteins | sample UWRJL208509C2_FD_180944 | JGI IMG/M metagenome (GOLD analysis project Ga0247742, IMG submission 180944) | Plant litter microbial communities from Arlington Agricultural Research Station in Wisconsin, United States - UWRJ-L208-509C-2 | ecosystem: Environmental > Terrestrial > Plant litter >...
TCCAGCGCGACTGGGTCATCATCGACGCGACTGACATCGTCCTCGGTCGTCTCGCCAGCCACGCAGCCACGCTGCTGCGCGGCAAGCACAAGCCGACCTTCGCCCCCCACATGGACATGGGCGACTTCGTCATCATCGTCAACGCCGAGAAGGTGGCCCTGACCGGCGCCAAGCTCGCGCAGAAGAAGGCGTACCGCCACTCCGGCTACCCGGGCGGCCTCTCGGCCACCACCTACTCGGAGATGCTCGAGAAGCACCCGACGCGCGCTGTCGAGAAGGCGATCCGCGGCATGCTGCCGAAGAACTCGATCGGCCGCGCCCAGCTCACCAAGCTCAAGGTCTACGCAGGCGCCGAGCACCCCCACGCTGCTCAGCAGCCCAAGCCGTACACCCTCTCCCAGGTCGCTCAGTAGAGCCCCCCAGAACTAAAGGACTGACTACTAATGGCCAAGATCGAAGACTCCGTCGAGACCGACGAGACCACTCCCGAGACCTACTCGACCGAGACCCCCACGAGCTACTCCACCGAGTCGACTCCTGAGGCGGCCCCCAAGGCTCCCCGCGCCGTGCTGAACGTTCCCGGCGCTGCCGTGGGCCGTCGCAAGCAGGCCATCGCCCGCGTGCGCATCAAGCCCGGTGCCGGCACCATCACGGTCAACGGCCGTGAGCTCGCCGACTACTTCCCGAACAAGCTGCACCAGCAGCTGATCAACGACCCGTTCAAGGTGCTCGACCTGGTCGGCAGCTACGACGTCATCGCGAAGATCACGGGCGGTGGTCCCTCCGGCCAGGCCGGTGCGCTGCGTCTCGGCATCGCGCGCTCGCTCAACCAGATCGACGAGGAGAACAACCGCGCCGCCCTGAAGAAGGCGGGCTTCCTGAGCCGTGACGCTCGCGTCAAGGAGCGCAAGAAGGCCGGTCTCAAGAAGGCGCGCAAGGCTCCCCAGTTCTCGAAGCGCTGATCCGCGCCGAGTAAAGAGCAGCAGCAATGCCTCGGCTCTTCGGCACGGACGGCGTACGCGGGCTCGCCAATGGCGAGCTCACCGTCGACCTCGCACTCAGCCTTGCCCAGGCGGCAGCAGTCGTCCTGGGCAAGGGCCGGGTGGCAGACGGCCGGCGTGCGTCCGGCCGTCGCCCGATTGCGGTCATCGGCCGCGACCCGCGCATCTCCGGGGAGTTCCTCGGGGCCGCGGTCGCGGCGGGGCTCGCCAGTTCCGGTGTCGACGTGTACGACGCGGGCGTCATCCCGACCCCCGGTCTCGCGTTCCTCGTCGGCGATTTCAAGGCCGACCTCGGCGTGATGATCTCGGCGTCGCACAATCCGGCGCCCGACAACGGCATCAAGTTCTTCGCCACCGGGGGCACCAAGCTGCCGGACGAGGTCGAAGACCGCATCGAAGAGGCCATCGCCGAGCCGAGCCTCGCCCCCAAGGGCGGTGATGTCGGCCGCATCCGCCGGTTCTCCGACGCCGAGGACCGCTACATCGTCCACCTGCTCTCCACGCTGCCGCACCGCCTGGACGGCCTGCACGTCGTGCTCGACTGCGCCCACGGTGCCGCAGCGGGCGTGTCGCCCCAGGTCTTCACGGATGCCGGCGCCAAGGTCACAGTTATCGGGGCCGACCCGGACGGCATCAACATCAACGACGGCGTGGGCTCCACCCACCTCGAGCCGCTCCAGGCCGCCGTCATCGCGCACGGCGCCGACATCGGCATCGCGCACGACGGCGACGCAGACCGCTGCCTCGCGGTCGACGCGCAGGGCAACGTCATCGACGGCGACCAGATCATGGCGATCCTCGCGGTCTCCATGGCGGAGCGCGGCGTGCTCGCCGACCGCACCCTCGTGGCCACGGTCATGAGCAACCTCGGCCTCAAGCGCGCGATGGCCGCCCACGACATCTCCGTGATCGACACCGCGGTCGGCGACCGCTACGTGCTCGAGGCCCTCGGCGAGCACAACCTGTCGCTCGGCGGCGAGCAGTCGGGCCACGTGATCATGACGAAGTTCGCGACCACCGGCGACGGCATCCTCACCGGCCTGCACCTGGTGGCGGAGATGGCCCGCACCGGCAAGACCATCGCGGAGCTCGCGTCGGTCATGACCGTCTACCCGCAGGTGCTCGTCAACGTGCGCGGGGTCGACCACCACTCGCTCGGCTCCGACGACGTCATCGCCGAGGCCGTCACGGCCGCCGAGAAGGGCCTCGGCGACACCGGGCGCGTGCTGCTGCGCCCCTCCGGCACCGAGCCCATGGTGCGCGTGATGGTGGAGGCGGAGCACCAGGACGAGGCCGACCGCATCGCCAATTCGCTCGCCGAGACGGTGCGCGAGCGACTCGGCGCCTGACCGGCGTTCATCCCCGCCGGAACTGAGCAATGATTGCTCAGGTGACCACGACTGCGCGCTGCGATCCTGAAGGCGACGAAAGGATGCGACAGTGACGATCTACGACCAGATCGGCGGCCAGCCCGTGATCAAGACGGCGACGACCGTCTTCTACGGACGCGTGACGGGCGACGACGCCCTCACCCAGTGGTTCGGCGGTGTCGACGTCTCGCGACTGCGCGCCCACCAGCGCGCCTTCCTGGCCGCCGCCCTTGACGGCCCGCAGCTGTTCACCGGACTCGACCTCGGCGAGGCGCACTCGGCGATGGCCATCACCGACGACGCTTTCACGCGCGTGGTCGCGCACCTCATCACGACGCTCGAGGACCTCGGCGTCGCGGAGGCCATCCTGACCGAGGTCGAACTGCGCCTCGAGTCACTGCGCCCCCAGATCGTGACGGCCTAGCGCCCGCTCAGCTCGCTGCGGCCCCGGATGCCCAGCTTCGCGTAGCTCGACTGCAGGTGGTTGTCGACCGTGCGCGGGGAGAGGAACAGCTTCTCCGCGATCTCGATGCTGCTGAGCCCCTGGGCGGCGAGCCCGCTGACCTCTCGCTCGCGCTTGGTGAGCTGCTGTGCCGTATCGAGGAACTGGAGGAGGGGCGTCGCCGCTCCCTCGCAGTGGGCGGCAAGGGCGTCGGCGCGGTTCTGGAGGGCCGCGGCATCCCGGCCCCGCTCTGCCTTGCGCGCGACACCGGCGGCCGACGCCATGGCCTCCGCCGCGAACAGGCGCTGCCCGAGGGCCTCCCAGCGCTCGGAGATCGTGACGAGCGCCTCGACGGTCGGCTCGGCCTCGGCCCGCACGTGGGCGGACTGCAGGTCGATCAGCGGCGACTCGCCCTCGTTGCCGAGCACCACGAGCGCGGGCATGGCGAGGGCCGCGCCGCCGAGGCGGGCAGCGCCGTGCAGCAGGGATGACGCGAGCACTCGGTGGCCCCGACGGGCCACCGCCTTGGCCCGCTCGACGATGATCGGGATCGCGGACTGGTCGCCCTGCACCGCGGCCACCCACTGCACCGCGAGCGTCGCCACGGAGCTGTTCTCGACGTAGCCGGGCGCCATCGCGCCCGTGACCTCAGTAGCCTCGGCCATCCGCCCCTGCCAGGCAAGCGCGAGGGCGAGCCAGGCCGAGCCCTGGTCGCGGTAGGAGATCGGGCCGCGGGCCTGGGCGCCGCTGATCACGTCGCGGAACCAGCGAGCCGCCGTGTCGAGCTTGCCGAGCGCGAGCGCGCAGCGGCCCAGCAGCAGTTCGTCGTAGCGGACCGCGAGCTCGTCGTCGTGGTCCATGCCGTCGTGCAGCGAGGCGAGGGCCAGCGTGCGGCACTCCTCGACGTAGCCCGACTGGATGAGGGTCGTCGACAGCACCATCTGAGCGCGGCGCAGCGCGAACACCGGCAGCGGGTCGTTCGTCGCGTAGGCGACAGCCTCGCGGGCAGCGGCGATCGCGGCATCCGCGCGGCCGAGGGCGGCGAGCGGCAGGGCGGTCGACATCGCGAGGATCGCGGTACGGGCGACCTCGGAGTCGTGCTGCGGGCGCGCGGTGAGCAGCTGCTCAGCCGCGAGCTCCGCCTCCTCGAGGTTGAGCAGGAGTACGGCGCGCGACAGGGCGAGCGAGCTGGCGAGGGAGGGATGCTCGGACTCGACCTGGTCGAGGAGGTCCAGCCCCTTGCGGTTGCCGAGCAGCTCGCCGGCGTACGTGCTCGCCCGCGCGGTCGCGATGAGGCCGGTGAGGCGCTCGGCGGTCGGATCCTGCACGTCGGCCGCGGCCGCACGCTCGAGCAGGTCGAGTGCGACGGAGTTGCGGCCCATCGTCCACTGGGCCTCGCCCTGCAGGAAGAGCATCTCGGCGGCCGGCGCCCCCGCGAGGAGTGCGGCCGCGGCGAGCCGGGCCACGGCCTCGTGGTCCTGCGCGAGAAGCGCGAGGTGCGCGGCGCGGGCGAGGAGTCCGGGGTCGCTGGGCTCTCCGGCGTCCAAGCGCCAGACGGCGACGCGCAGCTCGTCCTCCTGCGACATCGGGCGGGCGGAGAGCACGTCCGCCTGGTCGAGCAGGTTGTCGACGATCGTCAGGCGGGAGAGGGATGCGCGGACCGCCGCCACGTACTGCGGGTGCCCCAGTGACACGAGCAGCCTGTCGCCGACGACCTCGACGAGGCCCGACTTCTCGAGGGCGATGACGCGCTTGCGGGCATCCTCGAACCTGATGTCTGACAGCGCGAGCGGCTGGCACACCGCGAGGCGCTCGACGATCGACCGGTCCACGGGGTCGAGGTGCTGCATGCGCGACCGGATGAGGTCGTGCAGCGCGGGGGTGCCGATCGGCTCGCCCACCAGCTGCCAGACGCCCTCAGTCTCGACGAGCTGCTTCTCCTCGAGGGCGCCGAGCACGAGCTCGCGCAGGAAGAGCGGGTTGCCGCCGGACATGGCGTGGAGGTCTACTGCGGTGCGGTGCGCGATGCGGCCGGAGAGGACCTGGCCGAGCACGGCCTCGTAGCCCGCGACGTCGAGCGGCGGGACATCCACGCGCAGGGCGGTGCTGCTCGTCCACATCGAGAGGATCGCGTCGGGCAGCGGGTCGCCGTTGCGCACCGTGGCGATCAGCCGGGCGGCGCCTGCGGCGAGCAGCTGGGTGACGACGGCGAGCGACAGGGAGTCGAGGAGGGAGAGGTCGTCGATCACGATGACGACGCGGCGGCCGGCGGCGCGGGACTCGACGGCACGGCGCACCTGCTCGAACAGCACCACCGAGTCGCGCGATGCGGCCTGCAGGTCGATGGGCTCCCGGGCGAAGGCCGGAGCCAGCGCGCCGAGCGGGATGACCGACATCGTCTCACTCGCCACGATCGGTATGGACAGCCAGCCGTCGGCCTCGAGGATGGCGGCGGCCTCGGCCGCGAGGCGCGTCTTCCCGACTCCGGACGGCCCGCACAGGATCACGACGGATGCCGCGGGCGAGCGCAGTGTCGCCGTGATGCGGTCGAGCAGCGCGCCACGGCCGACCAGCGGCCATGCGGACTGGAGCTCGCTCATCGCCGCCCCTCAGAAGACGTGGGACGTCGGATCGCCCCGGATGTGAGAAAGCTTACCGTTTTGCCCGCCCTACCTGAGTAGCGCGGCGGGTACTGAGTAGTGGCCCCTCGGGAGTTGAGCAAGCCCTGCCCATCCCGGAACTGCGCCGTTCCCGGAATCTGGTCATACGCGGAAAACCGCACGGACTCTGACCAAAGGAAACCATCATGAACAGCACCACCACCAAGATCGCGGGCGCCAGCTTCTTCGCCCTCACCGTCGCAGGCATGGGCCTCACGGGCGTGGCAGCCGCCAACGCTGCGAGCCTCCCGGCTTCCGACGCCTACATCGGCGAGCAGGACACCGTGCTCGTCGTCGACGCCGCCAGCGGCGTTCTCGCGAACGACGCCTGCGACGCGGGCGTGGCGAGCATCGGCTCCATCGCGAACTTCGTCAACGGCGAACTCAACCTGAGCGTCGACGGCTCCTTCGAGTACACGCCGGCCGCGGGCTTCTACGGCCAGCGCACCTTCGACTACGAGCTGCTGTGCGACGGCGTCTCCGCGGGCTTCACGACCGCCGCTATCGTCTTCAGCCCGGCCGTTCCGGTCGGCGCGGCCGACTACTACTCGACCCCTCAGGACACGACGCTCACCATCGTGCCGAACGGCGTGCTCGCCAACGACACCGCGGCGCTCGCCGTGATCGACGCGAAAGACCTCCCCACCGGCCTCACCCCGCAGCTCGACGGCAGCTTCGTCTACGCGCCGCCCGCCGGCTTCGTGGGCGACGTCACGTGGTCGTACCGCATGTCGAACGGCAGCGACACGTTCAGCGACTGGATCCCCGTGACCATCACGGTCACCGCCGTCGCACAGGCGATCCCGGCCACCGACGACTCGGACACCGAGCTCCCCACTCTCGCCTACACGGGCGCCGGGGATGTCTCGACCTGGCTGCTCGGCCCGGCCATGGCGTTGCTCGGCCTCGGCGCCGCCGCCGCATTCTTCGCACGCCGCCGCGCCCAGCTCTCCTGATGACCGTCGCGCGCTCCCTAGGTAGCGGCACCGCCGAAATGAGTAATCGGTGCTCATCCGCGGGAGCGCGCGCCCGGCGATTCTGTCATCACGCCGAAATCCGGCACCACTTCACAGCCCAAGGACACCTCATGAACACCACCTGCAAGTTCGCCACCGCCGGCATCGTGGCCCTCGGCCTCACCGCGTTCGGCCTCGTCGGCGCGACCGCCGCCAACGCCGCCGGGCTCAAGCCCGTCGGCGCCGACGACTACTACTCCATCGCCCAGGGCGGCACGCTCACCGTCGCGGCCCCCGGCATCCTCGCCAACGACACCGACCCGGAGAGTGACGCGCTGCACGTCGGCAACTCGTTCGCCTACAACGGCGCCGACTCCGTGCAGGTGAACATGGACGGCTCGTTCCAGTTCACCCCCAGCGCGAACTTCTACGGCACTGCGAGCTTCTCCTACTACCCGGCGGACGACCTCAGCCTTGGCGCGCAGGTCACGGTGTACATCACCGTGACGCCGACCGTCCCCTCCGCCCCCGTCGTCCTCACCGCCGCGGATGACCTCTATTCCACGCTGCAGGACACGGCGCTCACCGTGCCTGCGTCGGCCGGGATTCTCGCAAACGACTCCGGCCCCGGGTACTTGTACGCAGCCAACGGTGCCGCCGTGCAGTCGGGCCAGATCGTGATCAACCAGGACGGCAGCTTCACCTACACGCCGCCGGCCGGGTTCGTGGGGTCGACGACCTTCGGCTACCGCACTACCGACGGCAATACCTTCAGCAACGACGCCATGGTGACGATCACCGTGACGTCGGCTGTCGTCATCCCGCCCGCCCCGCTCACGGTGGGCGACGACCTGTACGCGACGACCAACGACGCCGTGCTGACGGTGCCGGCGGCCACAGGGCTGCTGGCCAACGACTCGATGCCCGCCACGGTCTACGACGTCACGGGCTCCGGCTCGTTCCAGTTCCAGGCCGACGGCAGCTTCGTCTACACGCCGGTCGCCGGGTTCGTCGGCACGAAGACGTTCCAGTACCGCACCACGGACGGCACGCAGTTCAGCGGCTTCGGCACCGTGACCATCACGGTGTCCGCGCCGGTGGTTCCGCCTGCCGCCGGCAAGCCGACCGCCAACCCGGACCAGTACTCGACCGCCCAGGACACGGCGCTCGTCATCAGCGCCGCCAACGGCCTGCTCGCGAACGACTCCGTGCCGACCGGCGCGGTGGTCGACATCGACGACGTCTCGGGCGAGATCGTCGCCCAGCTCGACGGCAGCTTCGTCTACACCCCCGCGGCCGGATTCTCCGGCCTCAAGGAGTTCGCCTACCGGATGACCGACGGCACCGCGCTCAGTGACTGGGCGTACGTCGCGATCACGGTCACGCCCGCCTCCACCGGCGGTGGCTCTGCGCCCAGCACCCCCACGACTCCCTCCGGCAACGGCAGCACGCCGTCGCTGGGCGACCTGCCGACGCTCGCCTACACGGGCACGGCAGCCCCGAGCACCTGGATGCTCGTCCCCGCACTCGGCGCCCTCGGGCTCGGCGGCCTCGGCCTCTGGGTCGCCCGACGCCGTGAACAGCGCTCCCTCTAAAACACACACCACACCCAACAGAAAGAAGCACGAAATGAACCTCCTCAAGTCGATCAAAGACATGGGCGCCATGATGAACGCGGCTCCCGACCTTATCGAGTCCGCCAACCGCCTCGCCGAGAACGCGAAGGTGCAGCAGGCGCAGGCCATGGCTCCCGCCGCGGTCGTGGAGCCCTCGGCCGAGGCCCTCGCCCCGATCGCCGGCGTCGACCTCGCGGTCTACGCGCGGGTCTCCAAGGGCATCGCGGCCTACGGCTACGACGCGTCCAAGCTGCCGCTCGTGGCATCTGCCTACGGCGTCTCGGCAGCCAACTGGGCGATCGCCCAGACCGGCTGGGCCGCGCGCATCCAGAACGACGGCGCTGTCGGAGCCAAGTTCAACCAGCTCTACGCGGGCGCCTGACCATGGGCTTCCTCGACAGCTACTTCAAGCTCACGTCGATGGCTGACGAGATGAGCGAGAAGTCCGATGTGGGCGCCAGCATGGCCTCCATGCAGTCCAAGCTCGACTCGCTGAACGCGACGATGGCACCGCCCGTCGTGGCCGACCCGGCCAAGCGGCAGGATGCCACGGCCACCGTGACCGCATCGCACCCCAGCGGCGCCCAGGTCAACGGAGCGATGGTCGTCGAGCTCGAGCTGCTCGTGATCTTGGCGGGTGGCATCCCGGTGCCCGTCAAGCAGACCGCGCTCGTTCCGCCGGCCGATCTCGGCCGCATCCACGTCGGGGCCCGCCTCGCTGTGTCGCTCGACCCCGCTGTGGCCGCGACGCTGGTCATCGACTGGACGCGCGCGGCCTGAGACACCCGCGAGAAGGCCGGCCACCCCGAGAGGGGTGACCGGCCTTCCGCTATTTCCCGACCGTCGAGCAACTAGGTAATGCCACCCGGGTAGTTGAGCAATCACTGCCCATCCGCTGCGGTGCGCGCCACGGGAATCTGTAGGAGGCGAGAAACGCCGAACACTTCCCAGAAAAGGACCCAGCATGAACATCCTCAAGACCAGCATCGCCGGCCTCGCTATCGCGGCGGCCGTCTCCCTTCCCCTCGTGGGCACCACCGCCGCCTTCGCGGGCGACGCCTACTTCGCACCGACCGCAGTCGACGACGAGTACTGGATGACCCAGGGCACCTCGTACTTCATCGACGGCGGCGGCATCGGCGTTATCGCCAACGACTTCGCCGGCGACGCGGGCGACCTGACGATCGACGTGATGAGCTACGACCCCGGAATCCTCGGGCTGAGCTCGCTCGGGTACTTCACCTACGTGCCCGACCCGTCGTTCGTCGGCGACGCCGTGATCACCTACACGATCAAGGACTCGCTCTCGGGCATGAGCAGCAACACGGCGACCATCCTCATCCACGTCGCTGCGGCCCCGGCGCCCCTGCCCGTCGCGAACCCCGACAGCTACTCGACCCCGCAGGACACTCCGCTCGTGGCCGACGTCGCCTCCGGCCTTCTCGCGAACGACACGGATGTCTGGCAGATGTTCACCCAGGACAACTCCGTGGGGCTCATGGCGATGAACGCCGGCGGCGACTTCACGTTCACGCCCCCGGCAGGTTTCGTGGGCACGGTCACCTTCAACTACTCCGCGCAGGACGCGAACTTCAACGTGAGCAACACCGCGGTCGTCACTATCGAGGTCACCGCTCCGGTCATCTCCGTGATCCCGAGCAACCCGATCCCGGGCAACCCCGGCAACCCGGGCGGCACCGACGGCGAGCTCGAGACCCTCGCGTACACCGGCACTGACGACGTCACCGTGTGGCTCGTCGCCCCGGCGCTCGCGCTGCTCGCACTCGGCGGCATCGGCGTCTGGTTCGCCCGCCGCCGCGCAGCCCAGCAGTAGTCCACTCACCCACCTGGGGCCCCGTCCGATCGGACGGGGCCCCTCACACTTCGGAAGGAACGCCCGTGAACCGCGTCGAGGCCCACTGCATCGTGCTCACGTCCCGCCTCGCGGCGCACTTCGCCAGCGGCTCTGCCCTCGAGCTCGAGCTCGCGGTGACGCTGCCCACGGGCATCCGGATGCCTGTCGCCCATGCCTCGGTGGTGCCCCGCGCCGACCGCGCGCGGGTGCGGCCCGGCTCGGCCCTCGCCGTGACGCTCGACCCCGAGCGCCCCGACACGCTCGCGATCGACTGGAGCCGCGCGGCCTGACCGCCCCGCCCCGCCCGCCCCGCGCCGCCCGACGGCCCCGCCCGCCGCGGGGAGCCGACGTGAGTTGCGCCAAATAGGGCAGTGCGTGCGGCCTCAACCCCGATTCGGCGCAAGTCGACGGCGGTGGGCGCCAGCGCGGCTCAGGTCTTGCGGAGCAGCACGCTCGAGACCGCGTGGTCGGGGCCCTTGCGCAGCACGAGGTCCGCCCGCGGACGGGTCGGCACGATGTTCTGCACCAGGTTCGGCTCGTTGATCGCCTTCCAGATGCCGCGGGCGCGGGCGCGCGCTTCGTCCTCGGTCAGTGACGCGAAGCGGTGGAAGTACGACTGCGGGTTGGCGAACGCCCCGCGCTGCAGGCGGAGGAAGCGCTCCTCGTACCAGCGGGCGATGTCGGAGGTGCGGGCATCCACGTAGATGGAGAAGTCGAAGAGGTCGCTCACCGCGAGGCTGCGCCCGGGGGCCGCCGGCTGGAGCACGTTCAGCCCCTCCACGATCAGCACGTCGGGGGCGTTCACCACGATCTCCGCGTCGGACACGATGTCGTACGCAAGGTGCGAGTAGAAGGGAGCGCGCACTTCGCGCGCACCGCTCTTCACCTTGCTCACGAAGCGCAGCAGTGCCCGGCGGTCGTAGGACTCGGGGAACCCTTTGCGCTCCATGAGCCCGCGGCGCTCGAGCTCGGCATTCGGGAAGAGGAATCCGTCCGTGGTCACGAGCTCCACCCGGGGGGTGCCCTCCCAGCGGCCGAGGAGCTCGCGCAGCAGTCGCGCCACCGTCGACTTGCCGACCGCGACGGAGCCCGCGACCCCGATCACGAAGGGCGTGTGCGGCGAGCGCTCGCCGAGGAACGAGGATGTCGCGACGTGCAGGTTGCGCGCTCCCTCCGCGTACAGCGACAGCAGCCGGCTCAGGGGGAGGTACACGGCCGCGACCTCGTCGAGGTCGAGCTCGTCGCCGAGGCCGCGCAGCTCGATGACCTCGGTCGCGCTCAGCGGGGCCGTCATCGTGGGGGCAAGTGCCGCCCAATCGGCCCTGTCCACCTCGATGAACGGGGACTCGTGACCGTGGGTCGAGGCGGGGTCGGACATTACGCCCAGCCTACTGGCACTAAAATCGGGTGCATGTGTGGAATCGTGGGCTACGTCGGTGACAACAAGAGTCTCGAGGTGCTCCTCGGGGGCCTCAAGCGCCTCGAGTATCGGGGGTACGACTCCGCAGGAGTCGCCGTCATCGGCGAGGACGGAACGATGGACACCCGCAAGCGCGCGGGCAAGCTCCAGGTGCTCGTCGACGACCTCGAGTCGCGCCCGATGCCGAATGGCGCCACGGGCATCGGCCACACCCGCTGGGCCACGCACGGCGGCCCCACGGACCGGAACGCGCACCCGCACCTGGGCGATGACGGCAAGCTCGCCCTGATCCACAACGGGATCATCGAGAACTTCTCCGAGCTCAAGCAGGAGCTCCTCGACACCGGCGCGACCTTCACGAGCGAGACCGACACCGAGGTCGCCGCGATCCTCGTCGGCCGCGAGTACGACCAGACCCACGACCTCACCGAGGCGCTCCGCCGCGTCGTCGCGCGACTCGAGGGCGCCTTCACCCTCCTCGTCATGCACGCCGACCAGCCCGGCATCGTCGTCGGCGCCCGCCGCAACTCCCCGCTCGTGATCGGCCTCGGCGACGGAGAGAACTTCCTCGGCTCCGACGTCGCTGCGTTCGTCGAGTTCACCCGCCGCGCCGTCGCGATCGGCCAGGACCAGATCGTCACGATCCGCCCCGACTCCGTCGTCGTCACCGATTTCGAGGGCGCCCCGGTCGAGACCGAGGAGTTCGAGATCGCGTGGGATGCCTCGGCCTCCGAGAAGGGCGGCTGGTCGAGCTTCATGGCCAAGGAGATCAGCGAGGAGCCCGAGGCCGTCGCCAACACCATCCTCGGCCGCGTGCACGACGGACTGGTGGACCTCAAGGAGCTCGAACCGCTCGGCGTCGACGCCCTCAAGGACATCGACCGCATCGTCATCATCGCGTGCGGCACCGCCGCCTACGCCGGCATGCTCGGCAAGTACGCGATCGAGCAGTGGTCGCGCATCCCGGTGGACGTGGAGCTTAGCCACGAGTTCCGCTACCGCAACCCGATCCTCACCGAGCGCACGCTCGTCATCTCGATCAGCCAGTCCGGCGAGACCATGGACACCCTGATGGCCGTCAAGTACGCCGTCGAGCACAAGGCGCGCGTGCTGTCGGTCTGCAACACCCAGGGCGCCACGATCCCGCGCGAGTCGCACGCCGTCGTCTACACGCACGCCGGCCCCGAGGTCGCGGTCGCCTCGACGAAGGCGTTCGTCGCCCAGGTCACGGCCCTGTACCTGATCGGGCTCGAGCTCGGCAAGGTGCGCGGCACCCTCACTGACGACGAGATC
>Ga0247742_10002291_pt1 | contig 12611 bp, 14 predicted proteins | sample UWRJL208509C2_FD_180944 | JGI IMG/M metagenome (GOLD analysis project Ga0247742, IMG submission 180944) | Plant litter microbial communities from Arlington Agricultural Research Station in Wisconsin, United States - UWRJ-L208-509C-2 | ecosystem: Environmental > Terrestrial > Plant litter >...
ATTAGAGCAGGCGAATATTGATAAAAAACAACTTACTGCAATAGCATTTACACAAGGCCCCGGTCTTATGGGATCTTTATTAGTTGGAAGTTCATTTGCAAAATCGTTGTCATTAGCTCTAAATATTCCATTAATAGCTGTTAATCATATGCATGCGCATATATTGGCACATTTTATAGATGAAGAAAATTACGACAAACCAGAGTTTCCTTTTTTAGCATTAACAATTTCTGGCGGACATACACAAATTGTAAAAGTGAATAGTTTCTTTGATATGGAAATCATTGGTGAAACTACTGATGATGCCGTTGGCGAAGCTTTTGATAAAAGTGCCAAGATTCTTGGGCTTCCCTATCCCGGAGGTCCTTTGGTAGATAAATATGCACAGTTGGGAAATCCTAAAGCTTTTGCGTTTACAAAACCAAGAGTTCCGGGACTTGACTTTAGCTTTTCAGGACTGAAAACACAGATTTTATATTTTATACAAAAGAATGTTGCTGCCAATCCAAATTTTATTGAGGAAAATATTAATGATATCTGTGCTTCCATTCAGCATATCATTATCAAAATCCTAATGGATAAACTCAAACTTGCCGTCGAACAGACCGGAATTACACAGATTGCTATAGGCGGTGGTGTTTCTGCTAACTCGGGTATACGGCAAACCCTAAAAAATACGGAGCAGAAATATGGCTGGAAAACTTTCATCCCGAAATTCGAGTATACCACAGATAACGCAGCCATGATCGGCATAGTAGGTTATCAGAAATATTTACACCAGAAGTTTAACGATGCAACCGTGGTGTCAAAAGCCCGAATAGAATTTTAACATGCAATTATTTTATTATACAGATATTGACCAGAGTACAGAATCCTTTTCTTTTGATAAAGAAGAAAGCAGGCATATTATTAAAGTTTTGCGTAAGCGGGATAATGATATATTATTTGTTACTAATGGTTTAGGTTTTATATTCAAAACGGAAATTACATTAGCTTCAGATAATAAATGTACTGTCAAAGTACTCTCCTGTGAGAAAGCAGAAACACCATCAGTAAACCTTCATCTGGTAGTAGCTCCGACAAAAATGAATGAACGTTATGAATGGTTTCTGGAGAAAGCTACCGAAATTGGTATCTCCCAAATTACTCCTGTAATTTGTGAGCACTCCGAAAGAAAGATTGTAAAAACAGAGCGATTTGATAAAATCATTCTTTCCGCAATGAAACAATCCGGGCAAAGCTTCCTGCCGAAGCTAAATGAACCTATTTCGTTCAAAGAATTCGTTACAAAAGAAGTAAGTGGGCAGAAATATATAGCCCATTGCGAAGAAACCGACAAAAAAAGCCTAAAACAAGTATTGCAAAATAGTGGTGACATAACTATCCTGATAGGCCCAGAAGGAGATTTTTCAGAAAAAGAAATCAAGCTTGCAATAGAAAATGGTTATTTGCCCGTATCTTTAGGCAATACAAGACTACGTACAGAAACGGCTGCTATCGTTGCCTGTCATAGTGTTGCATTTGCAAATGAAAAATAAATCAAAGCAGCCCTGAAACATGAAAAGAATCTATTACCTCCTTTTGCTTGCAACAACTCTTGGATTTTCCCAGGAAATAGCGCTGATAAAATACAATGGCGGTGGTGACTGGTATGCAAACCCTACTTCTTTACCAAACCTGATCAAGTTTTGCAATGCAAATATAGGTACCAAAATAAAAGCCAAGCCTGCTACTGTAGAGCTGTCCAGCCCTGACCTTCTCTCCTATCCTTTTGTACATGCTACGGGTCATGGGAATGTAGTTTTTAGTGATGCTGAAGTAATCAATCTCAGGAATTACATGCTTTCAGGTGGTTTTGTGCATTTTGATGATAATTATGGAATGGACCAATACTTACGAAAAGAAATTAAAAAAGTATTCCCGGACAAGGAATTGGTTGAAATACCTGCCAATCATCCTATTTTTCAAAAACCTTATTCTTTTCCTGCAGGTTTACCAAAAATTCATGAACACGATGGCAAGCGTCCGCAGGCTTTCGGTATATTTGTAGACAACAGGCTTGTATTCCTGTATACTTATGAATGTGATTTAGGAGATGGATGGGAAGATCCGGAAGTACATAATGATCCAAAGGAAGTAAGGGAAAAAGCATTAAAAATGGGTGCTAATATTATTAATTATATATTTAATAACTAGCGCTATAAGCCGGTCTGCCAATATTAATCTTAAACCTTAAATCGATATGGTTACAGCTAAAGCAATTTCAAACGGAATATTAAGAGCCATAGGGTTCCTGATGTTGTTTGCTATACTAATTTACCTGGCTTATCAACTGCAGACAGTTCTTATCTATTTAGTCGTGGCATTGATCCTGACACTGATAGGAAACCCTATATCACGATTTTTCAGAAACAAATTAAAATTCCCCAATACACTGGCAACGATAGCAACCCTGCTGATTTATATCCTTATAATCGCAGGCTTTATCATGATGTTTATTCCTTTGATACTGGCACAGGGACAAAGTTTATCTGTTTTAAAGACTGCGGAAATTGAAAACAGTATCCGCCAGCTGATCAACCAGATCAATACGTTCCTGACAAGCCATCATATTGATACTGATAACCTGATCAAGGAATCCAATATTACCTCAATGGTTGATTTTAATGTAATTCCCCTATTCTTAAATTCAATACTTGGAACAATAAGCAGTTTTGGTATTGGCCTTGCTTCTACCCTTTTCATTACATTTTTCTTTATGAAAGATAAGATCATGTTTATTACAGGGATCAAAAAAATACTGCCTGACAATCACGAAGAAAAAATACTGAACTCTCTTAATAAGATTAATGACCTGTTAAGCCGCTATTTTATAGGGTTACTGCTACAGCTGTTCATTGTTTTTGTATTGTATTGGATTGTGTTGCTGATATTTGGCATCGAAAATGGTTTTGTAATCGCCTTTCTGTGTGCTATCTTGAACATCATACCTTATATCGGGCCACTCATAGGTTCTGTACTTGCTGCGCTACTGACGATGATAAGTAATGTCGGATCCGATTTCCAGTCGGAAATACTTCCAAAAACGATTTATGTCCTGATAGGGTTTGCAATAGTCCAAATGATAGATAATAATTTATCCCAGCCGATTATCTTTTCAAAAAGCACAAAATCACATCCCTTGGAGATTTTTCTCGTGATCCTTATAGCTGGTTTCCTTACTGGAATACTAGGTATGATAATCGCTGTTCCACTGTATACGATGCTAAAAGTAATAGGTAAAGAATTCCTTCCGGAAAACAGGATTATACAATTGCTAACCAAAGATATATAACCTTGGACATTGATTTTTTAAAACCTGAAATCCAGGAGTTCATCAATACTAATATTGGAGCTGATGTGTCCAGGCTTGCTTTAAGCAAAAATCCTTTCCCGGGTTCCGACTGGCTGCAGATCTTAAATCAGGTTGCCGCTAAAACTAAGGCCAAAGATAAACTTCCAACGTGGTTTAAAACGGGGACTATAATATATCCGGCTAAAGTTTCTGTAGAGCAGACATCTTCTGAAAAAACGGCGTTTTACAAATCCTCTATTGTTTCTGGTGGAAAGCTTATAGACATGTCAGGAGGTTTTGGTGTCGATGATTATTATTTCGCCCAAAAGGTCTCTGAAGTCATACACTGTGAGATCAATCCTGAATTATCGACTATTGTAAATCATAATGTACAGGCGCTGGGTACTTCTAATATGGAATGCCTGAATGGTGACAGTACTGAAATCCTGAAAAACCTAAATACCAATTTTGACTGGATATATGTAGATCCATCCAGACGGAATGATGCCAAAGGCAAAGTTTTTATGCTAAAGGATTGTCTTCCTAATGTACCTGAACTGCTTCAATTTTATTTTTCATTTTCTGATAATATCCTTATAAAAACCGCACCCATACTTGATATTTCTGCAGGGCTTACAGAATTGCAAAATGTCAAAGCTATTCATATAGTGGCAGTTGAAAATGAAGTAAAAGAACTGCTTTGGGAATTATCAAAAGGATATACCGCAGGCCCAGAAATAAAAACTATTAATATACTGAAGGATAAGACAGAGTCTTTCAACTTTTATCCTGATGGCGAAACTGTAACATCAATAATCTCCTCTGTACAGCAGTACCTTTATGAACCAAACAGTGCTATTATGAAGTCCGGAGGTTTTGAACAGATAGGCAGTAGCTATGGGCTTGGGAAATTACACAGGCATTCCCATCTTTATACTTCAGACAAAATAATCCATTTCCCTGGTAGGGTTTTCGAGGTACAAAAAGTAATTCCGTATGCTAAAAACGAAATGAAAGCAATATTACAAAACGGGAAATTTAATATAACTACGAGGAATTTTCCGGAAACCGTCGAAAACATCAGGAAGAAATGGAAAATAAAAGATGGTGGAGATCACTATTGTTTTTTTACAACTGACAGTAATAACGATAAAATAGTTTTAATTTGCACCAAAATTAATCTTCAATGAAATATATAGTACTTGCGATAATCTGCTTTTTCAATTTTAGTGTTTATGCCCAGAAACCATGTGATTACAGTACCAATGTGGTGGACAGTATGGGAACTTATAAATCTACAAAGGAGTATATGGTACATGAACGGAATTTTGGAGGAAAGTCGACCTATATATTCTTTTCGCTGATAAGTGATAACAATACACCATACCTGAATTTCCAACACATTCAAAAAAGTTCTGAGTTTATTAAAGCAGCCTGTTTTGACGCTAATTCGAAAATATACCTTCAACTGCTTAACGGTAAAGTAATCACATTACTTCATACCAAAGATGAATCGTGTGGAACGATGATAATGGGCGATGGTGATCAAAAATATTCCCGTATAACAACAGGTTCGTTTATGTTTTTAAAAGGATCTATTGAAGATCTAAAGAGTTCGCCCGTAACAATGCTAAGGGTAAAGTTTACTACCGAAACCCTCGATTATGTATTCAAAAAAGAATTTGTATCAGAACTCACCAAAGAAAGCTACGAACCCGAAAACTATTTTGTAAATTACCTAAAGTGTATCGAATAAACTGTTTACGTCAACTGTTCACTGCTTACTCTTCACATTCCCATTTAAAATCGGATACCTTATCCTTTCTCGAACCATCAAGGTCGTAATGCCACCATTCTGACTCAAGAGGCTGGAAGCCATTTTGCACCATTCCTTTTTTAAGCAATAGCCTGTTGGCAATAACTTCATTAGGAAGAGCCCGGTAATTGTGACCCGCCTTTATTCCGAAAAAATCAAAAGGGGTGCCCATATCCAATTCATTACCGTTACTGTCTACAAGCGTAATATCGACCGCACCACCTCTATTGTGAATTGAACCTTTGGCAGGATCGGCTACATAACTCGGATTATTTACGATTGCCCACATCCGTTTCTGGATTGTAAGCGGCCTGTAACAATCAAACAATTTAATTCTATACCCACGCTTATTAAAAACCGAATCTGCCTTTATAAGTGCCTTTACTGTCTTCAGGCGCAGGTAACACTCTGCACAATCATAAACTTTTGCTTTAAGGAAATTATCTTCGGTCGCATATTTCATGTCAAAGATAAAGTTATCGCTATAGTCACGTATATTCACAAATGTGGTATCATTAACCGTAAGTACAGCTCTTTTTTTGGCAGCAACAATAGTATCACCCGGATTTACTAATCTGGCTACTTTGTTCTGATAGACAACAGTCTTAGAATTCTGGCAGGAAAAAAATACAATTATCCATATTGGAAACAGGAGTATTCTCATAGTATAAATTAAATCTAAGTACTAAAGTAAACAAAAAAAGCTGCCTTAAAGGACAGCTTTTTTATAATTCTTTAAAAGTCAGTTATTTTTTACTCCATTCGGAAATACTGTCTTTATTCATTTTCACATAATCATTATTTTTAGCAGCCTCTGCTGATGCTAATGATATTTTGGCTGTTTCGATAGCTCCTTTTTTATCACCCAGTTTAGCCTGGATAAGTGATTTTAATCTATTATAATAAAAAGGCTTTTCAGCATTCAATTCCAATGCTTTATTTACATATTCTAAAGCAGTTTTAAAATCATCTCCAGTCTGGTAGAAATATTGTGCTGAGGCAAAATAGTCATTTGCTGTAGGCCCGGATAATGCTTTTTTAATGCTTTCAAGAGCCGTAGCTTTAGTTGGAACGGCAAATTTAACAGCTACTACGGTTTTCTCCCATGCTATTTCCAGATTTGCAGCATCATTATCAAGATTATTGATCCCAATAGTAAGACTTTCTACGTATCTATTCAGCGTCTCAGGCTTTACATTTGTCCGTAATGCTACTTTGGCATCACTCCATTGCTCAGGATTACCCCAGTTGTCGGTATCCGTATAAAAAATAACTTCCCAGTTATCTGCTTTTGGAGTTGTAAATATAGAATACTTACCTTTTTTAAGTGTTTTACCGTCTATAACAACATCTTCACTAAATGAAACAGTCGTATTAGCATTTGCACCTGTTCTCCATAGTTTTCCGAAAGGTACAAGATCTCCAAAAATTGTTCTTCCTTTTGCACTTGGCCTGGAATAATCAATTGTAACATTCGTAAGTCCTACTACCTGCTCTAAAACAGATTTTGGGCTTGGCTGTGGGGTTCTTACCTGAGCCTCTGCTCCTGTCAGTGCAAACATAATTGCAATTGCAACGATAAATCTTTTCATATTTTTTTATTTTATAATTTTCCAAAAATACATATTCACATATTTATAAACGTTAATATTTTATTAATTTCGATACTATTTTGTTTATCAATTATAATTAAAGTTTAAACATTATCTACCTTTACAAATATAAAGTTGGTCTGGTTGTTTCACTTTATAAACGCAGCCACAGGTAAATCCAACAAAACAGCATTATGAAAATATACACCAAAACTGGCAAGCAGAATTTACCAATAACTGTAGATCAGGCATGGGATTTTCTCTCTGACCCTAAAAACCTAAAAATAATCACTCCGCCTTATATGGGATTTGATATTATATCAGGCGGAGACAGACCTATGTTTCCTGGACAGATCATTCAATATATGGTAACTCCTGTTTTTGGTATTAAAACAAAATGGGTTACTGAAATTACGCATGTAAAAGATAAAGAATATTTCGTAGACGAGCAACGTTATGGCCCTTACGCGCTTTGGCATCATAAACATTTTATAAAGGAAATTCCGGGTGGGGTTGAAATGGAAGATATTATAGACTACAAAATTCCAATGGGATTTCTGGGACAGTTAATACATCCTCTAATAGTTAAACCTAAACTTGATGAAATTTTTGAATACAGGCAAAAGCAATTAATTGCGCTTTTTGGTGAATATAGGTAATGAATGATAAAATGTCTGTTTCTCTGTAATGCTTAATAAATGGAAAAGAATCCAATAAATATATTTTGGTTTAGAAGAGATATTCGGCTTGATGATAACAAAGGCCTGTTTGAGGCATTAAATAGTAATTACCAAGTCCTACCTATTTTTATATTTGATAAAAATATACTGGAAGATCTTCCTAAAGATGATGCACGTGTAACTTTTATCCACGAATTGTTAGAACGGGTCAACAATGAATTAAAAAAAAAGAATAAATCCCTGGCTGTTTTCCATAACGAGCCTGCTATTGTTTTTGAAATCCTGGCCAAGACATATACTATTGGAGAAGTGTATACAAACCATGACTACGAACCTTATGCAAGAAAAAGAGATCTTGATGTTTATCAAATATTTAAACAATATAATATAGCTTTTAAAACCTATAAAGATCAGGTTATTTTCGAAAAGAGCGAAATTGTAAAAGAGGACCAGACACCGTATGTAGTTTTTACGCCTTATTCTAAAAAGTGGAAAGAGCGTTTTATGAAAACCAAATTAGAACATTATAATTCAGAAGATCTTATAGAAAATATTGTAAGCCACTCTTACCCTTTTTTAAGTCTTGGCCGCATCGGATTTGAAATAGCCTCAATACCGGTAAAACCCTTTGATATATCTGCTGACCTGATACAAAACTACGAAGAGACCCGTAACTTTCCGGCATTACAGAAAACTTCCGGAATCAGTACACATCTCCGTTTTGGTGCAATAAGCATCCGTAAGTTGGTAGCTACAGCAATTAAAGAAAAGAATGAGACCTATTGGAACGAACTGATATGGCGGGAATTCTTTATGCAGATAGTATGGCATTTTCCGCATACAGCCACTAAAAGCTTCCGTCCAAAATACGATGCCATAAAATGGAATAACAACGAGCAGGAGTTCAAAAAATGGTGTGATGGAAAAACAGGTTACCCATTTGTAGATGCAGGAATGCGGGAACTCAACAAAACCGGATTGATGCATAATCGCGTACGTATGGTAGTTGCGAGTTTTTTATGCAAACATTTGTTGATTGACTGGAGATGGGGCGAAGCCTATTTTGCCATAAAACTACTCGATTACGAAATGTCAAGTAACGTTGGCAACTGGCAATGGGCTGCAGGCAGCGGTGTTGATGCTGCCCCTTATTTCAGGATCTTTAATCCAACGGAACAGGTGAAGAAGTTTGACAAGGACATGGAATACATTAAAAAATGGGTTCCGGAACTGGAGCATTTCTCCTATCCTGAACCCATAGTAGATCATAAATTTGCACGGGAGCGTTGCCTTAGAATCTATAAGGAAGCCGTTACATAACCTTATTTTATATGCCTGATTGTATCGGCATTCAGTTCATTAAAATGTTGGATTACCTTATCTGCCAATGATAAATCCTGAAGTTTTGAATTAACGCTATTGTATCCAATACAATATATTCCTGCAGCATTAGCAGCTTTTATACCGTTGGTGCTGTCCTCTATTACAATACAATTTTCTTTTGGGGTAACTGATAAAAAAGCGGCATGCACAAATATCGCAGGATCTGGTTTTGATTGTGGAAAATCTTCGCCTGATACTATATGTGTGAAATACTGGTGTAATCCAAACCGGTTGAAGATTCTCTGGATGGTAACATTAGCTGATGATGATGCCAATACAAGCTGTATTCCATTGCTGTGTAAATCTTTAATCAGGTCCTCCACTCCTTCTATAAGGTACAGGTCTTCTTTGTTATCAAAAGCATCATTAAATATTTCCCTCTTTTTATTGACCAGATCTTCAATCTCAAATGGGATCTCGAAACTTTCTTTTAGTTTCTGATATGTGTTTTTGGTCGAATATCCCGTAAAAGAGGCATACATCTCTCTCGAGACTTCAATATTAAGATCTGTAAAATGTTGGTTATAGGCATAATGATGAACGGGTTCTGTATCAACAATAACCCCGTCCATATCAAAAATAACAGTCTGTATCATAAGTAAATTTTGTAGGACAAAGTTACAAAGTTTGTCCCTGACATTATCCCGATTTAGAAAAAGATAACATTTTTTGGTCCGAAGCATTAAACCTTTTGATGTATCTTTAGTCCTACCAATAAAATTTCTTTTGAACGAAGAGCAGGATTTTATAAGAGAATTACTCAATCCAAAAACGCAGGACGCCGCGTTTCAAAAGCTCTTGTCACAATACCAGAGGCCATTGTATTCCCATATCAGGAATATTGTACTTAACCATGATGATACCGACGATGTATTGCAAAATACATTTATAAAAGTATTCCAGAACCTGAAAAATTTTAAAGGAGAAAGCAAGCTGTTTTCGTGGATATACCGTATTGCTACAAATGAAGCTATCACATTCATTAACAGCAAAGCAAAAAGAAACGGGCAGACAAGCGAAGCTTTCCAGCAAAAGCAGGTAGAGAACCTGAAAGCTGACAGTTATTTCGATGGTGACGAAATACAATTTAAACTGCAGCAATCTGTAGCTCTATTACCTGAGAAACAGCAGCTCGTATTCAAAATGAAATATTTCCAGGAACTCAAATATGAAGAGATATCTGAAATATTGGGCACTTCTGTTGGCGCATTAAAAGCTTCTTATTTTCACGCCGTGAAAAAAATAGAAGAATTCATGAATAAAAATTAAACCTTTATAACTTAAAACAGTCTTAAAGATATGAAAGATTTTAAACTGGAAAATCATCCTAAAATAGGAAACGGCTTTAAGGAACCTGAAAATTATTTTAATAATTTATCTGAGACCATAACAGCGCGAATCAAAGAAGATGAAAATAAGCCAAGAGTAATTTCGCTATTCAAAAGAAGGAAATTATGGATACCTGCTGTTGCCGCAATTCTGGTCATAGCCCTAATGATTCCCGTATATAATAACCTGACTAAAACAGCTTATGAACCAGATGCAGCGTCTATTGAGAATTATATCAATTATGGATCTGATATTTCCCAATATGAACTCGTTAATCTTCTGGATAGTGAGGATATTGAAAACATAGATAAGGATATACAACTCGATGATACTACAATTGAGGATATTTTAACGACTAACAGTAATTTTGAAACTTATATAAACAACTAATTATGAAGACAACAAAAATAGTTACCCTCCTATTGCTTCTTATTTCAACGGTTTTTTATGCACAGGAGCCTAAAAAAGATAAATTCAAAGCTCTAAAAGTGGCATTTATTACCAAAGAGCTTGACCTGACAAGTGCTGAGGCAGAAAAGTTCTGGCCGGTTTACAATGCCTTTGACGATAAGCAATTTGAAATCCGCTTTAATAAAATGAAAGGTATTAAGCAAAAACTGGAAAAACAAGATATTAATACGCTCACTGATAAAGAGGCTACCGTTTTACTGGCCCAGATAGAATCTGCAGAAGATGAACTGTACCAGAATAAGAAAAAATTCATGCAGAATATTAAAAGCATAATCAGTCCGGTTAAAATAATAAAGCTGAAAAAGGCTGAAGATGACCTGAATAAAAAACTGTTGAAGCAATACCGCGATAAACGTGATAATGGTCCTGAAAAGCCGTAATATTTTTCTGTAGCTTGATAAAAAAGAATAGTTTTGTACTGATAAAAAAGTACAGATGATAAACCCCTCGGCACACGGCTGGATTGATAAATTTTTTGCGGAACAAAAACCGCTACAGCTGCCTGTACTCGTATATCCTGAAACTTTTTATAAGAAAATCCGGTCAACCGGATTTATATACGGTCATATTGTTTCCTTTGATACCCTTATTCCTTTAGAAATAAAAGGATGGACCACTGAAGAAATTTCCAAAGTTGCCCTGCTAAATACCTTATACAATGTATATGGTATGATAACCCATGAAAGTGACCCGGTACAATTTATTTTAACTACAGTAAATTTTTATAAGGAGATGAATCCGGAAGGATTTAGCCTGTTAAAAAAAGTATTGCCTGATAATTCATTGTCTATAGATCTTGAAAAGATGATAGGTGAAAGAGTACAGACTAATGAGAATATAATAAGCAAAAACTTTTCACATATTGTAACCAATGCATTGCTTTTTGAAGATGTACTGGCTTTCCGCCAATATCTTGTAAATGGCCTTATCCCCAACAGTTATCTTAAAAAGCTTGAAGAAACACTCGTAAGTATTGTTGCGCTGGCGCTAAATACCAAATCACAAAAATCCCATTATGATGATTTACTGATTAAGCTGTTTGAATCTTCTGTTCGTTACACTAAATTCTCTAAAGTCAGCAACCAAAATCTCGACGCACTGCAATTGCATTATTTCGAATCCGAACTGGAACGTTTTTATATTATAGATATGGCTTGTCTTGCGCTATGGAATGACGGACAGATTGAACATAGTGAAGTACTTTTTCTACATGAACTTGCGGGACTGATGAACATAAGTAACGCATTCGTAGAAGAATGCATTAATGAGACTGATTCCTTTATAACAAAATATAAAAGCGAGATACCTTATTTTAATTATTCAAATCCGGTAAAACATTTTTACGATCAGGCTACCCAGACAGTTATGCTTCTGATTTCCCGAAATAAAAACAGGCTGGCTAAAGAGCTGTCCAATAATGGAGAGCTGATGTTATTACTTACGCATTCAACCCACAGGCACCTGAATGATAAGGAAAAGAAAAAAGTAAAGAAACAATTGCTGGAAATCTGTAAGACCATTCCGTCCCTGACTATCTTCCTGCTTCCGGGAGGAAGTTTATTACTGCCGCTTTTAATCAAATTTATTCCACAAATACTGCCCTCGGCATTTAATGAAAATCTCGAAGAGTAATGTTGGTCTTTCTTGATGATAAATAAAAATCAGTTCCGAAACTTCGGGACGATTATATAAAAAGAGCTGCCTAAATAAGCAGCTCTTTTAGTTAAATTTAAAATCTTAACTGATATACCTGGTCGAGATCAATACTCGAACTCAGATTTACATTCAGATCGGTTACAAAACCAGAATTCAATCCATATACCCATCCGTGTAAAGTAAGCTCCTGCCCTGTTCTCCATGCTCCCTGTACAATTGAAGTTTTAGCAAGATCAAATACCTGCTCTTTTACGTTCAATTCTACAAAAGAATTAAAACGTTCTGTTTCATTAATAATTGAATCCAGATATACATGATGAAGACGGTAAATGTCTTTAATATGTCGGATC
>Ga0247742_10002292_pt1 | contig 12605 bp, 9 predicted proteins | sample UWRJL208509C2_FD_180944 | JGI IMG/M metagenome (GOLD analysis project Ga0247742, IMG submission 180944) | Plant litter microbial communities from Arlington Agricultural Research Station in Wisconsin, United States - UWRJ-L208-509C-2 | ecosystem: Environmental > Terrestrial > Plant litter >...
ATGCAGGGAATCCAATTCGCCGCCGGAGCGCTGCCGGCCATCATGACCATCCTGGCGATAGCGGTGATGGCCAAATACAAGCTCACGGACGCAGTGCATGCGCAGATTGTGGGGGAGATCCGTGCGCGCCGTTCTGCGGACGCCGCGGAGGCTGCACCTGCCGGTCATGCCGCACGCGGCTAGACGCTCCAACTACACAATCCAAAATATTCGGCAACCGGTTGCCACTGGATGCAATCCAACCTAAAATCGTACTTAATCTCAACCAGCCACATCCCGAAAGGAAAAGCTGTGAAAATCATTGCCGCTGAAGTCTTTGTGACCAGCCCGTCCCGTAATTTTGTTACTTTGCGCATCACCACGGAGGACGGTGTAACGGGCATCGGTGACGCCACGCTCAACGGCCGTGAACTCGCCGTCGCTGCCTACCTCAAGGAGCACGTGGCGCAGCTGCTCATCGGCAAGGATCCGCACCGGATCGAGGACACCTGGCAGTTCCTCTACCGCAGCTCATACTGGCGCCGCGGCCCCGTGACCATGGCGGCGATTGCCGCCGTCGACATGGCGCTGTGGGACATCAAGGGCAAGATCGCCGGGATGCCGGTGTACCAGCTGCTGGGTGGCGCTTCCCGCAACGGTTTGCGGGCCTACGGCCACGCGTCCGGCGCTGACATTCCCTCGCTGTTCGACTCCGTTCGTGAGCACCTGGAACTGGGCTACAAGTCCATCCGCATCCAGACCGCCATCCCCGGCATCAAAGCCGTATACGGTGTGGCCGCACAGGCGCAGGCCTCGGGCGAACGCTATGACTACGAGCCCGCCGGCCGTGGCGCGTTCCCGCAGGAAGAGGACTGGGACACCCGCGCCTACCTGCGCCACCTGCCCACCGTGTTTGAAGCCGTCCGGAACGAGTTCGGCCCGGAAATCCCGCTGCTTCACGATGGCCACCACCGTATGACGCCCATCCAAGCCGCCAAGCTCGGCAAAGCCCTGGAGCCTTACGACCTCTTCTGGCTGGAGGACTGCACCCCGGCCGAGAACCAGGAAGGCTTGCGCCTGGTCCGCCAGCACACCACCACGCCGCTGGCCATCGGTGAAATCTTCAACACCGTGTTCGACTTCCAAACCCTCATCAAAGAACAGCTGATCGACTACGTTCGTGCTGCATCCACCCACTTCGGCGGCATTTCACCGCTGAAAAAGGTCATGGACTTCGCGGCCCAGTACCAGATCAAGTCAGGCTTCCACGGCCCCACCGATATTTCGCCCGTAGGTTTCGCCGCCCAGCTCCACGTGGGCCTGGCCATCCATAACTACGGCATCCAGGAATACATGCAGCACTCGGACAAGACCAACGAGGTCTTCCAGCAGTCCATGACCTTCAAGGACGGCTACCTGCACCCCGGCGACGAACCCGGCATCGGCGTCGAATTCAACGAAGAAGCCGCCGCCGCGTTCCCGTACCAGCAGGCCTACCTGCCGTACAACCGCCTCGTGGATGGCACGGTTCATGACTGGTAGAGAGGTCATGACTGATATAGCGCAACCCCGCCACCACATTGTGGTGATGGGTGTTGCAGGCTGCGGCAAAAGCACGATAGGTGCCGCCTTGGCCGAGCGGCTTGGTGCTGGATTCCTCGACGGCGATTCGCTGCACCCCCAGGCGAACATCAGCAAGATGGCCTCGGGTATTCCGCTGAACGACGACGACCGCGCACCGTGGCTGGCCGAAATCGGCAGGCGATTCCCGGCGTCGAACTCTGCTCTTGTCATCGCGTGCAGCGCGCTCAAGCGCTCCTACCGGGACATCATCCGCAGCGCCGATCCATCCGTGGTGTTCGTGCACCTGCACGGCACCCGGGAGTTGCTAAATGCCCGCATGACTGCCCGTCCCGGGCACTTCATGCCGGCCTCGCTGCTGGACTCACAGCTGGCTACGCTGGAACCGCTCGAGGACGACGAAGCCGGGATCGTTGTGGACATCGCACTGCCTGTGGAGGACATCGTGAATGACGTACATGCCGCACTGGCAGGCAAGTCCGCTGCGTCTGCCGGGCCGCACCTGGTGGACTTGACGGCCGCTCCCTACAACCTGGACGACGCCGCGGTGGAGTGGGTGGAGAGCACCATCGGTTCCATGACGCTGGAAGAGAAAATCGGCCAGCTCTTCATCAACCACAACAACGATTACTCCCCGGAGTACCTCGACGGCGTGCTGGAGAACTTCCACGTAGGCGGCATGCGGTACCGGCCGGGGCCCTCTGCAGCCGTGCAGGAACACATCCGCTACGCCCAGTCCAAAACCCGCATTCCGCTGCTGATCGCCTCCAATCCGGAGATGGGGGGCGCCGGCAGTTGCGACGACGGCACGTTCGTTTCCACGCACCTGCAGGCAGGCTCGCACCCGGACAAGACCATTGCACGGCAGATGGGCCAGGTGGCCGGCGTCGAAACTGCTGCGCTGGGCTGCAACTGGGCCTTCGCGCCAATCGTGGACATCCACTACAACTGGCGGAACACGGTCATCTCCACGCGGGCCTTTGGAAACACCCCGGACATAGTGGTGGAACGGGCAAAAGAGTACTTCGACGGCATCAGCGAATCACCCACCGTCTGCGCCATGAAGCACTTCCCCGGTGACGGTATTGATGAGCGGGACCAGCATGTGGTCACGTCCTACAACACCCTGGGATATGACAAGTGGAACGCCAGCTACGGGCACGTGTACCGCGAAATGATCGGGCATGGCGTGCAGTCCATCATGGTGGGCCATATTGGTGCTCCCGAGGTGTCCCGGCATTTCCGGCCAGACTTGTCGGACGCTGAAATCTTGCCTGCCACGCTGGCGCCGGAGTTGTTGCAGGACCTCTTGCGTGGGGAACTCGGGTTCAACGGGCTGGTCCTCACGGATGCGTCCCTGATGGTGGGCCTGACTCAGACCATGAAGCGCAAGGACCTGGTTCCTGCCACCATCGCAGCGGGCTGCGACATGTTCCTGTTCTTCCGGAACCCCGAGGAGGACTTCGGGTACATGCTGGATGGCTACAAGTCCGGGGTCATCAGCGAGGGACGTTTGCAGGATGCCCTGCGGCGGATCCTTGGCCTGAAGGCGAGCCTGGGCTTGCATCTCGCTTCGCGGGAACGGTTGGTTCCGGCGGCCGAAGCCTTGGCTGTTATCGGCAGCGAGGCCCACCGGGCCATAGCTGCTGACATCGCTGACAAGACCGTCACGCTGGTGAAGGACACTGCCCGCAACCTGCCGATCACGCCTCGGACCCATCCGCGAATCCGTCTCTACGGCATCTCCGGGGGCGCCGACTTCACCCGCGCAGATCCTCTGGCTTACCTGGATACCGTCCGGGAAGAACTGGAAGTCGCAGGTTTTGAGGTCAGCGTCTTCCAGACCGCTGAGCAGCGTGAGGCCGCGGGAGAGGCCGGCATGAACTTCATGCGGGTCCTGTCCGAGGAAGCCACCGGCGACTATGCGGAGCGATACGACGCCGCCTTCGTCTTTGCCAATGTGAAGGGCTTCGCGCAGGAGGCCTCCATCCGGATCAAGTGGTCCTCGCCCATGGCCGCCGAGATCCCTTGGTACGCCACGGAGGTTCCCACGGTGTTTGTCTCACTGAACCAGCCGAACCACTTGATCGATGTGCCTATGGTCAAGACCGCCATTCACGCCCACGCAGCAACACGCGAGGCCATTCGCGCAACGATCCAAAAGATCCAGGGTGAGTCCGGATTCCAGGGGACGTTCAATCAGAACGTGTTCTGCGATTCGTTCGACACCCGCCTCTGACAGCAGGCGTTAGCCCGGTACTGCCCACAAGGCGGTGCCGGGCTTTTTGCGTTACTCGGTGAAACCGCCAATTGTGAACGCTAACAACGTTTCATGTCAAGAGTCTTGGGAGCGGTTCTAGTCTGCAATCATTTCGTGATCCACGGCACTTGACCAGCGGTATTGTTAGCGTTCACAATGGCATTCGCATTACATATTCGTGGCATGCGGCATTCAACTGGCCGCAGACCATATATCGCTTCACCGTGCCGGACGCGCAGATGCTCCGGCTGCATCAGAGTTCGCGGCAATGCTGCCGCGGAAGGAGAGCATCGTGAGATTGAAGAAACTCCTGGGCGCCGTAGCGGTTGTCCTTACCTTGACTGTTGGAGCCACTGGCTGCGGTAGTCGCGGGGGCTCGGCCGAGTCCACCAGTAGTGCAAATCCCAGCGATTCGCTGGTTGGCATTTCGATGCCCACCCAGACGTCCGAGCGTTGGATCGCCGATGGCGCCAACGTTGAGAAGTCCCTGAAGGACCTTGGCTACAAGACGGACCTCCAGTTCGCCAACGATGACATTCCCACACAGGTTTCGCAGATCGAGAACATGCTGACGAAGGGCGCCAAAGCGCTCATCATCGCAGCGATCGACGGCACCACCCTGACAGACGTCCTGGCCAAGGCCAAAGAGCAGAACGTCAAGGTGATCGCGTACGATCGCCTCATCAACGGAACGCCGAACGTTGACTACTACACCACCTTCGACAACTACACCGTGGGTGTTCAGCAGGCCACTTCCTTGCTGACCGGCCTGGGCCTGGTTGACGCCAGCGGCAACAAAGTTGAAGGCAAGGGCCCGTTCAACGTTGAACTCTTTGCGGGCAGCCCGGATGACAACAACGCCAACTTCTTCTGGACCGGCGCCATGGACACCCTGAAGCCCTACATGGATGCAGGCACCTTGAAGGTTCCCAGCGGCCAGACCAAGTTCGAGCAGGCAGCCATCCTGCGCTGGCAGGCACCTGTTGCCCAGAAGCGCATGGAAGATATCCTCACCTCCGCTTACAGCTCCGGAACCAAGCTGGACGGTGTGCTTTCCCCGTATGACGGCCTGTCCATCGGCATCATTTCCGCGCTGACCAGCACCGGCGGCTACTCCACCGGCAACCTGCCGGTAGTCACCGGCCAGGATGCGGAGAAGGGCTCCGTGAAGTCCATCATCGCCGGCGAGCAGTACTCCACCATCTTCAAGGACACCCGCCAGCTCGGCGCACAGGCCGTGAAGATGGTTGACGCCGTCCTCAAGGGCACCGAACCGGAGACCAACGACACCAAGACCTACAACAACAAGGTCAAGGTTGTCCCGGCCTTCCTCCTGAAGTCCGTCATCATCACCAAGGACAACTTCCAAAAGGAACTGATCGACTCGGGCTACTACAAGGAAGCCGACGTCAAGTAATCACGTCCCCGGTCTGTGGCCCCAAACCTCTGTGTTGCTGTACGCAGTGCGGCGGGGCCACAGCCTCCCATAGAGCCTGCCCGAGTCCTCGGCCCGGGCCAAGTTCCAACCAGTCAGCGGGAATTGACGATGAACGTACCCATTCTTCAAATGCGAGGAATCACCAAGACCTTCCCCGGGGTAAAAGCCCTTCAGGACGTCACCCTGGACGTCAACCGTGGTGAGGTTCATGCCATTTGCGGCGAGAACGGAGCAGGGAAGTCCACCCTCATGAAAGTGTTGTCCGGGGTCTACGCCCACAACACCTTCGACGGCGACATCCTCTTTGAGAACGAACCCTGCGAATTTTCGAGCATCACCGATAGCGAGAAGCGCGGCATCGTGATCATCCACCAGGAACTGGCCCTGAGCCCGTACCTGTCGATTGCCGAGAACATCTACCTCGGGAATGAGCTTGCCAGGAACGGCTGGGTGGACTGGCGGAAGACCAACCTTGAAGCCGCCAAACTGCTGGCACGTGTTGGCCTCAGTGAAAACCCGGTCACCCCCATCCAGCACATCAGCGTGGGCAAGCAGCAACTGGTGGAAATCGCCAAGGCGCTGTCCAAAGAGGTGAAGCTCCTCATCCTGGACGAGCCCACCGCTGCGTTGAACGACGAAGACTCGGACCACTTGCTGGACCTCATCCTGCACCTCAAGGGCCAGGGCGTCACCAGCATTATCATCAGCCACAAGCTCAATGAGATCCGCAAGGTGGCTGACGCCGTCACCATTATCCGCGATGGCAAATCCATTGAGACCCTGCGCCTGGACCAAGGCCAGATCACCCAGGAACGCATTATCCGGGGCATGGTGGGACGCGACCTGGAGAGCCTGTACCCGGACCGGAACCCCAACATCGGCGAGGAAGTCCTCCGCATCGAAGACTGGACCGTCCAGCACCCCCAGGACCATTCCCGCATGGTGGTGAACAACGCCAGCCTCAACGTCCGCAAGGGTGAAGTGGTTGGCCTGGCCGGCCTCATGGGCGCCGGCCGGACCGAGCTGGCCATGAGCGTCTTCGGCCGGACTTACGGGCGGGCAGTATCGGGCAAGGTCTACAAGTACGGCCAGGAAATCGACACCTCCACTGTCTCTGACGCAATCGACCACGGGATCGCCTATGCCACCGAGGACCGGAAGCACTATGGCCTGAACCTGATCGAAGACATCAAACGGAATATCTCCATGGCTGCACTGAACAAGCTGGCCAAACGAGGTTGGGTGGACGGCAACAAAGAGACCACCGTCGCCAACCATTACCGGAAGAGCATGAACATCAAGGCTCCTTCCGTTGCTGCCATCACCGGCAAGCTCTCAGGCGGAAACCAGCAAAAGGTGGTGCTGAGCAAATGGATGTTCTCAGACCCCGACGTCCTCATCCTCGACGAGCCAACCCGTGGAATCGACGTCGGCGCCAAATTTGAGATTTACACCATCATCGCGGAGCTTGCAGCGGCAGGAAAAGCCGTCATAGTGATCTCCTCTGAGCTTCCGGAGCTTCTGGGCATTTGCGACAGGATCTACACCCTGTCCGCAGGCCACATCACCGGCGAAGTCCCCATCGCCGAAGCCACCCAGGAAACCCTCATGCACTTCATGACCCAAGAGAAGGAATAGCGAACATGTCCGCCCTACGAGAATCCCTTGGCTTCCTCACAAGCCGCCTCCGCCAGGTTGGCATCTTCGTCGCCCTGATCCTGATCGTCATCCTCTTCCAGGTGCTTACGGACGGCATCCTGCTCCAGCCACAGAACGTCACCAACCTGGTGGTCCAAAACAGCTACATCCTGATCCTGGCCATCGGCATGGTGATGGTCATCATCGCCGGGCACATCGACCTCTCTGTCGGTTCCATCGCAGGCTTCATCGGCGCTGTTGCTGGCGTGATGATCGTCCATTGGGGCTGGGCGTGGTGGCTCGCCATCCCGGCCTGCCTTCTGGTGGGTGCGTTGGTGGGTGCGTGGCAAGGCTACTGGATTGCCTATGTAGGTATCCCGGCCTTCATCGTCACCCTTGCAGGCATGCTGATCTTCCGCGGCCTGACCCTCATTACCCTCAAAAACCAGCAGATCACCCCGTTCCCGAACGAGTTGCGTGCCCTGGGCGGCGGCTTCCTGCCTGACATCTCCGGCGGCACATCCGTCCTGGAATGGCTGACAGTGATCCTGGGCGTCGGCGGTACGGCAGCCATTCTTTTCCAGGCCCTCAAGGAACGCCGGGTTCGCCGCAAGTTCAACCTTGAAAATGAACCGATGGCTTGGTTTGCCGTCAAGAACGGGTTCATTGCAGTCCTGATGCTCATCATCACCTTCCTCCTGGCCAGCTACCGTGGCACCCCGATCGTCCTGATCGTCCTTGCTGTCCTGGTGATCGTGTACTCGGCACTGATGAACAACAGCATCTTTGGCCGCCACACTTACGCGATCGGCGGCAACCTCCACGCAGCCGAGCTCTCGGGCATCAAGACCAAGAAGGTCACCTTCCGCCTCTTCGTCAACATGGGTGTCCTCGCGGCCTTGGCAGGACTGGTCTTCACGGCCCGCCTGAACTCGGCGCAGCCCGCCGGTGGTACCGGGTTCGAACTCGACTCCATCGCTGCGGCCTTCATTGGTGGCGCCGCAGTGCAGGGTGGCATCGGAACAGTAGCCGGAGCCATGATTGGCGGCCTGATCATGGGCGTCCTCAACAACGGCATGTCCATCCTTGGCCTGGGCACCGACTACCAGCAGCTCATCAAGGGCCTGGTGCTGCTGCTCGCCGTCGGCTTCGACATCTTCAACAAGAACCGCACCGGTTCCGGTGGAGGCTCCACCATGGGCCGCCGGTTCAAATGGAAGACCACCCCGCCGGCAACCGCAACGTCCACGCCCGCCAAGGCGGAGCCCGTCGCGGTCGACGCGAAGTAGCCACACATGTCCACAGGGGGAGCGGCGCGAGCTCCCGTCATGGGTGATGTTGCCAAGATGGCGGGAGTCTCGCACCAAACCGTTTCCCGCGTCCTGAACAACCACCCGAACGTCAGTCACCAGACCAAGCAACGCGTGGAATCGGCCATCTCCCAATTGGGCTACCGCCGCAACACCGCAGCCCGCAGCCTGGTCACACGCCGGTCCCGGACCATCGGAGTGCTTGCCTGTGAGACAGGCCAGTTTGGGCCCGCGAACACCCTCTTGGGAGTAGAACAAGCTGGCCGGGAAGCAGGGTACTTCGTCAGCATTGCGAACCTCCGCGAAGTGACCGACCACAGCGTCAACGATGCCATGGCGCATTTCCGGAACCAGTCCGTTGACGGGATTGTCATCCTGGTCCCGCATCCGGATGTCCTGGCCGCCTTGCGCGATGTTTCCTTTCCCGTGCCCATCGTTGCTGTCGGGGCCGGTGCAGGAAACCAGTTGACGGGGGCATCCCTGAACCAGCGGCTGGGAGCCCGCCTCGCGGTTGATCACCTGATCGGCCTGGGCCACCGCCGTATTGCGCACATTTCCGGCCCGCCCCACTGGATCGACGCCGCCGAGCGCATCACGGGATGGCAGGAGTCGCTGGAAAATGCCGGTTTGCACGCCGACGTCCTGCTGCGGGGTGGCTGGGATGCGGCCTCCGGCTACCGCGCCGGCCTTGAGCTCATACAGCAGCACACCGTCACTGCCGTGTTCGTCGCCAACGACCAGATGGCAGTGGGTGTACTCCGTGCTGTCCAGGAATCCGGCCTGCACGTCCCGGGGGACATCAGCGTGGTGGGCTACGACGACCAACCCGAGGCTGAGTTCTTCATGCCGCCACTCACCACCATCAAACAGGACTTCGAGGAACTCGGCCGCCGATGCATGGAGGCGGTGCTGCAGCAACTGGACGGGGACGGGGGAGCGGGCGACCAGATCGTCAACCCCCGCTTAGTGATCCGCGCAACTACGGCGGCCCCACTAAACTAGGAGCCATGACTTCCACGCCTGATACTGCTGCAGCCCGCGCCCGCCTTCTTGAACTCATCAAAGAACTGGCGGTGGTCCGCGGCAAGGTGATCCTCTCCAGCGGCAAGGAAGCGGACTACTACATCGACCTCCGCCGCATCACCCTGCACCACGAGGCCTCCAAGCTGGTGGGTCAGGTCATGTTGGCAATGATCGACGACGCCGGCGTTTCAGTTGAGTGCGCCGGCGGGCTCACCATGGGTGCCGACCCCGTGGGTACCGCCGTGATGCACGCTGCTGCCGACGCCGGCCGTGCCGTGGACGCCTTCGTTGTCCGCAAGGCCCAGAAGTCCTACGGCATGGGCCGCCAGGTGGAAGGTCCCTCGGTTGAAGGCCGCAACGTGGTGGTCCTCGAGGACACATCCACCACCGGCGGGTCCGCACTGACCGCCGTCGAAGGTGTCCGCAAGGCGGGCGGCAACGTAGTAGCTGTAGCGGTAATCGTTGACCGCAACACCGGCGCCAAAGAGAAGATTGAAGCCGAAACCGGAGTGCCGTACCTCTTCGCCTTCGGCAAGGATGAACTGGGCCTCGACTAAGCCTATGCTTGCTGCGTGGACGTTCAGGTAGGGAAGCTCCCGGCGCCGCCGGAGGTGACTGAAAACCTCCCCGCACCGGTGAGCGAGGAACCGGAGAAGGCAGCGGATCCGGGCTCATGGGCCCGGATCCTTCCCTACGCTGCCCGGTTGAAGAAAACGTCCCGCCGTAACTTCCTCATCACCGCCGGGGCTTCGGGGGCGCTCGCAGCGGACATGCTTTTCACCCGTCGTGTGCAGGCCGAGCGGCGAGCCACCAAGATCCTCCGTGTGCCGGATCCGTACTCGGACGTTTACTTTCCCAAAGCCAGCTGGATCCTCTTCCCTGGTTACAAAACCAGTTGGGAAGAGGCTCAATGGATCCTCAACTCGCTGCGCCCCGCCCTGCATCAGCGGGGCCGCCTTGCCGCCGTCGGATATTCCAACCTGGGACTGGACGTGGACGAAATTGTCCGCGAAATCATCCTGCACGTCCGTGAGCTGAAACTGGAGAAGCTGTACTTTTATGGCCACAGTTTTGGCGGCATGCTCGCCACCCAGGTAGCTGCCCGCCTGCTGGAGCTGCACGGCGTCGAGACGCAATTGATCGTCCTGGATTCGAGTCCCTTCAGCCGCGCCGACGTCCTGGACCAGAGCTGGTTCGACGGCGTGGTGTTTCTTTACGAGAATGGCTTCCGCATCCCATCGGTCCTGCGCGGCGGCTATGAACTGGGGGAGCGCGTGGCGCATAAGGATGAGCGGACGTGGCGGCAAATCCTCGATCAATCCTTGGAGCAGCTCTCGCCGATCGCCCCCTCCAGCGTGCTGATACAGACGGAATCGGCGTACATCTACCACTTTGACGGCCTCCGGCTGGCAGGAAAAATCGGTGGCGCCAAGATGGCCTTCATTGGCAATGCCAAGGACGCCACCGTGGATTATGAGTCGGCGCGTGCGGGGTGGAGCAAGGTCTTCGGGCCAAACAAGGTGATGCCCACGCTCAGTACGGAAGGCGCCCGGCCCGCCCACGCCAGCCCGCAGTGGAACGGGGGCATCTACCGGCCACTGCTGGAACGCGTCCAGGATGAGCTCCAGCCGCTCCCGCCTGAGCCCCGGGAACCGTCATACCAAGAACCGAATGGCAAGGTGATCCGCCCGGCCTAGGTGAACTTTTGTACAAGTGAGCTCTGTACTCGAGTACAGGGTGGATATACCCGATCCTCCGTAGCGTCGTTCTTGACAGGAAATAAGAACGAATTTCGAGGAGCGAAGTATGAACGGTCTACAGCTCACGGGCATCAGCCGCAGCTTCGGTGACCGCAGGGTCCTCCACGATGTGGACCTCACGGTCCATCGCGGGGAGATCGTGGGATTCATCGGCGGCAACGGTGCAGGTAAGACCACCACCATGCGCGTGATCCTTGGTCTGCTGACCCCGGACCACGGCGAAGTCACCTGGGAGGGCTTGCCCATCACGGCCAGGGACCGGAGGCGCATCGGGTACATGCCCGAGGAACGCGGCCTCTACCCCCAGATGCCGGTGAGGGATCAGATCATTCACTTCGCCTTGCTGGAAGGGCACCAACCCGAAGCCGCGCGTGGGGTTGCAGACGAACTCATAGCCTCCCTTGGCCTCCAAGGCCGTGAGCAGGCACTGGTTCAGGACCTCTCCTTGGGAAATCAGCAGCGCGTCCAGCTGGCGGTCGCCCTGGTTGGTAACCCGGCCCTGCTGGTGCTTGACGAGCCATTCTCGGGACTGGATCCCCTCGCCGTCGAAACGATGTCCCGCCTTATCCGGGAGCAAGCAGACCGGGGCGTCGGAGTTCTGTTCTCCTCGCACCAACTGGAGCTCGTAGAGCGCCTGTGCGACAAAGTATGCATTCTGGACCGCGGTCGAGTGACGGCAAGCGGCAGCGTCGTAGAGCTGCAGGATGACGGAAAGAGCCGCTGGAAACTCGGTTTCTCCCGGGCGGCAGATTCATTCGCCGCCGAAGTGTCCATGGCCCGCGGCGTCAACGTGGAGATCTCTGCGGCCGACCGTACTACGGTGCTCGTCTCCGTGGACGGCTCAGGGCGGGATGTGCCCGGCGAAATCCTCGCAGCAGCGCAACGGCACGGCGGGCTGAAGAGCATCGTGTCCGCGCAGAGGACTTTGGCAGATCTGCTTGCCGGCAAATTCATGCTGTCCCATCCAGGTACCACCCCGGGGGCGGAGCGCTCCCTCGACAAAGTTGGAGTATCGCAATGAGCACAACAACATTTGATCGCACCACCCGCAGCGCCGCTCCCTCGTCCGGCAGTGGGCTACGCGAGACGCGCCTGATCATACGGCGCGAGGTCCTCACCAGGCTGGGGAACCGGACCATTCTCACGGCGACAGGACTACTGGCACTTTTCGCCGGCGCGGCTGCCGGGATCGGCGGATGGTTCCTGGTGGATTCGCTGGGCGGGGCTGGAGCAATGGACTTTGATCCTCGGGCCATCTTCGCCACCGCCATGATCAGCGCATTGCTGGCCTCCCTGGTCTACTCGGCATCGAGCCTGACCTCCGGGGTGGTAGAGGAGAAATCATCCAGGATAGTGGAGATCCTCCTCACCAAGATCGGCATTGTCCCGTTGCTGGCCGGAAAGATGATCGGCATAGGGCTGGTCACCCTTGTCCAGCTGCTGGCGATCGGCGGAACCGCCGTGGTGGGGTTCAGCGTGGTGGGGGGCTGGTCCCTGATCAACGTCGCCGTAGGACCGAGCCTGCTGTGGTTCCTCCTCTGGTTCCTCCTGGGCTACGTGATATTCGCAGCTTTGAACACCACGCTGGCTTCTACTGTGTCCCGACAAGAAGACCT
>Ga0247742_10002293_pt1 | contig 12603 bp, 9 predicted proteins | sample UWRJL208509C2_FD_180944 | JGI IMG/M metagenome (GOLD analysis project Ga0247742, IMG submission 180944) | Plant litter microbial communities from Arlington Agricultural Research Station in Wisconsin, United States - UWRJ-L208-509C-2 | ecosystem: Environmental > Terrestrial > Plant litter >...
ATCTATGTAAATGAACCGGTCCAACCACATGGGGGCTCACCCGTCTATATGCAGGCCGATGTGGGGCCTTTAGGCGGTGATTCCAGGTGATTCCTAGCAAGAGAACTTTGGCTGTCAGTAATTTATACTGCAATGTTAGCAGTTTATAGAAGGAGGTAACTAATTTTTCTTATTCTGAGCGCTTTATACAAACTACTGGCTCGAAATTTTCACCGCTGAGTGATTCATCTAGATTACTCGCTCGAAGAATTTCGTTCTGAGTGATTCGGACAATGTACTCACTTGAGAGTCTCATTCGGGGCGCATCAGGCAAGTTATTTCGGTATAAGTAACTCAGACAAATTACTGACTATAAAATATTATTTCGGGCGCTTCATGCAGATCGTTGGCTCGACAATTCTGCTCACAGTGATTTTCACAAGTACTCATTCATTCTCGGCACTTTATGTGAGTCACTGACTCGAACATCTTGTTCTGGATGCTTCATACAAGGCGCCTACTTGAAATTTTTATTTTGGGCGCTTCATGTGAATTATCAGCTCTAAGTTCCTATCCTGAGCAATTCATATGAAGTACTTTCTCATTCTGGGCGGGCGCTTCATGTGATTTACAGGCTCGAAATTCTCGCTTCGAGTCATTCATACAGGGCATATCTTATTTTAGGCACTTCATGAAAATCACCAGCTCGGAAATCTTGCTCTGAGTGATTTGGACAAAGTACTGACTCATAAATATTACTCTGGGCACTTCGTGAAAATTACCGGCTAAAATACCCTGCTCTGAGTAATTTATATGAAGTATTTGCGCATTCTGGGTGCTTCATGCGAGTTTCTAGCTCAAATACCTCGCCTTAAATGATTCATACAAGACGCCCGCTTTAAAGTCTTCTTCTGGGTGCCCATGCGAGTGAATGGCTCGAATGTTTTACTCTGAGTGATTCAGAATAAGTACTGACTTGAAATTTTTATTCTAGGTGCTTTATCTAAATTACTAACTCAAAATAGTCACCCGGAGCAATTCACACCAAGTTATCATGCGTAGCTGAACATTTTTCAATTATATCCTGTTTATTTTCTCAGTGGTAGTACAGTAATTGTAGTCTAGGGTTTGTACATAGCGCTCCCCATTGCCCACACATACACACATACAACAGGCGGTACACGTTGGAAACCGTATGTTGTACGTGTTTGGTACAACATACATATCAACGCCTATTCGGTCGTACTCGTGTTCAGTTAGCGGCAACTAGCGGGTTGACAAAGTCCAGCCAACCCTGTGCCACGAGAGAAGACCAGCGACATCAGAGAGTCGATGTTGATCGATGATCGACCGATCGCCCAGACGGATAGTCTTAGGATGGCAGAGCTGTAGGTTGCTTCTATTCCGGTTGTTGTTTGATGTCCCATCCAGCGCGGACGCGTCATCGACGTCATCCTCCTCCGTCCACTCCGAGCCTTAGTACTGAACGACTTTTCAGGTAGGAACAGCCTAAGAAATGGAATGCACGCGGAGATCCAGACCTCCCAGAGCGCAAATTGTCCTGATCCACAACTCTCCTCCAATTCCGCCTCTCCCTCACCAGTGCAACCTAATGAGACAATGTTCTTGGTGTTGAAAGTGCGTGCTCTGTACTTGAGGGTGTGAATGTTCGTATTCCAAGATTAGGGCCCAACGGATGGTACATATATGGCAGACCAGACCAATAGATCCAGTCGACCACGCCCAACAACGACAACACCCCCACCCACGCCTATCCGAAACGCCCCTCCTCGCGATAACCAAGCCTAACCCAACGCTCAAGACTAAATATTGAGTCTGCATTGCGTTATGGTTCCTTTCTGCAGTCTGCAGGCCGCTTTGTTGCCAGCGACATAGTACAGGAAGGACACGAGGTGGAAGGAGACGAAGGTATGAGTTTGGCGGGTCCGTTGTGAACGAGAGCATTGGCGGCCACTTGGATTCCCAGGGGTGTATATCGATGAAGACGGCCTATGAGGGATGCGTGGTACCGGATGTAGAGCCGGGGCCAGAGGGTGAAGGAAGGACGATATCCCAGCTCCTCATCCCTCACAGCTGTATCCTCCGGAAATGTGTACGCAGTCTTTGGCATTAAACCATTTCTATATAAGTCTTCTACATCTTCTGCACTCACGTTCGAGGCTGAGGACGTGTGTGGTCAGAATTCGCGTTGTTGGTGTTTGATACGAGTAAGTACCTTGATGGGAGCTAAATGGATACACGAAAAATCATCAGCAACACGATCTAAGAATAAGGTGGAGGTAAGTGTGAGAAGGAAGGACGCGACGTAGAAGTAATAAATATCAACACCAAAGAAAAACTACATACCTCCATGTAACACAAGCCTAGCCCCTTGACTTCGTCTTCGGGTTCAACTCAGCTCAACCCAAGGATCGCGGGTAGCATCTGCGCCCGTCTTCCAACCATCACGCCTTGCACTGAACCACATGTAGAGGCCTTGACACACAGAATCTGCACAATCCTGGGTAGGATGTACGCCGGGCGTGTATCTTGAGGAAAGGCGGCTATCCCTAGGCCTTGTCGGCTGGCCACTGATCTTGGTTTGAGGTTTAGGATTGCAGAAGGTGGAAGTGGGGATACAATCGTTGGCCAGTGCTGCACGCAACTTGGGTTCTAGACCTGGGTTGCATTCTTCTTCATGTTATCCCTTTCGCCCCATGTCCTCCTTCCCATTTATGGCTTCCTGTGTCTGGAAAGTCACCACTTTCAACGAGCCACAGCCTTCAAACCGTCCACCTCTACTCCGGATTCATGTTCAGCCCAGAAGCGCGTACAAGTGCCCAATCTCAGATGGGTATACGGGGTGCTTTCGTCAAAGTAGTTGAGCCACACACTGGTCCTAATTGGGGTTGGGCGTCGATGAAGGAGTGAAGTGCTCATTGGCGGAGAAAGGAGAGCTTTGGTCATGAGAAGAAATCTCCGCGTCACTCGGGTGCTCGAACTGTGATGACGTTTGGTGAAAAGGTCCTGAGCCACAACCCTTCTTGAATTCCACCTCTTTCACCAACACCAATGCGTTTATTCACAACATTGTTGGCGTCGATACTGTGTGCGCCTTGCCAGTCACTGAAGTGCTGCACCAGTTGTCCTGAACCCTCTTGCCCACCAGCAAGTTCCGTCGAACGTAAGACGCTGGAGAGACGTGGTTAGAGATCATCGTGGTGGTCTAAAGGTATCGGTGAGCATGGGAAAGGGGAAAGTATTAGCACGACGTACCCTACGTGAAGTTTCCGCCAGATTCAGAAGTCCAGTCGCTAGTGTCTTTAGAAAAGGGTGGTATAAAATATTGAACCCATTAGCAGACATCGCCGCAGTGAGAGAAAAGAGCAACGATGGACGCGTGACAAACGGCCAAACCGACATCCCGGCAGTGCCACGTGTGTCAATTTACAGGCGGGCCATAAGGCGCGTGGGCGCTTGGCATTTGTCATGAGCGCCTAAATGTGAAGATTACAATGGAGGATATCATGGTAATTCGTCAACCCGGCCTGCTCTGAACAGGTCAATTTTGGTTCTGAAGACCACTATCACCTACTACCATTTATTTATGCAAAAATATGAAACAAGTATATACCTGGCGGATTTTGGGCTGAAAAGAAGACCAGTCTGGACAGTTTTCGAGGGCCATTGTCCGCGCTTCGTGGTAGTAAATAGACGTAGTAGATTTCTCAAGCACCCTTTGAGGATAATTGAAAATACTTAGACGATATTTGCAAGCAAATAAGATGCGGTGCTCTGTTGAAATTGAGCGGCCAGAGATCGTCTTCTGGAGAGACCTGTAAGGTTTTTTCACAATGCAATAAAGACGTTTGCGCACGCTCGCACAGACAAAGATGTACTGCGTACGATCTCATCCCCACACACGGAGACCCTGAGCCCGCAAGTTCAGGATCAAGATTTTGCACCTAACCAACGCCGACGTGATCAGGCACAACGTTTCTGGCGCATAGACTGGGTATTTTATTAGATTCTTATGTTTTGAGGGCACTAGGTACTTAATATACCCTAGAAATAACTGTCTGAATAAACGAAATTTGTTCACGTTCACGTCTACATTTAAATACCAATTCTCCTTCTACCAGGTATTTCACGCACCCTACTTCAATTCACTTCCGTCGAACCTCCCACTAACTTCTTCAGTCTCTTCGCTTAAGAAGTCTAAATCAACCAGGTGATCCCCAATCAGAGAAAGAAGGCCTTTCTCGGAGGGTAGTGCTGCAAGATCGTCTTGTAGACGAGGATACTGCGCTAGGCATTCCTTTCTAATGGTTTTCATTCCAGTTTTGTGCACTAATCCATGAACGGACAGCTGTTTAGCGCCTATATTCAATTGAATTTCATATTTATTTCTATGACTGCAAATGCGCGTACCGAAGAGCACTCGAACGATCGAACAACCAAATACTGTGGAGAACACACCACAGAAAAAGGACCACAAGCCACCAAGATTGGCAAATCCATCAACGACCGATTTGTCACGATAATCTTGGATAATCCTTGGGTTTCGGGAAACATATGAGGTGCTGTATAATGCCAGTGTTGAAATATTTGGTCCTGTAGGCCTTTCCGGCGAGAGAGTCCAGTGTTGTCCTAAGGGGTCGCTAAACAAGGTATCCACCTCGGATACATAATAAAAATCGAATGACCGGACGAACGGTTTCTGTAAGCAAGTAGTTCGTTTTGAGGTGTGTCATTCGAAAGAACTCACCACAAACACCCCAAGCGACGAGAGGTAGGTATCCCTGAACGTCTGTCGAATGTGGTTGCCTAAAATTCCCACAAGGTTCACCCCAGGGAGCAGGGTAACGGGGTTGGTCTGCGCCAATGTTTTGCAGTGTCAGACGTCCGACCAATCCTGACCTCTACCACAGGACTTTTTAAAGTTGCAAAGTCAACGACAATAAGAGTCCGATCGGCGAATGCACCCCACACGGTGGGGCTTACGACTGAATTCGAATGATCACCGCCGTCACAGCTGAAAGCACCGACTTGGGTCGAATCTGCAATCTTTTGGTCCAAAATAAGGCCCCCAGAGCGTTCCCCGTGGTAGTAGCACTTTTGGGCTGGCAAATTTGTTCGAAAATCTAGTGGTAACATGCACAATGACATCAATAATAGCACCGCCAGTAAAGAAAATGTCAGTTTAAACCCACAGGGTGGTCCCCCTTTGTCATAGTACACCTCGACCGCCGTAAAATTCTCTGCGTGTGCGGTACTCTTGATGAGGCAGCCAAAGGCTGACTTAAGCTCTTGATTGGGACGTGATTGGGCAAAGTAGACTCACCACCACTACATACTGCCCGTATTCTTTGACTACAAGATTAGGCTGCGTACTCGGCGCTCGAGCCTCTTTTACATGCAGCAAATCCGACTCCAGGATAGGCCCAACAATGAGAATTATATGCGCCAAATACCACATGACGACTATCAATGCGCCAGCCAGGATACCTCTGGTGACGATAATCCACTTGGATTCACCACTGCGGAAGGGCGGAGATTGTTCAGCGGGAGACTTGGGCCAGACTAATTGACATCCTTGAACTTACACACAACGCGCCTTCCAAAGCGTCCAAGGGCGTTCTTTGAAAATCTCTAGAGTAAAATTGATGTCTGGATGTTCCATGATAGAGGTTTAATAACACCGTGAAGAAGGGGATCACCAAGGATTTAGATGCTGGGTACAGTAGCGCTACTTGAACTCCACCAATTACTTCCGCAGCAATGGCGTTAACTCGCTCTGATCACGAAAGATTAGACCTCAAGGTCCTGAACAGCATGTAGGTAAGTAAGTATGGAATATTAGCGGGAGAAGTGCGGTGAGCGCTGGTAAATCCATAAAAAGAAGCACTTTGAAGGCTTCTCTCATGAATCACTGTTACGAACGACACTGCCTTTCAGAAGACTCCATGCCTCCCGCGCTGGTCAGATTATCCAAATGGTAGCAACGCCATGCGTATCGGTAACCCAATCGGGCAGGAAGATAAGTTCCGAGTCTACTGAGACGCCAAGATTATTCAGAGGTTATATATAAGGCACGCGCTGTGTGCGAGACGGGCGCCTATTCACACACTCAAGTACTGGTGCGAATTTCCACCCGGGCATTCTGCTATATATCGGTCAAAGTAGCTCAAAGTGGTTCAAATAGCTTCCGAGTCGAACGATCTTATCAGCGGTACTCCGGGAACATCATATTCCTGCAGACACAGCATTTGACCTTTTATAACTTGTGGCTGGTTATTCGGAATTCATTCCTAAATAAGCAACTTTGTGCCAAATCTGAATAACTCCGAATAACTCTTCTACTCGAGTATAATTGGCCACCGATTATGAAGAATATGAAATGGAGCTGGAGCTGGAACTGGAACTAGCCGAGCTCAGATCGACTTCAAACCTGCCAGCGAGGATGACTAGAGAGTAGAGAGTTGCATTATAAGCTATGAGCCATAAACCATAAGCGCTGAGTCATAAGCCGAAGAATGAGAACAACAATGAAAAGACAGTCTGAATCGGGTTGTGTTCAGGCTGACCCGGGTGTCCTTAGGATGTCGGTATCGGATCGAGTAGCCCCGGGCCTTGTGCCATATAGTGCCGATATACGAAGACATGATGAAACAATAATGCAGGCGTGAGCGTGAGCATGCGTTCCCAGAGCTGGAGGCGAGCGATGAGGGGGATCAGTGCAGGAATAACAGCGTCGGGCCTGGGCCGATTATGATCACATCAAGACGTTAAAAATAACCCCACATTGAAGTCATTCCCTCTTCCCCATCACCTACCTCAGCAAGCTGTTACGATTATACTTGATTTGGCTGCCGCTTACATTCGTCAGCTAGCCCCACAACAGAATCCAGAGTCCGATCATCCACAATTGTTGGTGGCAACGCCGGTGCTCGTACTTACAGTGTTCGCTGCGAAGACAGTTGAATCCTATTGTCTCAGGCGCATGGACTACAGCTCTGACCACAATTTCATTCTCCTTCACACGGCCTCTGGTTATTGACGTCGGCACTCTGACTCATCCTGCTGGGCTTTTTCTTTCATGAGATTCATCAATCTGCCGGTGACAGTTCCGCCAGCGACGCAAAACGACACGACGACTGAGCGTACCGAACGACTCACTGAACTCAACTCAATTTCGAGGGAGCTCCCCTTCATGTGCCATTTACTGCGCTAAATATCTCAGTATCTAGCTTGTACTTGGAGACGTCAAATATATTTCCAACATATCCACCCAACTGAAGATGGGGTCTCGTTCTGCCGTGCCTGGGCAACGGTCTTCATCATCAATTTCATACACCCTATTGTACATGTATAGCTTGGTACTGCTTGAAGAGTAAATATAAAATTTATGCTCTTGTTTGTAATCTGTCGAGATGAATCACCACTTTTCATGAGCTGGGCGAACTGGGGTACCATCTGATCAGGAATCTACTTGGGAACAGAAGAATGGCTTCAGACTTACGATCGAGCTCCCATGTCCAAGCCGATCGATCTTGATTGACGAGGAAAAGATACGCCTGCGAATAGAAGTCAGGATGAATTCTGCATGTGCATGAAGGAGATCACTGACAGATGCAATACTCTCTGGCCTGAGACGGGCATCTTCGTTCTTTTCCCAGGAAGGATCGTTATTGTGATTGTCTCGCTGCAAATCCGTAAGGATGGCTAGTTTAAATGTAAATCAGACCGAAGGGCGTCATAAATCGTTTACGTACCCCCATTGATTATTGACTGCATAGAAACCAATTCGTCAGAATAGATCTACCAAGAAGGTGAAATGACTCACATGGGCTACGTGGATATTCTCCTTCCCAAACTCCTTGGCCAAGCTTTGACTGAGGGCTCGTAATGCGAACTTACCAGCAGAAAAGATGCTCGTGAAAGGGCCTCCTCGAAGAGCGGAAGTTGCACCAGTGAAGATCAGGGTCCCCCTCTTTCCGGTGGGTTCCTCAAGGTCGTTCTCCTTGAATGCAAGTATCGCAGCACGAGAGAATGCAAATGCGCCGGTAATACCAGTTTGTAAGGTGTCTTGCACATCCTCTGGGGTGACGGACAGAAAAGGCTTGAAAATGCCTGCAACTGCATTGAATACAGCCACTCGGATTACATACTCGGGTTTGGGGAACCGCTGCTGAATAGACGCCCATACAGATGTCACATCTTCATTTGAGTAGGATGGAATGGGGAAGGAAGCTGCCTGATACGTAGACAGGTAGGCTTCAGCACGATGTCATGAAAACTTGTTGGAAGAAATCGAGCTTACTTGTCCGCCTTCTCGATTTATTTCTTCTGAAAGTTTGTCGATGGCAGCATGGCCTCGTGCAATCAGGGCAACACTATATCCATTCTTGGCGAAGAGGCGTCTGAAAGCCTATCATCAGCTGAAGCTTGGTCTAAACCTGTTCCAGAACTAACGCAGTAGCAGCTCCTGTCCCAGAACCATTTCCAAGACCTATGACGTGACGGAATTCATTAGAAATACACACGATTGTGCCCCTTCCTTCCTATGAGCCTTGAGGGTCTCACCTGCAACGACCAAGACACGTTTCGCAGTTAGCGATGCCATTGCTGTTCGTTTTGGCTCTGGAATGCAGTCGAAGACAAGGGTGAGACTTGAGGGAAGTGGTCAGTTTATAAGGCAAACTTATATGTCACAATCCGAGATCTAAAAGGGCCTAGGGTTAGTATAGATTTGTTTGACAGGTGTCTAATATCCATACACCATATATAGACCACGCACCACGCAAACTCCGGCGCGCTCGCCCTCCTCTGAGGTTGAAAATCATCGGACTGCATTAGATTTGGGCCTGGTAGAGTGCGTTGGTGAAACTCATAGGCACATGGTGTGTTTGTTATTTCTCTCTTTTTCAGTTAGAGGAATTTCGGAACAGGGAGCTGCATTTGTCATCGATAGCGTTAGCATTGGTATGCTGGTTTCTCGGGTCGGCGCTGCCTTGCACGATGAAGTACATTTATTCTGATTCGACGGTCGAGGCTTCTTGTCGCACATTCGACACGCCTTTCCCCAGTTCATTCCCACCTCATACCGTCCCTCCAAAATTTCATTCATTCGTCCGAACACTGACAATTGCATGCCAGGCTCGAGTGTGACCATGTTTGCGATCTCCTCAGGTATTACAATGTCCGAAGCGCAGAGGAAGGCCGTCAATGAATCTTCGATAAGCTACTGGGAATTTCCAGAGTACAACGAGAGCGGACACACTATCGAGGCGGTGAGAGGCGCCGGGTCTATGTTGTAGGGATGAGGAGGTCATATTCAGGTGTTGAACGGCCTTTTTCATTGGGGTATTTTGATGTAGTTGACGTGACCCTACGCATGTAGATCCGCGGATATAGGCGCAGACATGGACACGGATATAGATACCAAAGTCGAGATAGATATGGAAAACCGACTTCCTTTATATTCACCTCACGATACCTAGTTCTTCAATTCAGCTACTACTGTCCTAGCTGCTGGCGACAAACGAAGGAGTTGAGTACAATCGCGTGAGGGAAAGTAGCTATATCTACATTTGATGACTTTGTGCGCACCTTACATGGCCAAGTAACTATCCAATTCTAGTCTACATCCATAGCACTCCCTAGGCCTGACGATATGTTTCTGAGATGTCGACATCGAGAGAGGTACTGTGCGATGGATTTCTTTGCTTTCCTTGTTTCTCGAGAATAGGCGGTGCAGAAAGAGTTGAAAATGCATTCGGCGGCAATGGATGAGAGTTGAGAATCAGGAGGTGCGCCAGCAAGAAAGATTGGGAGAAGTAGCAGGGCAAATCGGTATGTGTGCCATAGGTCATAGTTATGCGCATACCCCGACCGGTAGCGAAAGAAGCGGAGAGGAACTCGCACGCCGACCTTAACGCCGATGTAGTCTTTGGAACGAAGCAGGTGATCTCCCCACCATGTTGAGCGGAGATCCCTTTCGTCTAGTAAGCAGCGCCAACTTGAATAGTCACGTCGTCTTTTTCGAAAATTTGAAAGCCATGGTCGCATCTTCAATCTCGTGAAGTAGATTGATTTGAGGAGGGGCTTTAGTGACTTTTGAGTCCTGAATGAGTGGCCACCGGACTGGAGAAAACGAAGAGAGGATAAGGCTGTCTGCTGGCACATTCGGGGTATCCAAGGGGCCAAGGTGGGTACCAGTACGTTCACTAATTGCAATGACAGTGGAATTTGGGTTAACTTGAGACCATCTGCATCTCGTCGTTGTGGATGGACTACTGGGGATATGGCTAAAGCCCCTTGCTCGTAGAAAAATTCGTCAGACCAGTTGAAAAGGTGAAGTAAATCCTGTTTCACTGGCATGAGGGAGACAAGTGCGAGAAGGGTAGAAACACCTGGGCAATGCAGCTCATATAGCTGTAGAAGCTCTGCGACATATTGCTCGTAGAGCTCAAGGTGGCGACAATAGAGCGCGTTTCGGTTTTCGAATGCCTTAATTTAATGTCAACCAAATCAGAGGTACAGTCCATATGGAGTGAACGTACCGAGTTTTTAAAATATTCGATGAAATATGGGTAACAGTACAACATTTTCTGAGAATACTGGTGGCGGTTGCTCCATAAAGATGGACTGGGCAAGGTCATTTGTTGAAGCCTCTCCTCCAGCTTATCTGTAGGACTTGCTTGTGCTAAGGAAGAATAGAATAAGTCAAACACAGGCTCTGTCACAGACGTGTAATATTAGCATAGTTTTAAGGAGCTTTCTTGCCAAGAAGCAGGTGGTATAAGATATCAAACTCACGGTCAAGGTTCATGATCTGAACATTGCCATGACCAGCATCAAGATGACTGCCCCAAATGGCCATATCAGAGTGGATGGCCGCGAGGTTGAATGGAAGGCCCGAGAACCGAGTGGGATCTGACAAGAAATCAAAGAGAGAAGCATGAAGGGCACGGAGTTCAATGTCGTCGCCCTTGTATTCGATAAGGGAGCCCAAATCTTCTAGACCACGCTGCACGTCTCCAGGATGTAGACCGAGGATTTGTTCCATGCACTTTGGTGCTGTTATTTTTGAGGGAAAGCTGTACAGTGTATAGTCGTGCCATGGAAGTTTGAAGGTTTGTGTCAACAGTAAGCACATCCCAATGATACGCAGGGCCAACTCTACATCTTCGCAAGAGAGTAATATATGCCTATACAGTGTGTCAAGCTGTTCGAAAGGAGATTCTCCTGACAGAGGTCGTAGTTTGAGGATGACGTCGAGGCGGAGCATAGGGTTATATCGTGGTGATGAGATGTACCTGATGATTGTCGCTGGATAGATGAATTGGCCGGATGACTTTTGCACGAGATCTGCTTTGACTTGCGGTGATGGCCAGTCACGAGGGATCTGGCGCCTCGAGGGATGGGTCCGCTTGATTTCGTCGAACTTGGCAGACAGGAAGTACTCCACGTCCTCTATCGACTTGGGATCGTCGTCGAGTGAGTGTCGTGCGGATACCTCGGTAATAGGAGTGGCGTTGAAGACTCTTGCAATCGGGACTTCGGGTCGACTGGTGATGAGAAACTTGAGCGGCGCAGAATGCTGTTTAACTCCTCTCGTGATTGCGTGCAAGAGGGTGGTCCGTTCTTTGTTGTTCAGGCACTCGTCCAGGCCATCTATCACGATGACCGTAGGATATTTCACATCTTGCTGGAAGAGTTGGTGGAGAGGTTCAAGAATGAGCTGCTGTAATTGATGCGCAAACGGACGATCAAAGATGTGAGGATCTTTTACGATGGTAGCTGTGATTATGGGATACGACTCTAGAACGGAAAGTGTAATGTTGTAAGCGAGAGTTGCGACGACAGATTTTATGTGGTTTCGGGAGGGATCTGCGCCTGAAAAGAAGAATGTCGCAAGCAGTTGCTGTCGACTATGAAGTTTCTCTGCCATAGTGCGAGCGATGGTGGATTTTCCTGCGCCAGCAGCCCCGTAAAGCCACATGATGAATGCTGTGGTCTCAATGACGAGGTCTACCCAGTCGTCAATCTTATCGAGGACAACAACTCAAGTGTTCTCGTGGCATCGAGGCACGTCAGATCGATGACCATAGTCGTAGAAGGCACTTGAAACAGTCGCGCTTGTCAAGATCTCAAACCCAGCTAATAGTAACATAGATCGATCAAATATCAGTCTGAGCGCTGTTGAGCAAGTGGAGAAGTGGTGCACCTTGGCCAGTAACCGATCCATAACTGATATTGTTGTTGTGCTGCGTGAAAGTCCCGCTGAGGTTGGCCAGATTGCTCTGATTGAACATGGCATGTGCAGGGGACGTGGTGTTGAATGCTGAATTCGACATACTTGAATGAAAACCAAGGGAAGGAAAGTGGGCGAGCTCGAGCTGATTTACCTGGACACTTTAGTGGTAAGGTCTTACCCTGGTTGAGTTTGAACATTGAGTGTGAATTTTGAAAGTCCGGTTTTTTCAGGAATGCGCGTGCGTTATGTAAGGGCACGTGATTCGGTTCTTCTTATCCAGGTTGAGATTTTGCAACTCCGCAACTCCGACCTGCTGGTGTTTGATGAGAGCAGCCAAAATGTGAATCGATATGAGCCATGTC
>Ga0247742_10002294_pt1 | contig 12601 bp, 17 predicted proteins | sample UWRJL208509C2_FD_180944 | JGI IMG/M metagenome (GOLD analysis project Ga0247742, IMG submission 180944) | Plant litter microbial communities from Arlington Agricultural Research Station in Wisconsin, United States - UWRJ-L208-509C-2 | ecosystem: Environmental > Terrestrial > Plant litter >...
ATTTCAAAACTGTGACGGTTCTCTTGACGGCCTATGAGTCGTGTGGCCGCCTCCATCATCAATGAACGTGTGGTGGATGAGGAACGTTGTTGCTACGTGTGTATCAGACGTAAGCTGTCTGGAGCAATTAACCTTATCTTGCGGCAGTGACTGACTGGCGTCTTATGAGACTGATCCACATGGACAGCGCGGGAGGCTATGTCTAAAATTTCTTGAAGTGACGAAGACCTGTGTCGGACAAGCCACACCGATCGACTACTCGTTCCGCTCGGAGGCCGTTTCTGCCCCGAGAACTCATATCCCCTTGACTTGCGCAAGAAGCTTAAATTTTCATTAAACTCGTTCACCTATCATTGCACATGGGTTTGAGTCCAATTCAAATTTCTCCCAGGATAGGCGTTAGCTGTGCACGCGAGGTGCAGCGACAGACGGAGGCAAATGATCAAGCGATCCTGAACAACCCTGGATTACGCCATCGATAGCAGTAACCCTAGGTGACAATGTCATCGGAAGGGTGAATAGAGAGGCATTCAAATGACCGGATGACTAGCTATACATACCCAAAATTGAGGTAATAAAACCCCATCCAGACGACGATCTACGAAGATGAGGACAGTGGTTCGCGGAATAGGTTAACTGTGCAGCACCATCGGAGATCTTCATCACCTATGCACGGTCGTGAAGGTGTAACTAATTTAACAGTTGACGCCCGCCTTGGTAGTTTAATTACCAGACGTTTGGACGTCACGGACGTCGGTCGATGATAAACAACTGCGGATGGCAGCAAATGGCAATAAATCAACGTGCTCCGATTCCACATCGCAGTGATCGCACGAAACTTTCGAAACCTGACCTTTCCAGTACCTGAGTGCCAGGAGGTACCAGGTAGCGTTTGTGCCTGGTTTAAGCTATGTTCGTTGAAGCCTGACATTGGACCCTATCGTGCGGACGATGTTCTCCGACGCTCTTTACCCCACACTCTGATGATCCATTGATGGCCGAATTCCTAATGCGGAATCCGATGCACCATGTGCGCCACGCTAATAGGCAGATGTCAACATTGCAATGCGCAGTTGTCGCAGAAATGAGAGCTCGATGCTCGATCGCGAAATATGAACGGCATCTTATACTTTTGATGTCTAACGGAAAAAAATTTAGCGGTGTTTATCGGGTCGAAGTGGACTACAATGTGGCGTAAGCTTCTGCTGTTCGAGGCCTCTTGTGGTAGAACCAGCAGCGTGTACAGACCATGCGGTTTGTAATCTGAGGTAATACGAAGTCGTGACTTGTCTATTTCCTGTCGGATCTCATAATTTTGAGCAGACAGGGTTGTGCGATATGTGTAGTAACTGTGATTCGTTTGCGGAGTAGGAACCACAGTACCACACCACGAGACCTTGACAAGAACACAGGTTTCCAGGATTTTATATTGAAACAAACCTGGATGGCACTAGATATGGCTGAGGCTGTTGTATTGCCATGCACATTCCTCCAGATGTCTAAACTTATGTCCATTGTCTTCGTTCCTCTTATCGTATGAATGAGATGACTTGCCCCATGGGTCGGTCTGCGCAGGCAATTAACCGGACCTCGACTCAGGAAAATTTCTCGAGCTATGGATAATCAGATACATCTATGGTGCATATAGTTTGATACGAGCACGCGCTCCAATTGAAGAGAGCACTTCACAGGTGAACCAACGCCGGAGGTAGGAATCTTATACACGAACCTCGAGAAGCGACGTCAAGGTGACAAAACGGAGATTGAGACGAAAACGGAATCACAGAACTCTATTCAAGAACAATGAATATTCTAGTACTCATGTCACAGACCCCCTCGCCCTTGAGCCTTCCAGGACTGTACATGACTTTCCGAGACATGGGGATCGATATATATGTTGATCGCTTTTGTTACCAGTGGCGCTCAAAACAAGTACTTGGTCAGATGAGTATTACCACTTGACTTCCATCACCACTCGAACCACCTCGAATGTCGCCTCGAGCCTATACATACTGCACAACTAAAATATTGAGGTCATACCAGATCAGAGTCAAATTGTTGGCGTTCTGAGTTGTGGGTAGAATTCCCGGTTGATTGTTTTGGAATACCGGATCCGTTGTGAAGATCATAGTTCGCCGAAGGGAGGTTGTACAGAGCCGACCTTTTATAAATTTAGCAAGAGTATACTTACTTTGAAACGCTGCATAAGTTGTACATGATATTTTAATACTGCAGCTATGCCTTCATTGTTTTATTTTAATTTTAAAAAAATATCGTTTGGACGTTGAGAAACTCTGTTTTTTTGCACGTTAAATCCAGGAGAGCCCTGTAAATTTAATCATGATCAGTCAAATACACTCTGCAGATTAAATCCTGAGATGATGAGCTGGGCCGCAGACGCCTCCGACGTCGCCGACTCGTTGGCCTCTGGGCTACTAGTCCCGTTCATCATTCAGGTCAATCAAAAAAAATGCAGCTTTTAAAGTAAAACACAATATAAACAAAAGAATAAATTCCAGGAGCTTTTATTCTAGCTATCGTAGAAGGGGTTGAGTCGAAGCTGATGAAGTTGAAATTCAAACTCAGCGAGGATTTCCGTCGATCACGTGTTTATCCCTACTGTCAGTGACACTGACACTGATGGCGGTGACAGAGCTAAGCTGAACCTGCTTTCATCGTTCATCTTCATACTCTGTGGCGGACGAGGACGACAGCATTCATGTCCTACGATGGCTCTGAAGAGCTTGCATACAACCCATTTGCGGAGGGCGATGATGAGGATGTCACAGGATCTCATCAGAAACACGGCTACTACAGCTCAGCATTCTTTCCAAAGGCCGGTGCATCAAACCCTACCCTAAGACATAGGCGGTCGTCTTCTACGGATAAGCTGGGAGCCAAGTCTAATGCAGAGCGTAAAAGACATTTACGATCGCGCACGGAAATCCAAATTGTACCGCCAAACAGCGCGGGATTGCATCCACTGAAATCAGCACTTGCGGGCACCATTGGGGCCGTCTTTCAAGATACCAATGTCACAAGACCACATCTTTCTCGTATGGTCAACGAAGGAAACCTAGTTGATGCTCCTAGTGTTGAAGATGAAGGCATGTCCAATGGGTCGCCTTTGACAGGTGACGATGAAAAGGACGTGATCGTGCATCAGGTGCGTTAGAACGTTTACATTGGTCTCTGTTCGCCTTATCAATCGTGTACATAATTAGGTTACTCCAAAAGACTCCCTTGCTGGCGTTTCTCTTAAGTACGGAATATCCATGGCCAACCTACGAAGGGCGAATCAACTCTGGACATCGGATTCTATACACCGTCGTGACCTGCTCTATATCCCTGTTGACCAAGCCTCTCGAGCTCGAGAGTACATCCCGGAACCCAAACTAATTTCACTCACTCCTGATCCCTCCGATGAATCCGGCAATGTCTTCGAGCATTCTTACACGTCGACGTCCCCACTTAGTGAAAGTATTTCCGAGATTGACCCACCAAGCCCGGCAGTATCTGTTCTTCGAGTATCGGCAAAACAACTTTCATACTTTCCACCTTCATCCAACAAACTCCTTGATATTACTGCGAACGGTCACCCATCTACACACCACCCATATCTCCAGCCCACAGGCACTCCGAGGACTTCACCTTCATCCAACAGCAACAGATACAGTCCGTCATCCACCAATAACCCCTTCACATCTATCCTCACAGCTCTACCGATTAACGCCTCGACAAGAGACGAGTTAATAACACGCCTGTCTCTGGATAGTGTCAGTTCAAGCTTTACTGACAGGTCACGCGCCAACTCAGACGAGGAAAATGGTCACGAACTGGGCGAAGTCGCAAAGAAATCGCGAAAATATAGCAATAATATTTCTCAAGACGAAATCGATGAATCGTTCATGCCAACACCGAGGGCTTCACAACGTCCCCCCAATGCGATTTTACCGGTGAACTCCGCACCGCGAGTTACACTCTCCTCGTCCCTTCCAAGACCTTCCTCCATTGCTCGATCATTATCCTCGACATCACCTCCCCAATTCTATATATCTCAAACCCAGGAGACATACATTCGGACCTCGCAGCTGGAGCCTTCCCCCGCCATGCAGCTCCCAAACTTTCGCAGCAATACCGTAGGTCGGTCCTTGGGACGGACGACAGGGAGAAGTTTGCAAGGGACCTTTGGCATCGAGCGAACACCAAGCTCCAAGTCGACCAACTTGGATAGCACGAAGAATAACAAAGATTTGCGGATTGACCAGCTGGGATGACACCGTATAGCGCCAAGGTCGTCCGCTTCTCGCGGACTCCTCTGCAAGGTACCCACAAGACTACGTTGGGCAGTGCTGATAGGCAGTCATCTTGTTTCATAACCGCTCGGTTACTCCTCGTCCCGCCTAATCGACTTCATGCAGACCGTCTCCTATCTCCGATGCTACCAATGCATCTGCCTTCGAGCACTTCGCTGAATCCATCGCGAAACCGATCTCGCACCATCTCCAACAATTTCTTTTCCGATCTCTACGCATATATCATTGCATAATTTATGGTGGATCACATTTCAAATCTCATTCCGTGAAAGACCTTATATTTCCCGTGGTTTTGACCCCCAAATTATGTCTGCGACAGCAAGGCCAGTACACACAGTGTGTCATTGCTTTTTATGCACAATATTGGATTGCGGTCGCATGACACTGAAACCCTTGTATTAATTTACCAGCATGGCGTCCTTCAGCTTCCTAGATTGAAAGGAACAGACACCCACGATGCCAGAAGATGTCAATTTTCCGGGTGTTCATGCTCTTCCATAACTTCGAAGTCGTCCTTGAATGGTTGATTCAACATTGGAAATGCCCATGATATCAAGCGTGCTTTGTCCATCTTAGTGTAAGAGTTGTCTTCGGAGACAACAGCACCCCTACCAGTTGTCTACGGTTCGGGACAACCGTACTAGCAAGGTTTAGGATTTATAAAGCAAAGGCATTGTTCCCCTCTGTCGCCTGTCAGTGTCTTGATAGGATCTAGTATAGGCTAAGTGGCTTCCAATCCCCCCTCTCTCTGCGAAGCACTTTCTCTATAATTTGGTAACTTTCTATTCTCATGTCATGGTCGATCACTCTATGAGAATTACAATCCGCGGATGGACTGGGCTCAAGGGAAGTCGAATTACAAGTATTCATGAATCCGCGACGACAGCATTGCATCCAGTATGCTCCACTTGCGAGTTGGATTGAAGTGGTATTTAATGTTCCATGGCTACTCGGATCCGTACAAGAGCCGTTCGCGATTAGGTACTGATATATTCGTTACAGTCCTTTAGAAACCCTTGGCATAGTTTCCCTTCTCGTAGAAAGCCTGAACACGGGTAACGATGGCGTCCAAAGCTGCTAACCACTTGTTCAATTCTGTATTGAGTTTTTCGTCGCTAGCAGGTTCACCACCATCTGGGTCAGAGGCGAGCTTCTTGTAAAAATCAGCACGGTAGGGGCAGGCCTTCATTGCTACCTGTTATCAAATGTCATGAGATGTCCAATGATATCGCGTATATAGAGAATTTTTACGGAGAAGATGCCTTTCACCACAAAATTGTGGAACTTCTTCAGTGTTGCCTCGTATGATTTGGTGAAGGCGGCTACAAGTTCCTCAGACTTGTCCGCCTGTGCGGCCTCGAGTCCTTTGCAAGTAAACGAGAGTCCTCGAAGCAGCCAAAGGAGACCTTCTGTAGCGGTGCGTTTTTTCTCGTTCTTCTCGTTCTCCACGAGAGATTCAAGGGTAGCTGAGAGTGTCGGGGTCGCCTCATAGCGAGCTTTCACTTTCTGAAAAAGTAGCGGGGAGAGCAAATGAGTATGGGTATAGTGTAGTGAGAAAGCGATCTACCGCAATATTGCCCCTCAAGTCAGACTGAACGACAGTGAAGGCCGCAGACCCAAGAAAATCTGGATAGACACAGTTAATTAAGCATATTAGCTATAAAGTGCTTAGATCCTACCGAATATACCCACAAGACCCTCCGATGCTTCGATGAACTTCACTGTGTCAACGCCAGCGTCTGTGATAGGAACATCTGCAAATGACTGCGAATGTGCGTCAGTTCACGGTTCCGAAAACAATAAATTTCGTGGGCGAACCGTGACAGTGTCAAGATATGGAGACATTCTGTAAAGTGAAGTGGTTTGGATGTAAGTGTAAGTAGTAGAAAGGCAGGCCAACGCAGAGACGGATGGATAATCGCTATCAAACTCATGTTTATGATCTTATCTTATCTGGCACACACTACATATGTAACTGAGATATTTTTGCAGACAAAATTTTATCCACCTCCTTCCACGATGCCGCACGCAGATTCGTCACTAATTCCAGAAAGGTAGGATATTTTGTGATAACGATGATGGAGTCCTGCATCGACTTAGTTCTCGCAGCATTCAGACGAAAGCGGAGTTCTGGGACCATGTATTTACGCAACTAGATGCGCTTCTCGATGGTCAAAGACATTGGGTAACGAAACCCAAATCTACTATTATCTATTGCGCTTACCTTGGATAGGTGTCAAACGTGGCGAATGCGTCTGCTCTGATCTTCAACTCCCTCCTGGCCTTTCCAAGATACTTCGGGAACGCGGATGACAAAGCTGTGAATTGGTGTGGTCAGTACTTTCGTCAGACTCACATAGGATGTGCCGACTTACGCGTTCTCAAGGGTTTTACATTGATTCGAAATTGTTTCCTGCGCCACGCCATTCAGTAGTCAATGAGGTGGACGATTCGAACCGGCTCCTGCTTGGGCCATTCTGCGGGAAACCTGCTTGTCAATTCATCCAAACAGCCCCAGGTAAGGCTCGAGGCGTTTGCGCAGATGCATATCTCCAGAAGAAGACAGTAGTCGTGCCAGAAGTGGATTTGTATCCCGGACACATAGCGTGTGATAGTGAAACAAAGAGCGAGATCGTGGTTCCGCTCATATACAAGAAGGGGGGCGAGGTTTTCGTTCTGGGCGTTCTAGACTTGGACTGTCTGGCGGTGAACGGCTTCGATGAAGAAGACAGACAGGGTTTAGAGAAAATAAGTGAATTGCTTGTAAAAGCGTGCGATTGGTAACCTATAATATAGAAGGATTTCGACGCTGGTAACATATAAGGACCTACGACAGATTACTCTTCTGCCAAGCGAGGAACTCGTCGTGCAGTTTTATTTGGTTCGCGTGATCTTTCTGGACCTTCTTCGTTTGGTTTTTGCTGAGTTCTTTACCTTCTCCGTCTGTCAAGGGGATTCCTTCATCATTCCATGAACCATAGACCCCTTCAAGAACATTTGGAGGCTTGAACATGTCGCGTGGTACCACTCGCCCCTTCTCGACCTTCTGAAGCCGCTTGAGTCTCTCAGCTTCAACTTGGGCTGCCTTCTTCGACGCCTTCGCCTCTGCAATGGCGCGTTTCTCTTCCCTTGCTTTTATTAGATCGGCCGGAGAAACCAGTTTCACCAAGGCTTTGCCATCTGCAAGTTCAAATGTCAGTCATAGCAAGGTGCGCATGAGTATGTTGGATGCCACACCTTCTTGATCATCTAGTGCCACACCAAGCGGTACCAAATCCGAATCCCGCAGCTTGTCGCACAATGCGAGAATGTCTTTGAGCGCTGTGTCGCCCTTGCCCATGGCTAGCTTTCTGACATTATCTCGGAAAGAGGAAAGAGTCCTCAGGTACGGCATAAGAACTTCCTCTCGCTAGAATTGGTATCACTTAGATGGGCCACTCCGGGCGTCAAGTATCGCTGGAACTCACATTCGCTTGCCCCCCGCTCTCATCTAATTGTCCCCATCCTAATTCCGATTTCTCACCTTCCCCAAGGCCAAACATGCGCAACATCTTCCCCATCCATTGAGCAATGTTCTCGACCAGTCTAACATTCATCGCTTTGCCACGGGAGTTGATGTAGACATTGGTTTTTGAAACAAGATCCCGGAGGACATTGATTGCCTCAGGGGTATTAAAAGAATCGCAGAGGGCTGCTCTGAAAGCGGATTGACTCTGGTATAAACTTGAAATGAATAGACTAAGATTAGTGTCCAAGGACAGAGATCGACAAGGCAGTACCTCAATAGGAGTTCTTGCTCCGGCTGTTCGAAATGATGATGGCCGTCCGAGGTCATACCTTCTCCATTTGCTTGATTTACCAGCGCTTTCACGGTCGTGAAGAAGTTCTGATGGCTGCGTTCAGAAGACCAATATGATGGGGCGGGAATATGACATACATTAATGGTAGTTTCAAGGTTTCGAACCTCGCCCGTCATCAGAGATTCGGAAAAGTCAACTTTTGAATTCCATAGCTGAGTCAGAAATCCAAGCCTCAGTTGACGAGCTGTAAACCGTTCTAGAATTTCCTGGCATTCTGACATCAGCTATACTTTCATAATAAAGGAGATGATGTGAAACACACGTCTATGGTGATAAAATTCTTGAGAGATTTGCTCATTTTCAGACCTTCAATGTGTAGATGACCGGTATGGAGGAAGTAATTAACCCAAGATTCGCAGCTATGGTATGCCTCTGCTTGCGCAAGTTCATTATCATGGTGGGGAAATGCTAAATCGATTCCTCCGGAGTGAATGTCCAGATTCTCTCCAAGAATCGCACTTGCCATGACAGAGCATTCAATGTGCCATCCGGGACGCCCAAGACCCCAGGGTGAGGGCCATGCTGGCTCTCCTGGTTTTGATGCCTTCCAAAGGGCAAAATCAGCGGGTGAACGCCTTCCGGTCTGGCTCGCAAGAGATCCTATAAAACGATCAGTTCAAACCAAATATGTCGATAAAAATATCAAACCTTCTCCTTCTTCAAGCAACTCACGGTTGCCTCTACTCCAGGGCTCGAGTTTGGCGTAGTCATGCCCCTCTGCCTTGTCGAAAGCCTGGGTATTGAAGTAAACACTACCTTCTGCTTCGTAGGCGAAGCCATTGGAAATAATTTTATCCACATAAGAAACGATTTCGGGGACGTACTCTGTCACACGAGTGACAGTGTCTGGATTTCGTACTCGTAATCGAGTCATGTCCTCGAAGAATTTCCCTTCCCAAAATGCAGCAAGTTTGCGAGAAATGGCGGGATCTGTCACTGTAGATTTATACTGATCATCATGTAAGTTTCAGGACGCCAATTAAAGGATGCTGACGAACCTTTGCATCAAGAGAGAGTGTCAGCGTGTCTTTGGACGCATCGATCAACTGGTGTGCAGCATCTGAGCTGGTTTCCCCAGCATCAAGTTTTTTTTTTGCAGCTTCAATTGCATCGAAAGAGCGGCGCTGCGGTCAAAAATATCGGCGACCGCCGCCGCAACACAAGACGATTAAACTCACAGCAGAGGAATAGTACATGTCGAACTTCTCATCTCGTTTCAGACATTCTTGTCTCCAGCCCGCGGTTTGATAGAGCTCAGATATCCGAATCCACGCTGCTTCTTCAGTGCCTTCAATAGCTTTCTCGTTTTCTGATACTGCCCTGCTAACTCGAGTTCGAACATAGGTTTTCCACGAATCACGGGCATTATCCAAGAGCGACGAAGTCAAAGAAGTTGAATCAGATCTGAAAGTTTCAAGCAGATGGTTCTGCCGCGCTCGTTCTATGATCTTCTGAATAGTGAGTGCCGTTATACGAAATTTGAATTTCGTGCGCACCTTGTCATCGATGTCCGTGACGTTCATCACAAAATGAACATCATAACCAAAATAGTCCGTCATTATCCGTCTTAGAATATCTTGTGTCACATAGTTTCTATAGTAGGGAGATGTTAGACCAAATCAGCGGGGCAAGTGTTGTGAATTTGCCTGGCGTGGCCCATATGTGAGGCGTCATACACGGTTGGACCGCAGTTATACCATTTAACATGGCGACCGTTCCGAGGAACAAACTCAGTCTAAGTTAATTGTGTCAGGATGGATCGCAGTGTGCCGCGATTATCTAACCTTCGTCTTTGTTAGCGAATTGAAGACTCGGAGGACAGGTTCTTCCGTTGTTTTCTGGGGAATACTCCATGGAGGTTGCTGCACAGACATGGAGGATAAAGGTTGGGCTCCAAGTTTGTTTGTTCGACGTTGCAATCTCAGAGGTGGAAGGCGTCTGGAAGTGAGTCTCAACCCCAGCGCTGCATAAATCATAGAGACTCAGAGTGGAATAAAGGAGTCACAACCACGTATCGATCAGTCACATGATATTCCAAAGTTGCCAGTGACAGGATCTAATCTAATCTAGCCGTATTACATAATGGCGCCTAAAATTAGGCGCTCGGTGCCGGATATTCATTACGTGTGCAGCGCATCGATGAAGTGGCTCGAGATAATCTTTACTGGCTAGATTGTCTAAGCACTTTCAACTATGTCCCAGATCTCCCAACCATATCAGTATAGGGGTCTCCAACATGTGATAGATGCCTCTTGACCAAAAATCCTGCTCATTTATAGTCTGACTGTTTGACCCAATGTCTGCGCCGATCAGCCCCACGTTGTGACACAGTAACTGCAGCTTGAATAGCTTTGATTATGCTCAGATCTAGATATCTGCTTTACTGTTAAAAATGTATGTAGCCCCACAAACGAGTAGCCCCAGGCGATCTGATCTTCCTTGAAAAAACTTCCAAGTTGTCCTTCGACATGTCAGCGCGATCTGATCTTTAACGTGGGATTATAGTGCTATTTTACGTGACGTTTTGTAAAACGGGGCCTTACTATGAAACTTGATCAGATCGACCTTAAATCCTTGCGAAATATGTACTAAGCGTAAATGGTGTCGACGACCATGGGAATTCGCACCTGGACTCCTAGCTCGTCGGGCTATTCGTGATAAAGTGAATCTTACAGAACCAATCAAACTAGGACAATCTAAGGCCAGTATAGTTTGTCGTAGGATAAGCTGGGGCGTGTGCAATAGGGCGGAGTGCGAACTCCGCGCATTCCGGCAGGTCAACGAAGTGAGATAGGCTTAACACTTAACTGAACTTAGAATTATGTGATTTGGGTGAAGGGAAGGGGAAGGGCTATAATTCGATACTCGCTAGATGATGGGAATATAAATCTCCGGCCCTACGATGAGCAAACCGAGATGGAGATATACAAGATCTTTAACATGGAGTCCAATAAGCCCGGAGGTATGCTTCAGAGTTCAGTGATATGGCATAGTGCAGTATCTCGACTGATTCAAAGCATCCTTCTATAATGTGATCTTAAAATATACCTGCAACATCGTCTTAACTCGATTTTTACCCTCATGTCACAAATGGGCTGACAAGTACATACTGAAACGAATTCCTGCTCACGGAGCGGTGTAACTATTCTAGGGTGGTCTCAGAATTTGCGGAACGATTCCATCAATCTCGAAGACCTCGTTGCGCTACATGGGCTCGGGCAACGTGCAGTAAATATACCAGCGCCACTACGTGCCTATGCTTCTTTGGATGACAAAGCTCACAAGTCTGGCATATCGCTGTGTCAAGAGGTGAATTATCTTTGGTGCTACATTGGGGCTTCTATATCCCAGGACGCTGCCAAATCCAATTCATAGCCTAAGACCAGGTCTCTTTCAGACTAATGGAGACACATTAACGGACGAATATTATGGTTTACATGCGCAAATTCCGTGATTGGTATTCTTATAACTCACGGCCACACCATGCTGCTCCTGAGTTTCTCCGAAAGGCAGTTCTTTGTACTGAATGAAGGGCTCTGTAATGCATTGATTCCAGCTCCTTGACAAGCGGCACACAGGATGTGCTGCGCCTCCAGATTCGAAAGGAACCAGGGAAGCACCTTCGTTCTCCCGTTGTTTCTACCATCGCCTTGTGCGCCGATACTCACGTCCACCGACCAACTCAAACAGATTTGCAAACACGAGGATGCCGACTTACTCTTCAGGGAAGAAGATTAAATAGCTATAATGTTTCTTACGGACTGGTGTCCATTGTGATGGCTTCTCTGCGAACAGACAACTGTAAGATCAGTTGATTTAATTATTCTATTGGCCAAAGTCAATCAGGATGTAGGATCGACCCGTGAGGAATCACTTCTACAGGGCCACATGCACATCTCGAAGCGATTTTTCGGCGCTGTAATAAATTTAAACATAGAACTGTTTCCAGCACCATGAGATGTTCCTCAGATCAGCGCCTCTATGGAGAACAGATCCATTATCAGCAAGTATTATGCATTCTTTCTCTTGGATGACAAAGATTTATTTCACAATTGGTGGGGTCTACGCCCACTGACAGAGACTCGGACCAAATCCATATCTTCCGAAGAAAACGCCGATGAATTGCACCCGATAGACACGGTCGTCATGCATACTCTTTAACTGACGCATGGTCAAAGTCAATACGCGTACCTGATTGTCTCAATTACTAGCTCATGGCAGTTGTTTCTTCACGGAATCAAATTATTTCCCGGAGGCAATTCCTTTATTTGCTCAATGAAGGGTAGATAGGGAGAAAGGTGCGGTACACTCGATCTGCACACTGTATCCCCTGAAACGCATTTTTCTCTTGGGCGATATTGTTTCAGTCTGCATAAGGAGGTGCGGAGATTAGATCCCTTTCATTTTTTCGATGTTTTGGACTTT
>Ga0247742_10002295_pt1 | contig 12601 bp, 12 predicted proteins | sample UWRJL208509C2_FD_180944 | JGI IMG/M metagenome (GOLD analysis project Ga0247742, IMG submission 180944) | Plant litter microbial communities from Arlington Agricultural Research Station in Wisconsin, United States - UWRJ-L208-509C-2 | ecosystem: Environmental > Terrestrial > Plant litter >...
TCGTGTGGGCACTTTACAAGGAACTCACAGATCGTCCTCAGCATCGCGATCATTGTCTTGGTGTCCTTCTCCACCCTCTGCTTTCCAGCGTTCGTGTCTCTCGATGAGTTCAGTCAAATAGCTCGTCTTCTTGGCCATCCGGACAAATTTATGCTTCAGAAGCTCGCGTGCAGATGGACGCTTGAATGTCGGTCAGATAAATTTGACGATTGGGCGTGACATCACGTACCTCTCGGGGATCTCGTTGTAAGCAGTAAGACACAAACTCTCTAAACGGCTTTGAGAAATTGCCGTCGAGTGTGGGTGGAGGGTTCTTGGGGATGAGGAATAGAACCTACGATATCTCAGTAAAGCAAGTACAGACACGGAAATGAGATCTATACCTTCATGGGATGTAACTCAGCATATGGAGGCTCGCCTTTCGCCAGTTCGATCGCCGTAATACCCAAACTCCAAATATCTGCTTTGTGATCATACCCACTCTGCTTAATGACTTCCGGTGACATCCAGTATGGTGTACCAACAAACGTATTCTTCTTGGCTGACAGCGTACCCGATAGCTGCCCCGAAACGCCAAAATCCGCTAGCTTCACTTCACCGCCTGCGGAAAGTAAGATATTTGCAGCTGTAGATCGAATAAGTACACTGTAAATGATAAGACACGGTAAAGGATACGGACCTTTGATATCACGGTGTAGCTTTCCCTCGCTATGAAGATACTCCAACCCTCGCAGCAGCTCACGAACGATAATCGCAATGTACTCTTCTCGAAAGACACCTGGCTTCATCTTAGAGACGGACATTAGTACGCGGTATCACCTTGCAAGCATCCGGCCTTACCAGATCGGAACATGAACCACCGGAACAGTACCTGTAAGACAAGTTTAGACGCGTAAGGAATGGAAGAGGCTGTATTTGGGCTTACTCCATGACAATCCATAGGTTGGAGCCTTTCAAGAACGAGCCGTGGTATCTGCCGAGGTAGTGGGATGACTCCAAGGTCGTAGTTGAATAGACGAAGCGGCTCACTTTGTGACATGGGGAGAGTCTAACTGGGATAGAATCTGTATCTCTTGTTGAATATCCTCAATCTCATCCTCTGCACTCTCTAGATCGATGATCTTGATCGCGACGGTCTTTTGTGTTCGCTTGTCAAAGCTACAGTGCAGTAAGAGTCAGATTGAGTCGTTCACTTAGGGGCCGACAGTTGCACTAACCCTTTGTAGACCTCTCCAAACGAGCCTTTGCCTATGCAGAGATGATATTCAACGACCTTGATCCTCATTCTGGACGTAAGGGTGAGACACACCTATCCTGTCCTGTTTGACGTAGAACTCTTCTGGGTCTTGGTGATGCGACGAGTCCTAGAAACAAACCAAGATCTACATCGATCACAGAGACAAAGAGATATAGCACGTACCATAACTCGAATAGCGCTCTATAAATCAATCCGCAGAGTTTGGAGAGATATGTCGCGTCGCAACTGGGCAAGGTGCCTGTCCTGATTCAGTGCCCCTTTTCTGTGACAACCACCGGGCTCAAAGCACGATGTGGTGGATGTCGCGGCGGACGACGGGGTATAAGGAACGATGAAAGTCGGAGAAAGGAAGAAAGAGTTGGTGGCAGGGGCGGGTAGGAAAAGTGTGGCTCTTTGGCTGGAGTGTATATAGAGAGCTACAGTACTGATCACTGCCGGTTTCAACTGCCCGATTTGGCAGCCGACCACTGCGCTCTCTGACGTCGTTTCAATAACCGGCACTTGTTCTCGCGCATATTTCATTTTTGTAACGATGTACGCTGCCAATAAAGTCAGCTAAAACGTGAAACCCTCCCTCGCGACCATGGGGCAACCGTCCCGAGACCACATTTTTTGGAGGCAAGTTACTGCGGCAGCGCCTCTGACGCTTCCCAAGAGTGATTTAGATTGATGAGGTTTTCCGAACTGACGTAGTCCCGCTGCATATGCTGATCAAAAGGAGATCAGTCTTTAACGGATCGACAGAGGTATTCCTCTGCGGCATTAGCAAGCCTTGAAAGACCGGTCGAGCCTTGAATTTATATTCTTTGGTCATTGGATTGAGGTACCAGACCATTGACTTACACACCACATCAGGGGAGGGCGTACTCCTCGAGAAGGGAGCAATAGAAACCGCATGGTAGTGTGTAGTTCCGCTCTCGGTGGACACATTTGTTCACGCGAAAGTATCTTCGGCGGAACAACATACGTAGGAACGACATCGGAACAAGGTTGTCCTCTCGTATCTGTGGGCCGATCTCCTGAAATTTCACACTAGCGGGTGCACATTGCTTCACGGTGTAGGGGTGACACTCACCAGCTGGCAGAAGGACGTGGACGTATCACGCGATTACCGTGCAGACAAATGTAGACGATCGGAGGCCAAGTTCACCAAGAGTTCACAGCCGCATCGGTGTATCTTGGATGTGCTGCTCGAACTTTTTCGTAGCGGCAAGAGACTGCCATAGAAGCACTGTCATTACGTGGATATAATACAGTCTATCCCAACTTGGGGTTCCTGAGGAGCCCAAATTATTATCGAGTATAACTAGATGCGTGAGCTGTTCAGTACTTTGTGTCATATGTAAGTATATCGTCACTTCGTGCCCTCGTCATGGGATTATCTTGGGTGCTTTGCGGTGTTCCTTAAGAGCTCGAGGTCAGTTACTGCATTTAAAAGCGGAGTGACAACCACGGGCAACGTACAGGGACATGTGTCCATTCATGGTCGACGTGCACGAACGCCCTCTCGACGTTGGGCAGGACTTCAATTTTATCTTGTAGCTGCTGGCTAACATCGTGTGCTTTCCAGAGTGGTGTGTTGCCGTCCATTACGATGTCGACTTCCACAAAATAATCCTATATAAAGACCATGAGTCATGCGAGTACATCTATGGGTTAGAATACACATACAGGTCCACTCTGTGAATGGCTCATATCAGCACAGCATCTCGAGGGCAGCATGGAAAATGACACACATGATACGCCCGGACTGTGTCAATCTTGACAATGTCGTCGCTAAATGTCGCTGCTTTGTAGATGAGCAGCTGCAGGAAATCGTGCGGTGCCGATTTTCCAGCAACGAGCTCGAATTCTGCGTATATCGTGCGTGCCCATGAGATGATGACACCCAGTGCAATCTGTCATTAAAATGATCGTTAACAAACAAGATCGCCGGTATAAATCGTATAAGCATACGATGATGGCTCCAATCGGGTCAAGGTCTGGAAATAATATAAGGGAAGCTGTCAAAGTGCAAAATGTGAAATAACGAACACCACCTGAGTTTACTTCCACCAGCCGACATGAGGATACCTGCAAATGTATGAGCATAACTCATAAATGCACAAGTTAGAGGTATCCCACCAAATCCATTGATCCACAGATCATTTCGGTGGTCTTGCCATAGCACTTGGACTTGGCTCGACTTCTTCCTCAAGGAGTAGCTGTACAAGAAAAGAAGGAACTTCACAGCTGCATTGCATTCAGCCCGAATTCCCAGACAAATAAGCATGAATGTAACATACCAAGAGCCGCGGCGACCGCAATGATTGAAGGCAGATGGAACTCTGCAAGGTCATCACCCTTTTTATCTATCAGAGTCCTGGCGGACTCGACGATGACGACAAGGTTGACTGAGCCCATGCTGGAGAGTGCATATGAGAAGGCTGCCTCTTATCCCGAATAATAGCGGAGATACGTACAGGAAGCCTAGGGAGAGAACGGGTCGGTCAGGAATTAAGCGATGCGATGTCAGAAGAATGGACATACCATAGACGATATTTCCGATGGTCTCGAGTCGAGCACCACCAACGGGCCACTTGTTAACATCAAGCTTAGCTGCCTTGCGGTGCAGCCAGAATAAGAGAACATTGCTGCCAATGTCGAATACCGAGTCGATTCCAGTGGCCAGAAGGGATAGCGACAGCGATGAGATCGCGGCGTACACTGAGCTTCTAGTCAATCAACCGCTTTGAGAATTGACAAGGGTATGTAAACGCACTCTGAAGAATACATAGCGCGACATTGGCTATCAAGCTGGAATAGATAGCGATTTTGACCTATCACCGACGCGGTGAGCGCTAATCCTAGGTCAGATCAGGCACGACGTACAGGTAAACGCGCAGCTTCTTCGTCTTGCTTGGCATCTTCGGTGTGTGCCTCCATTGGTTTCAGTAATGCCTCAATGAGCTATGGTTCCGTCAACACGAAGCTCAAGCTCTAGCTCCGCCAGATCGAATGACGCACGTTATTCTGGTGTTGCTGGTACTGGGCTACATTCTTACCCTTCTTACGGTGACGAAGGGATGCAATCTGTTCCTCTGAGAGGAGACCCTCACGGATCTGGAAGGGGTCGACAGGGATGAGACTTGTCGAGCCAGATATTGAGGCTTGCTCGACGTCGCGGTCGAAATTGAGTGTGCGATCAGGTACCACTGCGTCGGAGGTCTGTTAACGCATGCGGGGTTGAGGTGAGATTCATGGATGAAATAAAGATGAGAGTGGTACCTCTAGATGAGACGCATATTTCTTTGTGGAATCTGAAGACTTGCGACCGTCACCCATCGTGTTCTGGTGGATGAGGGGGGAGGGGCATGAGATACAGACGAAAGGTACGAAGCAAGTGGGAAAGAACCGAAACAGTGGGCAGGCCCCGATCACGCCAATCGGCGGTCGATACCGATGTGCTGGGTATCCCAGCACTCTGGAAATCGACTCTAACTCACCTTCAAATATGTCTGCTCGATGGATTTCGCACTTCACGGTCTTGAGAAGTGAGGGAAAGAAAGGATGAGGCATCGCCCCAACTTATTTTTTACCCAAAGAGATTTTATTCTCCGTTTCAAATGTCAGCTATCTCCACCCGGACCATCGCGTTCGTTTGTCTGCCTGAGAAAATAGGCACATAAGACGGGCACGAACACTCTAGAGCGCACCAATGATTATTGCAAGGAACGTCGAGGGAACGAGGACATGGATCTGGAGCCAACCGTCGCCTTGGTCGGCAACTGTAACGATCCCGTACGATCGGGCATGCCCAGAGCTTTTTGCCTTCGCACCATCATGACGGATCCCTCTGAAAACAAAGTTGCAGCGCTGCTGCCGCTTTTCTCGTTCTTCGCCATTCTTTTGTAAGTATTCTGATTCACTTTCGGTGTCTAGGCACTCACTGACGCCACTCACAGCGCGGCATTACTATTTTGGTGTTTGATTTCGTCCTGCATGGGAACTTCCATCCGCCGGTCCAAGTCGAATTGGTGGGAGTATACAGCACTTGGGATGTCTTCGAGTGGACGGCCAGGCAGCGGAATAGGATTTAGACCAAGACGGTCGAGGGCCGAAGAGGCAGATGTCTGGGAGATGGAGTACCGAGGTCGGGGTGGTTGAATGTCGTGGAGTCGCAACTTCCGTTTGTCTGGTCTGCTCTGCAATGATCACATTAATCGGAGATCCTCGATGTCATTTCGTGTTCTCAGTCTGAATCGAGATGACGAACGGTCTCAGCGTCAGCCAGCTCGAACTCCTAAAGTTGTCTATAAAGTCTTCAACAACCTCCAAAACTTGGTCTACCCATCTCTACCCCGAACTTCAACATACCTAGACAAATCTCTGAGAGACGTCTTCCTCTGCTTATACCTGTGAATACCTATCATGAAGCTCCCCACTAGCTCTTCTGTCTTGCTTGCCACCTTGGCTATCTCTTCGTCGTCTTCCAGCCTGGCTGCGCCTGCCGGAGACATGCACGACTCTGGGTTCTCTCAATCACCCAACAAGTACACCCATCACGACTCAAACATGCATCCAGCCCATGAACATGACTCCCGCCCTATGCACATGAAGAGGCGGTCCGAGAGTATTGTAGCGAGGATCAATGGTGAGTCGAGTCTCTTCCTCCCAGTCGGTCATTTACTCAGCTTGCACTTCCCTAAGACGACGACCACTTGTTCGGAAAACTTGGAGACATGCTCGGATTGCCCATGCTCAAGGGCCTTGCAGTCGACAACGACGATCAAGCCCAATCCGTACAATCCGCTGGACTGGCTGATGAGCCCATGACTGTTGAAACGATGGACACCATTGGCGCTGCCTTAAAGATGATCGGGGATATCGTCAGCAAGCTAGAAGGCAAAGCCAACCTTCCCAGCGTCCAGAACATCGCAGGTGACCCGAGCGCAACATCTACCAATTCCGCCAGCGCCTCCGTGCCCTCATCTTCAGCGGAGCCCTCTGCCGCGGCCGCTGCTGAGGACGCTGCTTGGTCAACATTCGCCAGTAGCACCACTTCCGCCACGCCCCCCTCTTCTGCAACCCCCGTAGTTGGTGCTGCTGCCTCTGACGGATCCTCCTCTGTTTCTGTCAGCAGCAGCGTCGTGCCTTCGTCCTCATCGACGCCTGTTGCTGCTGCCGCTGATGCCAGTGGCGACCCTTTTTCCTCGGTTAGCGCCACGTCCGCGTCGTCATCTGCGACCCCCTCCATTGCAGCTGCTGGAAACGATGCATCTCCATCCGCCCCTGGTACCCCTTCCGCCACTCCTCCTGCCCCTCCCAACACCCCCAACATCCCCAAACCTGTCAGTGGTGCTTTACCCGACGCTCCCGTTCCTATCCCCATCCCCGTCCCCAACACTCCCGCCGCCCTCCCTGTTGGCGGTCAACACTAAACCTCGATAGCAGTGGCTTTCAGCTCAACCCAAAATACAGCTACCTTTCCAAAACATTTTCTTCCATCTTCATTGCACAAACTTGCACATACCAGTTACCCCTCAGAGTTCGGACTCTTCCTTGCACAGTATTTACGCTATATGTCTCTGGCCTCGTAGTATCAGTCCTCCTGTAGCCTCTTTAACGAATTTTAGTTTTGCCTTGTGGCCTTATAACGTGGCTGTGCATGCTGTGAGCCGACAACCGTTGCAAGATCACAAGTTTCGAATCTTGTAACGCCAAACTTGCATTTGCAGATGCCACGCTCGCGCTTACTACACCTTCAACACACCTCTCCACGATACCCCTACCTCTCGGACGACCATACAGTGACAGGGAGGAGTAGGATACAAATTGACGATTAACGACCTTCATGCCCCGTCCTCGGCCTCTCACGCATGTTGCATCCTCGGCGGTACCCTATGAACAACAGCTAACACCACGCACCCCTCGTAGTGCCAGTAATAATGGCTCTCGAACGAGCCGCGCAGAACAGGGCTTCGCCAAACTGCAGGTGTCAGAAGTAAACGATGACGACTACGATGACCCTGGTGCTCTACAATCTGCCCCGTTGCTAGCATCTTCATCGACCGCTCGGTTCTCAATACATAGCTCGCGTGGTGGAAGACGGAGTCCTGGTGCATTAGGGAGGAACTCAAAAAGTGACGGGAGGAAACAGACGAGACAACCTGCAGAGCTGCTGTCGTTGGCGGTGTCGAGAATCCCCCTGGCCATTGGGATCATTGTCAGCGGGATCTTGCTCATCCTCATCGTATTGTCGTTCACGCGACCGGAGGCACTACATCGCTATGTAGGTGCGAAGGCGCCTCCCTCTGTTCCTTCCAGTTCAAAAACACCACAAACCGAGTCCGCCAAAACTGATGTGCACCTTTTGTCCTATGAAAATTATACGACGTTCCCCCTTCACCCAAACGAATACCTGGTGGAGTGTGCCAAAATGCACCAAGGATATATGGCTCATGGTGATTATTGGGATATCAACCCGATGGGCGCTGTGGATGTTCATCACGCTGAGCACGACAAGTCATTGTGCTCGAGTACAATAACCTACATGCTGGATGGGACAGTAGGCTTGACAGCGGACCTTGCGCTCATGGCACAAGCTGCTGCACTGGCTCATGAAGTGAGTTCGTAGAGTCTTCCGGTGTTGGTTTATCCTCAACTGTCGGGTAGCGGAATCGAACTTTCTTTGTGGACGACACCTATTGGAATCGAGGAAAGCAAGTACTTTGGATTCCCATCTGCTTAGAGTTACTAACTCCAGTTGCAGATGGTCAGATCATTTCGAAGATGTCAGAGTGCATGAACCAGGTCCTCAACCAGGATGCAAGCCGCCACCCCCCAATGGTAAACCATCTTCTCTCAAGAACTTTAATTTCACACTCACGTGGTTTTATTGTCTAGAACTAGTTGCTTGTCCTCGAACAGCTAAGTGAGTTCATACTCGTTGTGTCTGAAGCGAAAACTGACCTTTTCTCTAGACATTGGGTAAGTTGAATTCCCTCAGGCTCTGGTCTTACACCAATTCCACTCCTCCAGGTCATCAACTCGAGGACAGCCAAGTTTCACTTTGGACATTCCTTCTCAGATCATTATGAAGACCCGTAAGTTCATCTCTTGAATGAAGGTTCTGGTTTCTGATGTATCTACCGCCTCTCATAGATATGGTCATCAACTCAACCGTCTGGAACCAGTATTCAAAGCGGCTGATGACTCTTTGGACTCAATCATCCGGCCAAATGCAAAGAACATGGATTTGATCGACCTAGCTCGTCAAAAGTTATCTGCCTTCCTCCGAGATACGAACCGACAGGAGAGCGGAGCTGGCACAATCTACGTTGGCACACATATCCGAAGAGGCGATCAGAAATCTCTTTCATATTCTTACCCCGATCGAAAGATACCCCTTCATGAATACCTGGATGGTATACAGTCAACATGGACGCGACTACACAGTGGCCATATACGCAAAGTGCATCCTGTTGTATACCTCGCCACCGACTCACCTGAAGCCCACGTCGAGTTTTCAGAGACATATAAAGGCGAAGTCTTCTCGCTCTACGATTCAGGAGACTCGCGATTACGTGCGCTGGCAAGCCCAGCAGAGTACTACCAAAAGGAGTTTAACAAATTGGATCTGCAATCACGGATTGCGGCCACCAGAGGGATGATCGTCGATCTCGCTCTTGTCAGTGGTATGTGGGCGGATGACGATGACATTAAACCTGACGCGGTCATATGCGCTATGAGGTTTGTCCATCCCCTCCCTTCTCTGACATATGCTGAAGTCAGGTTAGCTCTTCGGTTTGCAGACTGGCGGCTGTAGGTCTCGGGTGGGAGCGAGCGTTTGGTCATATCGACGATATGGGTGTCATTGACAAACAAGGTGATCGTTGGGTTGATATTGACGAGAAAGGGCAGGTCGTGCCAGTATGGCAAGCTTTCCAACTATTCTAGGATGTTGTAATTGTAATGACGACACGAAATGCTATATATCCACGCATGGGAAACCTTATGCAACCCAGGATGGACGACGTGGGCTAGTACGCAAATCTGAAGTCCATTCTCTTGTTCCCGTCGTCCTCAGTTGTCTCCAGGTATTCTTGACGCTCCTGGGTGATGATAAAGATCGGCTGAGCTAATCATTCGTTAGGGGAATGAAAACTCACTTTCGCGGTCCATGAGTTCCAGATTCGCTCTCGCCTTGCGTTGATGGTGCGATAAAAGAAGAACGTCCCAATATACAAGCATATGTTGTAGCAGCATATCGCTAACAGGTTTCGGTTACCTCGCTTATCTGCGTTTCCGGTCAGGGTTTACATGGACGCTATTTTTGTAACGACTTACAGAGTGGTTTGTCGTCTTTGCGGTACATATTTGCCTGTTGATCAACAGTTAGCTTTTTTTTCTCCTGGCAGAACGATCAAACCCACCGAGATGATCCCACCTGTCTGCACGAACATATTATAGACGCTTGCTGAGATGGTCCTACAAGTTCTTTTAGTACCGTCCCGAGAAAACCACCAAAGGATGACGAACCTAGTCCGGACGCTGTATGAATTCCGAGAAGCCCATGCGACTTGGATGGGATGGACATAAGGGTAGCCAGCAATGAGTGACACAACCGCAAAGTACGCCCATTGTGATGTATGTTTATCGAAGGTGTACAATGTACTCAAGAGTGGTAATGCCCAGAACTGAAGGACAATCGTGGCTGCGACACGACTATTGATGGCCTCACTTAGGAACGCCATCGCCAGAAGTAAGCTCATGCCGAGAACATAGGAGGGTATGCTCAGGAGACTTGTCTGTGTCGTGGTGAATCCAAGGTTTCTCAACGAAAGGGTGAGATATGTCTGCGGTGGGACGACGGGCACTATGATGTTGTGAGTTATTGCTGGAAATTCAAGGGTAGTTTTACTGACCCATGTGTGTTAGGCCTAAAAGATAAATTGGCCACATTCTCCAGTCTTTGAGAGACTGCCATATCATCCTGATTGAGAGGCCTTCTCGATTGTGCATGTCGGATTTGGATGGATCGTCTCGTAACACCCTGTCAAATTACAGGTTATTTTCTTCCTCTTCGTATAGAAGAATACAACTTACCGATTTACCATTATGACTTCTTGCCTGAGAATTTGAGTGAGTGGTCCCTTCGTTGGGATGACAAACTGGAGACACTGTACCGTTCGTTGAACCACCCCTTTGGCCGATACCACGCTTTTGTTTGCGTTGGACTCGGAGGCATCAAGAAGAAGGAGATTGAGCCCACAACCAACGTCAGGAACCCTTCTATGAGGAACAAGTATCGCCACCCCGCTTTTCCTCCGATCCCTCGCATCCGTAAAATGCCAGTTGCTAGGAAGGCACTTACGATGTCTGCTGAGTAGTTTGAGACCCAGAAGAACGCAAGTCTGATAGGTACTAGAAAGCCAGGTGAGAAAGACATTAAATTCTCAATATCCCAATATGCAAGATCTACCACTCACGTTCTGTCTTCGTGTAGAAATATGAGAGGTAGAGAACGATGTCCGGTATGAAACCCCCCTGAATGAACCCTAATAAACATCTGGCGCCGGATGTGAGTAATTTGATGGATGCTGTCAGAGTTGTCTTTCCGTACCTGCATGCAAGGAAGGACCCTTTCCCAGTCAACCAGAACTGGGAAAGAGATACGATGCTCCATAGCACAATCTGACGTGGCTTAATCAGTCAGTTGATTATAAACCTAGATATCGGAGACTTGCCTGGCAAGGAATCCATACATCGGGCCCCACCCTCTTGGATACCAGCTGCGAAGGTAGCTCTGAACGGCTGTATCTCAGATCGAATTCCAGCCTGAGCGTAAGAATTGTCACAAATACTGACCAGCGCAAAGAAACGACAACTTGAAGAGAATCTGTCCCAAATTAAAGTCGTTTGTTGTAAGTCCCAGATCGTTGAGGAAGTTGTCCGCGTTGGCTTGGGTAATGTTGCTTCTGTCTAGCTCGAGAGAGAAGAACATTATAAATGCCCAGACCATAATTCGAAGGTCAACCCTCCGAACGACAGCCTGCGTGACAAAAGTCATTGATGAGCGTTTTGTCTAGAAATTCGGGTCACGCTGAGCTCATACCTTCTCTTCTCTCCACGTCCAACGAGCAGAGGGATCAAAACGATGAGCATTCTCGTATTTGGGGGACGGCCTATACAACTCGAGCGTCGTAGGATTGTCGAAGACCGAAGGTTGAGTCGCTATCGCATCCAAGTCAAGTGGGTGTTGCCTCCGCCAGAATGAAAAGCCTAGTTGCGCTGAAGGCTTCCGCTGCGGTGAGCCGCCTGACGCAAGAGCGAGATCAGGCTTGAGACCGTCATCAATATCAGGACCTTTTTCTTCGGTAAGACTGTCGCTTAGAGAAGACGCCTTCTCGTTGAACTTTTCGTCCAACAACCTCGTCGACATCTTGCTCGGATAAGAGAGCCGATGGTGTCGCTTCTGCATGCGAGATCACCGACCTTATATATATGCATATGTTGCGACATGATAAACACAATTGTGCAAGAACTATCGCGCTCAAAGCGAGTACTATGGCGCAATCTTCTGTGTTGCAATCAGCTCCCAAAAGGATCCACAAACCACCAAATATAGCAACTGGATATCTCGGACGCTTTCCAAAAATAGGATTTTTGGCGTTATTGGCCTTGGCAGGGGCATGCCATGATGCCTTTACTTCAAGTTCGAAGGCGCAATAATCAACATTTTTAACATCGACATGATACACAAAAGATTTCTTATCGATAGCGCAAACCACTTGATGTGGATCATCAAATGTAGTCCCTAGTACGCGAATGCGAAGTCAAGTCGCTCATTTCCCTGGTCATGGGTGGTATTTGTGTATTCCTGGCGTTGCTGTCATGGAACCGTCAATTGATAATTCATTTACTAAGCGGAGCCACCTACCTTGTCCGTCCACGATTTCCATATCTTTTCCCTTCTTGCATTCAGTAACCGGTAAAAGAAATAAGTCAAGATGTATAAGATAATGTTCATTGAGCATATAAGAATCAATTGCCGATTTCCTCGTTTATCTGAAGCATTTTAAGATATAATTCTAGAAAAATATTAGAGCTTACAGAGTGGCTTGTCGTCCTTCCGATATATGTTGTACTGCATGAATGATGAATTTTAGCTTTTGTGTGATGTGAAAATAAACCTCAGATTTACATATACGATACTCCCGGCTTGCACAAACATGTTGTAAATGCTCGCCGAAACAGTTCTGAGCATTTGAGTAAGATGTAATGCGCTTATCTGCAAGAATAATAACTCGCACCTCTGCCTGACACTGTAGGAGTTCCGTGAAGCCCATGCGACCTGGATGG
>Ga0247742_10002296_pt1 | contig 12601 bp, 12 predicted proteins | sample UWRJL208509C2_FD_180944 | JGI IMG/M metagenome (GOLD analysis project Ga0247742, IMG submission 180944) | Plant litter microbial communities from Arlington Agricultural Research Station in Wisconsin, United States - UWRJ-L208-509C-2 | ecosystem: Environmental > Terrestrial > Plant litter >...
ATCAATAAAAGGCTGCGCCCGCCCAATCTCTATATGCTTGAAAAAGGCTGGTGTTGCAGATGTCACTCGAGCAGCCTCCCAAATCTTGCAGTTCAAGTGTGGTTCACGGGACTTATAGGTCCTGAAAATTACGGGAATATTGGCGTCCATGTTATAGGCATTCATAGCGCAAACGAAGCTAAAGAATATTTAGATTTAAACTAGAATGGTTCAAAAATGATTGTTGAACTCACGTTCGGCAATATGTAGCCTCATTTTGGTCTAATAAGAGAGATTCGGAATTACCAGTTGTTTCCTTCACCATCGCTTTCACTGCTTCTTCAAGTCTTGTCGCTTTAAACCTTCCATCTCCTCTCCATCGTTTTGGATGAGAGAAGACATGTTTCGCCAAGACATCATAATGTTTTATTGCTGTTTCTACATCCATCCGAAGGCGCCCAAGCATCAGAGCGATTACACTGTAATGTTCCAATCAGCTGCCGTGAGTGGGGGGTCAAATCGTTGAGCGCACCCTCCAGTGCTGGTACCACCGATTAGATCAAACCAATCGCATGGCTTGGGTGGACAAGTAAGAGGTGGTTTTCCATCCTGCTTCTGTTTTGTGTTCTCATCAACCATGAGCTTATGCATAACTTGATTGATTATGAGTAGCTCTGAAAGCCCACGAATGCCGCCACCGTCTATCCAAGAAGTTAGGAATTAGTGACTACGCAAGTGAGGGAATAAAAATTGGATAATTCACCTAGCGCAAGTAGCCTGACAGGATGTTGTCCGCTGGTGGAAACCATCGTTAAAGGTGTTGGACTTGATGTCATGAGCGCTGGAAGCTAGCTTTAGGTTTGCCACAAAAGCAAGTTTTGCACAAGCACTCAACAGGATCAGACGTAAGTCTTATGGTTAATCAATTTGCAGTGAAACAACTGCCGCTATAAGTTCGGGAGAATGTCGACCTATTTTTAGTCTTCCTAATATACAGCAGACACATAGACATTGCTCCATCGAGTTTTTCATAGGTGGTTGGTCGTCAGAGCGGCCATTATACTTGTTAGTCATGTTTCTGAGGCAAATATGGCACGGGGGACATAGGAAGATGTGGATAATAGCCGCTATGAAGGCCAACTTGGTCAGTAGACTCCATCAGTAATTTTGCAATTTAGATTCCGGGTTTCCCACAGTTTTCGCCAGTTTCGGGGTTTCTGGAATCCTGGAAACTCGGAAACTCGAAGATTTCGTTACGTTTTTTGTTACAAATCGTGGCCAAAGATAAGCCAAGATCACGTGGTTTTCGGGAAAAGGAACATAAGTTTCCAGGACTCCGAGTTTCGTTAGTTTTCGGCTGTTTTCAGGGTTGCGCAACCTCTGGAAACCTTTTTGCAAGGTTACTGATGCGACTCGCCAATGAGGAATCCAGTGGGAAACGTTCACTTGAGTTTTTTCAAATCCGACCCCGCTATTTGAGAGATCCAAGGAGCTACTGTAGGTCTTCGCATCTAAGTGCTAAACACGCTTGGGCCAGGATCTAGTTTGAGTCGGCTAGATGTCGATAGAGAGCTTCTACCTATGCCTTCTTCAGTGCCACACCATATCGCGACAATCTTTCCAGGGTTTTTTCAGATATCAAGACCAAGATCCGCCCTACACGTATAGACTATGATTAATTGGTATCTTGCACGCTGATATGTTGATGAAGATTCAAAAGACTTGGAGTAATAGCATTAGGGTTAGTCCATTGAGTTCTGTGAGTTTTGACCATTCAAAAATACTCTGAAAATACACAGGATTTCGAAAACTGAAGCCTTTAACCACAGGTATGTTTCCTGGAGAAATAAATAAATTCTAGTCAGCTGCAGTCCATCGTGCGCTCAAAAGCTTGCAAAGGTGCCCAAAAACGGATGTTATATAAGAATTCGAGAAGGAAGTCACAGTCTACTAGCATGGCTATATAATCGAAGCATTGGATGTTATACAAACGGGATATTCAATGCCCTTCCATTTCGTAAGTTTTGGGGTTTCCGGAAACTCTAAAAATACCAAACCCTTGAAAAAAATCAAATGGACGATTTGCTGATGAACTAGCGGAATAAACAGTTCCGGTTCCCATGTGATGAAAGATTAATGAAATGACTGGAGGGCATCAAGCTCAAATTCTCGACGCAGTAAGGTCATCTCAAAAAATAGATGCGAGTCTCTTCCTCAACATTTGAATGAAGGTGTACTATGCTGTATGATGTATTTGGCGATGGAAATTCTTATATCCTCAAAGTTAGAGTGTGAGTAGTACAAAATTTAGTAGGGGCCGAGGAGGCCTTATAATGCTAGGTATGAACGACGGAGATGACAGAAACCGACGAAGATTCGATAGAATGTACATTAAGCGCCTACATATGCAATACCTACATATTCATTAGCTTTACTGTACCCATTTCTCATAACATAAAAGTTGTAGATACACGACGAACAATATAACAGTTTTCTACTGGGTTCCACTGACTGCACAATAATAACACTCTACAGTGGTCTGCACTCACGAACTCCAACATGAACAATGTCGGCAGTGGTCACAAAATCCATATCCGCAGGTGTACTTTCAGGCGTTTAATTTGCTGAATATGACCTCGCTATTGCGGCTAAGAAGGGCTGATAAGCTGTTATTGCTTTCTCATCTGAAAACTTCTTGGTGTTCAATTTTGGGCGTATGTATACTCTCGGCGCGGTGTAATAATACATAATCTCACAATCTTATATCGAGATGTCTTGCACCTCGTTTCAGTTGAAAAAAAAACCACATCGTCTCCGTGTTCTTCCTTTGTGTCTTACTCTATTGAATGCTCACGGATGCGGCTCCCAACTGGAGGTTACGTCTATCCAATTAGACAGTCCATCTTATTGCCCATATTTTATTTGTACGCACTAAATATATAATTTTTGTACAACTATGGTGCAAGCGTCGCGTCGCTGCGTTCAATAATTTAGGACAGGGCGGGGTTGTTCTCAGCGAAGTACTCGTGGCTGTCAGCGTTGAAAACTGCTTGGTCGGGGTTGCTCAAAGCGAGGGACTTGGCACCAGATTGTCCATACACATAGTCGCTGGTTCCTCCGTTAGCGGTGTAGTGAGAAGCCTCGTGGATCATGGTTCCCGCCTGTGATAAGTGATAAGTGATAGCTATGTGTCTCGAGAAACACCTGAAGCTTACCTTGGAGTCGGTACCGGTGGTGGGCGCCGACCAGTATGCACCACAGAAGTACATCACACCGTAGCTAAAAATAAGTTGAGTCTCCAGAAGCGTAAAACGAGGGAATGATAGTACTTACGTGCCAGGGTAGACGTAGGCATAAGTACCGGCATCGGTGCAGCTGCAATCGTATGTGAAGCTTGAGTAGCTGCCACCGCTGATCTTCGAGAAATGCGAAGTGACAGTGGTGTGGCGAGACGCAGTGTACGTTCCGAACCAGGTAACATAACGACTGGTGGACGAGGTGTGAGAATTAAGGTAGGAGAGTGCGCTGGCTGCGTAACTCTGAGCTTGAGGGATCGCAGTGTTGATGGACGATTGTTGGGAAGACGAGCAACTGCTGAAGGTTGCACGCTTCTGGAGCGCCGGCTCACTCCTGGCAATTGCGAGCGTGCCAGAGACACGGGCAGAGTGGCCATCGGACACGTCGGCGTGGACGGGGGAAACGGTGGAATCCTCATTAACGACATAGAAGAGGTTGTTAGCGTGGATGTCGTACACGCCAGCACCCGAGGTGGTGAAGTTGTAGGCCTCATGAACTAGGTACGATATCAACACACAACGAATAGTACGAAGAAAGCTAGCATGACTCACGGGCGTGCTCGACAGTGACAGACTGGCCAGGTGCGATAGTGGTGTACGCACCGAGGTTGGCAGCAGTCCTCGGAACGTACTTCACTTTGATACCCGAGAAGGAAGGTACAGCGCCACTGGCATCAGAGATCTTGAAGGTGTCGGTGGGCATCTTCGAGAGGGGGCCACGGGGATCATTGAGGACCTTGACGGCTTCAGAGCCAGTGTTTGTGATCGTTGCAGAAACCTTGAGATGCTCAACGCTGTCGACGGCGTCCGGACCTAGAGGATTCTATGAGCTGGGGACTATGAGCTGCAATAATCGGTTTTTCATACCGGTAACCTTCAAGGTCAAAGATGGTGTGGCTGAAACAGCGACAGCGAGTGAAGCAAGAGCAAGTAGAGACGCGCGAAGACTCGAGGTGAACATATTGCAGGATCGGGTGTCTGAGATGAGCAACGATGTAATGAAAGAAGTCAATTGACTGAAGATTCTTGAATTCAACGCTCAGCTTTATAGCAACCACGAGCCGGCTTTGTTTTTCAAACGCCATATGTGTACTCGCAGCTTGATAAGAGTTAGTGTTGAAGAGAATGAAAATACCCTCGTCGACAAGCGGGTTAGAGACGGCTCCGGACAGGCGAGCATACGACGAGGTTGGCAGAACCACAAGACGACAGGTCAACAGAGACAAGCTAAGAATAGACGTCGGGACTTCAACGTGGTTCTGACACCCGGAACCAACAGCTGGAAACAAATTGTGGTCGTATACATGCGATAGCATCAATGATAACGGTGCCGAATGCGACGTCTATTACTGTTATATATATAGTAGCGTTAAGACGTCGAGCGCTGGGCGAAAGGAGAGACAACATACGGGTGGCGTAGAACTTTGGTATTTTGGGAGTATGTTTTTGACATACTGTAGTCCCCCACAATACCCCACTAGTCGTCAGGGGCATAAACGTTGAGAAACACTGTGGTCCAGGTCATGTGCCGTATCTACAGTATTGCAGACCATGAGTGCCCGAGTCTCAACCAGCTCGAGGCGCCCTTCCTCGTGGATTTCCTGCATGGTCGACTGTCAGTGATCAGCAACCTATGGAAAGGAGAGATAAGACGTCACATTTGACATGCAAAATAGCCCTACTCGATATTTCGACGTAAAACATGAGCGGTGTTCTGATGGGTGGTGCCCCATCTGTACAGTATTGGATAGATGGGCAAGTACGTTCGCCGCCAGCATTGTATCGCACCAAAGGAGGGCCTGGCCATCAAATTTGCGAGATGACGGACGGATGAATAGAACCACATTGGCCAGGTGCGTTGCAAACCGCACGGTCCAACCTGCAAGAACTCCGTAGAGCCAAAATCAGTCCCTCAAGGCAGCCAAGTTAGACATTCGACCACGGCGCTGCTGGCAACCCCATGAGGTTGCGTAGTCCTGCACTCATGGAGCTAATAATCAAACGGGGATTATTAATTTATCATAGTGTCGCAGAGTCGGACAGCAATGAGGTTACAATGCACCTGCTCCTTGGCCAGAAAAGGAAGAAGAATATGGCAGCATGCGAAACGAGAGAGACATAGGCGGGAAATTGGAGCTAGAGCGAACTTAAGAAATGAAGAGTAATGGAAATCACAAATCGAAATCGAAATAAAACACGAAACATCAAGACGAACACCTCAGAGCCGATTAGTGCTCTGGTGCCAATTTAGATCCCGAAAGGTGAACGATACACCTTCTATATCTCATCTGGAAACAAACTTCGACTCGAGTCTATGAACGTGGCGGATGAGCATAAGTGTAAGGCGATTGCAAGGTTCAGCATTCGATAGCTGTAGCACGAAACAAGCAACAGATATAAGAGTTGAACTTGCTTCTGTTCAGATATCCTCGATATGACGCGCGATAGTCGTCGTTTCAAAATGGTGCCTTTGAGCGTGTCGAGGGAAGACGCCTTCGATGAATTGTACCCATGGCCAGATCCTCACCGACGATAAAAGAGAACATTCGGAATTCGTCACATGTTTGACGTGTCGATAGCCAGACGAGAATGCGAGTGGAAGGCACGACGAAAATACTGCAAAGACACTCCTATAGCCCATTCGTCCACTCTTGAGAGCGTAAGAGTAAAGGCGGCAAGAGCATGGTCCGCCCATTCACCGCAGGCTCCTCGATCTCGCCCCTCCTGAGATTATGGCCTGTATACTTTATGGCCAGCGTGCACTAGTTGAAAAAAGAAGCTTGGCTGTCCTCGAAATGATGCAGCCTTGGAGCTCAAAATCCCATAACCACCAGGAGCACCATCGAGGGTACAGAGTCTGCCCCAGCACGAGCGACAGTGACAATGCAGTGCTCGCAAGAGTCACTGTCGACCCAACATCAACAGAGCAACTAGAAAAACAACTCCCCAATATGAGGAGCACCGTTGACGCCCGATGATGTGGAGATGAAATCACCGAGCACAACCATACAAACTAGAAAGCGACTGGACGAAACAGAAAAAGAGACAAAAGGAGACGAAATGAGAACAAAAGTAGGGGGGGAAAGTGCATCATTAGATACCGTATGCGCACCATAATACCCATACAAAACCTTGTATGCGTTGCAGACGCCGAAATCTTCAAAGTAGAGGAGGGAGCGTGGGTAGCTGGACGAGTCTATGAGGGCGGAGGAGAGGAGGGTAGTTAGTGATCAATATTTGACCAATGAGGAAACGAGAGAGCGACGAAATGAGATCATGATCACAGCCTGAGCGACGGGAGTTCGATGCAATCAGTTTGAGAACCTTCCACCAGCCTCGAATACTCCGAGGACCGAGAACAAGGCCGATAGCTGTCGACGTCATCTCGGCTTCGAATTCTGCACCAAATGAATTCGAGACTAAGGCTCCTCGTCCTCCGCGGTCTGGGATCTTAGGCCTGCAGTCCCGCGTCGATGGGTATCAATTGCATGCCAGTAATCGAACAAACGAAGTGGCTGTGTTTCAAAACTCGATACCCAAAAATAAAGACTCGCCGATCATAGAATCAATCGTACTCTCCCCGCATACCCGCCTCTCCTGCCAGCTGACATACAGCCCATGGACGATCGTATATATGACAAATTTGGCGGTGGCGGTGGCGGTTCCTATGCCTTGACGAAAACTGAGTTTGGGAGATGAAAGGGCGGAAAAGAGAGTACATACGATAACATCCTGATCGCTAATCCTAATAAATTGTCTCCGGATCATTGCACCATGAGATGGGGCACCTGGATTCCGCGTCTCGCCTGCGACAGCCAGAACTTGTGTGCTCTGGAGGCACTCGGCTGCGGCTTGGTTTCACTTTTTTGGTTGACATTGGTACATAAGCAGTTGTAAATGCGTACCGTTCTCGATCTTGAATATGACCACAATGACATCGACACTGATAAATCGCCAGGGCAGAAGGCAGAGGGCAAACGATGGCGTAAAGCAAGGTCTGAATCTTCTCCGATTTTCTCGATAATTAGCATCGTCGCCATCGTTGTCAAAAAGATAACTCCGAGCGGATCAAGATAGGTACATTCGACGAATAGCATCATCCACACCCACATCCACATTGACAACGGACAAGAATGTTTTACATTCGTCCACACCTTTAACGCGTCCCTTCCATCGCCGAAATGACCCAGAACCCCAGACCATACAGACTTAGAAGCAGACGTGGAGCATGAATACTCAAACCCACTGACATCGTCATCTGTCAAACGGCTAGGATAAACGACAATAAGTGGGTAGGAGGGGTAGTATAAGCCACCTGCGTCTGGATCGCGATGTCCAATATGAATGCACTGGTAACAGCATCAACAACCGTCACGTCCTTTGATAGATGTAGACTTATCACACTTGACGTCTGACGCATATTTTGAGTACCAAGGTTAGAGTCCATATATGATGCAGGGGAAAATCCCGCCAATCGCCCTCGCATCATCACCTCTTCAGGCCGTCAGAGTCAGAGCCAAGACGGTGAGAACATAGTTCGGCAATATGTCACTAGTGAGATGACCTATAGCCTAGTTTGATGCGTCGAAAAACTAGCCCAGACATCATCGATGAGGCAGTAGGATACTGCTTGGGCCTATCAGAAGCAGGCGGAAAACAGTCCACCAGTACCAGCACCAGCAGCAACGTCGAAATCTAGGCCACCAATGACAGCGATTGCAATCAAATGCCCATAGCAGGCGATCAATGACCAAAATTAACGCCTGAAAATAAATTAAAAAAATAACAGAGTCCAAAACTGAACGGCACAATTGACGCCCAAAAAGTGCAAGGTAGAAAAGAGACCCAGAGGAAGGAGAATTAAAAAGAAAAAACTGGGAGAAGGAACAAGGAACACGCACAGATCATCATCGGAGACCGCGTACGCATCATTACACCTAAGGGCAGAGGGGAAGAATGATCAGCGAAAAGGAACGCAGTTGAAGGAATCATGCATATGGGAAGAAGTGAAAAGGAGCTAAGACGCTTGAAAATATTCCACCAGCCGCGAATCGGACGGAGAACACCCAAACACCGTAAACGCGATGGTCGAGACTCAAACTTGTTCTGAGCCGAATCCACTGACATTACATGTGCACATGGTGCATCCTGTCGCATGGCGCAGCAGCTGTCATCGACATTCCAGCTTCTCTTGGTCAACTCGCTTCTGGCTTCTGCACTCTGAACTTGAAATGAAGCTCCTTGTCCTTCGTGGCCAGTAATCCTAACCCGAGCACTATTGCCTCCTCCTACAGTCCCATGCCGATGACATCGCGGCGGAACGACGACGCTTGTTGAGCGCTGGGTGCACCCTCAATCGTCCACCTCCGCTCCAGTAACCAAATGAACATAGAACGTGCACCACAAATCCAAAGCGCATTCAAAAACTGTCAAAAAACTCACCAATCACCTCAGCGATCATACTCTTCCTGCAAATCTTCCTCTCCAGCAATGGATCAAGCAGAACCGAGTCTATCGACGGGAGTGTATGCATCTGATTTGGCGGTGGGGATTCTTGAGGGACGTGAGTTCGGGAGATGAAGGAACGGGTAAAAGGAAGATGTATACCAATACCGTGATCGCCAATCCTAAAAATGCAGGAGGACAGGATGGGCTTAGGCTGCGTCCGGGAGATAAGACGCCCCAATTCAGACGCTTCGGATGTGGGTTTCCGTCGTTGCTCTCGTCCATGGAAATTTGGTATGGAGGACAGAGAAAACTCTGACAGTTACTCTGTCATGATTCTAGATTTGGCAAAATGCTTTGTGACAAACAATGTGCGGCGCGTGTGCCGTCATTGCTGTCGCCGGAATATGCCGAAACACCTCGTCTCATTCGCTCTTTGTCCGTGCAATGTACTTACAAATGTGTGGTCAATATATAGAGTTGTTGATTACATAGATAATTTATTGGATGGCTAAGGAACGAAACTCTCGAGAAGGCATGAGTGGGTCTCTTATCGTCGGTCTCAAACTCCCCCCCCGCCTCCCTACATCACTTGGTGGTCAACAGAGGCATATCCCTCTCTAAAGAGAATTTAAATCCCAGTTACAGTATTATTCGATTTTACAGAATTTGGCGAGGTTGACATAGCGGAACTCACCGTCATACTGAAAAGAAAGTTTTGTTTGATGAAATTGTGTCAGGATTACTATTGGGGCACGAGGAGGTTATCCAAGAGGAAATTTAGCTAATTCTTTCTGTGTTCATGGTACTACTGCTCTTTATTAGTTGCACTGCAATTTTCTCCGTCTCATAAATTTTGACTATGGTCACTCGACGCCGCCCAAGTCGAAATCAATGCGGAGTATCTGCAAATTTTGGCATTAAGTATATAATGCCCATAAAACTAGCATAAAACTCGACTTGAATAATCTTCTCACTCCACGCCAATTTTTTTGTAGCGAGCTCTCGTATTTTGCGTTATACTTCGCGCACATACTAAATGATCCCTCATGCTGTCGCAATAATGTATGAGGTGACGCAAAGCTAGCCGTGTTTCAACTGGACCGTGGTTCATCGTCCGAATCAATAATCAGTCTATGTGCCATCCATGATAGAACGGTTTGATCATCTCTCTTTGTCACTTGGGGTTCTGAATAGTGATATTGTGAACTCTGGTCTCGTTGTTGCAGTCCCATCGCTTCAATCCTGATGCATCTTGAAGGCAGCGAGTTATTCTATACAAGAGCAATTAACATACGTAGCAAGTCATGCCACGAGTAAAGAAGCCCGCCAAGACACCTATGCTATGTGTCCAATGGCTAATGAATAATGGCTTAAATTACCAGTGTATCTAATTATACCCATTAGGCGACAATATTTCTTAAGTTGTCTCTATAAACCTGACCACTGCTTACAGTATTGTCCCTGATCCAAAGAACGCAGATCACTCTGCGATCTTTTTGCGACGCTACTACCGAGGATGCTCTGAATGGATTGATACGATTTCTATCGCGTATTTATGGAAGAGTCTCCCACAACCAAACAATATCGAAGCCCGCGACACTGCTACCGCTACCGAGGACGTTCTAGATGCATTGAAACTATTTATATCGCTGACTCTTCAGCAACAACACAATATCGAACTGTGGATGACGCTCAGTCAGAGTCCATCAGCGCTCAAGAACCGAGATCCAAGATTGTGAGTATTACGTGCCTTGCACATTATCACCACAGCTGTTCGCCAGGCGAGTAACACTCCGAAAAAAATAAATATTAATGATGGTATTATATATCTGAAAACCACGAATGAGCACTATTCAAAAATTCGTATGAGGTAAACATTCCCTACGATACATGGGAGCCGAAGCTGCTCAATGCACTGCCGCTTCCTTACACATCAGTGCATTTAAGGCTGAAGTCAATCTTATTCATGCTAAAATTAGTGTAGGATTCAATAAATTTAGGGCCATTAAGAACGCCTCTACCGTGTGGAGCACGGTTACAGCTCTAGTAGAGTGGGCCATATTGTTATCAATCGAAGCCGATGAAGATACTCTCAATCCCCATACTCGTGGGTGATTGTTGAAGCGCTATCGAAGTGATCTAAGACAACTCTCAAGCTCGTACTAGCTACGTATGATCGTGATTGTTCGCACATCTTCGCAATCGCCACTTTTTATAAAACGGCGCCCCTAGAAATTTCAATCTCCATTCAACCCATCCCATGGATAGCCCTGATTTTCCTATCGATGAAGCCTATCTTATTGGAGGCTGGCTTGCCTCAGCCTTTTGGGGTATGTACACGATTCATTTTTTTACTGCAGCTGCCAACAATATCTTGCAGGTGCCTTTACTGGTGTCTTCATTTTCTGGATTGTATCACTCGTTTCTCAGCGCGAGAAAAGGAATGTCGTTGTTGTTAGCCTCATCTGTGTAATGTAGGTCTAAATTTTAGCCGCTATCTGGCTCACAGAAATCTTGCTCACATTAAGTTGCAGGTACATGTTAGCGACAGTCCACATTGCCTGTGTCTTGGCCAGGCTGATACAGGGATTTATCGTCCACGTCAACGACGACGGGGGTGCCACCTACTATTTTGCTGACATCGGGAATAACCTTAATCGATCTAAGGACATGATTTATATTACTTTAGTGCGTTTCGTATCCAGGGCCATCAACAACCTTTTTTTTTTACCCGATTCGTAGATTGTCCTTGGTGACTCCATCCTGGTTTGGCGTTGTTTTATGGTCTGGAACAGGAATTGGTACGTTATTACCCTTCCAATGATCATGGTTCTGGGTACAGCGAGTAAGCCTGTACTAGCAATGACTGTCAGATCTGGAATATTCACATTTCAATTCAGTCTCTGGATATGGCGCTGTTGGTCGATACTTCACCCCCAACCCTTACACCACTCTTTCAGTTCGATGGGCCATGGCCATGCTTTCCGTATCCATGGTCACTAATATCATCGTGACGTTGTTGACCGCTGGGAGAATCTGGTCAGGCACCGACCCATCTCCCTATCGTCGACCTCACTGACGATCTGTGTAGGTCACTTGCTAGGAATCTTACCTTTTCTCGAGCTCGCTACCGCTCCGTTATTCTCCTCATCGTCGAATCTGGAGTATTCATGTCGATCAGTAAGCTGATCGAGTTCACGCTCTTCCAACTTGCACCTCCAGACGGATTACACGGCCTAAATGCCTTGTACATTCAAATGGACAGCATGCCTCAGGTCATGGTACAGTACCTTTGTTCATCTAACCAAGTCCAGATAGTTCTAATCATAAATTACAGGGTATCTGTCCTACATTTATCATGTTGGCCGTATCGCAAGGCATGACTTCTTCAACAGGCGATTACGGTGCCTCCTGGCGAACCTCAGGAGAGACACGAACTGCCCCTGCGACTAGTCACGTCGTTCCGATGCAATTTCTGGTGACTACAACGACAACGACAAAAACTCAACCAGATTCTAGCGATGTTAACTCTGTGAGGGGGGCCATTTTCAACAAGGAAGAGGTCTGAGAAATGAGGTTTACCAAAATGCGGGTGCATTTTCATTTTGATGGCTCCTGGATTATTCGCACACCCTCCATAACAGGATAAAGTCGTAGGTCCAAATTTCGATTGTTCGTGTTCATCTGGATACATAGGTTTCTTGCACTTTCATGTTTAATTGGTGTGTACTGTACTATTTCGACCAAAGGTTTTCAGTAACTCAGGTAGTTTAGGCGTGACTCCGAGAATGTGAATAATCTATTTTTTTGTCATTAGAGAGGATGCGCAAAGCCACTGAAAGCCATCAGTGGCTTATTTACGCTGTGCAAACAGGCAT